>Ga0265338_10005151_pt1 | contig 17202 bp, 9 predicted proteins | sample 42126metaG_FD_193579 | JGI IMG/M metagenome (GOLD analysis project Ga0265338, IMG submission 193579) | Rhizosphere microbial communities from Carex aquatilis grown in University of Washington, Seatle, WA, United States - 4-21-26 metaG | ecosystem: Host-associated > Plants > Roots > Rhizosphere >... | reverse complement strand
CGCCCTGCCTGAAATCAAGGCTGAAGGCCAAATGAGCCTCGAAATCATCTAAACAGAAGGAAACGGAGGGAACGGAGAGTGAATGGGTTGTGGACAAAGAGTTCGTGAATTTCTTGTTTCGCGAGTTCGCCCAGGTTTTATCTCCGCTAACTTTGTTTGCTCCTGTTCAAGATTAAAATTCGAGCCTGCGTTCCATGTGGTTAAATCCGTGTCCATCCGTGGTTAAGAAAGTTTTTGCGTGGTACGGGTTAGTTGAGGTTTGAAGGTTGGGTCCATCAAGCAAGTCCCTGAACATCCGGCGACCCGGATATTCCAGGGGCATCCGGGTGCATGAAGTTGATGGCGTTTTCGTAAGTCTGCAACGTGTTGGCCTGGGCGGTTGAAGCGGCAATCGTTGCCGGATCGGTCGGATTGTCGCTGTTTTGCCGGACGGCGGAGGCGATCAAACTTTTTTGCAACCCGTTCAACGGTGTTTGCAGCGATGTGTCGTCTTCGCCAATCGTGCACATGGCGTTGATGTCCGGCCAATTGGTGTTTTTATTGGTGTCGTCCAGCGTCAGGACGCAATCCAATGTCGGCGCACTTTTTATGCGCGGGCTGGGCAGGAACGGATTTTTGGGATCGGCATCCAGATTCAACCAGTCGCGCAAGGTCGCCAGCAACGAAGTATGATCGAACGGCGTTTGTCCCGGCGGTGCGCGGAATACGGATCCCGGGCGCAGATACGAGGAAACCAGGATGGCGGGAACCCGCACGCCAAACCGGCTGAAGTCGAATGTGCCGTCACGCGATTTGGGCCAGGGATCCGGCGGGGCAGCTCCGGTCGGCGGCGGGTAATGGTCATAACATCCGCCGTGTTCGTCAAACGTGATCACGAGCAGAATCTTGTCGCGATACGGACTGGTTCGCACTGCCTGGTAAACGTCGGCCAAAAACTGTTCCCCGCGGCAGATATTGTGTGGCGGATGATAATCAGCCGGATAATCTATCGCGAACAATCCCAGTTCCGGTGTGAAACGCGGTTCCACGAAGGAATACGACGGCAATTTTTGGGCCGGGGCGGCATTCGCAGCGGCGCGGCACATTTGTTTGAAAATGTCGTATTTGTGAAAGTGGTCGTCGTACAAGGTCAATCGCGGAACAAACTGCGTCAACGTCAGCGATGGGATAAACGTGGTGTCGTGAAACACGCCCCAGGATTTGCCCTGGCTTTCCAGCACGTTGAAGATGGTGGGAATATCGTAGAGTTCGTAATCATCGTTGTTGACATGACCATCGGAGGAACCGGTGTGAACAAACGCGCGGTTCGGCCACGTCTGGGAGGGAACGGAAGCGTACCAATGGTCGCACACGGCAAAATTCCGGGCCAGATCGTTGATGACATTCGCTTCGAGCGGACCAAACGTTTGCATGATCTGCGCCGCGGCGGCAGCTCCGGCTTCCGTCGTTGAATAATTCTGCAGGAATCCGCTCATATCCGCCGGCGCGCCGGGAGCGGGAGTGGCCGTGCCAAAAAGCTGCTGGGTGACGTATTGAAATTCCTCGTGCGGATCGGGAGTCGGCACGACATTGGGATTGTTGGCCGGCGGCCAGGCCGTGGGCGGGCGGCTGGCATAAACCCGGCTCCCATTCAATTCATTGAAATAAGTGTGGGCCTTTAATCCCTCAAACGTCGGCGACGGCTGGTCGGGGATGTTGAATCTCGGCGGGTCTGCCTGACTGTCGTAGAGCCAGCCCAGCAGGTTGTCGAAGGAGCGGTTCTCCATCATCACCACCACAATGTGTTCAATGTCCTTGAGTGCCATATTTGAAGCCCGGATTTCCCAGCTTCCAATTGCTGTTTTCTTACGCCGATTCCAAAATCGTGTCTAGTACTTGTTATTAACAAAAAGCGGTCCCCGTCATCGCGGCTGAAGTTCATCCTCTCGGCACGCTGGTTAAAGGTTGAGGGACAGGAAAACGGCTCGTCAGTAGCCTCACCCATCTTTGCGTTTCTTGTGCCTTTTTGCGGCTAGAAGTTCAGCCTTGGAAGTTTCACTCATGTCGCAAAGCCTCGAGCGGGTCAAGTTTTGCGGCGCGTTGCGCGGGCAGCAATCCCGCCACCAGGCCGATAAAGGTCGCAAACATAATCACCCCCGTCGCCAGGGTCAGGCTGACAACAAAGAAATTGCCGCGCGCGGGGAGTTCCCGGTACCGCAGATAAACCGGAATGACCTGGTTCAGGCCAAACCCGACCAGCCAGCCCAGCAACAAGCCGATGACGCCGCCAATGAGCCCGATGAAGCCCGCCTCCAGCATGAACATCTGCCGGATTTCGCCGCGGGACGCGCCCATGGCCTTGAGAATGCCGATTTCGCGGGTACGTTCATAAATGGCCATGACCATCGTGTTGGCAATGCCAATGGTGGCCACGAGCAGCGCAATGCTGCCGATAAGGGTGAACATGATGGTGATGGCGGTCACAATCCGGTTGGCCACCTGGACAAAAATTTCCAGCGATTGCACCTGAAAGCCTTCCTGCTTGATTTGCGCCGCCAACGCACTGGCATGGGTCACGTCCGCCGAGCGAATGGTCACGGAGTCATAACCTTCGCGTCCGATCACATTCGTGGAATTGAACCACCAGTTCTTCATGGCGATGCGGTCAGCGATGGAGACTTGAATGTCGCGCGATCTTTCCCGGGAAATGCCCTGCACGCGCAGCCGGTAGCGTTGCGCCTCACCGCGCGAGGTGCGGAGAATGGCTTCCAGGTTCTGCCCGATGAAGCCGGCGAAATCATTGCTCGAAATGCCGAGGGATTGTGCGGCTTCCTGGCTTAAAACCATTCCGCCCGATTCCGGCAGCTCCAGCGAACCGGCGATGGGCTCCGGCGGTTCCTGAAAAAACGCGCCGCGCATCCCTCCATTGCCGGCCAGGCGAACGGCTTGATTGGTGCCGTTCCAGTTCAGTTCCAGTCCGACCGAGCCGGGCAGATTGACTTCGGGAATGATCTGGGCGACGCCGGGCAATTGTTTCCAGCGGTTGACATCTGCCGCGGTGATGATCTTTTTGCGGGCGGAAGGCGAATCGAAGCCGGGAGGGCCGAATCCACCACGCCGGCTGCCAGGGGGATTCACCGTGAGACGGTTCAGGCCGATGGACGCAAATTGACGGTTGATCTGCTGCCGCACGCCGGCCGCCAATGAAACCATGATGACAATCGTCAAGGTGCCAACGACCACGCCCAGCGAGGCGAGCGCCGAACGCAATTTCCGGCGACCCACATTGGACAGGGCGGTGCGGATTTGATCCTGAATGGTCATGGGGCTTTTTCCGCGCGGCGCGCGGTTTCGATGCGCTGAATGCTTCCGTCGCGCAAATGGATGATGCGATTGGCCCGCGCGGCTATTTCCGGATCGTGCGTGACCATGATCATCGTCAGCCCTTGCGCCGGGAGGAGGCTGCACAACAAGTCGAGGACCGCCCCGCCGGTTTTCGAATCGAGATTTCCGGTGGGTTCATCCGCAAGCAACAGCAAGGGACGATTCGCCAGTGCGCGGGCGATGGCCACGCGCTGTTTCTCGCCGCCGGAAAGTTCATTGGGCTTGTGCAATCTGCGCGGCGCCAGGCCGACGGATTCAAGCAAGGCCGCCGCGCGGTCGCGCCGCGTGGGCAGGGGAATTTCGGCCAGCATCATGGGCGCTTCCACATTCTCCTGCGCAGTCAACGTGGGCAGCAGATTGAAACTCTGGAAGATAAACCCGACCCGCTCGCGACGATAGCGCACGAGTTCCTCTTCGGAAGCGGCGCCGAGCGACAAGCCGTTCACGCGAACTTCGCCGCCGGTGGGACGATCCAGTCCGCCGATGAGATTCAGCAGGGTGGATTTGCCGGAGCCGGACGGACCGACCAAAGCCGCGAATTCGCCGGGAGGAACCGTGAGTTCGACTTCCGACAGCGCGGCGACGACGGCTTTGCCGACGTTGTATCGCCGTGTCAATTTGCTGGCGTGAATGAGAACCTCGTTCATGAAGGGATTGACCGCGGCAAGAGTCCGGGAATAACACCATCGCGTCAAGGTCGCAGCAAAGTCGCAGCAAAGTCGCAGCAAAGTCAGGTCGCAGCAAAGTTAGCTTTGGAAGCAACCCGGCTGGCATGGGGCCGGCATCGCGCCGTTCCGGAGCACGGCGCAAATGCTAAATTCTAAACTCCGATAAATCGCGAGCGGGGGTTAAAGGCTGAAGGCTAAACCGGGGGGCGGGAAAACATCGGACATCGAACATCGAACATCGAACGCCGAACATCGAATGAGGGGAAATCCGTGTCATCCGCGGTCAAGGAAGCTTTCGCGTGTTCCGCGTTGTTCGCGGTTTAGATTGGTTGAGGGTTGAGGGATGGTTGTTTGCCGGACCCAACCGAAGCCTGCGGGTTTTACCCCATATCGTTAAGATCCAATCACGGCTATTCTGATCGCGATACGTTTGAGGTATCTAAAATCAAATGCCGCCGGTTAACCACTTAGGTTATGTTGCCCGACGGTTCTTTTAATTTCTTGGAACCAGCAAAGGAGGCTGTCTCGCCCCACCGTTGCACGCTTTGCGCCTCTTTGCGGTTATATCCCCGTCAATGACGCCGGTGTCCTGATTCAGTACTCCGAACCCGCTTCCACCCGGTCGGGAACCCGCTTTTCGCGGTTTTTCGCCACTAAATGCACCTAATTATGATGATAAGGTAAACGGTTCGAAAACTGCTGACTCCCCCGGAACGGAAGTGCCAGGAGGCTGTTTTCAGCCAGGGAATGAAAGTAATGAGGAAATCCTTATGAAAAAACTTGAAGATCTTGTTGTCATCGCGGCCATTGTTTTGTTCGGCATGGTCAGGCCGGCCTTTGCCCAGGGTACGGCGTTCACTTACCAGGGCCGGCTCAACGACGGCGCCAATCCAGCCGCGGGCGTTTACGATTTGCGGTTTGCGATTTACGATTCCACCAACCTGCCCGGCGTGGTGATTGCCGGGCCGCTGACCAATTCGGCCACGGCGGTCAGCAACGGCTTGTTCGCCGTGATGCTGGATTTTGGCGCCGGGGTTTTCACCGGGCCGCCGCGCTGGCTGGAGATTGGCGTGCGCACCAACGGCGGCGCCGGCTTTGCCACGCTCGCGCCGCGCCAGGCGCTGACGCCCACGCCGTATGCAGTCATGGCCGGCAGTGCCAGCAACCTGCTGGGCACGTTGTCCACGGCACAATTGACGGGGACGTTTCCGGCCGGACAGTTGAGCGGGACGATTCCGTCGGCAAACCTTTCCGGGTCTTATGGCAACGCGGTGAGTTTTAACAACGGGTCGGACAGTTTTGATGGGACGTTTACGGGCCAGTTTTTCGGCAGCAGTTTCTTTGGCGGGAGTTTCAATGGCAATTTCTTCGGCGACGGAGGCGGTCTGTATAATTTGAACGCATCGCAACTGGCGAGCGGCACGGTGCCGGACGCGCGGCTGGGGGGAAACGTGGTGCGCACCAACCAGGTCTGGCTGTTGGGCGGCAACCCGGGCACAAATCCCAACACGAATTTTATTGGCACAACGGACAACCAGCCGTTGATCATCAAAGTGAATGGGCAGGAGGCGGAACGTTTTGAGCCGGCGACCAACTCGCCCAATATTGTCGGCGGCTATGCGGGAAATTCTGTCGGCGGCGTTGTGGCTTATGGCGTGACGATCGGCGGCGGCGGGCAAAGCAACATTGCCAACACCATCCAGGGAAACAACGTGACGTTTGCCACCATCAGCGGCGGCGCAGCCAACCTGATCAGCGGGATCAACGCGTATCACTCGGTGATCGGCGGCGGGACTTACAACACCATTTTCGGCGACAATGCCTTTCAAGCCACGATTGCGGGCGGCAGCGGCAATACGGTTCAAGCATGGGCTTCGGCGGTTGGCGGCGGCACGGGAAATCTCATTCAACCAGGGGCCGACCATTCGACGATTGCCGGCGGTTACAACAATTGGGTCCTGGGCGGCGGCTGGGACTCGGTCATTGCCGGAGGTTACGGCAGCGTTGTTCAAAGCAACAGCCAGTTTACCGTGATCGGCGGCGGGGAATACAACACCAACGGCAGCAGCCTGGCCTTCATCGGCGGCGGTTCGGCCCACCTGATCCAGTACAATTGCTGGGGCGCGTTTATCGGCGGCGGTTACCAGAACATCATCCAATCCGGTTCCGGCTATTCGGCGATTGGCAGCGGTTATCAGAATTCAATCCTGACCAACGCCAGTTTTTCGTTCATCGGCGGCGGCTCCGAAAATGTCATTCAGGTCAATTCGCCGTATGCGGCGATCGGCGGCGGTTTTAACAATCAAATTGGGGCCGATGCCAAGGAATCAATGATCGGCGGAGGAGAACAAAATTCGATTCAAGGTGATGCCCATGTTTTATCTACATACGGGGATGTCAGTTCGACGATCGCCGGCGGAGAGCGAAACACGATCCAAACCAACAGCGCCTGGTCAATCATCGGCGGAGGAATCTTGAATCAGATCCAGCCTTACGCCCTGGGGGCAACCGTCGGCGGCGGTTATGCCAACATCATTCAAGGCAACTCCAATTTCTGGGCTTTCTTCGAGCTTGACGGCTCGACGATTGGCGGCGGCGCCGTCAACACCATTCAGACCAACGCGGCTTACTCGACCATTGCCGGCGGACTCCTGAACGTGATCCAAGCCAATGCCTCCTGGTCCTCCATTGGCGGCGGCGTAAACAATGTGAACGGAGCGGCCAGTTCAACCATCGGCGGCGGTTGGGGCAACATCGTTCAAACCAATGCGTCTGACTCGACCATTGGCGGCGGAAACAACAATGTCATCCAGGCCGGCGCCGGCTGGTCGGTCATCGCGGGAGGATCGAACAATATTGCCGGCGGCAACGGAGCGACGGTGCCCGGAGGCCTTGGCAACACCGCGAGCGGGATGAACAGTTTTGCCGCCGGAACCGACGCCCAGGCCACCAACGACGGGGCATTCGTGCTGACCGACGATCAACCGACCAATTTTTATTCGACGGCCAGCAACCAGCTGAGTGCGCGGTTTACCGGCGGCGTGCGCTTTGTCACGGGCGGTGCTGGCATGACGCTGGACGGCCTGTCCATTTTGTCCGGGGGCGTGAATGCCGGACAACTGTCCGGCCCTTACACCAATGCGGTGGCGCTGACCAACGCCGGGAACAGCTTCGCCGGCAACGGCGCGGGGCTGACCAACGTGAACGCGGCGCTGCTGAACGGGCTTCCCGCCACGGCCTTTGCGCCAGCCAGCGGTTCGCCGAACTATATTCAAAATCAAAACCTCGGATTTCAAGCCGCCTCGTTTCAGATCACAGGCAGTGCCACGGTCAGCGGGGCCGTGGCCGGCACGACCCTGATTGCCAGCAACGCCATCGTCAGCGGGGCGGTGACGGCTTCCTCGCTGGTGGCCAGCAATGCCCAGTTCACCGGCCTCATCCGTTCCGGTTCTGAAACCGGCGCCAGCAATCCACCTTCTCCGGACGGGCTAGTCATCCGCCGGATCAACAGCTTGGCCAACGCGGTCAGCAATGTGGTGGCGCGGACGGATGTGCTCACCCTGGAGCGGGATGGATCGAATGAAGGCCTGCTCATCCGGTATCCCGCCGGAGTCAGCCGCCAGACCATCAACTGTCTGGCGCAGACCCTAGGCGGCACCAATGTCATTGTTCACGCGACGTTGAACGGTCCCGTCTCGGCGGGCACCATTCAATTGCTCACCGGCGCCCAGCATGCGGTCCATGCCAGCATTTCTTTTGGGAACACCTACAACTCCGGCCAGGTGACCGAAGTGGTTCTCGACCGGTACGACGACGGCAGCACCAGCGATTTTTTTTGGGTCGGCACCCTGACCTCAACCTATAACCAATGAAAATATTTCTGCTTTTATCGGCGCTGCTGCTGCCGGCAACCGGCTTCGCGCAGCCATATTCGATCGATTGGTATAAGGTCGCCGGCGGCGGCGCCAGCACCGGCGGCGCCTATGTCGTCAACGGCACCAGCGGCCAGCACGATGCCGGCGGGCCGTTGACCGGCGGCAGCTTTTCACTGACCGGCGGGTTCTGGTCGCGGATTTCCGTGGTGCAAGCGCCCGGCACTCCAAACCTGGTCATCACGTTTGTCGGTCCGAACAGCGTCAAGGTGTCCTGGCCGGACACCGGCAGTTACACCTTGCTGCAGAATCCCAGCCTGGAGGGCGGAAGCTGGACCACCAGCGGCTACGCCGTCACCACCAGCAACGGCACGAACAACATTACCATCACACCCCCGACGGGAAACCTGTTCTTCCGGCTGCATAATCCCTAGCGCGCGGAAAAGCGAAATCTCTCGTTTCGTCGGCAGCTTCGCCCCACCTTTGTGCCTCTTGTGTCTTTTCTTGCGGCCGGAAAATCTCACGTATTTCCTTCACGCTCCGCGGCATAACTACGCCCGAGGACGGGTGGTTTTATCGATTCCAGATTAATTAGCTTTACAAATACATTTTCTTTGTATATCGTCTACGACTTAATGCATTGCGGGTTGGGCCGCATTCGAAGGCATGAGAAAGACGATTTTTATAGTTCTTTGGGTGATTGACTTCTTTGTCGTTGGTTATGTCCTGTTCATCGGGTTTGGCGCCGCCATTGCCATCTTCATTCCGAGTCGAGCCGAGGCAGAGGCCTGGATGCGTGGCCGGATGATGTTGATCGGCCTTGTGGATTTTGTGGCCCACGGGTTGCCGGTCCTCGGGCTAATTCTCGGCATTTGCGGATTATTGCCTGGTACGCGAAGCAGGGGGAATTTGGAGGATCCCGAGGGGTAGCGGGTGAGGGGATTCTCAGAAGAGGCTGAAGGCTGAAAGAGGGCGGGGAACATCGAACATCCAACGCCCAACATCCAAAACAAAAGAGAAAGCCAACCCACCCTCAAACTTCCGCCTTGCCTTCTCCATCAAATTGCATTCACTTCGATGCCCATGCCTTTTACCGAAAAAATGCTTTCGCTGCTGCGCGACCCTTTGGGGCTGGACCCGTTGGAACTGGACGGCGATCACCTCGTCAACCGGGCGAGCCAGCGGCGCTATCCGATCGTCGCATCCATCCCCGTGCTGCTCGATCCCGCGGGACTGGGTCCGCAGAATCTGAAGTTCCAGCGGATGTATAATTGGATGTCGTATGGCTATGACCTCGCTACGCGGGTTGGTGACATGATTTACAGGGGGAAGATCGCCGAAATGCGCCGGCTGTTTGCAACCCGGCTGGCCCTCAAACCGGGCGACCGGTGTTTATACACCTCCATCGGGACCGGTGCGGACCTGCCTTATCTGGCGGAGAAGGTATCGCTGGAGACCGTTGAACTGGTGGGTTTGGACCTTTCCCTGGGCATGCTCAGACGGTGCCAGGCAAAAATCCGCCCTTACGAAAAAACCTCATTGCTCGTGCAGGCAAACGCCGAGCGGCTGCCCTTTGCCGACCAGACGTTCGATGTCGTTTTTCATGTGGGCGGAATCAATTTCTTTGACCAGCCCGCAGTGGCCGTGCAGGAAATGGTCCGGGTCGCCAAGGCCGGCGCGTTCATCCTGATCGCGGATGAGACAAAGGATGTGGTGGAGAAAAGTTATCAAAAGAGTCCTTTCACCCGGGCCTACTTCAAGGACGCGCCAACGAACTTTAGTCCGAGGGACTGGGTCCCGCCGGGCGTCCGCGATCCCGTCTATGAAGAGGTCTGGAAGGGAAAAGGTTATATCCTGACTTTTCACGCCCCGCAGGCCGTACTGGTGTGACGGTGTGACGGGGTGACGGAAAAGGCTAAAGGCTGAATGCTAAATGCTAAAGGAAGACAAAACGGCAAAGCTGCGCTGGCTGCGCAGGGTTGGGAGTTGAGAGTATGGCGGCCTTGTTTTGTCCTTTTTTGCGGCTAAAAAACGGCTCAGCCCCCATTTTTGCCCATTCCGTTGCTTGCTGGTCCCGTTCGGGAGGCGACTTTACCCGTTCCGTTCGGCACTTTTACCGTTCAGCTTGGGATTTGGGCCGTTCAGTGGCAACCTGAGGCTAAAGGTCGCACCTTTTCCAATTCCGTCGCTGTGCGCCTGGAGGTCGCCGCCGAGCTGCCGCGCGGCGAGGGCGGCACTGCGCAATCCGAAACCATGGCCATCCGTCTTGGTGGTGAATCCGTGCTCAAAAAGGCGGTTGAGATTTTCGGGAGGGATGCCAATGCCATTATCCTTCACGGCGAAGCGGATGAACCCGCGGGCCTTCGCCACCTGCAAGACCAGTTTCCGGCCGGTCCGGTCTGAAGCCTGGCAGGCTTGTTTGGCGTTGCGAATGAAGTTTACGAGGATCTGCAAGAGCTGGTGCTTTTCCACCGTGATTTCAGGCAGGCGGGCATCATTCTCGCGAACCACCTCGATCCCGTGGCGGGCCAGACTTGCGGCAACGATTCGCAGCGCGTCTTCCATCAGGTCCTCCGGTCTGGCTTTCTCGCTCGTGCCGCCCAGCTTCGCGCAAGTTTGTTGTGCCGTCACGATGTCCTTGATGTGCTGCACATTCTTTTCGAACTGCTGCAATTCCTCGAGGACGACGGCATGCTCCGCGGCCAGCCGTTCGGCCAGTTTTTCGAGATAACCGGGCAGAAGCTTTCCCTGGGGATGCTCGGTGATGAACGATCCAAGGTCGGCGGCGTGTTCGCGCAGCAAGGCGGCCACCTTGGTGAGATCTGAAGACTTGGACTTTTGCAATTGATCGGCAATGACACCGGCCGAAACGTTGATGCTGTTGATGACGTTTTTGACATTGTGCAGCACGCTGGTAGCCATCTCCGCCATGCCCGCTTCCCGCGAGGCCTTCATCAAATCCTGGTTCAGCTGCTCCAGTTGAATTTCTGCCTCCTTCCGCTGGGTGATGTCCTGGAGCGTCCCAATGCGCCCGGCCAGCGCGCCAGTTTCAGACCGCAACTGGCTCGAACGCGAATGGACCCAGCTGGTTTTTCCGTCCGGGCCTACGAAGCGGAACTCATGCACGAAATCACGACCCTCGCGCTCGCCTTCCTGGATGGCGGCAATCAGGCCGGGCAGATCACCCGGATGCACATTCCGCATCCAATCGCCGGCGGCGGCCTCTGCCGGTGAAAGCCCGCCGAGTCTCCGGCAATGGAGATTGTCGTAAAGCACCCTCCCGCTGGCATCGGTCAAAAAGATTCCCAGCGGCGCGGATTCACTCAACGTGCGGAACCTCCGCTCACTGGCCTGAAGTTCCTCGTGGGCGGCGGAGAGTTCAATGGCGGTGGCCGTCAATTCCGCGCCGGCCGGGCAAGGTTCGGAGGACGTGACCTGGATGATCTCGATATAGACCAGGGTCTGGTTCAGCAATTGGAAGGCGATTTCGCCGAACGTGACGGGGCCGACGAGCGCGCCCGTGCGGTGGCCGGCGAGCCTGGAATGCAGATAGTTGAGGATGCAATTGCAGGAAAACAACACATGGTCCGGTGATAATTCCCTCAACCGGGCTTCAAATTCCGAAACGTAATCTTCCACCGGGATGGCCAGCCGGTATTCAACGCCGGAAACGACCGGCGCAAAAAAATCAACGCGCCCGTTCGGTGCGCCCATGTTTTTCAGGCTCACGTTGACCATGGCGCCGCAGTAGTTGGCCACCAACGGCAGTCGCGTATCGGCTTTGGCCCGCTGAAGATATTCGGCAAAGTTTTGTTCCTTGCCGTTGATCAGTGCCGTCGCGGCGGAAAAACCCGTGGTTGGAAAGCAGATGGTGTCGCCCTGGCCCGGACGGAACGGGTTGATGATGTTAATATGGGCCAGCCGGTCGGCGGGCAGTTTCAGGCGCATCACGGCGGCCGCATCGCCGAGCGGCTGCGGACCGCCGCAAAAAACCTTCGGCGCGGCCGTGCCCGGATTTTCCAGGTCAATGCCGGCGATCCAGCCCACCAGCGGGTGGAGGGCAAAACCGGCATAACGCGGGGCATGCAAGGCAAACTCGGTATGGGACGGACTGTTCGCCGGCAGGATGACAAAACTGACGGCCCCCTCCCCGGCGTCCCGGTAAATGCCGGGTAGTTCCGATGTGGCATACCGGTGGGTGGAAGCCTGGAATTCCCCGGGAATTTCGGTGACAAAGATCTTGTCCTTGCAAAGGCAGCCCCCGTCGCCGGCCATGAAATAAGGGATGGTCCCGCCGATCCAGTTGCCGGGCGGCAGGGTGGATAACAGCTGTTCCTCCCCGGCCAGCATCAGGCTTTGACCGGCAATGATTCTCCGGGCGGTTTCCTTCGGATCCAGCAGCTGGCTGGTCATGGGCTGCTCCGGGCTGGCGATCTTGTTGAAGTCCTTCTCCGCCATGGGCAGGCGGCTGAATTTCGAGTAAAACGTTTTTAATTCCCGGATGCAGTCTTGCGTGGAGAGTTCCTTTGCCTGCAACCGGTTCCGCAAATTGACGAGAAAAAGCTGGAACGCCAGGAATTCAAATTGAACATTGCGCGTGCCGTGGATGACCGAAGTCCAGGCACTCTCGCTGATCAGATCTATGTTCATGGCCATTATTCCGGCACGCGCCAACGCTCCAGGGTGGAAGATGGCGGCCCACATGCCTGCGGGTCCGACTCCTTATCGGCGCCACGGCGTCGCACTTGAGCCAAAAGGCCATTTTCGGCTCATTTGCGGGAAGCCTGGCGCGCACGAACACCCGGGCTAAAAGGGTAGCAAGTGACACATGACGGAGGACAGGATTTGGGAGAAGGCTGAAGGCCGAAGGGAGGCAGAAAACATCGAAAAGCCAAGCCCGCAAAGCGGCACCCAACATCCAATAAGGGAAAATCCGTGTCCATCCGCGTATGCGGTGCGGCCGCCACGCGGCTTTACGTCTTCATCCGCGGTTAAGTGGTTTTTGTCTTCAACTTCAAATGGGGAGAGGCAGACCCCCGGGTCTGCCTCTCGGAACGATACATGGTCTAAAAGTCTTTCAGAAAACCGTCCGGCGGCGCCAGGCGAGCACCAGGCCGCTCAATCCAAGCACGGCCAGACTTGCCGGTTCAGGCACCGGGACGACCGTATCGGGTCCGGCGGCAAAATCGGCGGCGACGGCACCCGCACTCTGGGCGTCATCATAGATGCGGAACTCATCAATGCTGCCGCTGGTGGCGTTGTCACCCGAGAACGCTGAACGGCCAAGATAGGCATGGGTAAAACTGAAAGCGCTCAGGGGATTGCCGGCGACCGTGCTCTGGAGCCCGCCGATGTTCCCCGCGGTGACGTCCCACAAATAATAACTGAGGGTGCCGTCCGCAGCAATCACGGTGGCCGAAAAACATGTATCGCCGTTATCCAGATAGCCTCCGCCGGCAAAACCCATTCCGGGGGTGGTCCCAAAGGCGTCGATTTCCGGCCCAACCGTGTAGCCGTTGAGGCTTTGCACGATATGATTGCCGCCGGTGTTGTTTCCATTTCCCGGCGTCCCGGCGGGCTGCGGGGCAGAGATGGTTTGCATCAAATATTGGCCACCCGCACCCGAGGGGGGCGCGGCATCGGTGCCGTTGCAGAAAGTCCAGGCCTCGGTGAAGAAACCCGAGCCGGTAAACGTAAACCAGGATTCAATCGTCACCGCGCCGCTGCCGGGCAGGATGGTGGGCGAGAGGGAAAGATACCCGTTGGGGTAGGGATTACCGCCGGCGGTGAAATTGGGGTTGTTCAACTGGAGTTGGCCGCCCGAAACCGTGGCGCTGTTGACGAGCGTGCCGTTGGCGCTCCCGACCGAGTCACTCGCGTCGGTGTTGAAACTATAGCGGTGAATCAGGTCGGCCTGCGCGGTGGAGGCGCAAGCTGCCAGGACAACTGCTGACGTCACCACTCCGTGACGAATCCATCTTCTGGTATGTTTTGTTTTCATGGTTTTTCCTTTTGATTTCAACTTAGAACTGATGCTCTTCCGAGACTTATCAATGTTTGAAGTATTGCTATTGTAAAAACAACACCACTTTGCGGATAAATATCGCCAGAATGCGAACGCCCGGGTTCCGCGTGTTCTCAAAGCCTTTGGCGCGGGCGGATGCGGCTAAATTCAGATCCGATGTCCTGGATCCGGGGCCACCCCATGATGGAAACCGGTTCCATCTTCATAACCGACCGGCACCCGGGACGTAATGGCCTTCCGTGCTTTCGCAATGATCCGGACCAGAAATCCGGGCGAACGCCGTTTCAGCTGGATGCCGCCATGGGTTGAACCTGGCGCCGCGAGCAGCGGCAGCTGGCACAATCCGGGAGGTGCCATCACGGTGATTTTCATTGGGCACCCGGCTTCTGCAGCACGTCGCGGATTCTGGCAATGAGCTCGTCCGCCTCGACCGGCCGGCTGTTGAAACCGGCTGCCTTTGTAAAGCTGCCGGGCGGGGTCCATGAAACCATCACCTCCACGACGCCCCAGCGGGACGGAGTAGCTGACGCATACTGCACGGGTATTTGCACAGGCGCCGCCGGTTCGCCGGGCCTGACGATCTCCCGATTCAAGAAAACGGTAAAATCAACGGTGGCGTTTTGCGATATTTACGCACAAATTCGCAGGTTTTGCCTGCCGGATCGCACTTTGCCACCCCGCATTCCCGGCAGTTCACCCCGGAATCCGGCCGGTTCGTCCCCAAAAGATTATTATTTGCACAGGGCTGCACGATAATCCGAGTTCGAGAAGGCGGTAATGGCACCCAAAAGATTAAATCTATGAACACGTCGACCTCCTTGCACCGATTCATCCTTGCGGCCGGACTTTTTCTGGCCACGGCTGGTTCCGTTTTTGCGACCGTCACCCTGACCGGCGCGGCTGGGGGCGGCAACCTCTCCGCTGACACCGCCGCCAATGGCCCGGCGCCCGCGTGGACGACCCTGGGCGCGATGGCCATCACCGAAGGCGCGAGCACCGATTTCACCAACGGCAGCGCGAGGACTTTGATCCTCAAGGCCCCCGCCGGTTTTCAATTCAACACGGCAGTGACCCCCAACGTCACGTTTGTCGCCGGCCGGAACATTACCAGCGCAGCCGCAGCCATGACGGATTCGTCAACCATCACGGTCACGCTCACCATTGCCGGCACGGCGGTGAACGGCGATTCACTCACGATTGGCAGCGTCACGGGAATCCAGGTGCGGCCGACGGCCAGCCTGCCTTTTGCCACGGGCAACCATATTTATCGTCCCACCACCGGCGGCGGGACGGCCGGCATCCGGGGGATCACCACCTCCGCGGACGGTTCCACCGGCAGTGATTTTGGCACGTTGACCGAGGCGCCCGGCACACCGTCGGCCGTCATGCCTTCGCAAGCGCAGATCCTGAGCGACATGACGCTGGCGAACAACTATTTCACCAACGAATGGACTGCGCCCGGATGCACCACGTGTTTGACCGGGAACCGTCCCACCACCATCTGGACGCGGGCGACCTATTTCGAGGGTTCGCTGGCGATGTGGCGGGTCAACCATGACCCGGCCATCACCAATTACGCCACCCGGTGGGGCACGTTCCACAACTGGATCCTGCGGAACGGCGCCGTCGACACCTCCGCCGACGACCAATGCGCCGGCGCGGAATACATCGAGCTGTACCAGCTCGCCCCGGCGTTGAACAACCGGATCACCAACATCGTCGCCAATCTCAACTACTGGATGTTCACCAACAGCGCCAAGATTGATTACTGGTGGTATATCGACGGGATTCACATGTCGATGCCGGCGTTTGCCAAGATGGCGGCGATTACCGGGGGCGCGAACACGAATTATTCGAGCGAGATGTATTCCTACTGGCATTACACCAAGAGCACGCTGGCTCCCTCCAACGGCCTGTATCATCTCACCGATCATCTGTGGTGCCGGGACTCCAACTACCTGGCCAACTACGAGGCGTCGGATGGCACCACCCAGAAATGCTATTGGTCCCGGGGCAACGGCTGGGTTCTGACCGGATTGGCCCGGACACTGGAAGTGCTGCCCTCCAGCGACGCCCATTTCGCGGAATATCTGCAGACGTTCCAGGAGATGGCGGCCGCCATCAAACCCGTCCAGCGTGCGGATGGTTTTTGGAACATGAATCTCGCCTACACCAACGATTTTCCCGGCCCGGAATCCAGCGGCACGGCCATGTTCACTTATGGCCTCTCCTGGGGCATCCACCACGGTTATCTCGACGCCGCCGCCTATCTGCCCACGGTCATCAAAGGCTGGAACGCCCTGTCCACCAGCGCGCTCCACCACAGTCCCAGCACCGACCCCGGCTTTATCGGTTATGTGCAGAGCACCGGCTCATTTCCCACCAACAGCCCGACGCTGGTCACGTACACCAGTGATCCCGATTTCGACGATTTTACGCTGGGCGCCTACCTGCTCGCCGGAAGTGAGATTTACCAGCTCACCAACCTCAGCCAGACTATCACCTTTGGCACCCTCACCAACCACATGTATGGTGATGCTCCCATCACGTTGGGCGCCTCCGCTTCCTCCGGCTTGCCGGTGAGCTTCTCCATCCTTTCCGGTCCGGCCTCTCTCGCCGGGAACGTCCTGACGATTACCGGCGCGGGGACCGTCTCGGTCCGGGCCACCCAGGCGGGCAATCCGACCTTTGCCGCGACCAACGTGGACCAGTCGTTTACGGTCAATCCGGTTGCCTTGACGGTCGGCGCGAATCCCCAGAGCAAGACGTATGGCGATGCGGACCCGGCGTTGACCTGGCAGATCACCAGCGGAGTATTGGTGGGCGGCAACACAGTGAGCGGGTTGCTTGCGCGAGTGACCGGTGAGCACGTGGCCAGCTACGCCATCCAGCAAGGAACGCTGACGGCTGGTACCAACTACACGATCGCTTTCGTGCCAGCAAATCTGACGATCAGAGCGAAGGCAATCACCGTGACCGCCGATCCGCAAAGCAAAGCCTATGGCGCTGCGGATCCGGCACTGACCTGGCAATTGACCAGCGGTTCGCTGGTGCCGGGCGACAGCCTTGCCGGCAGCTTGTCTCGCGCCGCCGGCGAAAATACAGGTAGTCATGCCATTGTGCAAAATTCCCTGACCGCCGGGACTGATTACAACCTGACTTTTGTGGGGGCGAGCCTGACGATCAGCGCGAGGGCAATCACGGTGACTGCCGATTCGCAAAGCAAGGTCTATGGCGCTGCGGACCCGGCATTGACCTGGCAGTTGACCGGCGG
>Ga0265338_10005150_pt1 | contig 17212 bp, 15 predicted proteins | sample 42126metaG_FD_193579 | JGI IMG/M metagenome (GOLD analysis project Ga0265338, IMG submission 193579) | Rhizosphere microbial communities from Carex aquatilis grown in University of Washington, Seatle, WA, United States - 4-21-26 metaG | ecosystem: Host-associated > Plants > Roots > Rhizosphere... | reverse complement strand
AGCCGGGGTGCCCTCACTCCGCAGAAGACCTTCCGATCATGATTGTGCACTCCCTCCGGTTTGTTTATGGCTGGGCGCCAACTGGTGTCTTTCTTCAGCTCGTTGCGTTTGATCAGGCTATCGTCACCGCGTGTTGTCCAATTTCACCGGGCGCAATGTGGAGCTGGAACTGCGCAGGGGCCTCCAAACACCGTCGAACCACACCAACAAACCTCCTTGCTCAAGCAGAGTGCCCCGAAATAATAGAGGGCAAACACGACGGAGCGCTCAATCTGAAGCGATCTCGCACCCTGGAAGCTGACTGCGGAAGCGATGAGGCGCGGCCGCAACACAGACAGCGGTTGGAGCGCTCGTCCGCCGACGGCGGTGACACCTCCGCGTCGTCCTCGTCCTCATCCTCGAGCGTTGACAACGGCGAGTCTTTTGTCGGCCTCTACCTGCGCCTGGCGTCCGAGTCTCAGGATGTGACGACGCTCTCTTGCGCCGACGGCGGCGGCCCCCGCGTTGTGCTTTGGCTGCAACACCTCTACGGCTTTGCGCGCTCTGCACGAGACGCGGCTCCCCTGACGCTGTACTGCATAAGGCTCGGTTTTCGTCCGCCCCTGTCCGATTCGGCGCACGACTTGCTGGGCTCTGCCTCCTCCGCGGCCGCGTTGGCGTGGCTCGCGGCCCTCGCCATGGCCGACCCGTTTGCCCTTTGGCTCGACCTCGTCCCACCCCGGCAGCTCGAGGCGTCGCTGGTGGCGGCGCAGGGGGACCTCGCTGCCGGCCAGATGGGCGAGCTGCTGCGGCTTCTGCTGAGGAGGCGCGGGTCCGTGGCGGGACTGCTCGGCAAGGTCGAGCTCGTGCTCTCGCTCCTCGGCCGGACGGGCCTGCAGGGCCAGTGGGCCGCGCGGGCCCTGGAGAGTGGCGCTGGAGGCGGCGGAGGAGCGGAGGGGGGCACGTCGGCACCCGGGCTGGACGAGGTGCCCTTGCTCGAGCTGTGCGGTGACCTCCTGCGCGAGGGGCGCTGGCGCGTGGCCATTGTCCTCCTGCACGGCCTGCACGTGGACGGCGTGCCGACACCGAGCCAGGACCAGTGGCTCGCCGTGCGCCAGCGTTCACCCGACTCGCTCTTTTGGACCTCGACCTTGTTCGACCGCGTCTTTCGCCGCTGCGATGCACCTTCCCCGGCCTTTGATGACGTCCGGTCGCTGTTCTCGCGCGCCCCTTCGGGTCCCGCGGACGTGCCCTCGCTCATGGATCTGCACGACGACGCCGACAGTCTGCGCTGCGCCCACGTGTGCCTCACCCAGGGTCGGTTCCCGCTCTGGGCGCACTGGGCGATCCCAGCAAGGAGCTCCGTGCGCTAGGGGACTAACGTAGCCGCGTTACGTTACGCGTAACTCCTCGGCGATGAACGGCGCGGGAGTGTGTCGAATCATGATTGGAGATATTGAAAAATGTGTGCCGCCGCCGCTGCTCCTCTCGCCTGCGGGGAAGAACCAGTCACCGCATCGCGAATGATGAGGACCCGCCGGAAAACAAAGAAGTGCAAGACAGGACGGGCTGCAGAGAGCACTCAGCGAAAGGACGAGCCGCACCAACGCCTGTCGCTTGTGTCGCCGCCAGTGGTAACGGGACAAAGAAGGATTTGCCCCTCACTGATGAGCAGGTCGCCGAGTTCCTGGTTGGCCAGGAGCTCGGTCGACTCGCTGTCTGCAGCCGAGAGCTGGCCGCGGATTGCGATCGTCTCTGCGTCGACGTCTCGCGAACGCTTTGGGTAGCGGAGCTGCCAGTGGGTTTGCTCGAGAGTGGACCTTGTCTGGAGCGCGACGCCTTTTTCGCGCTTCTCGACAACAGGTTTGACCGCCTGGCCGCCATGGCCAAGACTCGCTTCGCGTTGAAGCGATTGGTCGTTACCAGGTCAACTAAGGCTTACTGGGGGGCCAGTCTGCTTGTCTCGACTTTGTTGGTGCTGCTGGGGCATCTGCAGGCCCGGGACCTCATCCCGCCGGCCGGTTTCAGCATCTGGTTGGATGGTCGGGGCGCCGGCCAAGCGATCATTCCGGTGGACTGCGTTGCGCGCGTCCGGTCCGTGCTCCCGACGTCGCTGCCGCTCTCCATCAAGTTCTCGGGCCAGCAGCTCGTTTTTTGGGACGCGTCGTGGCACTCTTCAGATCATTGTGGGTGCGAGGGAACCAGGCGGTGCGAGTGGAACATGCCTCTGGTCGACCTACACTTTGCAGACTGCTACATCACAACCAAGGACCTGCACAATGTCCTGACAAACCTGGCACGACACACGGCGACTTTGCGGCTCGAGCGGACCTTTGCGCTTGCCGACTTCTGCACGAAATGGAGGTGGGACACCGCGGGCGGCATCAGCACAATTGTTGGGTGCCTTCGCGCCAAGGGCATCTTGGGGGCCAGTGTACACCTCGTGCGCGCCCGAGCCCTCGCCGCGGGTGCCTCCGACGGTCACCGCTGTCTGGCTGTCCAAATGGTCACACGGAGCATGGGAGTGCACCCGGGAGACGGAGTACAAGTTTTTACCAATAATACAAGAATCTAGCTATTGCAGTATAGCTTTCCCGAATATTCCCGAGCCGAATTAACCGATGTCTGCTGATTGAAAGGACACCGGATTCGGAAGTTTCACCGGGTTTTTTTTTGGCCGGGAATATTCGGGAAAGGCCTATATCGTAGCAGCACCGAGCCGATCGCTCGCGGCCTGCTCGACCTTTCACGTTCCACCTTTTTCCGGCGGTGTAAAAGTACAATATAAATCGCAGCAGTTCACCGTCGGAAAAGCCACACTTTCCAGATTGCGCGCGCCTCGCCTGACGCTCTCACGTGCCCAAGGGAAAACGCGCGATCGCACCTCGTAGAAACACGACCGCGTGCACACTTCTGGAAGTGCTGCAGCCTCTCCAAGCGTAGTGAGTTGCTGCTCCTGGGCGTGCACTTCAACCGCTTCGCGCGGTGCGGAAAAGGGAACAGGGGCATGCTTTACTCGTTGAGAATGGCCGGATCAGTGCGCTCGGCGGTTCTTGCTCAGGCTGATTCGGCGATTCTCCAGAAAATTGGCTTCAGCACGCGCCGCCCTCTCCTCCAGCCGCAGTGCCTCCTTGCGCCAGACGACCAGCGGACTCCTCTCGCACCGCTGGGCAATCTCCAGCCAAGCGCGCTTCTCGAGGCACCCGCAGGGGCAGTTGAGCGCCTCGCACTCGGTCTCGTAGTGCAACACTAAAACGGCCGCGAGATCCGCGTCGCTGCAGGCGCCGCTCGTGGACGCCAGCACACGGCGGCACTCGGGGCACTTGACGCGGGCGCAATTGGGCGCGCCGCCGCAGTGCGCCGTGAACTCGGCCTCGTCGACCGTCGAGTAGCCGCACGGGCACTCGTGGGTGGCAGCAGGCACGACGGCCCCTCGCCGCCCGATGAGCGCGTCGAGAGGAAACGAAGCCGACGACGCGTACGGCTGCCCGCAGACGCACAGCCTCGTCTGCTTGGATTTCTTTTCCCAAAGTGCCGGGTCCGAGACGGTGACCTTGCACGAGACACCGGGCCCCTCCGCGTCGAATTCGATGTGCGCCCGCAGATGACCCGCCGATGAGGAGGCGCTCAAAAGGCAACACTCTTCGCACGCGATCAGCGTCGTCCGGGAACACGGGCACCGCCAGCCCTGCGGAAACTTGGCCTCGTCCGCGAGACAAAGGCGACACCCGCTTGCAGCCGGCGACCGTCGCCGCTGTCGCTTGGCCGGCGGAACCACATCGCCACCGCCACCACCGCCACCGCCGCCGCCGCCGGGCTGCGCCTGCACCTGGCGCACCCGCTTCGTCTTGGCAAGGGGCGACGGTCTCTCCTGCACAACCTCTGCCGCGAACTCGCCCCTGTCCAGGGACGGGAAAGAATCTGGCGCGTGCACCAACGAGGCAGGTAACTCGGGGCCCTCCTGCGTCTGTCCGTGGTGGTACTCGAGGGTGAGTCCTGCTGCGTCGTGGTCGACCTGGGTGGCATCGTCCGACGCCTCCTGCTGCTTCATCTCGCTCATCCCGCGCCCAGCAGTCCCGCGAAAAGATGTGGGAGGCCAGCCTGCGGTGCTGCCGACCGCGAGAAGCGAAATGCCAATCATGATTGCATGTTGCGCCTCCAATACAACAAGCTGGCCGCGGCCACAACAGCGTCGTGTCTTTTTTGGGAACCTTTCTCTTCAACACACATGGAACAACCTCCCGGCGGTGCTGGCTGCGGCAGCAGCGTCGCGATCGCTGGCGAGACGAAAAAACGCAAGATGGAGGACAAGACGGAGCCATCGTCGGGGGCCGCTGCTGGCAGCGCCGCCCTCGTGTTCCTGGAGCCCGCGCCGCCCTTGGAACGGCTTCTCGTCCTATCGTGCGCCGATGACGGGGACAACCTCGCAGCGCGGCTCCTGAACGTGGCGGAACTCACTCGACTCGCGGTCCTCCCCCCAGAGCTCACTGTCGGCGCGGTGGTCGGCACGGCCGACGTTGTCGCGGACGCGGCCGCCGCCCATACGCTGCGGCAGCTGTCGACCGTGCTGGAGTACGTTTCGCGGCTGGGCGTTCGGTCGCGGGACGGCAGCGCCTCGCCGCCGGCCAAGCGGTCCCGCGGCGGCGTCGCACCCTGTTCGAGTGTCATCGTCGACGACCTGGACGCAATGTGCGGCGGGTCCACGTTCCGGAAGCTTCTGGGCCGCGCCCACGATTTCGGACTGCTCGTCGACGCCCTTCCGCGGAGCGGAGTCGATGTCGCGCCCGTCGTTCCCGCCGGCACGCGGGTCTTGCTGGCACTCGGTGGCGACGCCGATACGGACGGCGTCGACACGGAGTTGATCGTGCGCAGTTGCGTCGCGCCGCCGCCGCCGCAGCAGCAGCAGCAGCAGAGCTCCGAGAGCAAGGATGGTGAGATGGAACACTGGATCGTCCTGGGCAACGAATACGGTCACGTGTTCGATTCCGACGTCAAGGCGTTCCAGGTGGACCTTCCCGCCGGGGTCATGGCCGAGTGGGAAAGCGGAGGCGACGACCCGTACACGGCGGCGAGAGTGTATCGGTACCTGGTGAAGCACGGTCGCCTTCTCGGACACATGGACACGATCTCGTGTGATTGTCGCGTCTCTACCGTCGAGATCCGTTACTGACAGAATGTCGCCGGGGTTCGCTGTCCAACCGGCGACGAGAACTCGGGACTCCGCTCATTCGACGGCAAAGCGCGTGTTTTGTTCGTCGTTCTGTGACTTTCAGAAGCAGATCAATATTATAAATTGCTTCGCCGACCGCCTCTCGATCATACCTGGAAAATTTCGATCCAAACTCGCTGGAGAAGAATTTTGTGACAAAAAGGGCGTCAGAAACGTAATCGCCGCGAAATGCGTGAGTGCCATGGAGGTCCCGAGGGCGCATTGGGTGCGAGCTTCCAATTCGACCGGGCCACCCACCGTGATCGCACCATCGATCAGAGTGGATCGGGTCCGCTCCGTTCACGTGTTGTTTCTCGCACATCAAATCCGATCTCGTCAAACAAAGGGAAAAAGCAAGAAAGCCCGAGCCAACTGTACCTTGGTATTCGTCTTCCTCGCTAGGCGAATGGCAACGGAGAGAGCAGGCAGCACAGACCGATCGTCGCCTGGTAAGAGAGGGAAACGCATGGGTCGTTCTCGACACCCACCACGCGGTATGCGTGCACCAACCCAATCTTCAACCCGCGATGCCGGCGCGACGCCGTGGGACAGTTCCATGACCGGGCGACGTGCCAAAAGGCATGTCACGGGCTACCCAAAGCCGTGGTGTCACACGCGATCGCGCCTCTCCTTTACAGCACCCGATACGCAGGCCTGGAACAACAACCTGCGACCACATCCCGTTCCATTGCTCGAGTCGTGTCTGACCTGATGAAAAAGCGGGGGCTCCCGAGCGAGATCTCGGGGTCAGAGCGCGGCTGGTCGGCCTTTTCGCATGCGCCGACCAAGGACCAAACTGCATTCGAAAAGCGCCTGGCGCTGCCTCTGATCTCAGGCTGGGCGGCCATTGAGCTCGAGAAGGCCAAGGATGACCAGCGCGTCAAAGACGCCCTGAACAGCGTCGCGGACGCGCTGAAGGACCCGGTGACTGCCAAGACGGTGGACTTACTCGAGGCAGTGTCGGGGATGGACGCTCCGGAGGACGAGGAGTCCCAAGAGCTTGTGCGCAAGCTGGTTTACCAAGTCCTCGACAATGCGGCCGCTGTGCCAGAGTTCTTCCAAGCGCGGAGCCTCGACGACTTCTGGAAACCGCTGCTGGCCGGGCTGAGGAGCCACGGCTGGGTTCAAGACGCACAGAGGGACCTCGTCGTGTGGGGTGTTCGAATTCCGTACATCGCCTTGGCTCTGGCGACCGACGACAGCGAACGAGACGATGTGAGGTCGCGACCGGTTCCTCTCGTCGCCTCCACCACCGGTGAAGCGCTACGGCCTCCAGCGAGCGAACCCGAAAACTACCCTCAGTGGTTCGGACTTCCTGTTCCACCGGTTGACTATGCGCGCTTCCTGGCTGTGCTCGCACCGCCCACGCCCCTGAACAGAGGCCCGCTGCAGAGGTTTGTGGACGGAGTCGGGCAGAACCTCCTCGAGTTTGGAATGATGCCGAGTGGGTCTCACCAGGGTGGTCGCATCGTGCAGTACTTTGACGCTCTGGCCGACCGGCTACCCTCGTTGCCGGAGCGCGCGAGCGCCAAGGTCGACATGTTCGCGTTCCTGGTCTCTCACGCGCAACCCTCTGCCGCCTCCCTCTTCAGGTCCGACGAGTGGATGGACCGCTGGTTCGGACCGCTTCTCCCGAACGAGTTCGCGTTGCTCGACCTGTTGAGCGACGTTCAAGACTTCGGGTACTTCGGGAACGATCTGTTTGCAGAACCCCCGTGGCCCCGCTTGTGGAAGGAGTTCTTCGAGAGACAGCACAAGCGGTTGAGGGCTCCGGGAGTGACGATCTCGCTGGCCACGCCGGTCGGTGCTTGGCACTATGGCAAGAAGTTGCTATCTGATGTCCTCACTGTGTTGAAAGTGCCGCGTGATGTAACCGTCGAGCCCTTCCCTAGACAATCCTATTTCTCCAAGCAGTCCGGCTCGGGGTGGTTCATGACCGGCACAGGCTGCTCGTTTTTTGGACCCGACGATGCTGTCTCCTTGCACGAAACCACCGCTCCAGTCCCGCTCGAGGATGCGGTACGGCTTGGGCTCGAGTCTTGGACCAAAGAGGACTGGCAGACACTCTTCAATCACATGAGACCCGACTGGACGCCAGAGGTCGTCGAGGTCCTCCGCTCAGGAGACTGCATCTACGTTGAAGCGAAACCCCCGTTGCCCGGGCCTGCGGATTCGTAAGCAAAGGAAGGAGAAGACGAGTCAGAGGAAGACTGACGCGTCCTTCGTTACCACACCACCGACCTCTGCTCACTTCCTGGTCATCACCGCAGCGGACGCCGCTGAACAGAACAACCGCACCGCCAAACAGTGGCTTCGCGAAATCGATGTACGCATTCCAAAAAAAAATTTAGTTGCAGCCGCTTGTCCACGTGCACGTCGATGGTCCACGGATCAGCAAACCGGGAGCAGGTATAGAAAAGACAGACTCACACTCGAGCAACCAGAACCTGCCAACGAGGAGTCTCCTTCTTCGTCGCCGCCCACATGTCGTCACCGCCTGACCGGAGCAATGACGCGACCAGCAACGACGATGCGGCGGCAGGCGTCTGTGGTTTGCCCACTTACCTCATGCCCAGCGCTGCGGTAGCCGGCGCCTGCGGCAGGAAGGCGGGCAAGAGCCAGGCCAACAAGGTCGCGCTGGTGCTGGTCGTGCTGCTCGCGCTGTACCTCTTGTACGTTTGGACGCGGGCCAACCGTGCGTTCGCCTGGCGCACGACCGCCAGCAGCGGGTGGCCGGCGATCCTCATCGCCGTGGTGCTGGCGATGCTGGCCTTCTGGCTGCTGCCGGGCATGCAGGAGAAAAAGACCGTCAAGGAGTGGCAGGCCGCGCAGGTGGAGATCAATGCGCTGCGCAGCTCGGGCATCCCGAGGAGCGAGGCGATCCGCCACTTCCAGTCGCTGGCGCAGACCAAGATGCAGACCGGTGCGACGCTTGGGTCTGGCGCCGAGATCGCCGCCGCGATCCTGGGTTCCGCTGCTCTGATGCGCTGAAACGCCGGAGGAAACGCGCCGACTGGCCCTTCACCGGACCCAATCGTAGCGAAAGTCCAATGGGTTCTGCTGTGACCTGCCGCCGCCCCGGCCGCTCTTCTCCTCGGCCCCGAGGTATGCGTAGAAAAGGGCTCTCAGCTGGGCGTAGTCCGGCCTGTGGGCAAACTGCAGCTGCAGCGCATACTTGAGGAGCCTCGCGAAGCACGACGGGTAGCCCTGGAGCATCCGATCGACGTCGATGTACTGCTTGATCCGGTACACGCGCTCGTCGCTGCTGAGCTTGGAGAACGGCACTCCGCGCTTGTGCCGGCGGTTGTACTCGCGCTTGGCGCGCTCGGCGCACGGGTCGCGGTGCGGCGACCGCCTGCCGCCGCCGTCGCGCTGCTTCCACCAGGGCAGGTTGCCGCGGAGGAGGAACGTGAGCGTGTAGGCCAGCGACTGCAAGTCGTCCCTGCGGCTGACCTCGTGCCCCTGGTGCGTGTGCAGGCCCATGAACTTGACGGTGCCGGCGTGGCCGCGGCCCTCGCGGTGCTGCAGGTGTCGACCGTCCTTTGGGTTGATGTACAGCTTGGACAGGCCAAAGTCGATCAGGTAGACGTACCTCTCTGCTCCCGCTGGCGCCGGAGCCGCCTGCGCTGGAGCAGTCGTCGTCGTCGCCGTCCTTGCGCTGCTGCTCCTGCTGCGCGCGCGGTGTCCGCTGCTGCCTCCTGCGTGGCTGCGACGCCCGTCGGTGCTGCTGTCGTCGTCCTCCGTGCGCCGGCGGCGTTCGCGGCCGCCCACCCTCGAGGGGTCAAAGCCAACGACGAGATTCGCCGGCTTGATGTCGCGGTGCACGAGACCGCGCCCATGGATGAACTCGAGGTGATCCAGCAGCTGGATCGCGAGCATCGCGCAGGTGCGCGGCGAGAACCGACCGCCGCACTCCGCGAGCAGAGCGCTGAGCGACGGACCCATGCGGTCGAACACCATGGCCCTGTAGTTCCGCTTGTCGTCCCAGTAGAAGATCAGGTGGGGTACCCCGGTGAAGGCCAGCAGCGACGGACCCCTCGACGCGCCGGTCGTGCTGACGGTGCCGACGCCCGACGACGACGCCGCGGCCGACGACTCGAGACCGAGCCGACCGCCGCACACGGTCTCGGCGCTGTCCTTCCCGGGCGGCCTCTCGACTACGTCAAACAGGCGCTTGTAGGCGGCGAGCTCGGTGCGCAGCGACTGCCGCTTCTTGGGGATGATGCGCTCGGCCTTGACCACGACGACGCGTCCCTTGGTCGACGACGTCTCGGCCGAGAACACGCGCCCGAAGGAGCCCTGGCCGAGTAACCGACCGAGCCGCAGCCCGGGGTCGAAACGCCTCATGACGCGCGCAAACTTCCTTTCGTTAAAGTGCTGCTTCCACGCGGAACGCTTGAGGCCCTCGCGGCTGTCGGTTGAGAGCTCGCGTCCGCGCCGCCGTCCCCGACTGTCCTCGTTGCGAACCCACTTGTCGTAGCACGTCTTGTAGTACTCGCCGTTGTGCGCTCCCGTGCCCAGTATGATCTCCACCGCCGGCCTTTGCCGGTGGTCGGCATCGGACGAGTGCGAGCGCTGGTGGTGTCCTCCGTGGTGACGGTGTCCCTGGCGACACGTCATTCTGCTCGAACAATGACTTGCCCGACGCCGAAAGAGGGCGGGACGGCAATTTTTTCCGGGGGTCTCGAGCGGTGGTTTGGGCGGTGTCGCTCCGAGTTGGTTTTTTCTGTTTTCTTCTCCCTCCTCCTGTCGAGGTCGGATCCAAAGCCCCCGGCTCGCAGAACCCCGGTGCTGCCACACCGATGGTCTGACACTACTATGTAGGTAGGCTCCTTTCTTTGATCCTCTCAAACGTACAAGACAACGCGGATACTGCGCTCCTCCCACCTCGTCACGTACACTTCCTCGCGCGGTCCAATCGACACGGAGGGCGTGTGCCCGCGACACGCGACACTCCATTCCGGCGGCTCCTTCCACCAGATCGGGTCCCGACGCCTCGGCTTGATAGATAATCAATTAATTCATTAATTATCTCTACGCTGCGCCGAGCGCGACAGGCACGCGAAACGCACGCCGTCGCCGCGATCCGTGCCGAGCACAATGGCAGTCGAGGCCGGGCTGCAGTACGCGACGGTCAGCGCGCCGAGGTCGCTTGGCCACAGGAAGTGTGCCAATAGGGGCGAGTCGCTCATCGGCAGAGGACCAAACGGCCTCGACTGGTGCCGCCGCCACGGCACAATCTGGCAAAATAACGTAAGCGTCGACGGAGGGGGCGGCGCACCACGAGCGGTACGGCCAGGTCCGCGGGCAGCTGGCTCGAGCGGATCAGCAGGCTTGACTTCGTCACCAGCGGTATCGGCAACATCCGCAAACATCTCTGCGAACAGAACATTCGTAAAACACCCCACGAACATGGCCTGTTGACCTAGTTGCCAAGCCGGAACAACGAGGTTGCCGTCCTCATCAAACTGGATATCGCCGCGCTCCCAAGCGATGTCATCGTAGCGCCGCCTGTCATACTCGCCTGCCACATCGGCAAAACACCATTGCGGTTAAAACAACCTTCACTTCGGAGGGAGCGACCTGCGGCCTGAAACGGATCCATTGGTGCCGCAGCGACAAAAAAGCGTCCGGTAATTGTGACGACGCCATCGTGATTGTGATTTCCTCCCCGTTGTGAAGAACTCAACGTGCGTTCGCAAGAACCCGGGTTCTCCGAGCCCGTCGCCAGCACAAGCTGAATGGATCAGATCGATGGCAAGTGTGCCCCCTCTTCCTGGTGGAGCAACGCGCTGAAATCGGCGTGGAGCGCCCTGACACCGAACGACAACCGCATTGTGTGCTCGGGCGCGCTGGAGAAGCTCGCGGTGGTCAGTTTTTACACGGACAGCGAGAGACGCATCAGCTGGGTCACCAGAGACGGCACGGAGGTGGCGTCTCTGGCCTCCAGGCCGATGCTCGACCAGCAGGTGCAGGGCTACGACCTGACGGTCCGCAGCGTGTCGGCCCCGAACGAGAACGTGGTAACCTGGCACGTTCACCTGCCCGTCGCAGCGGGGAAGTCCGTGGTGGCGAGCGGTAGCAAGATGCCGCACATCGACGCCTTCTTGACGAGCGTGCTCCAGAGAGAGTTGGTGCCGAGCTTCTGGCTCCAGTGCGAGAGCCGGTCACAGCTGTGGTTCGCCGAGGTGTCCCCGTCGTCCGCGAAGAAGCGCCGAGACCGCCCTTTCGGCGACTTTGCCTTTGTTCTCGTGCCGCTGCCATGGCGGCAAGAGCGACAGCCGGCGGTCACGGGTGCCTGCTCGGTCGCGCAGCGGACGGTTGCGGACGGCAATTCCGGATTCGCAGATGCGGACGGGCCGCTCACCGCCGCTGCTGTCGCGTGTGCCGATTTGCAGAGACCGTTGCTCCTGAACTCTCAATAGAAGAAAAGTGCGTCATCGTGACGGGGATCGCAGTCGTGCAGCGGCGCGCGACACATTGAGTCAGAAGAATCTTTACTACAGTACGGGTCCGCTAGTCGTTCCAGGCGCAGATGGCTTGTTCGCCGATCGTTCGCAAAATGAGGAGCGCAATCCTGCATGTGATCACGCCCTCGAGTGCCGAAGCCTTGTCGAGTCTCGGCGAGTCTCGGCGCTAGGCTGCTTTGCGCTGGAACTACCGGCGTGGGCGATCGGACATGAGAGAGTTTCAAAAATTTCTCCAACGTTCGTTTTGTCTCTTGTCCCCTGACGACGGCCGGGTTTTGAAGCGCGCTCGTCACCTGCGCAGATCGAGTATGGGACCACATCTCAGTGTTGGTCTGGTCCTCGGAGCTTCGCTACGTACGCGGCTTCTCCCGTCGCAGCTCCTTGGAGTCCACCTCTCCCGTCTGCCGTCACCTCAGCGAGTCCGACGGCCGCTCTCGTTCCGGCAAGTCCATTCAGCCCATCAGTCCTATCACCAACGGTTTACACCGCATCGTGGGATGCTCTTTTGGCCCAGAATCTGCCAGGTTACCCAGAGTGGCGCCGAGCGCAGCCAGAGTTCTCACGCCGACTGCTTGAAGTGGTGGCAGCTCATGCGCCAGGGCCGACTTCCCGCTGACTGCGTTCTGGGAATTGACCTTACCCGTACAAGAAACGTTTGAGCTCGCGGCCCTCGCGAGCACGCAGCAGTCGTTCGACAGCTGCCACCCTCTCTGCGCTGCGTTGCCGCAGCAACATGCGTCGTGTCCAGGCGCCGCAATGGCCTCGGGAAGCTGGGTAGGAAAGGACCACGAGCAGAGATCGACCGGCGAGGTGACGCAGATGCAGAGACGGAGGAACACTGCGCACTAGGTACGCGCCCTCCAGGAGCTTCCTGCGGCATCGGTCCCACCGACGCAGACTTCGCTCGGCATGCTGGTGCGGGAGCAGATTTTCGACGAATAGGACTGGACAGGTCCACGTCAATTCAATGACGTGCCGGCCCTCGGGCCTCACCGGCGCTCCGGTCGTGCGCGGCGGTTGCCGAGCGTACGAACAGACCACGAGGCCCAGTTCCTGCGGTAGTCCGGCCCCGCCGAGGGAGCGGACAGCGGCCATGCCGAACGCCAGATTGGCCTCGAAGGTACCGACCATACCCAGCACGGCGAAACGTGAAAAGGCGCCAAAGTCGCCACGCCGATCACGAAAACAAGAGTGTCTGCAGGAGGACCCTGCTGGTACGGGGCGACTGAGGCGCAATCTCGGACGTCTGCGCCTAGCCCCGCACACACGTAAAAAAAAACATATAACTGCAGCGCCTTCACCCTCGTTCCTGGAGTGTTTCTATTCATCCGCACGTGATGCTCCAAATCCCGTCGGAAGACGAGATTGCGCAGTCAGTTGGGTGCGCCGGTTGCGTGTGCCGCGACACGGTTGCGCTGGTCGCCGCCTACGCCGTGCAGGGCATCCTGAGCCTGGGTGCCGAGGGTGAGGGCTGGGTGAGTGAACTGTCGGGCCACGCGGTGCTCAACGAGTGGGTGTGGCTGCGCGCCGGCCGCACCCGCGCATCGCCGGCTGTCTACTGCCGACCTTTGCCGGTTTTCCCCCGCTGCACGGTCCTGTGCGTCGGCGGCGACTGCGGGGCGGCCTTTCTCAGAAGCTGGCTGTGCCCGCTTCGGTTTCCGCAACTGCTCCACGTGTACTTGATGGCTCGGCCGTCGGCCGAGTTGATCGCGATGCTGCGCTGTTGGGAGCACCGTCCGACCGCGAGGGACGGACGAACTTCTTCGTCTGGCCTCACCGTGCACGTCTTCCAGGGCTGGTGGTCGCTCGTGGTGCTCCACGCCGACAGCCGAGAACGCCGTGGGTTCAGGAAGCTCGTGTCGAACCGCAAACTCGCTTGCGTCCTGCGGAACCTTGCACAAGAGCCTCCCCTGACGGGACCGTGCCGCGGTCGAGCTCGCTGACCTCCCCGTGGTTCTCTGAGCTTGCGGCGGGACGGACCGCACTCGCTTTGCGTACAGATGATGTTTTCTGTGTCGCGCCGTTGTTCGCGTACATGGACGGCGCGCATCTACTCAGACGGTCAGCGGTCTGCACAGAAACCGGAAACGCGAGACGCTCCAACCGGCCGTGAACTTGAAAAAATCAGCGTACTGCCCGATCGTTTCGGGCACAATCACTACCGGTCGGTGTCTGCCAAGCACCCAAACGGCAAAGACCAACCTGTCAGCGAGCCGGTCTCTGACGTCGTGCGACGCCGACGCGAGGGTTCCCGGATCCCAGCCAAAGCTCAGCAGGACGCGGTCGACCTCCCGCGAAGTCCTCTGCACGGCGACCGACAGCCGCTTGGCGTATTTCCAGGCGCGGGATTGCAGATCCGGCGGGCCCCGGAAGGCGTGCCACCGGTGGCGCGACTCGGCCGCGTCCACGTTCCTCATGCAGTACCGGCAGACGTTGGCGCGCGGCTCGCCAAAGTCGATCTGCACCGCGTAGAGCGACACGACTCGTACCAGCTCGGGAACGCGGAGGAGAGCGAGCAGCCACGCGCCGACAGTGGCCATCTGAACGCCGATTCTGCTGCCGGTGAATGACTCGGCAGTTGCACGCGCGGGCGCGGGCAGATCCATCGAACGGGCAACATCGTGGAGACGGAACCTGCACGACTCGTGGTCTATGCTGTGGACGAGTCGGGATCTCGACCGCCGATCCGGGCGACAGCGAGCGACCCAAGCGAAGGATCTAACGTCAACTCGCAGATCGCCCGACCAATTCGTGGCAGCTCGACGAACTGAGTTGACTGTCGTTCGAACTTAAAAGTCTATGAAACAGCGAGGACGATCGAGAACAGAAAGGAACTGCTGCGCAGTCCCCGGACGAGTCAGTGGCCCATTCGCGTGCTGCCGTCGCCGTCGTCTTTGCGTCGGCAGCGGACAGCAAGCCTCCCTGACAGCGGACGATGGACGCGCGAGCAAGGTTGCTCGTCCTCGACCGACGCGCAACACCGCTCGTAGCCACCGGCATCCCTTCGTCGAGGGCGGCCTCGAACTCGCGCAGTTGCTCCGCGTGAGACTCGCACCCGCAGTCGTCGCGGAGGAAGCTGTCCAGCGACTCACAGATGCCGAGTCGCTTGAATCGAAAACAGTTTTCAAGGGCAAAAACGAGGCAGACGAGTGCGATCACTATTTGGAAAAAGATCACCACGTCGTTACCGGACCGCTTTTCGTGAAGAGGCTGCCACGCGCAACCCCCGCTGCTGTCCGTGCATTTCCCGTGGCCGGCATGGGTCGAAATCGAAGGGTTCCGCTCGGGGCCAGAGTACCGCAGGCGCGCACGAGGCGGATAGCGACTGGTCCCAGACGCTTTGTCGGGCCAGGCGCGACGCTGCGCAGCCCTCGGTCGCGCGTCCCGAGCGAGTTCCTCGACACGGTCCCTTCGGCCGCCCATCCGGTGTGGCGCCGCCACGATGGTGGCTCGAGACCGATCTTTCTCCACGTCACCAAGACGGCCGGCTGCTCCATCGCGAGGTCGCGCGAGGCCCGCGGGAAGCTGCTCTGGTTCGGCCACGTCTTTGCCCGGGAGTTTCCAGAGGCCGAGTGGTCCCGCCTCAGGACCATTGTGCGCAACCCGTTTGATCGCTTCGTCTCGGCCTACTTCTGGGTCCTCAAGGAGTTCGAGTCCTTCGAGCCCGGGAGCGGTGTGGCCGTCGCCGTTGCCCGAGACCTCGGCATCGAGGTGGGCGCTGCTGCGCGGGCGCGGCAGAGCTCGGTCGAGGGCTTCGAGCGTTGGGTGCTGCGGAGCGAGCGCGGGCCCAGTCGCTGGGCGGATGCCGACGTTACGTGGTCGCAGGAGCGGCAGGACGCCGCTTCCTGCGGCGCGTCCGAGGTGTTTCTGCGCCAGGTCGAGTGGCTCTCCGACGGTCGCGGGGGAGTGGCCGTCCCGGTCGCCGCGGCCACGGGCCGGTTCGAAGACCTGGCGGCGGCCGCGCGCAGGCTCTTTGGGATCGAGGCGCTGCCGCACCTCAACTCGACGGAGCACCGGTCCTGGGCCTGCTACTACCGCGATCCGGCGGTGCGACGGGTCGTCTCTCGCCTGTACCGTCCGGACTTTGAGCTACTCGGCTACGATGCGACAGTGGGACCGCCTGATGTTGGCGTGCGTGCACTCGGCCCTAGGCGAATTGTCTCTGGCTCGGCGGACTCGCCATACCGATCTGAGACCTCCCCTTCTGTCAGCCACTCACAGTCTGTTGGCTGATGTTGGCGCTGACCGAGTAGAACTGCCGCTGGCAAGCGCCTGACCATCACGGGAGTTACATATTGTACTAGTAAACATGTCAGAGTGGCAGTTCCCGGGGCCGCGGAACTCTGCCGCTCTAGCTTGCAGTCGCGCGTCGTTCTTGAATCGGTCTGGCAATTACACGAACCGTGAGGTGTGGTTCGCATCGCCAGCCACGGCAAAGTTCTCGGATTGTGAGCGCCGTCGCACCGTTTCGCAGCTTCGACGACCGGGTTCCGCACGCGTACACGACGACCTCCTCGAGATGCGATCTTTGTTTTTGTCTCTGTATTTCATTGATCCTCCTCACGGCACTTGGAATACGCCACTTTCTGACGTTCCTGCCCAGGGTTTCGGTACGAGAGCACGTCACCGCCGTCTCACAGGATGACGCACGCGCGAAGTTGGGACGGCCCAGGGGCTCCGTGAGGACCAAAGGCGCAGGTCTCCACCCAGGCACCGGGCGCGAAGCGGTTGTACACGCCGTTGGGGCAGCATCCAACGTGGAGTCCCACCAACACAACGGGCAGCTCGACGCGCGATTTCATCGGCCACAGCGACGACGCCACGCACAGCGGAGCCCCCTCGAAACCGGCCGGAGCAGAGCACGTGTGCCGGTTGGGCGCGCTGTTGCGCGCGAGCTGGCCGGCCGTGTGAGCGACCCCGCCGCGCGAGCTCGCGCTACGGTACCCAACAAGCCACAGGTGGTCCCAGTGCTGGGGCGACGTGTCTGCCGGGGTCGCGCCGCGGACGCACGGGCCCGGTAGGCGTCTCCCGCCGTGCGCGTCGAGAACGAGGACGTACCACTGGTGTTCCGTGGCCACACCGTGGTCATCTTCCGGCACCAGGTGGAAGGAGCGCGGGAGGAGCGGCACGTCCACGCCTCCAGCGGCGGCCGATGCGATGAAGGTGAAGGAATCGCCCGGGCGAGAGCACCAATCGCGCAGGGTCCGCGGCATCGCAGAGACGACGACCGTCGGCGACATCCGGAACCCGGACATCTGCCAGCGCGGCTCGGTCACCGCGGCTTCGTAAACCAGCAACCGGACGACACATTGAGACTTCCACGATGTTGCATCATCGTCTTCTTCAGCTCCCACTGAATCAGACTGCTCTGTTCCGCCAACGCTCCCCGCCATTTGGAGGGAGGATGGGCGGAAGAGCGGTGCGGCGTGGAGTTATGTTGTTTTCGCAAAGGGCGCCCGAAGGCACCAGACCACGATTCTTGTGTACCAGACCCCGGCTCGCAGAGTAAAACATAGAGGCATAGACGCGTCTGCAGTCGAGCGAAACAGGGGGA
>Ga0265338_10005148_pt1 | contig 17215 bp, 16 predicted proteins | sample 42126metaG_FD_193579 | JGI IMG/M metagenome (GOLD analysis project Ga0265338, IMG submission 193579) | Rhizosphere microbial communities from Carex aquatilis grown in University of Washington, Seatle, WA, United States - 4-21-26 metaG | ecosystem: Host-associated > Plants > Roots > Rhizosphere... | reverse complement strand
GATCATCGACGCCACCCGGCTGGACGGCACCGGGGGGGCGATCGGCACACCGTCTTACATGGCACCGGAGCAATGGGACGGCAGGGCGGTCGGCGCGCCCGCGGACATGTGGTCGCTCGGGGCGACGCTGTACACCGCCCTTGAGGGCACCACCCCGTTCCACGGAGCGAGCCCGCTAGCGGTCATGTACGCCATCGTCAACGAGCCTGCGCCATCCGCGATCCACGGCGGCCCTCTCGCGGACTTGCTTGATGCACTTCTGGCCAAGGACCCCGGCCGGCGCCCCGATGCCCAGACCGTCGCCCGCGTGCTCGCCGGCCTTCGCTCCGGGCCAGCCATGGGCGGTCAAGCCACGGGCAGCCGCACCACTGGTAGCCGGCAATCCCCGGTGCCGCACCCGGACACCGAGGTCGCGCGGCCGGCCGCCGAGGCTTCGAACACCGCAACCGTCAAGCCCAGGCAGGGCCCAGTTAGTCCAGTTACGGCCAGCAGCACTTTCGGCGCTGTCCCGGGAGGTATTCGCCAGCCGCCGTTCGGCACCGCACAGCGACCAGTCACCTTCAGCCCGCCGACACCTCCCGTTAACCGGTCCCGGCGCCGGTTCTTGATTGCGGCTGGGGGGACAGGATTGGCCGCTATCGGCGCTGGCACCGCATGGAAGCTCCTGGGCACCACCTCCCCACAGGTCCCGGGAACAGGAACGGTAACGGGGGGGACGCTAACGAAGCCAGAACTGCTGAGCAGGCTGCCGATGGACACTTCCGTCATCTCGGTAGCGATCAGCCCTAGCGGCCTCATCCTGGCCGGCGGTAGCGGCGGTAACGGCAACGGCGGCGGCCAGGTCCAGTTGTGGAATATCGCCAAGCCGACCCACCCCATTGCCCTGGGCAAGCCCCTCACCGGGTTTGCCCTTGTGAATTCGGTGGCGTTCAGCCCCGACGGACGCACGCTAGCCAACGGCAATTCCGACGGCACGATCCAGCTCTGGAATATCACCGACTCGGCCCGCCCCGTTGCCCTCGGCAAGCCCCTCACGGCCACCGCTGAAGCTGTAGTCACTTCGGTGGCGTTCAGCCCCGATGGGCACACCTTGGTCATCGGCAGTGAGCCCCTAGACGGTACTATTCCTGCCGCGATCCGGCTATGGAATGTCACCGAGCCGGCCCACCCCGTTGCCCTGGGCTATCCTGCGACCACGGCCCAGTATGGAGTCAATGCGCTCGCGATCAGCCCCGACGGGCACACGCTCGCCAGCGGCAGCTACACCTCCGCCAGCCCCGCTTTGGTCCAGCTGTGGAACCTCACCGACCCGGCTCACGTCATCCTCGTGGGCCAGGCCACCGTCAAGTACGGCATCCATTCGGTGGCGTTCAGCCCTGACGGGCACACCCTGGCCAGCGCCGGCGGCGACGTGGATTCCAGCGGCGGTGCAAGCTCCAGCGCGATCCAGCTCTGGAATATCACTGATCCGGCCCGTCCTGCCGTGCTAGGCGAGCCCATCACTGGCCCCGAGACTCCTTTCAATTCGGTGGCATTCAGCCCTAGCGGACGCGCCCTTGCGGCCGGCAGTGGCTCGGCCACCTTTACCGCCGGGGCGATCCAACTGTGGAGCGTCGCCGACCTGGCCCACCCAATCGCCCTCGGAAATCCCCTCAACGACGACAACGGGGCAGTCGCCGCAGTGGCATTCAGCCCTGACGGACGCATTCTGGCGGGCGCCAACGGCAACTACTGGGTCGATCTATGGGACGTCGGCTGACACTCAGATATTCCGAATCAAAAAGAAGGATCAAACCGGTCGGCAAATACCGCCAGCATTCAATATGGCCGATTTCAGAACTGGACATTCTGCACGTGTTACACGATGCGTCAAGCGCGATCGCCACCCGCGCCGAGTCGGCGTTCGCGAAGTGCAGACTCCGCAGTCTTTTGACGTTGCGTGATCGGTGTCCGGTCATGTGCAGCAGTGGCGCACCGAACCCGGCAAGCTGTGGCAATCTCTCTACATGCTCAACAGTGGCTTGGACGGCATCGGCTTCCGCGAGCACGACGATGCTTGAGCGGCTGCCCGTCCCGTGCCTTTCCGAGACAGGCCTCCCGGTGATGCACCAGCTATCCGTGAGCGGGGAGCGCCCGGCCGTGCTGCTCCGTGCGCTCCAGTCCGGCGTGATCCCGTCCGGTGATCTGCCCGAGCTCATCGCCTTCGCATGGACGCACGACGACTCGCCGACACGTGGCGTCAGCGAGTCGGAGTGGATCGAGGTATTCGAGCGTGCCGGTTTCTTCACCTATCCGCCGGTCGGCACCGGGCGCCCGTCAGCGCCGGTCACTATCTACCGAGGTTCGACAGCCGAGCGCGCGGCCCGGATGTCCTGGACAGCGGACCGGAACATGGCCGTGCAACTCGGAGCACGCCACACCCGATATGGCCGTACCTGGCTGTACAAGGCGACCGTGCGACCGGATGCGGTACTGGCGTACCTGGAGCGCCGCGATGAGGGCTGGACGGTCGTCGTCAACCCGGCCGGGCTCTCTCAGATCGAGCACCGGGAAGAACTGCTTCCCCGGTGACCGAGGACGGGAAATCGCCATAGCCGTGCACTCGACGAGGTCGATAGCGACTGGCGCAGCCCCAGTGCAGGACACGTCCATCGGCGAGAAACTGAGCCCACTAGCGCGCTCTACATGGTGACGCGTTACAGTCCGGAGTTGCGAGCGCGCATCAGGCACGACAGCTTGCCCGGGCCAACCCAAGTTCCGGAAGCAAGAACCGCCGATCTGGCGCTGAGTCCTGGTTGGTTGGTTGACGGTTGTGCCGCACTGAACCGGTCGTTATGGCGCGGCGATCCACGCCGAAGCCGGAGAGCCGTCCCTGATCTATCCGTTGTCCAGCATTTGGCCATCATGGCCGTCAGCGGTGGTAAACAGCCCCGACAGGCTGGGGGGTGAATCTGGTGGTTTAGCCCTACCTGCGACGCCGCCAGGGCCAGTGCGGTCGTGCGTGTGATCTGTCGCTCGCCGGTGTGTTGCGGACTATGCGCTTCGCCCGGGCAATGAGGACGCGCAGCGCCTGCTCGGCCTGATCCGGCTCAGGGGACAGCCGGCCGATCAGGCCGGGCAGGTCGCAGCCGGGTATGTCGCCCGCCTGGCGGCACAGGGCCGCGACGCTCACGGGCAGCCCGGCCTTGGCACCGTGTTTCCGCAGGTCGACCGCGGCGTCGTGGGCCAGCCGGTTGAGGCCGGTCGCGCCCGCCCCGCTGAGGTATTCGAGGAGGCCGAAAACCAGGTGGCATGCGACCGCCCGGGCGGGCTGGCCCGCGTGGACGGCGAGGTACGTGCCGAGCTCGCAGTACCCGCTAGCGATGGCGCGTTCGTCCCCGATCATGTAGCCGTAGCGCAGCGCGTCGGAAGCGAAGCGGATGGCCTGGTCGCCGTGACCGCGATGGTCTTCGACGACGCCGAGCCCGCCGAGCGCTATGGCGATTCCTTTCAGGTCGCTGGCGTCCTGGAACGCCTGGTAGCAGTCGTGCAGCAACTCCAGCGCCTCCTGCGAGCGGCCCAGGTTCAGGAGTGGGAAGTAGTCGTTGACCCGGACGCTGGCCGTTTCCGTGGCGGGTGCGCGACGCTCGTGCATGCTGGCCAGCTGGGTTGCGCTCAGGCTGAGGGCCTCCTCCCAGTGCTCAAGCTGCATCGCCGCCTGGCGGCCCGCATCGAGCAGCGCCTCGCGGACGCGCCTGGCATGGAGGGCATCATCACCGCTGGGGAGGGCAGGCAGATCGCTGAGTAGCTGCTGGACCTGGTGCCTGACGAGGTCGGGGACTCCCATCGTGTTCAGCGCCTGGAGATTCTTGACGTTCCCGTTCAGTTGATTCCAGAAGCTGGGGTCGGCCTGCTCGGAGTCCTCGGTGCTCTGGACCGCCGGAGCGAGCGGACTGCCGGTGCGCCCAGACTCGCCCGGCTTCGCCGGAGTGATGAGCTTCGAGACCTGCGCTAGCACGCCGGCCTGGCTGGGGTCGTGTCTGGTGATCTGCTCGACTTGCGAAAGCACGGCCAGCGCGTTCGCGCGTGTGGACTCCAGGCTCGTCACGCGGTCGGCCAGGAATGCGGCGTTCTCCCACTCCTCCTGGCGTATCAGGTAGGGGATCGCCGACAGGCCGGCCAGCACGGCCAGTTGCGTGTCTACCATGCGATCCCCATCGGGGCGGGACACATACAGGTACAGGGCTTTCCAGAACGCGCCGGCCTGGGCGTCCACGGCATCCCGGAACGGCTGGCCGGCCTGGGCGCGGCCGGCGGCCGCCACTTGTGGATGAACCTCGTGCCACTGGCCCTCATCGCGCGCGGCGCTGAGTCCGCGCGCCGCGATCGCGGCATAACCCTGGTCCGGCTCGGGTGGCTGGCCGTCGCGGCCCAGATGCTGCCACAGGTGGCTCCAGATCGCGCTCACGGTGGAGACGATCCGGTCGCGCTCTTCCAGGCAGCACAGAAGCCAGAACAGGTCCCGCGCGGCGGGCTGCAGGGTCATGGTGACGTGCTCTGCCCACGTGGCCAGCACGTCCAGGAAGTCAGCGTCGGATGCCTCGTCGTCGCCTGCGAAGAAGCCGTCCGGGACCCGGCCTCGGCTCCGCCAGGCCTGGTCGCCGGTCTTCATGAGCTTCAGCAGGTCATCCGGGGTAGCGGCCTGGCCTTCGGCTAGCTCAAGGAGCTTGGGGTGGCCCCGCGCGATGGCGATCGCGTTGCGGGCCAGCCGGCGCGCGACCTTCGGGGCAAGTCCGGCAACCATGCCTTGCTTGAGGGCGCTGAGGTTCGGCATCTCGCGGGCCAGCAGCAGGGCCTCGTTCGCGGTCAGCATGTCAACCGCTTCGACGTGCAACCCGGCCGCGGCCGCGCCCGGCACGCAGCGGCTAGTCAAGATGATGCGTCCTAGCCCGCTGTGCCCGGTCATCGCGGCAATCACGGCTCCCCAACGGTCATCGCGCCATGAGCCGGCTTGGCTCAGCAGCGACTCAAGGTTGTCGATTACGATCAGCAGGCGGCGCTGCTCCATCAGCCCGGTTAGCTGAGGCAAGAACGCGGAGAGCGCTTCCGCGGAACCAAGCACGTGCGCCATCTGGAGGCCGTCCACGTACCGTTCCAACGTCAGCGCGAAGTCGGTCAGCGCTCCGTCGATCGCCATCGCCTCGTCCGGGGCCTTATACCAGACAAGTCGCTCAAATGCGTGCTCGTGGCCGTAGGCCAGCTCTAGCGCGCACGCTGACTTCCCGCCGCCAGGCATCCCGTGCAGGATCACCCCGGGAACGCCGCTGCGCGGGGCCAGCGCGGTGCTGGCCCGGGCCAGCACCGCGGTCCGCCCGACGAACCGGGTCAGCTCCGGGGGGAATCCGGCCATCGTCAGTCGCTCGGTGTGCTGGCTCGCCGGGCCCCGGCGCGACGGCGCGGCCAGCCGCAAGTCCGCCGCCAGGCCGCCGAACAGCGCGGGCGTCGCCAGTGACAGCGCTGGGAACGCGCCGCTGCCGGCCTTGCCGCCTGCTGGCTCGGTCCGATCCACCTGGGAGGACAGTTCCCGCAGTGTGATGCCGACCGCGCGCGGGAGCGGCTGGCCCTCATTGGCCAGAAGGCTATAGAGCTTCCCGCTCAGCGCCAGCGCGAAGTCGTCACCGACCGGGTAACGCATCGCGAGCACGGCGCAGCCCAGCCGGTCCGTGAGCTCGGTGGCCAGGGCGCTCGGGATGGTGGACGGGGTGCCGTCGCCAGCGTCTCGTTCGGCCGGATCATCGTGCGCGCGGGCCGGAAGCTCGAGCAGCCGACGCTGCTCATCCGCGAGCATTGCCCCAGACCAGCACGCCGACACGGTGACCAACTTGAGGCGGCGACGGGCCACGTCGAGGAGCCCGGCCAGCTCAGGGGCGGTGATCAGGTCAGGCTGCCCGACCGCGGTTTCCAGCACGAGCGAGCCGGGTCGGCCGTGTCCGGACACGTGGATGATGTCCCAGCCCTCAGTCTCCTCGAGGATCTCGCGCAGCCTGTCGCGGGTCACCCCGTACTGCAGCACCCGTACGTCCGTGGCCTTCCCGATCGCGGCGACCCTGCGCACCAGCTCGGCGCGCTCCCGGCGCAGGTTCAACGATCGCCCGCCTTCCGGCAGACTGAACAATCCCAGCACCCGCAGCCGCTCGCCCACTGGCTCGGGCCCGGTGCCGCGATCACCGGCCGGGCTGCCCTGCATGACCAGCGTCACGTCCTGCACCGCCAGCGGCCGTCCCTGAGCGTGCGCCAGCTCCAGCGGCCGGTACAGCAACCCCGCTGCCTCCGTCGGCACCACCACACGCACGGTCGCTGGCCGCCGCCGCGCCAGCGCGTCACCCACCGCCGGGCCGAGTACGTGCGTCCCGATCCACGCGCTGACCTCGTCGACGATCCGCGCCTCATCCTCGGCCCGCCGGTCGGGCGCGCAGTGCCACCGCAGGTACCGGCGCAGGTCCCCGAACGCCTCGTACTGCCAGGAAGCCGGGTCCAGCCGGACCTCATGGTCTGCCAGGTACACCCCCGAAGCGTCCTGCAGCACCCACCGGAACCGGGCCAGGTCCCGGAACTCCCGTACCTCGAGCCGCAGTCCCGCCACCGCAGCCACCCTCTTCCCCCGAAGGCGTCACCCCGCGCGGCCGCCCCGGCGCGCACCGCTACAGTAGCCCATGCCGCCGCGACTGGGCATTCAGTGGCCGCCCGCGTGGGTCGCCGCCGGGGCGGGCGAAGCCGTGGCCGTGGGGGTAGTCGTGACCACCGGTACGTACGTCGGCGCGCTGCTGCCAGTGACGCTGAAGAACAGCACCGCCCCGACGATCACCAGCCCCCCGCCGGCCAGCGCCCACCACCGCGAGCGCCGCAGCTCTCCCGCCACCAGCCGCGCGTGGGCTGCGGTGAGCAGCCACCGGACGTACGGCTCGGCGCGCTCAGCATTGCGCATCGCCCGGACGAGCTGGTTCTCGATCAGCGCACGCCGCGCGGGAACTTTCTCCGCAGCCAGCTGCCGGGCGAGGCTCACGGCGATCTTCTGGTAGCGCAGCAGGCCTGGCACGTCCGTAGCAATCACGCCGAAGAAGTCCGCGGGCGAGTCCTCGATGACCTTCCGGAACCCGGCCAGCGCGGGCGACATGAGAGTGGCCGGCGTGGTCAGCCGGGGCGCGAGGACCTTGCTGGTGAACCAGATCGCCACCCCGATCCCGCCCAGCGCGATCACCAGGCCAGCGCCCGCGACGACGGCGTGGGCGATGCCATGCACCTGGCCCACCGCCACCAGCGGGCCGCCGCTGATCAGCGCCACCCCGACGGCGCCGAACGCGGCCAGCGTCCACTTCGCGGTGGAGCGCATGTCATCGACTGCGGCCAGGGGTGACGGCAGCGCCCCGAACGCCGGGTTGGCCTGGTCACCGGGCGTGCTCGCCTTGTCCGGCGGCGGCACTAGCGTTCCCGCTCCAGCCACTTGGGATCAGGATCCTCCCCGGGCCACTCGGGCGGGTCCTCATAGGCGACCCAGTCGGACCCGTTCCAGTAAAACAGCTCGCCAGCATCGTCGATCCAGGTGTCGTCCACCTGCGGATCGGGCGGGGGAGAAGTGGGCATGCCACCAGTTTGGCATCAACGAACGTTTCCGGTAATGCGGATGCAGGCCTGCACTCATTACGGTCAGTGACGTGCCCTGCCGGGGGAAACCGTTGTGGTCTAGACCTGGTTAAGGCCACCCATTACGTCGCCCCCGGCTCGGTGCCGCTCAGCAAGTCGGTGCGGTGTTCCACGCACCGCTGGACCAGGCCCGTGATTACCAGGCCCCAGAAGTGGTCATTATGTGTCGTCTGCTCATAGCGAACCCGCCATTAACCGATGACGCAGATTCGGCGATCTGGGGCTTGGGCGCGGCTCCGCGCAGTCGCATTACCTACGGGGTTGGGTGGCGTCCGTGAGGATGGCAGCGATGGCGTCGGCATCGTCGAGTTGCCCGGCGGCGACGCTGATCACCAGGTCGTAGGCCTGGTCGTTGGTCAGGGTCAGCCGTCGGCCGTTAAGGCCGTAGAACGCGATGACTGCGGCGAGCGCGAGCCGCTTGTTGCCGTCGACGAGCGCGTGGTTGCGGGCGGCGGAGTGCAGCAGCGCCGCGGCCTTGGCGTCCAGGTCCGGGTAGGCGTCCTTGCCGAACGCGGTCGCCTGGGGCCGCGCTAGCGCGGCCTCCAGCAGCCCGTAGTCGCGCACCGCGTAGCCTGCTCCCAGCGTCCGCTCCGCTACGTGAAGCAGCTACCGGAGCAGTTACGACGAGAACTCGCTCGTGCCCAGGGCTGGCCAGTCGACCGCCCGCAGGAATCCCTCGACTGAGCCCGTGGTCTCTAACTCGGCGACCCCACCGTCTGGCACCAAGCAGCCCCCGACGAATTAGCCAGCGCATCCGTTAGTTTCCCATACACCAGCTCTTGAATGTGTCAGGCCTCCTTTTACCGGGCAGAGCTGCGGTATTGCGGTGCCTTTCCGGAGCCACTTCACGGCACAATAGGGTGCTGCTCAAAAGGGGGATAAAATGGGGAAATTCCGGAATCTGACGGCCTCGGCGATAGCCGCGCTCGGCGCGGCGGGGCTGCTGGCCGCGGCCGCGCCCGCGCCCGCAGCCTCAGTGAGCACCTCGGTGGTCGTCTACGCGTGCGGGATGGTCGGGAACTGGCGCTGTGCAGCGGTCAGGCCCACTGAGGTGGGCTTCGGCGCACTGTGGGACGTCGACGGAGCGCACTGGACGCACTGGACCGCGCGCAGCGCCTTCGGGGCGGGGATGTACTGGCTCGGACGAGGTGACGGCTACCGGGCCGATATCGCCCTCACCGACGTGAAGGCGCACGGTTCGCACCGCTACTTTCGGGATGCGACCATCACTGCCCGTGGGCATCGTACCGTCCACTTGTGGTACGGCAGCGATAACGGGGCCGTTGGCTGGTGGAGATCATGAGTCTTTAAATCATCAGAGCGTGAATTCCGGCGCGTTCTTGAGCGCGCCGGAATTCACTCAACGCCCTGCGTTGGGATGCCTGCCTCACCTGCTGGCTGGTGCTTGTTGCTGAGATACCTTCGCCGGCTCCCCTGCGAGGCGGTCCCACGCTAAGCCTCAATCCACCGGCTGATTCCGTGTTAGTGGTTCTCGTCGGTGGGAGCTTTGTGGGCGTGTTTTTCCTGCCGCTGACGGTTCTGCGGCTTGTCCGGGTCCTCGGGGCGGGGGCTGGGGCGGGCTGCCGGGGCGGGCGTTGGGGTGCGGACCGGGTCTGGGCTGGTCAGGCCGTTGCGGCGGGCGGGCCGCAGGCGATTTCGAAGAGGTTGAGCCATTCGCGCTCGCGGTGCCAGCCTTCGGGCAGGTGGAGGGTGAGGCGGTCCCGGCCGGACCGGGCGGTGCGGGCGGCGACGGTGACCAGGTCGCGGCGGACGGTGGCCGCGCGGGCCCTGGCGTGGCGGCGCCCGGCGAGGGTGCCGGCGGCGCGGAGCAGGTTGTGGGTGATGGCGGCGATGGCGAGCCAGGCGGCGTTGGCGCTGAACTTCCCTGACGGCAGGTGGGCGAGGGGCCCGTCGCTGAGGTCGGCGAGGAGCTGCTCGATGATCGCGTGGCCGCGGTGCTGCTATTCGGCCTGGATGAGCTCGTAGGGGCTGTCGGTGAAGACGGCGTGGTAGCGCCAGGCGGGGAACAGCTCGCCCTGCCCGGGCGCGGCGTCTTTGTTCTTGTCGCGGACGCGGCGGACGATGAGCCGGGCGGTGACGTGCAGTTCCTTCTCCTTCGAGGTGAAGGCGGTGTAAGTGGTCTCGGCGACCTCGGCGTCGGAGGCCCAGCAGTTCAGCTGGTCGTCCCAGATGGCCTGCGGGTACTTGATGGCCTGCCATGCGTCCTCGGGGATGGCGGCGATCGCGGTCCTGATGGCGGCGGTGACCGGGGCGGTGACGGAGAACCGGGCGCCGTTGCGGCGGACCGCGGCGATGACGGCGGCGGTGTAGTAGGCGGAGTCCATGCGGACGACGATGGTCCCGGTGGCGCCGCAGGCCCGGGCAGTCCCGATGGCCTGGGCGGCGAGGCCTTCCGCACCGCGGGCGGAGGGGGCGTTCCCGCCGCGCAGCCGGGTTGCGGCGGCGACCGGGGCCGACAGCGGCGTGCTGATCGCGGCGATCAGCGCGTTCAGGCCCCGGACCAGCACGGACTTGCCCTGGATCTTGGTGTGGCCGAACCTGGCGCCTTGCTTCTTGTGGCCGTAGACCCGTTTCTGCGTTGAGTCGATGTCGACGAAGGCCAGCACGTCCGCGCCGGGCAGCAGCGGCGCCCGGCTGCAGAGCCGGGCCAGCAACTCCCGGCCGGCCCGCTCGATCTGCAGCACGTTCCCCCAGCTGTAAGAGCGCAGGTGGGAGCCGAGCGTGGACGGGGCGCGCACCCCGGCGAACAGCACGCCCATCGCGCCGTGGCGCAGCAGGCCCATGTCATCGATCGAGTCCGCGCCGGCCGCCATGCCCGCGACCAGGCAGCCGACCTTCAGCGCCGCGTTCACCCCGCACTCTCCGGCCGGGCGGACGTGCTCCGCGAGCAGCCCCGGCAGGCCGGCGAGCTCCGCGAGGGCCATCACCGGCACCAGGCCGCCGTTGCGACACGAGATTCGGGTCATCGAACGATGCCCGGGTCCGGCCCGGGCTATGCGACAATCGCACTTGCGAGGTGTCCTCTCGGACAAGATGGCGGAAGCGTAGAGAACTCCCATCATCCCAGTTCAGAGGGCACCTTTCGCGTTGCCACGCCCGAAACCACCCCTAATTCGCCGGTGGATTGAAGCTAAGTGTCCGGGCTGGCGACGGTTCCGCAGACCGCCCTTTTCGCCTTGGCGATGCTCGGCCGTCTCCAAGGCGAGGCCTCCAGCATGCGCATGATCAGGGCGATCAGTGGAGACCGAGTACGCCACGACCGGAGGATCCTCATGCGCGCTAAATTAAAGTTTGGAGCACCCTGGTGACGCGCCCGGACACACTCCGTGATCATAGAGGCCCGTTCGCGGTCGCATACGGATAACCCGTGTCCATGCCGAACGGGCTAGGCGGTCGCGCCAGTGAGATCATGATCATGCACTGCATTGAGGGGTATGAGATCTCCGAGATTGCGGAGAGGCTGGAGATCACCCCAGCCACCGTCCGGGTACACCTGTCTAAGGGCCGCGAACGACTCCGTGCCCTTATCCCGGGAAAGGAGGGGAAGACAAATGCCTGAGGCTGCAGGGGCCGGCAAGTCCGGAGACCACGTGGGACAGCTGATGGCGCAGTTAAGGATGTTTAGCAATAGGCTTGCAGCCAGCGCACCTGAATTCGGCGTCGCAGCGGGTACAATCCGATTGCGAGAGGCAGGCCAGGCCCTCGGTCTCCTGTCCCCCGGAGGCGTCTCAGAAGCTGAACTCCAGATCATTGGCCATAAGCTGGGAGACGAATGCTCCCCCTTCGACGTGGAAGTCGGCGCAGCCCGGCTGCGTCACGTCGCTGGCGCGCTTGGGCTCATAGCCGCGGGCAATCGCGATCCGGACTCCGAAGAATTCGCATCCCCGCCAAAACGAGCACGCGTCAGCGGTGGGAGCGCCCAGCCTCCACGTCGCTGAGGCCGGGAGCGATACAAAGAATCCGGTGGCACCGAGGCTTCGGGGAAGGCCAGGTCGCAAGCCCAAAGGCAGTGTTCCCGCAGTGACCCCTGAGACACCGGACAAGCCAGACCCCGGCCATGTGCTGACCTGGCGGCAGCGCAAGGTGCTCCAGGTGATCAGGGATTCGGTGCAGAAGCGCGGTTACCCGCCGTCAATGCGGGAGATCGGCGAGGCGGTCGGCCTGACCAGCACATCAAGCGTCTCCTACCAGCTCGCGGTGCTGCAGCGCAGAGGCTACCTGCACCGCGACGTCGGCCGTCCCCGCACGGTGGAAGTGCGGTTCCCCGGACACCTCGCGGTCCGCCCAGAGCAGGCCGTCAACAGCGGCGCCCCCCGAGCTGCCCGCCGACGGGATGGACATCGCCTCGCAGGAGGCCACCTACGTGCCGCTGGTCGGCCGGATCGCCGCCGGTACCCCGATCACCGCCGACCAGCAGGTTGAGGACATCTTCCCGCTGCCGAGGCAGCTCGTCGGCGAGGGCAGCCTGTTCATGCTGAAGGTTGCCGGAGACTCGATGATCAACGCCGCCATCGCGGACGGCGACTGGGTGGTCATCCGGCAGCAGGAGGACGCGGAGAACGGCGAGATCGTCGCAGCCATGATCGACGGCATGGCAACGGTGAAGATGCTCGAGCAGAGCGACGGCCACGTCTGGCTCATACCGCACAACCCCTCATTCGCGCCTATCCTCGGCGACGATGCAGCCATACTGGGCACGGTCGTAGCGGTACTACGCCGCGTCTAACATCAGCCTGCCACCCACGCGCGCAGAACCGGCTCATCTGTCCGCGGGCCGCCATCTGCATCAAGCCATTCGGAAAGCGCGCGCATTCGGCGATAGGTGCGGCTAGGGCAGTTGGCGGCGCGGTTGGCCCGTGGTCTCCGCAGTCGGTGCGTAGGGTGGCGGCATGGGCATGTACGCGTCGGTGCGCGGCTGGGTGCAAGCCGACCATCGGCAGCGGGCGGCTATCGAAACAATCATTGAGGCTGCGCGCAGGGACTTGTACTCCGGAGGGTGGGCGTTCCCGCAGCGGCCGTTCAACTGGGCGCTATACGTGTTCTACGGCGGCGACATCAGGGAGCCTGAGCTGTCATGGCTTCGCGAGCAAGTCGAGAGCATCGCCGCCTTGCCCCCGGTGGACGACGACAACGACATGCCGATCGGAGTGTTCGTGATCAGCAATGAGCGAGCGACGCTCAGCGTCTGGGAGGTCCGCGACGGGGCAGTTCATGTCCGGCCCGCTCCCGAGCTGTCTTGGATCCTGCACCAGTGAGAAGGGCTGTGCCCGGCGCCATCCTCGGCTATCGGAGTGCTGTGGACCCCCACAAAATCCCCACAAGTTCGGGTCTCCAAGGGTGATTCCCACAGGTTTTCCACAGGCAAAACGGCACTGCCCGGTATACGGCGGCATCGCTGCTAGAATGGCTTCGTTAGCTCTGACCAGCAAATATGCAGGTAGGAGCGGCGGACGCGGTTCGTGGTCCCGGGTGGCTCAAGGGCTAGCAGAGCTTCTGAAAAGCGGAAGGTCGGCTGTTCGACCCCGCCCCTGACCACAAATAACCTCTGACCAGCGGGAACGCACCAAGTGAAACCGTGGTGAGCTAACCGCTCGGGGTGCACACCGCTTACCGAGCTTTCGCCCTGCAGGTAGTCGATGCGGCCTCTGGTGTGGGCGGCGGAGGACACGTTGAGGATCCGGGCGGGTGCGCTTGCGGTGAGGCGGTCCAGCAGCAGGCTGGTCAGCAGGAACGGCGCGAGGTGGTTCAGCGCGAAGGTGTGCTCTAGGCCATCTGCGGTGACGTGCCGGTGAGCCCAGAACCCGCCGGTGTTGTTGACCAGCACGTCAAGCCGCGGATAGGTGTCCAATACCTGAGCGGCCAGATGGCGCATCCCGGCTTGAACCGACATGTCCGCGAGAAAAGCATCAACGGCTGGGCTGCCTGTCGTGTCCCGGACGACCGCTGCGGCTGCCTCGGTGCGGGGGCGGATCCCGGCCGGTGATGCCGACTCGGGCGCCCAGCGCGGCGAGCCCGATGGCAGTGGCTTTGCCGATGCCGCCGATGCCTCCGGTGACCAGAACGGCTTTCCCGGCCATTAGCGGGGCGTCAGCCATAGCTCGGTCTTCCCCCGACGGCCGCCCGAAGGCAGTCACGGGCCCGCCCGGCCAGCCGCTCGTCGCAGGAGATGCCCAGACCATAGGACCCTTGAAGGCCGCTCGCCCGCCACCGTGGCGACCGACAGTAACCTCGGCAAGCGCTTGAACCGGCGTTCGGATGATTTCCTGGCAGGTGGCGGTGTCTGCTCTTAGGCCTATGCCTGCGGGCATAGGCCGCCATGAAGGCACGGTCCCTGGATAGATGGCCCAGGGCGGCGCGGTGCGTAGCGTCCCTTTCATCGGCAACGACTGGCGAAAGGGACGCAGCATGATCGAGATTGATGACCTGACCAAACGGTACGGCGACAAGACCGCGGTCGACCGGCTGAGCTTCGTGGTAGAGCCGGGCGTGGTGACCGGGTTCCTGGGTCCGAACGGGGCGGGGAAATCCACCACGATGAGGATGATCGCCGGGCTGGACCGGCCGACCAGCGGGACGGTGCGCGTCAACGGCAAGCACTACCCCGGTGCGACTGCCCCGATGGCCGAGCTCGGCATCTTGCTGGACGCGAGGTCCGTGCACCCGGGGCTGTCGGCCCGCAGCAACTTGCTGGCACTTGCCCGCACGGCCGGGATCGGCCGCCGCCGGGTGGATGAGGTGATCGAGCTGGCCGGGCTTGCCGAGGTCGCGAGCACCCGGGCCGGCGGTTTCTCCCTCGGGATGGGCCAGCGCCTCGGCGTGGCGGCGGCTCTGCTTGGCCAGCCGCAGACGGTGGTGCTGGACGAGCCGGTCAACGGCCTGGACCCGGACGGGGTGCGCTGGATCCGGCTGCTGCTCAAGTCGCTGGCCGCCGAAGGACGCACCGTGTTCGTTTCCTCGCACCTGATGAGCGAGATGGCGCAGACAGCGACCCGCCTGGTCGTGCTCGGCCGCGGCAAGCTCATCACCGAGACCAGCGTCGCGGATTTCGTCGACCATGCGGCCGCCGGCGTGCTGGTCCGTACCCCGGAAACCGTCCGGCTCGGCCAGCTGTTGGCCGCTCCCGGCATCACCGTAATAAACGACGGAACGGACCTGCTGCGTGTCTCCGGCACCACCGCCGAGCAGATCGGCGCCGCGGCCTGGCGGGCTCACCTGCCCGTCTACGAGCTCACCCCCACCCACGCTTCGCTGGAAGAGGCTTTCATGCAAGTCACCAAGGACAGCATCGAGTACCACGCCGGAGCGACCCGATGAGCGCCGTCACGGCGCCGGGACGAGCGCCGGCTCCGACAAACCCGGCCCCGGCGACAGTGGCGGGACCCGTTACCCAGGTGCGCGTCATCCGCGCGGAGTGGACCAAGCTGCGGGCGCTGCGCTCGACCTGGTGGTGCGCGCTGATCGCGGTCGTGCTGGTCGTCGGCCTGGGGGCCGCGATCGCAGGATCTGGGACGACTTACCAGGTCTCGGCGGCCAATTCCGCCGCGGGCGGGGTGACGGTCAGCCTGGTCGGCATCTTGTTCGCCCAGCTAGTGCTCGGCATGCTCGGGGTGCTGTTCTTCAGCGGCGAGTACGCCACCGGGATGATCCGCGCCACGCTGGCGGTCGTGCCGTCGCGGCTGCCGGTGCTGTGGGCGAAGCTGATCGTGCTGGTGGGCCTGGTTCTGCCGCTGAGCCTGCCGGCCGCGGTAGCCGAGTTTTTCGTGGCGACGGCCCTGGAGTCCTCCCGCGGCGGCTCGGCCATCTCGCTGACCGACCCGGGCGTGCTGCGGGAAGTGGTGGGCGCGTCGCTGTACCTGACCGTCATCGCCGTCATCGGCCTGGCCCTGGGCGCCCTGCTCCGCCGGACCGCGGCCGCCCTGGCGGTGTTCGCCGCGGTGTTCCTCGTCGTGCCGCTCGTCGCGGCCTACCTTCCGGCCAGCATCAAGGGGTTCGCGCCCTACCTGCCGTCCAACGCCGGCGGGACCGTCTGGGGCGCCGGCAAGCTGTTCGGCGGGCAGCAGCTAGGCCCGTGGACCGGATTCGCGGTCCTGTGCGGATACGCGGTCGTGCTGACCGCCGCGGCCGCCTGGCGGCTGCGGCGCCGTGACGCCTGAGCGCGCCAAAAGACTGCGAGGATGAAAGTATGCCCGTCTGGACACCGGTCGAGAACCCGGGAACGCGCCCGCCGCGTTCCTGGGCCTTCGACGTCGGCTGCGCTCTGCTCGCCGCCGCGGGGTCGTTCGGTAGCTTTTCCTTCGCCCAGAGTTCGCACCCGGCGCACCCGGTGCTGGCGGCCAGCGTGGTCGTCGCGGTCCTGACCGTCCTGGTGCTGTCCCTGCGCCGGGTCTGGCCCGGCCCGGTATTCGGCGTCGTGGTCGTGATGGCCGCGGTGCTGGCGCAGTGGCCGGTCCGGGGCGCGTTGTTCCCGGTCGCGCTGGCTATAGCCCTGTACACGGTCGCGGCCACACTGAGCCGGACCGCGGCACTGATCGCGGCCGTGCTCGCACTAGCGGCCGAGGTCCCCGCAGCCGGCCAGGGCGGCTGGCATGACAGCTGGCTGGCCGTGATCTATGAGGGCAGTGCCATCGCGACCGTCCTGATCGCGGGTCTGTACGCGGGCACCAGAAGGGCATACCTGGCCGAGTTGCGCGACCGGGCCGCGCGGCTCGAACGCGAACACGAGCAGACCAGCGCCTTGGCCGCGGCGGTGGAACGGGCCCGCATCGCCCGCGAGATGCACGACAGCGTGGCGCATCACCTCACCGTCATCGTGGCGCTGTCCGACGGCGCCCTGGCCGCGGTTACCCGCTCGCCGGCCCAGGCCAGCGAGGCGCTCCGGGGCGTGTCGGGCACTGCCCGGCAGGCGCTCGCCGAGACGCGCCGCCTGCTCGGCATCCTGCGGGCCGACGGCGGCATGGAACTCCGGCAGCCGCTCCCCGGCCTGTCCGACCTTGACGGCCTGTTCACCCGGGTCCGGGCGGCCGGGCTGCCGGTCAGGTACGAACGCACCGGTCCGCCTGGGGACACGCCGCCCGCCGTTCAGCTGGTCGTCTTCCGGCTCATCCAGGAAGCACTGACGAACACGATGAAGCACGCAGGACCGGGCGCGAGTGCGGCAGTCCGGTTGCGGCTAGAACCGGACGAGGTCCGCGTCGAGGTCGAGGACGACGGCGCCGGCAGCGTCGGCGTCGCCCGCGCCCCCGGCGGCGGCCTGACGGGCATGGCCGAACGCGTCGGCACGTACGGCGGCGAACTGACCTGCGGCCCGCGCCAGCCTCGCGGCTGGCGGGTGGCGGCGCGGCTCGACCCCGGTAGGGCGGCGCCACCGTGATCAGCGTGCTCCTGGTGGACGACCACTCCCTCATCCGGATGGGTTTCCGCCTGCTGCTCGACGCCGAGGCGGATATCGAGGTGGTCGGCGAGGCCGCCGACGGGACCGCCGCCGTCTCCATGTGCGCGGCGCTGCTGCCCGACG
>Ga0265338_10005147_pt1 | contig 17216 bp, 12 predicted proteins | sample 42126metaG_FD_193579 | JGI IMG/M metagenome (GOLD analysis project Ga0265338, IMG submission 193579) | Rhizosphere microbial communities from Carex aquatilis grown in University of Washington, Seatle, WA, United States - 4-21-26 metaG | ecosystem: Host-associated > Plants > Roots > Rhizosphere... | reverse complement strand
TGACCAGCGGCAAGAAGTATTGGGCCGACGGCACAGTGGTTGCTGGTCAACAGTTTGAATATGCGTTCGATGATATTGGGAATCGGACCTCCACCAAGGCGGGCGGCGACGCTGCGGGAGCGAACCTGCGGCCGGCGAATTACAACGTGAACGCGCTCAATCAATATACCAACCGCACCGTGCCCGGTTATATTGACGTGCAAGGTGATGCCAATTCCAACGCCACCGTGACTGTGAACGGCACTCCCGCCTATCGTTACGGCGCGTATTACCGCGATGAACTGACCGTGAACAACAGCAGCAGCCCGGCGTATCAAGCCATCACGAATCAGGGTGTGCTCACGCCGGACACGGTGACCTTGAACCGCCATGCCCTCGTGGCCGCGACTCCGGAGTCCTTCACCCACGATGACGATGGAAATTTGTTGAGCGATGGGAAATGGAATTACACGTGGGACGGCGAGAATCGATTGATTGCGATCCAAAGCCTGAGTTCCATTCCTGACGCTGCCAAACGCCGGTTGGAGTACAGCTACGATTGCCAAGGCCGGAGAATTTATGCCAGGCAGATGACCTGGACTGGCAGCTTGTATCGGATGGCGGATGAGGAACGGTATTGGTACGACGGCTGGAACCTAATTGCTCGAGCCAATCTGACCGGTTTGGTGCACACGTATTGCTGGGGAACGGATTTGAGTGGTTCGATGCAGGGTGCGGGAGGGGTGGGAGGATTGTTGTGGATGAACGCAGGAACAAACGGAAACCATTTTTTCGCGTATGATGGTAACGGAAATGTAAAGGCTTTGATCAATGCTGCGACCGGCGCAGAAACGGCGAATTACGAATATGGACCCTTTGGCGAAACCATACGTGCAACTGGTCCATTGGTGCAGGCGAATCCATTTGGGTTCTCAACCAAATATCACGATGGCGAATCGGAGTTGGTTTATTATGGCTTTCGATATTACCATCCGAGCTTGGGAAGATGGTTGAATAGAGACCCACAAGAAGAGAATAGCGGTGATAATAATCTATATGGCTTTGTAAAAAACAATTCCATCGATAATTTCGACGTGTATGGTTTGGTTGATTTTATATTTATGCAGCATCGGGGGAATCAAGGCGTGTCAGGCGCTTTTGATTTTCTTGAGAATGCTTGTGGATTATGGGGGCAAAATGCGTGGAATGCCCAAGGCAGCTTTTTGGTGCAGGGGCGTTCTGGGACGACGTGGGTAAAAGTCGGAAGCAAAGACAAACTTGGTAGTCGTTTCAATCAATGCAACAGCGTTGCCCCGAATTTTCCGTATCCTCCTAGCGACTCGAACTCGGGAACACTCGCGTTGGTACTGAGAAACGCAAAGCCTGGGCGCTATCGTGTAGTTCTTACAATCGAATTACGCGCGGATGCGGAGGTTGATAAAATTTCGACCTCAACGGTACAATGGAAGACGCCTGCCAATAAAGACCTGAACGGAGGACCTGATATCTTAGGTTCCGGTTCACATTTTAAAGCGCCGACATTCTCTGTGAAAAGAGCTGTGACAGTCGATGTAGTGGTTGCGCCTAAGTCCAAAGAGAATCTGGTTACATACATTAGCCCTACGATTGTAACCTCCACACCTGAGAACACATGCGGAAACGGAAAAGGAGAAGCTGAAGGAAAAATAACCGTATTGGGTTTTCAAGGCCCAGACGGGAAGCTTGACATTAATCCTTCTGTTAGAGAAGGAGCACCGCTATCGACCTATGAGTAAACAATTACGTGAACTTGCCATTGGAATTGTATGTGTCTGCTCGTTGTGGGTAGCATTGACGATTATTCAATACTACTTGAATTTAAAGAATGATGCTCGCGGTGGCGTCCCAGATTGGATTTTGGCATCGGTATTATTGTTGCCTTTTATATGCGCCTACCTGGGAATAAAATTCGTTTTAGCTTCCAAAAGAGAGCGTTATGCAGGACGGCTTAAATCGTTGGTAGTAGGTTTTGCGTGCCTACCACCAATTGGTATGTTTGCTGTTCCCGCGATTGCATACTATATTTTGGGCCTATAGGGAATTGAAGTTGAACTTGTACGAGCCAACCATAGCACGCTTGGCGCCAAGAAAATTAGACGCATGGACGGCGTCTCGGCTATGAACATTAAAGAAGTTCGCCTACGTCAAACTGAACACCCAAACGCCATGCCCGCCTCGGAGCGCTGTCCCGGTTAACCAAAGATATTGTAGGAGGCTCTTTCACTCTCAATACCCAGATCCCTTTCGGTGATGGATGCGACCGCCCAAGCTATGTCGCCAAAGATTGTGGAGAGTGGGAAAGAGCCGGTCAATCTCGCGATCGCCGCGGTGAATTCAAAAATGCCAGGGCATCGGCCCCGTATCTGGCACGGATGTCACCCAAACGGGTTGTTATGAAATCAAGCGCTTCTTCCCAGGTGACAGTTTGGAATTGACCGTTTTTTTTGAGCAACGGTTTCTTGAGCCGCGCTGGAGAGCCCGCAACCTCGTGCACGTGCCACCCGCGCACGCAGATTTTCCCGCGATTGGCAGGATGCGACATACTCGGGTAGACGCCAGTCAACTGGTTGCCGGCGGTTTCAAGATAGAGACCGCAGCCGACTCCGCAGAACATACAGGTGGTTAGTCTGTGAGCCATACAGATACACTGGCGGGGTGGTCAGTGACGTTACTCTTATCACTTCTTATTACTTCGCGCGGCTCAGGATCGAAGTTGAGTGAAGGCCGGAATTTGCCTTGGAAACACTCCAACTTCGATGCCCGAACCGTTTGGAATCCATTCCCGCAAATGTTCCATCGTCGATTCCGGGCTTTGCCGCGGAGCTACTTCATGATCATAAACAACAGCAGGCGAAATCGCGCACGCTCCCAGACAGCGGACAGTCACCAGAGACAACTCGCCATCCGCAGTAGTCTCGCCGGGTTTGATACCTATGGTGCTCAACCAAATAGGCTATTGTTCGAATGATGAGCTGGTATCGGTGAGCCCTCTGCTTAACTGTTTTCGTTGTTTCTTCATGAACTGGTGACGTTTTCAAAAAGGACGGATGGTGCCACAGGATTCTCGTCCTCTGGAACCTTCTGCATTCGAAGCAGAAGGTCTGACCACGCCGGAGCCCCCAAAGGAAGCCAAGTCATCTAGGGGCCACCTTCTCGAACCCATTCGGGCGGTTGGTGAAGATGTGTCCGTGATTTATTTTTCGAAAAGAACGATGACATCGCGAGGTTTTCAAAACGTTTACTTTATTGTCTCTGACATGGAGCAGACTTAACAGTTGACAGTAACACTGTCATATGTTAGAAAGAGAGTGTGACAAATGAATATTCACTGGAAGAGCTTGCCGGAGCGGTTCAGGACTGGTGCGAGGAGCACCGCGTCACCCCTGCCAATGGTCAGGCGGCAGAAGAAATTACTGAACGAAATATCCGCTATTATCGCACGCTCGGCCTGCTGGATCCGCCGATCGGAAATTACGCCAAGACGTTCTCTGAAAAGCATCGCCTGCAATTGATCGCCATCCGCCTTTTCCAGGCCCAAGGGCTCCCGTTGCGAAAGATACGGGATGAGCTTTATGGCAAGAGCCTGGAGGATTTGACGGCTTTGGCCAAGCAGGCGAGCAAGCGTGGGTCAAAAACCCACTCGCTGAATGTTCCGTTTTTGCCGTTGTCGGCCAACGAAGCATGGTCGGTAGTGCCATTGGCGGGGGAGTTTCTTTTGATTTCCCGGCAAAACCAGCAACTGCCGCGCGGTGTCATCGAAAAGATAAATCAAATTCTCCGCTCCGCTTGTCCACAGAACGAAGCTGCCCCTGAATCCAATAAGAACTAAGTTATGAAGACCATACGATATCCTCAGCCGATGGAAGTTTTTGGCCTGTTCGCCATCATCGAATCGAAACGGGTGATTTTGCCTTTGAAAGGTGTCGAATGTGATTTCTCCGTGCTATCGGGCCTGGTGGAGGTTTCCATGACCCAAATCTTCCGGCAGGAAAACGATCGCGCGCTCGATTGTGAATATCTGTTTCCGTTGCCGGCGGATGCTTCTGTCTTTTCCTGCGAAGCAGACATCAACGGTCGGGTCATTCGTGCGCAGGTGCGCGAGCGTCAGGAAGCGCGGAAAATCGCCGCGGAAAAGAAGGCCGCCGGATTCAGAACAGCATTGGTGGAATCCGAACGCGATAACCTGTTCACTTTGTTGCTGGGAAATGTTCAGCCGCAAGACTTGGTCGTCATTCGATTAAAATATTTCCAAACGCTGCGATCGCTTGCGGATACGCGGTCGGTTGAAATTCCATTTTGTCCCGGCGTGCGCTACATCCCGGGCAAGACCTTGCTTCGCAGCAATCGGGGCAAAGGCATTGCGGATGACACGGACGAAGTGCCCGATGCCTCGAAGATCACACTCGTGAGGATCGATGCTGGCCATCCGGATGCCGCTTACATTGACGTGCGCGGGACGCTCGATGGCCAATTTCTGGCTGAAAACAGTTTGTCGTCGCCGAGCCATTCCATCGCGATTCATCCGGTTGGAAAAGAATTGCGGGTCACCTTGTCGGATAAAGGAGAGGTGCCGGACAGGGATTTTGTGCTGCGATGGACTGAACGCAATACGGAGACGGTTGCACCACGGGTTTGGATTCGTCAAAACGGATCGGCGTCGTACGCGTTGATGGAAGTGCGCGCACCCAGGACAGCGTCGACCGAGCGAGCGCCCGTGGACTTCTATTTCCTGGTGGATCGCTCCGGTAGTATGCGGGGCGAAAAGTGGAACAAGGCCGCCGAGGCGTTGCAAAGCTGCATGCGAGTGTTGGGATCGACCGACCGGGCAATGGTCACGTTTTTTGAAACCCGCTTCGAAGATTTTGCCGAAGGCCCGTTGCCCGCCCAAGACCTTCTTCGAGACCACCAGTTTCAATCGATCAAGCGTTTGGGAACGGCGGGCGGAACCGAAATGAAAACCGCACTGGCGCACGTTCTGGAAATTGCCGCCCGACATTCAAAAGGGCGGGACAAAAATCTGATTCTTATCACGGACGCCCAGATCGGGAATGAGGCCTCAATTCTGGAGCTGATGAAAAATGCGCCGGATCTGCCCGTGCACTGTTTTGGTATCGATATCGCATTGAACGACTCGCTGCTTCTCGCACTGTGCCGGCAGCAAGGCGGCACCTTTCATTCGTTGCACCCAAACGACGACATTCAACAAGCCGTCCGTACGTTGGGGCAGACACTCGGTTGCCCGGTTTTGCTGGATTTAAAACTGTCGGAGGGGTGGGAGTTGGCCGACGCGAAAATTCCAAATCTCTACGCGGGACAGATTCATTTTCTAAGTGCCCGCTCCACCAATGGCAAATCTCTCGAACTCGTTGCTCGAACCACAGCATCGGAGACGGTAAAAATTCAATTTGAGGCACAGCCAGTGTCTGGTGAGACACCGTACTTGCACTGGTGCCGCTCGCGCATTCAACGCTCGATCGCGGAAGGCGACGAGAAGGCCGCAATCGCACTCTCCGTTCAGAGCAACTTGATTTGCCCGTTGACTGCATTCATCGCGTGGGACGAGTCCGAAAAGGTCACGATAGCAAATCATGAATTGGTCCAGCCGAGTGTGGAACTCATGGAAGCGAAGTTCTCTATAAACGGGATGCCGAGGACTCGTGCTGCGGCAGCCGGGGCGCCTCGTCCGGCGGCAGCCGCCCGTCGTACAATGACAGGAGGTGTCACTGCAGAGGGATTGTTCAGACGGATTTTCCGTGGAGGAAGTGCCGGCCCCATCCCTAATCAAGGAAAGTCTGTTGAGTTGGATGAGTTCACTCTTAAACGCGAATTATCGGACCTCTGCCATCGCGTCGGAGTTCCGGATTGGCAGGCGCTGCTCAAGGCGATCTTTGACTGGATCGCTCAGGCGAAGGACGCGGAACATGCGCTCAGAATTACGGCGGTCAATCAATTGCTTCATGAAATGCGACAACCCACTCCTAACGCGGTGGCTCTTGCGAATTCAAACGCGCAAGAACTGCTCGATGAAAGCCGCAATAGAATCGAAACGTTGCTGAAGTCTTTTATTAACAAACATCAAATACGGAAGATATGATCCGTCGACGAAGACTTCCCGTGCCGGGCCCCCCCGGGTGACAATAGCCGTTGTTTGCATCTTGCCGCGCAATTTTGGCGTCAAGAATAATTGAAAGAATCATTCTGCTTTCTCGTAGAGATAGGAACAAAGGAGAAAAGCAGATTAAATGACTGGAACAATAAACTTTGCCGACGGATTCATCGCGGATGAAGAACTGCGGTTACTCGAAACAAAACACGCCATACTAAAAAAGTTACGCGTGAGATTCAGCAAGCTTGATGAAACCAAAGGACGCGGGCTCATTACGGGTGAACTCCGTGGGCATTCAACAGTGCCGGCCCGACGGCACGAATCCAGCTAGTTGAAGGTGGAATCTGCGAGTGATTTGAACCGATTGTCGTTAGCCTCCGCGCCGCGGTATCAAGTCCACCGGTATCCGAATTTCCGCGATTTTTCCTTGAGGGCCGCTTGACTTTATCACTTGGACGCTCCCAATCTAGTTGCGTGGCGGATTTTGAGTAATCGTTCCAATGCAATCGTCGTTCAGCCAAGGTCCAATTCCCCAGTTTAGCCAAGAGTTGGGTCATACCGTTTTTGCACGTCACGGTTCTTCGTCGTCGTTTCCCTTTAAGCGAGTGGCGAATTTCTCATTCCGGACTGCTGCATTTTGGGTAACGGTGGTTCTTCTGACGGCCGTCTGCTGCCAAGTTTGGGCAAGCCCGATCGATCATTGGGAGCAAAGGAGCCCATTGCCCACCGGATACGATTTTTTTGATTTGACCTATGGCAACGGAAAATTTGTGGGTGTTGGATTCGGTCCAGTCGTGACGTCAACGAACGGAACAAATTGGGATGTCCAAAACACTTCCGGCCCGCTCTACCATGTCACTTTTGGGAACGGGCTCTTTGTCGCTGCTTCCGTTGGTCCACATGTGATCGTTTCCAAGGATGGCGTGAATTGGACTTCGTTTCCCACACCGCTTCGCGTTGGCGGCCTTGGGTTTGGCGACGGTGTGTTCCTCGCGGGAGGATACGACGGCTCGTCCAGTTATGGACTCATGTATTCACTGGATGGCACAAATTGGACGCGGTGTGCCACCATCGGAGGTTTCAGCGATATTGCAGGAATTGCCTGTGGCGGCGGCCGTTATCTGGCAGCGGATTGGTCCGGTAACATCTACGTTTCAACCAATCTCACGAATTGGAATACGTACAGTTCCGGAAGTTCGGATGCGATCAACAGCATCTGTTACGGTAATGGGCTTTACGTTGCGGTTGGTACCGACGGTGGCGCTTTTGTTTCGTCGGATGCTGTTCATTGGGGTCATAGCGGCTCGAGCAGCTACATGAATCGGGTTACTTTCGTTAACGGAACTTTTATCGCCGTCGGCCGCCAGTCCCAGGGTCTCATTTCCAACGACGCAACCAACTGGTCCAATATTGCGCTGCCGGCCCCACTGAATATTTCGATAACCTATGGGGGCATCGCTTACGGGAATGGCATCCTCGCCGCCGTCGGTTCGCGGGGCCAGGTATCGACTTCTACTGACGCCACCAATTGGCTTTCCCGATTTTACGGCACCATCGAAGACTTATACGGCGTCACCTATGACGGCAGCCAATGGCTGGCCGTGGGAAATCTCGCCGAAACCATCACGTCCACAAATGGTATTGATTGGACTACTCGCCGTTCTCAGTATCCTGCCAGCCTGACGGCGGTTTACCATACGAACGGGCTTTACGTGGCCGCGAACGACTATAATGGTTTTGGTTCGATTTTTGTCTCCTCGAACCTCACTTCGTGGACGGAGGCCTATCCGGAACCAGGTCCTGCGCTTTACGCGCTGGCTTACGGGAACAATACATGGGTAGCGGTTGGAGCTCTCGGGGTCGTGTGGACTTCGCCGAATGGAACCGACTGGACCGTCCAAACTTTGGGAGGAGGAACCGCTCTTACCGGAATCACCTACGCTGAAAACAAATTTGTCGCGGTGGGCGACAAGGGACTGGCTCTGAGCTCACCTGATGGCGTGATGTGGACAACGAACAATTCAACGACAACGGCGCATTTGAACGGCCTCGTGTATGCTCAAGGGGTTTTTCTGGCCGTCGGCGTCAATGGTACGATGATTTTGTCAACCGATGGCGTCCACTGGAATCCGCACAGTTTGGATCTGCCCGCCAGTTTCACCAGCATTGCGTATGGCGATGGATATTTCGTTGTCGTTGGCCTGGAAGGCGAAATCCTGACCTCCGCGGATTCGTGGTACTGGACCATTCAAAATTCGCCTTCGGATTTAGCACTTTTGAGTGTGGCCTATGGAGACCACTCCTTTCTGGCTATTGGTGAAGGAGGCGTCATAGCACAATCGGACCCTTTCATTTTCCTGAGTATCGCTAAGACAAATGTTCCGACTTTAGGCATTACGGGGCCTGCTAATCGTCTGGTCTTAATACAGATGAACACGGATCTGAATGCATCCTCGCCTTGGAGCGACGCGGCCACCATATCGCTCACCAATCAACCGACTTTGTGGAGAGATCCACAGCCCAGCGATACCCGTCGCTTCTACAGGATTATGCTGTCGCAATAAGCGAAAATCGCAGTGCGCCCAATATCAACTTGCAGCTGCGGTTCGGTTTTGAATAAGCTGGGTCGTTTTCGGGAGGCATGATGTATGAAAATGCTGCGTATCATCGGAGGTATTTCACTCTCTCTGTTTCTTTGCGGGCTTGGGTCCCCCTCGCCGGGTTGTGCGCAGAGCTCGATTATCGCTTGGGGCGTGAGCACTTCCATCCTGACTAATGTTCCTCCTGGTTTGACGAATATCATCGCGGTTGCAGCGGGCGGCGATCATGCGCTGGTCCTGAGATCGGACGGAACCTTACTCGCTTGGGGGCTGAACACATTTGGTCAGACCAATATCCCCTCTGCCTTATCGAACGTGGTGGCTATCGCAGCGGGCTACTCGCATAGTCTGGCGCTCCGAAGCGATCGCACAATTATGGCGTGGGGTTTAAATACATCCGGCCAAACCAACGTGCCCGTTGGACTCACTAACGTGATCGGCATTGCCTGTGGCGCCTATCACAATTTAGCGCTCAGCGGAGACGGGACAGTAACGGTGTGGGGATCCAATCTTAATGGTCAGACAAATGTTCCTCCCGGCCTGAAAAACGTCACAGCAATCTCTGCGGGCACAACGTCCAGCACTGTCTTAACCGCCGACGGTGCGGTAGTGTCTTGGGGATCTTCAGCGACCACAAATGTTCCCGCCGCCCTTGCCAATGCCGTTGGTATTGCGTCCGGCGATTTGTTGAGTTTGGCTTTGCTAGCCGATGGTCACGTTTCTGCGTGGCCGACGCCCGTCGTTATCGGATTTCCATTCCCGCCACCCGTCCTCATTTCCAACACCCCTCCTGCTGGTTTATCTAATGTTGTCGCGATCGCTGCCGGCGCCGTTCATGGAGTGGCAACGAAGAGTGACGGATCGGTGGTGTGCTGGGGCAGCTACACCTCGATCATCGGGGGGTTCAAAGCCATAACGTCAGCGACCAACGTCCCGGCCGGATTGAGCAACGTGGTAGCAGTATCAGCTGCGGGAAACTACAACCTGGCACTGGCGGGGAGCGGACCACCGGTCATCAGTTCGGTCCTGCCAGACCTCAACGCAATTTATGGCACCACGGTTTATCTTCGCGCGCAGGCCACCGGCGGTTTTCCGCTAACGTTCCAATGGCGGCTCGAGGGTCAGGATTTGCCGGGAGCCACCAATGCACTGCTGACTCTAACCAACGTGCAGCTCTCGCAATCGGGTGCTTACTCCGTTGCGGTGAGTAACGCATGGGGCACGGCCAGCAATTCGGTTTCACTGTTGACGGTTCTGCCGATCACGATCACTTCGCGACCAAAGGCAATAACCATCTTCAAGGGTGCTTCGGCGATCTTTGGGGTGACGGTTTCAAGTCCTTCACCGGTAAACTATCAGTGGCGATTCAATGACGCAGACATTACCGGCGCGACAAACAATACTTTGCAACTCACGAATGCACAGTTCAATCAAACCGGGAATTATTCAGCCGTTGCGAGCAATGAACTAGGTGTGGCAACCAGCGCTGAGGCTCCCCTGAGTGTGGTTTCTGTCGCGGCCTGGGGCGGCCCGAATTCGAGTGTCACGAACCTGCCAGCCGATCTGACAAATGTTGTTTCGATGGCAGGGGGGATATCTTTCGGACTGGGCCTTAGGCGCGACGGCTCTGTTCGAAGCTGGGGAGTCAATTTTGATGGTGACACAGACGTGCCGGTCGACCTCACTAATGCGACCGCTGTTTCGGCGAACTACTATTCCTGCCTCGCGCTCCGGTCTAACGGGACCGTCAGCGCCTGGGGAAACGATTACAACGGTCAGGCCGAGGTGCCGTTCGGCCTCTCAAATGTCGTAGCCGTTGCCGCCGGCTACCAACACAGCCTTGCTTTAACGACCGATGGCCGGGTGACCAGCTGGGGCGCAAGCGGCGTGACGCCGCCGGATCTAGAAAATATTACGGCCATTGCCGCCGGCAGCGGCTTTAGCCTTGCTTTGAGCGGTGAGGGAAAGGTCGTTTGTTGGGGTGGCAATGCTTCTATCACGAACGTTCCAGGAGATCTAACCGAAGTCGTTGCCATAGCTGCAGGTGGCGGTCACGCGCTCGCGTTGAGGGCTGACGGCAGCGTCTACAGCTGGGGCAATAATTTGGCCGGTCAAACCAATGTTCCCGTGGGTCTGAGTAACGTGGTGGCTATTGCCGCGGGTTCCAGCCACAGCCTCGCGCTGAAGGCCGACGGCACAGTGGTCGCTTGGGGAAGCAGCGTCCAAGGACAAACCAACACGCCGGCAGATCTCCGCTACGCAGGGTCCATAGCGGCCGGCTATACGCACAGCATGGCTTCGGTGGCCGATGGCGCTCCGTTTTTGCTTCAGCCGCTTCTCAACCGAACGGTGGTCTATGGTTCGACGGCTTGTCTGTTCGTGCCCGCCACCGGCGCTTTCCCTTTGACTTATCAGTGGCTTCTCGACGGAACAAATATTCTGGGAGCCACAAATGCAATTCTGACCATTGACGGCATCCAATTCAGTGATGCGGCGCGGTATTCTGTCATCGTCAGCAATCAATTCGGAACGGTCACGACCCCGGAGGCAGCGCTGAACGTTGTGCCGTTGCGGATTACCACACAGCCGCAAGGCACCTCCACATTTCGCGGCGATAATGTGAGCTTGTCAGTTGGCGTGGACGGGCAGGGACCGTTTTTCTACCAATGGACCCTTGACGGGCAGGAACTGTCGGGCGCAACCGGCAGCTCGCTTCAGTTGTCGAATGCCCAGCCGTTCCAGTCGGGCGGCTACTCTGTGTCTATTCAGAATGCCGGCAGCATCACCAGCAGCGTCGCCAATGTTTTGATCAGTGAGGTGGCATTGTGGGGCGATCCTGCTCTCGCCAACGGGTATGCAGTACCAACAACTCTGACGAATATTATCGCTGTGGCAGCCAGCAGATATCGCAATCTCGCGCTCAAGAAAGACGGTACCGTCGCGGCCTGGGGTGGCGATACTTATGGCCCGGTCGATCCGCCTGACGGTTTGACCAATGTCATCGCTGTCGCTGCCAGCATGACGGAAAGCCTCGCTTTACTGGCCGACGGGACTGTTGTGGGCTGGGGCCGAAATTCGACTCCGCCCGATGGCCTAACCAACGTAGTCGCGATTGCGGCCGGAATCGATTTCAGCATCGCTCTGAAAGCGGATGGGACAGTTAATGCCTGGGGATTTGATACGTATGGCAGCACGGAAGTTCCTCCGGATATCAGCAATGTCGTCTCGGTAGCGGCCTGTAGCTACGCGGGATTGGCTTTGAAACGGGACGGAAGTGTCACCGCGTGGGGTTGGGGCTATCACGGCCAAACCAACGTTCCTCCTTTCAATGATTTCGTCGCGATCGGTTCTGGCTATGACTATTGCGCAGCATTACGCGCTAACGGCGCCATCGTCATTTGGGGCGACAACCAAATCGTTGGCGACGTTCCTGCGAAGCTCACCGGTGTGATCAGCATTTCCTGTGGATGGGATTTCATGTCTGCCCTCAAAAGTGATGGGACTGTCGTTCTCTGGGGTAATCAAACGAATACTCCTGCCCGGCTCCGAAACGTCGTGGCCATCTCGAGCGGCTATTATCACACGCTTGCTTTGATCGGCGACGCTCCACTCATCCTCAACCCTCCATTCTCGCCGCCAAAATGCAGCGGCAATACGTTCTCGATCGATGTGCCGACTCGAAGCGGTAAAGTGTATGACTTGGAATATAAGAACTCTCTAAATGATGCATCATGGACACCATTGCCACTTCAAGCGGGGGATGGAAGCATGCGGTTGCTTACGGATCCGACCGCAAGCGGGCCACAGAGATTTTATCGTGTGAGAGTTTGGTAATAGGTATTTGTGAAACAGGCAAGAATCATTCTCGGAGTGCTCGTGGCGTTGTTGCTGTTGTTGTTTCTTGGCGGCTTGCTGCTGCCAACTTTAGCGTGGGATGGTTCTGCCAACATTCAGTTTCGATTCCACGTTATCGATTCGACGAGTTCGCGCCCCATAGAGGGTGCCAAGATTCGAGTCATACAGGCCTCTCAACTTCAGGATCTGTCAGATACAAATATGGCTTTCATGTTTCCAATCAAGGCCGCAAACCCGCGCGGCGAAACGACCGTTTCTGTCATGTGTGGCGCCGGAGGTTCGAAAGGTGTTCTGGGCAAAAATGGCAGGTTCATTATTTCGCATGAGATTCTTATCGAGGCAGAGGGTTATCGTCCATTAGAGAGCGCGCTGGCAAACGTTGTTGGAGGTCGGCGCTGGCCTCTCTCCAAGCAAGTTTTTGATGTCGATTTGATTTTGTTCAAGAACCAATGATCCCTAGCATTTCGGCGGGTCTAACGTGCAAGGAGCGAGAAATTCCCCTGTCGCGGGCGGAGCATTTCTACCGTTTTCTCACCCTGCTAATACCGGCGTTTCTGTTTGAGCGGCCCTTACCAACGGACAAACTGCCAACCCGTCGATGACCAACCCCGACTTAACCCATTCACGTAGCAAGTCATTAGGATTCGGGCTGTTGATTCTGATTGGATTTAGCGTCTGGATTATTTTACTGCGAACCGGTGAACCGCGTTATCAGGGCCGGACACTAACGAGTTGGCTGAAACAATACTCTAGTGCTTCTCTCGACGAGACAAACCAACTCGCCGAAGCCCAAGAGGCGATCCGCGCCATTGGTCCAAAAAAATCACTGCCGATTTTGATCAGACTCCTCAAAGCGAAAGACGGACCAATCGACAGATGGGTTCTGAACAGCAGTGAGCGATTCAAACTTGAATCCCTTCATTGGCAAACGGAACTGGACTGCGAACTGGAAGGAGTGGCCGGTTTCGAAGTGTTAGGATCAAACGCCGCGCCGGCTGTCGAGGCACTAACACGAATGCTTGACGACAAAGACAGGGCATTCACCGCGGTCCGATGTTTGGACGACATTGGCAGACCCGCGGAAAGCGCGCTTCGTCAGTGCCTGACGAACTCGAATTCGCAGGTCCGAGAGTGGGGTGTGTCGGCGTTGGCGGGAGCCACGGATGATGTGGAAATTTATATTTCCAGGATTAGTGGATGCTTGAAAGACCCCGAGGCACTTGTCCGATTGAGCACAGTCCGGGCAATCGGCGGGCAGGACAACGCGCCTGAGCTCGCAGTGCCAATTCTTATCAGCGCGTTGAATGATCCAGACGCACATGTGTCTGCGCAGGCGGCGGATTCGCTTGGAGGTTTCAGCACTAACAGTATGGGGGCGATTTCGGCGCTGACTACTCAGATTAAACAGGGCGAGCAGACGCGGAGTTCCTCAGCAATGAAAGCGCTGGCTGCGATTGCTCCGACGGAGGCCATCCCGGTTCTGAGCAATACGGTCGTGAACGGAACCGCCGCACTCGCCGGCGCCGCGTTGAGAAGCCTGAAATCGATTGATCCGGAACTGAGCCGACAAATGACGCTGGCTGAACTTCGTTCTCCCGATTCAAAGCGACGCTCACAGGCCGTTGGTGTGGCTGGCACGTTCGAAATGGATACAACTGGAATCGCAGAAGGATTGAAGCTGGCCTCGCAAGATAGCGACCCGGAAGTGGCGCGCCACGCGAACATGACGATGCGTCAAATGGTGCAGAAGAAAAAAGATGGCGGGCCCGTCATTCTCCAATTTCCGGAAGATCCAAGTTATCAAGGCAAACCATTGGGTGAATGGTTGCAAGCGATCCGGCGCCATTCGGAACCTCCGACCAACTGCGTGCTGGCCTTGCAGGCCATGCGCACAAATGTGATCCCAGCATTGCTTCGCCGGGTTGGGTATAAGGATCCGGTCTTCGGTCTGACTGATTTTGAGGTAAGCATGGAAGGAGTTTCAGGGCTGATTGCTTTGGGCGACCAATCAAAACCAGCGTTGCCGCAACTCGCCGATTTGATGGATATCAACGATCGGGATGTGGCAATTTGCGCATTGCTCGGAACCCTCGGGACTGGACGCGACGCAGTGCCGTGTTTGATGAAGGGATTGACGAATCGTTTTGCGGACGTCCGAAGCCAAGCGGCTAATTGCTTGACCGGGGAATGGAGTGCTCAATTTCCTGAGGAGCAGAAGAAAGCTATTCCATACGTACTGAAACTTTTGAATGATCCCGACCCGGATGTTCGGGTGACCGCCACGAACGGAATAAAAACGGCAGATCCGCAGACCGCGGCGAAAGCCGGAATCAAATGAAGAATCGAGCTACATATATCATAAAGGCGAAAGTCGGGCTTCTCCTGTTGATACTGTTCAGCGCCTTTCCCGCAATTGCTAATCCAATTCCACTGCCCGAAAAACCTGTGACCGGCCCACTCACATTTTCTGTGACGGTCGCCATCTTCATTGAAGCCATCTGTTGGGTCTTATGTTTGCGGCGGTTTCGCAGGCCGCGATGGTTCATATTGTGGATTCTCGGAATGCATTTGATCACCTTCCCGGCGTTTGTTGGATTGCTCCACTTTCTCGATACGCTTCGTCCTGCGGTTGCGGTTACGCTGGGAGAACTTTTTGTTGTGATCGCGGAAGGCTTCCTGGTTTTCCTCGCGTGCAACTTTTTGTCACGAGCATCACAGCCCGCTTCCGCTCCTGGTCTCGTGCGGTGTTGGGCAATCTCATTGATTAGCAATGCCTGCTCGATGGCAGCGTTTCCCTTGTTAACATCTGCAAGTAATTGGATTGGTTGGTAAGCCAAAAAACCGTTTGCTATGTTTTGCTGGTTAGCTGGAACTTTCTTGCTCAAATTCACGGCCAGAGATGATGCAGCACTGCAGATTTGGTATTTGTCCATTTGGGATAAAGCCGATTTCCCCGTGACGCATATCCTGCGGAAATACATTTGTAGTCATGTCGATCGGCGGTTCAACGAGCGCGATTGAAGCAAACAACGTCTGACGGTCCAGTTGTCTTGCCTCCGAGATGTATGATTGTTCGTTGCCCGTCAAAAGACCCGATTGCAGGAACCATTCTATTTCGTGTGCAAATAGTATCGCATCCAATTTGGCGGCTGCGCGTACCCACCATATGGCTACGCTACTTTGTTGAAGGTTCTGTACGGGCTTGAATAATTGGCGAAAACGAACGATCGCCTCGGCGCGCGTGATATCCCCATTTGCGGCCAACATAATTATCGCGCACAGGACCGTGCCACGTGTTGTCGGCTTCAGTTTGGAATCCAATGCCAGGTTTGTAGGAGTTTGCGCGTCCAGTGGGCACGCTCCCGCTATCAGGCGAGGCCCGAAGTATAAAATTCTAGCGGTGAACAACCATTCATCTTGCACGCCCGACTCAACTGAATCGAGTAACCGGATCATCGGCTCGAGCACTCGGCGTTCTCGATGTTGTGCCAAAAAAAATAACCCAAACGTAGCGACGCGCTGCAATTGGATATCAGAATCAACTTTTGCCGCCGCTCGCTGTTGGACGGCATCCAAGAAAACTGGGGTCAATGTGTCGCGTTGATCGAATGCGTGACGCATTGTCACCAGTCGTAACCATGCGCCTGCTGATTCGATTTCATTTAGAATTTGTTTGGTTTCCATGTGGTCGCAATCTTCTCTCACTTCAGATTTCCTGACACTCCTACGAGCGCGATTTGCCGTTTTCTGAGTTTTTGTATTTCTTCAATCTTCACTACTCGTTTTTGTTCGAGAAGCCGAATCCGGTACACCGGATTGGGCGCGAACTGCAAAGGCGGAAGGCCAAGAATCGAATCTCATCTGCTGACCGTGTAACGACAGGTAAACTTCCCCGGGCTGACTAAAAGTAATGAAATTAAAGCGGGGGAGACACGGTTCGCATCCGCCCTCTGCAGGTGGTAAGTGACTTTGTGTTAGGCCTCAGATCTCGGGACAGCTGGTCCGGTGCTCCGGATTCGCATTCACATTTGTTCCAGTGGCGTTTGACTGAAGGGATGAGCAAAAAGTCTTTCTCGATCGTCTCGACATCGCCAAAGAAATCAACCCTTCCAATTGGAACAACCTTCGACACGGGAACCAGGCCGCAACGCTCGGAATGGGTCATATTGGGAATTCCACTTTTAGCGGCGGCATTTGCCATGGTCTTGCTTCATTGTCTTTGGATGCTGTTCTCTTGGGATCCGCCTTGTTTGCCGGGGGGCCAAAAAGCAACCCGAATCTATTTCTGAGCATTCCCCAGCGCACCGGACGCTCGGGGTCGTTGCAATCGCGGGTTTGCAACTGTTCGGCTGGAGCAGTCGGCAAAAGGGTACAGACACTTTTCGGAATCTGCGTAAGTATGGTGGGCCCAGCCGGATTTGAACCAGCGACCAAGCGATTATGAGTCGCCTGCTCTAACCGCTGAGCTATGGGCCCTTAAACCACTTTATTTGTTGCTGATTATGACGTGTCAGCATTCCGCAAATTTGACTTTTCTATACTGCCGTTCTATACTGTTTCTGTGAAAACCAGCAAAACAGAGCAAAAGTCACAGTGGCAAAAGACGCCGATTGCGAACCTCGTCAGCAACACAGCGT
>Ga0265338_10005146_pt1 | contig 17218 bp, 19 predicted proteins | sample 42126metaG_FD_193579 | JGI IMG/M metagenome (GOLD analysis project Ga0265338, IMG submission 193579) | Rhizosphere microbial communities from Carex aquatilis grown in University of Washington, Seatle, WA, United States - 4-21-26 metaG | ecosystem: Host-associated > Plants > Roots > Rhizosphere... | reverse complement strand
GGGAACGAGCCCGCCGCCGGTGACGCGATCGAATTCGGCGATGCCGGTGGGGCGGCGCTGGGGCGGGGCGTCTTCGCTTTTCAGATCTTCGAGCGTGATCTTGCGGCCTTTTGATCGCCGGGTCGCTCCGCTCCCCAGGGGCGGCGCGACGCCTTCCTCGGTGATGGTGTTCCAGCCGCCGCAGGCCTCGCATTTGCCCGACCACTTGGAATGGGTGGCGCCGCAGGACTGGCAAGCATAGCTGGTGGAGGATTTGGCCATGATTCGATCATAGCATGGCCGTCAAGCCGGACTGGCGGGCCAGATTTAAGCTTTCACAGCCATCTTGATGGGCCCATCGGCCCGTCCGTGGATGAACTGCTCCACGTAAGGATTGCCGGAATGGTCGATCTCTTTGGTCGGGCCCTGCCAGATGATCTTGCCGCCATAGAGCATGGCGATCTTGTCGGAAATCTTGCGCGCCGAGACCATGTCATGGGTGATGGAGAGCGCCGTGGCGCCGACATCCTTCACCGTGGAGATGATCAGGTCGTTGATGATGTCGGCCATGATCGGGTCCAGGCCCGTAGTCGGCTCGTCGAAGAAGATGATCTCCGGATCGGCGGCGATGGCGCGGGCCAGGCCCACGCGTTTCTGCATGCCGCCCGACAGTTCCGATGGCGAGAGATAGGCGACATCCTCGGTGAGCCCCACTTTGGCCAGCTTCTGGATGGCGATGTCGCGCGCCTTGGCGCGCGCCATGCCACGGCCCTGGATCAGCCCGAACGCGACATTCTCCCAGACCGGCAAACTGTCGAACAGGGCCGCGCCCTGGAACAGCATGCCGAACTTGCGCAGCACCCGGTCGCGCGCCGCGCCCGACATATGCGTGACATCCTCGCCATCCACCAGGATGGTGCCCTCGTCCGGGCGGATGATGCCCAGGATGGACTTGATGGTGACCGACTTGCCGGTGCCCGAGCCGCCGATGATCACCAGCGAGGACTGCCGGTCGATGGTCAGGTCCACGCCGTCCAGCACTACCTTGGGGCCGAAGCGCTTCTTGACGCCGATGAGCTGAATTTTCGCGGTCATTTGTGGAACAGCAGCGCCGTCAGCACATAGTCCGCGGCCAGGATGAGGATGGACGAGCTGACCACGGCATTGGTGGTGGCGTTGCCCACGCCCTGCGCGCCGCCCTTGGAGTTGAAGCCGTTGTAGCAGCCCAGCAAAGCGACGATGAAGCCGAACACCGCCGCCTTGATCAGGCCGCTGGTGATGTCGTCGTGATGGGCGAAATCCCAGGTGTTCTTCAGATACGAGCTGCCGTTGAAGTCGAGGTAATAGACCGACACCACATAGCCGCCCAGCACGCCGACGGAATCGGCGATGGCGGTGAGGATGGGCATGGAGATCACCGCCGCCACGATGCGCGGTACCACCAGATACTTGACCGGATTGGTGGCCAGGGTGGTGAGGGCATCGATTTGCTCTGTCACCTTCATGGTGCCGATCTCGGCGGCGATGGCGGCAGCGACACGGCCGGCGATCATCAGGCCGGCAATCACCGGTCCCAGCTCTCGGGTGATGCCCAAGACCACCACCTGCGGCACGATCGCCTCGGCGCCGAAGCGGTTGCCGCCCAGATAGATCTGCAGCGCCAGCACGCCACCGGTGAAGAAGCCAGTCAGCCCCACCACCGGCAAGGAGTAATAACCGATGCGCATCATCTGGCTGAGGATCAGGCGGGTATAGATCGGCGGCGACACCAGCGCGGCCAGCGCGCGGGCGGTGAACAGCGCCAGCCGCCCGATGTGAGCCAAGACGACTAGCGTTGCCCGCCCAACGTTCGCAAAAATATTCATACGTAGACTTTCGGCGCCCGGCGCAGGCGGGTGAGGATTTCATATTCGTTGGTGCCGGCACTCTGGGCCACTTCGCCCAATGTGATGGTGTCGCCCAGCAACTCCACCTCATCGCCAATGGCCGGCGCGGCACCAAGATCGGTCACATCCAATGTGATCAGATCCATCGAAACGCGCCCCATCACCGGCACGCGCTGGCCCGCGATCACACCTGCGCCCTTGTTCGACAGGGTGCGCGGGTAACCGTCGGCATATCCGAGGGCGATCGTCGCCAGCATGGTGGGCCTTTTTGCGCGGGTGCTGGCTGCGTAGCCAACGCTTTCCCCGCTGTCAATTCGGCGCAGCTGCAGCACCCGGGCGGTCAAAACAGCCGCGGTCTGCATCAGATTGGGTGCGGTGCTGGCGGTGCCTTCCGGGCCTTGCGGATTGGCGCCGTACAGCGCCACACCCTGGCGCACCAGATCGAAATGATAATCCGGCCCCAGCATGGCGCCGTGGCTGGCGGCCAAGCTGGCCGGTGCGGGCGGCAGCATGGCGAGCGCCTGGCGGAAACGGGAAAGCTGCTCCTGATTCATCTTGTTCTGCGGCTGGTCGGCGCAGGCCAGATGGCTCATCACCATCACCAGGTTCAGACCGGCGAGACGCTCGGCGCTTTGCGCCGCCAGGATGGAAAGTTCGTCGCGCGGCAGACCCAGCCGGTTCATGCCGGTATCCACATGCACCACCGCATCCAAAGCGGCGCGCGCACTTTGTGCCGCCGCGCTCCAGGCCGCGATCTGCGCCAGACTGTTCAGCACCGGCGTCAGGCGATGGCTGATCAGGGCCGGCACCGCATCGGCGGGCGCGCCATCCAGCAAGAAAATGCGAACCCGCGGCAGCAATTGGCGCAAGGCGATGGCCTCTTCGAGCCGCGCCACGAAGAAGCTGTCGCAGCCGGTTTCCGCCAGCGCCGGGGCCACCCGCGCCAAACCCAGCCCATAGGCATCGGCCTTCACCACCGCCGCCACGGCCTTGGGCCCGGCCAGCCGCAGATAGGTTCGGTAATTGGCAGCAATCGCGCCAAGGCGCACGGTCAGGCGCGCCGCCTCGAAGCCGGAAGTCCCCTCGCTCATGGTGGCGTTATAGCCCTAATTTTGGCCGGTGGCGTCGCGCATGCCGGGCGTGACATGCATGCAGGGCGTGTTCTGCAGGATGGGGCAGCCACCCTGCCCCGGAATAATGCCGCGCTGGACTTCGGCCTGGACCTTGTCGGCGCCGGTGTTGACCGTGAACTCGCCATCCGGTGGGGCCTCGGGCAGGCGCGGCAGCACTGAGCGCGGGATCATCACAATGGAGCCGTTGGGCAGCCGCGCACCCTTCCAGGGATAGCCGCCGCTGCGGCCATAGCCGCAGCGCGTGCGCTCGGCGCTGGTCAGATGCTCCCAGCTGCCGGCGCTGCAAGCCAGCTCACGCCCCACCGCACCCAGAACATCGGTGGGCGGCGCATTTTCCTCGCCTTCCGTCGGCTTCTCCTGCGGCTTCACCACCGGCGGCGGCTTGGGGAGGGTGATGGGCGCCGACATGATGCGCGGCGGCGCCTGAGTCTCGATCTGAGGATTGTTCTCATCCTTGCGCGGCATGTTGTTGCCGGCCAGCGGCAGGCTGAGGATGGTTTCGATGATGGGCCGGGTGCGCATGTCATAGGGATGCACCACGAAGACGAAGAAAATGAAGAACACCAGATGCAGCGCCACCATCAGCACGGTGGAGGTGGTGCGCGACAGCGCCTGGCGGCGCCGCTCTTCGGGCCCCAACGGGGCTTTACCGGGACGCAGGAAAGGATGCGTCAGGACAATTTCGTTGGCCAAACCTGATATTCCGTCAAACGCTTCCCCGCCTCGCCACCATATAGAAGCGCACGGTCCGGCAAAACAGGGAGAAACAGCAGGTTAATGGCGGAAAACGGCCAAAAATGCTAACGCGATTGTCATGCGCATTTACCTGATCAATCTGGGACGGCGGCCCGATCGCCTGGCGGCCATGACGGCCAGGGCCGAAGGCCTGGGCCTGGTGCTGGAACGGGTAGAGGCAGTGGATGCGACCGCCGTGGAACCCGATGCGCTGACCCGCTGGTTCGAAGATGGTGGCCCCCTGGGCGAGATCCCGCGCGGCGACAAGGCCTGTCTTCTGTCCCATCGCCTGGCCTGGCAGAAATTTCTCGCCAGCGGCGAGGCCCATGCCGCGTTCCTGGAAGACGATGTGGTGTTGTCGCGCGGGGCCACTGAGATTCTGACGAACGATTCCTGGATTCCCGCCGGCGCGTCGGTGGTGAAGCTGGAACATTATGGGCCAAAAGGTCAGCGGGTGCTGTTGAGCGGTCTCAGCGCCGCAGCGGACGGTTTCCAGCTCGGGCGCATGCTCTCGCGGCATACGGGCGCGGCGGCCTATATCCTCTCACGCGCCGCCGCCAAACTGCTGCTGCACCAGACCCGCTTCGACCTGCCGGTGGACCATCTGCTGTTCAATCCCAACAACTCCGTACTGTTTGCGCGGCTGGCGCCGCTACAGCTCTTGCCGGCCATCGCGCGGCAGGAGCAGTTCGTCGGCGCCAAATCTGACATCGAAGGCACGCGCAGGCCTTTGCGGGCGCTGAGCGCGACCTATGTGAGGCGCGAGCTGGTGCGCTTCGGTTATGACCTGAAGCTTTTGCCGCGGCAGACCGGAGCGCTGCTGACGGGCGCCAGGTTCATCGCGGTCCGCATGGCCCCCTGATCAACCTGATGTGATCAGCCGGGCGGCGCATAGCCGTCATTGGCCATGTTGCTGAAGCGGGTGTACATGCCTTCGAACACCAGATCGATGGCGCGCGTGGCGCCGTGGCGGTGTTTTTCCACCAGCACTTCGGCGCGGTTGGTGGCGCGTTCCAGCTTTTCCATCCATTTGGCATGCTCGGCGCTGCCCGGCTCGGGCTCGCGGGATTTCAAATAATATTCCTCGCGGAACACGAACATCACCACGTCGGCGTCCTGTTCGATCGAGCCGGACTCGCGCAGGTCGGACAGAACGGGGCGCTTGTCGTCGCGCGCATCCACGCCGCGCGAGAGCTGCGACAGAGCCAGCACCGGTACGTTCAGCTCCTTGGCCAGGGTCTTGAGCCCCTTGGTCACTTCGGTGATTTCCTGCACCCGGTTGTCGTGGCGGCGCGAAGGTTCGACCAGTTGGAGATAATCAATAATAATAAGTCCGATATTCTTTTCGCGCTTCATGCGGCGGGCACGGGCCGCGATCTGGGCGATGGAGATGCCACCGGTATCGTCGATGTAAAGCGGCAGGGTCGAAAGTTCCTGCATGGTGAGAACAAACTTTTCCCACTCGCTGTCGGTGAACTTGCCGTTGCGGATCTTCCACATCTCCAGCTCGGCCTGCTCCGACAGAATACGGGCGGAGAGCTGTTGCGCCGCCATTTCGAGGGAGAAGAACAGCACCGGCGCACCGCGGGGGTATTCCGCATTGGTCGCCAGATCATCGACATAGGCCTTGGCGCAGTGAAACGCCATGTTGGTGCCCAGCGCCGTCTTGCCCATGCCGGGACGCCCCGCAAGGATCAGAAGGTCGGAGGGCTGAAGCCCGCCCAACAGAGAATCGATGTCGGTGAAACCGCTGGTGACGCCGGAAATGCGCCCACCCCGGGCCTGGGCCTTCTCCGCATGCTCCACGGCGCGGCGCAGGGCTTCGTGAAAGTCCAGCGCGCCCTCGCCATAGTGCGAGTTCTGCGCCACCGCATAGAGCGCCTTCTCCGCCGACTCCACCAGCACACGGGGCGGCCGTTCCACTTCGGCTTCCAGCGCGCCATTGGCCAGATCCTCGCCGATGCGCAGCAATTCGCGACGCACCGACGCCTCATGGATGATGCGGGCCATCTCCTTGATGTTGGTGATGGCGGGCGCGGCCTCGGCCAGGGCGCCGAAATAATCCATGTCCAGGGTCTTCAGGCCCGGATCGGAGCGCATCAGAGCCGTCAGGGTCTGTGCGGTGATGCCCCGCCCCTGCTCCCACAGCCGTAGCATCGTGTCGTAGACGCGCTGGTGGAACGGGTCGGAGAATTCCTCGGATTTAAGGACGACGGAAATCTGTTCCAGCCGGCGGTTCTCCACCAGGATGGCGCCAAGGATGGACTGCTCCAGCTCCGTTTCAGGATGAATCTGGCGGAAGGATTGCACGTCCATGGATAGTCTGCTGTTCATTCGCAAGAAGGGGCCGGGCCGGGCAATGAACCGGGGCTGGCGGCGCACCGCAAGCGCCCCGATTCGGTTTCCTGTCAATACTGGGGGGTTATGCACAGCCCCGAAAGGGGCATGTGGCAGCGGCGGCGCAAGATCCGCCTATTCCGCGGCGATGCGTATCGCTTCGGACCAGGGTTCCCGGTTTTCGGCGGGCCTGCGCAATGCTCGCACGGATTTGATCAAGGCAAAATCCGAGGCATAGAGCCGTTCGATGCGGCCAAGCTGGCGCGGAGTCAGACGCAATTCGGTGCGTTCCGTCCGGTTCAGCCAGGGCAGAACCTCGATGCCGTGAGATTTGAGGAAGGACCCCAGCGCCAGGCGGTCTTGGCCATAAAGGAAAAGCCGCTTGACCAGCACGGCGCCATCTTCGCCGCAGACGAACCAGCTTTGCGGCCGCATGACAAAGTCCAGATCCAGGGCGCTGCGGTCTTCCAGAAAGGAGAGATAGTCATCCACGCTGGCGATATGCGCCGTCTGGGCCGCGAAGACATCGCTCAGCCGGCTGGCTTGGGTGCCGCCGTTCCGCACAAAGGCATAGGCCGAGGCGAAGCGATCGACCGGATCGCGTAGCAGGGCAAAAGACTCCGCTTGGGCCGCGAAGGCCGGATCGATGGCGCGATAATACCGCATGCTGAAATGGCGGATGCAGCCCCGGCCATAGAGTGCGCGCACAATGGACATGCCGGCCACGCGCGGCACATGGACGAAGATCAGCTTGCGCCGGCGCATGGCTTGCGGCATCCGCCACCAGAGCCCGCGGGCCAGCAACGGCAGGGCGGCGCAGGCCCGGTCGTAAATGTCTTCCTCGTAATAGGCGCCGAACAGGGCGTGATTGATGCGCTTGGAATCCGCAAAGGGTGCGGGCAAATCGAAATATGCGACAGACAAATGCCCCAGCCCCGGAAAATACGTCCAAGAGCTAACCGGTCATCCCGCTCACAGTGATTGCGACAGCGTCGCCGTAATGTCGCAAGATTTCACAAGAAGAGAGAGCAGTAAAAGCGGACAAACGATGCATGACTTTTAATGTAGCGTACGAAAACTATGTTACCGGGCGCCAATCTATGCCGCTATCTTTTGATTATTTACCAGGCGGCGGATGCGTTTCAAATCGGCAACAAAGCTCTTGTACGCATCTGCTCGGTCCTCTTCCGGCATGCGCAAAAGAAATGACGGATGGATGGTGATAAATCCGGCGCGGCCATCCAGCACGATAGGACCGCGGTTTGTGGTGACGGCCAGCGGCTTGCCGGCCAGCGCCAGCGCCGCGGTCGCGCCCAGCGCGACGACCATTTTCGGCTTCACCAGATCAAGCTCCTTTTCCAGCCACCAGCGGTAATGCTTGACCTCGCCGGCGGTGGGCTTGGCATGTATCCGCTTCTTGCCGCGCTGCTCGAACTTGAAGTGCTTCACCGCATTGGTGACATAGGTCTTGCTGCGATCGATGCCGGCTTCGGCCATCGCCTTGTTCAGGATCTGCCCCGCGGGACCGACAAAGGGTTTGCCTGCCAGATCTTCCTGGTCGCCCGGCTGCTCGCCGACAAAAGCGATGTCGGCATGCAAGGGCCCCTCGCCCAGCACGGCGCGCGTCCCGCCCTTGACCATGGGGGCTGCGGCCATGATCAGCCGGTTCAGCGCCGCCAGGCTTTTTGGCGCCTGATCCGACATGGCGGCTACCGCCTTTTCGGGATCGCGTTTCTTCGGCACGGCGCTCTCCTGCTCGATCATCTGCCTAACGCGCGAAGGCGCCGACCGGACCAGCTCCGGAATGGCCGCCGCCTCGGGCAGATTCTTCCAGTATTTCTTCGCCATGTGTCCTTTCATGACGGTGGGATTGAGGCGCGCGGGATTGAAGATGCTTTCATAATAGGCGCGCCAACCGCTCTCGAAGACGTCGCTCTCCGGCGCATCCTCCCGGCGCGCGGGCGCACCCAGGATCAGGCGATCACGGTCCCAATGCAGGGCGCCGACCGGCGACAGGATCGACCAGCGCATGGACATGAAGCGTTCGATGAAAAAAGGCGCCGTCATTTCCAAGATGAAATGCTCGGGCTCAAACCAGGCGACGAAATGATCGCCGTCGGCAGTCTCCACGCGCCGGAAACGGACAAAGGCATGCATCTTGTGGACATCGCGGCGGACGGATTTTTCCATGCGGTGCAGGCGATGGACCAACGGGTCGCTGGCGATCTGCAAAAGCGCGCCTTCTGCGTGACGCAAGCGCCAAACAAGCCGGTAAAGCAGCGCATACCGCTCCGGATCCTTGTGACAGATCACCCATCCGATCAGTTCCGCCGCCGGCCGTGGCAAGACGATGGGTGGAGCGTCGTGGGCCGGCGCGGCTGCAAACAGAGCGGGCGCGTTATCCCAGACAATCTCTTCCGGACATACATCTTCCGCGATCAGCGCACGCAGAGCGGCACGAAAGCCTTCCAGATCGGCGCCAGGGGCCAGCGACACCGGTCTCATGCGAAGAGGTTCATCTGGCTCGGCGCGGTCAGCCGGGCCCGCAGATCGACCCGGTCCGTCAAGCGCGCCGGGCTGTGATCGACTGCGATCAGGAAAGGCTCGGCGCGCTTGATGCCGGGCGACAGGCGCGCCACATCGGCCAGCCGCAGCCGCGTATGGCGACGCGTTGCGATAATCCTGTCGACCACGCGCGCGCCTAGCCCCGGCACCCGCAGCAATAGCTCACGCGGCGCGGCATTGACATCCATCGGAAAGCGGTCGCGATGCTTCAGCGCCCAGGCCAGCTTGGGATCGATCTGCAAATCCAGCATGCCGTCCTGGCCGCCCGCCGCGATTTCCCCGACCGAGAAACCGTAATAGCGCAGCAGCCAATCCGCCTGATAAAGCCGGTTCTCGCGCTGCAACGGCGGCGGCTTAACCGCCAGCAGGACGCTGGCATCGGGAATGGGACTGAAGGCGGAATAATAAACGCGCTTCAATCCGTAGCGGCCGTAAAGCGTGGCGCTGGCCTCCAGCACCGTGGCATCATTGGTATCGTCGGCTCCGACAATGACTTGGGTGGATTGACCGGCGGGCGCGAAGCGGCGGCACTCCTCCTTGGCCTCCAGAATGCGTTCCTGCATCTGGCCCATGGCGGCGGCGATAGTGCCGCCATTCTTTTCCGGCGCCAGGCGCTTCAGGCTTTCGGCCTTCGGTAGCTCCAGATTGATCGACATGCGATCGGCATAAAGCCCCGCCTGCTCGATCAGCCAGGGGCTCGCCTCCGGTATCGATTTCAGATGGATGTAGCCGGCAAAGCCCTGGTCGCGCAGCGACTTTGCCACGCGCATCAGAAGCTCCATGGTGTGGTCGGGCGACTTGATGATGCCGGAAGAAAGAAACAGGCCCTCGATATAATTGCGTTTGTAGAATTCCAGGGTCAGGGTCACGACCTCTTCGACCGAAAATCGCGCCCGCGCCACATTGGATGAGCGGCGGTTGATGCAATAAGCGCAATCGAACAGGCAATAATTGGTCAGCAGGATCTTCAGCAGCGAGACGCAGCGCCCATCGGGCGTATAGGCATGGCAGATACCGGCGCCGGTGGTGGACCCCAGCCCCTCCTTGCCGCCCTTGCGCCCCTTGCCGCCGGAGGAGGCGCAGGACGCATCGTACTTGGCCGCATCGGCCAGAATCCGAAGCTTTGCGGTGAGCTCTTCGTCCATGTGTTCATGTTATGTTCTCAGGCGCTTCCGTGCAAGCAAGGCCGCGAAGTTTCTTTGTGCCCGATCGCACTTACGGGAAATCGAAGGCGCGAAAAGCCGGCAGCTGTTCGGCCCGCGTCGACAACAGCGACAAGCGGGGAAAATCGTCGGCCGGCAGGATGTCACCCACACCGTGCTGGCTGAAGCGCCAGGCCACGGCCGTCGTGATCTGGGGCTGCATCAGCTCTTCGCCAGTGAACCAGTCGGGCGATGCTTCCCTTTCCAGCAGCCCATAAGCAGTCACCAGTTGCCCCCGCACTCGGTCCACCCACGGCTGATGGAGCTTTTCCGCCGGCCGCTGTGTGCGCTCATACAGAATGGAAACGCTTTTTTCGCAGCCCGCCAGCGCCAAGCCGATCTGGCGCAGCGCCACTTCGTGCGAGGCCCGGTCCGCCGGCATCAGGCTGCGCGGCGCCAGATGGGCGATATGCTCCAGGATCAGGCCGGAATCCATCAGCACCACGCCATCGTCGGTGACGAAGCTGGGCGCCTTCACCACCGGATTGATGGCGGCGAAGCGGTCGAAATGGCGGAAGACCGAGACCTGGTCCAGGTTGAAGTCGAGGCCCAGCACCCTGAGCGACACCGCCACCCGCCGCACATAAGGCGAATCCAGCATTCCGATGAGCTGCATTACATCCCCCTGTCTGCCTTCGCATATGCTGACACAGAGCCGCGGAGCGACAAGCCGCGACCTTGCAAGGCGGCCATGCGCAAGAATGTTGCAGCTATTTCAGCGCCGCGATCAGGGCTTGCGCGGCCGCCGGGTTCTTTTCCTTGGCGCCGCTGATGAAGAAGAAGAATACGTCGCGCTTCTTTTTGGACGCAGGCGGCGCCACCAGCAGGGAGGCTTTGGGAGATTCACCTTTCTCCCAGTCCCTGCAGCGCTCCGCCCAGGTTTTGAGCATCGCGCCCGGATAGCCCAGCTTTTCTTTCGTGCTGGTGCCCATCAGGCGGGCATAGATGAAATCCGTCGTCACGTCGGCGATCAGAGGGAATTCGCCGTCGGCGCCAAAGACGATGCCAACATCTTCCTTGCGGCACAGCTCGATGAAGGCCTTGTCCTTGAAACTGTCATGGCGCACTTCCACCGCGTGGCGGATGACGCGGCCGTCCACTTTCCGGGGCAGCAGCTTGAGGAAAGCGCCAAAATCGGCGGCATCGAATTTTTTGGTGGCCATGAATTGCCAGTTCACCGGACCCAGCTTGTCCCTGAGTTCGGTGACGCCGCTTTCGAAGAAGCGGGAGATGGACTCGCCCGCTTCTGCCAGCACCCGCCGGTTGGTGGCAAAGCGCGGCCCCTTCAGGGTGAAGACAAAGTCCTCGGGCGTCTCGTCGTGCCATCTCTTGAAGCTGGCCGGTTTCTGCGAGCCGTAATAGGTGCCGTTGATCTCGATACCGGTCAGGCGCGCGCTGGCATATTCCAGCTCGCGCTTCTGCGGCAGGTCCTTCGGATAGAAGGTCCCCCGCCAATCCGGATAAACCCAACCGCCGATTCCAACATGAATGCTCATGCAAGCATCATGTCAGTGTTTCTGAGGTCCCACAAAGGCCCAGATAACGCCAAACGGATCCTTGCACTGGGCATAGCGGTCGCCCCAGAACATGTTCTCGGGCTTCATGCTGGCGGTGCAGCCGGCGTCCACCGCCTGCTGCCACCAGGCATCCACATCCTTGACCGGCAGCATCAGGGAAAAGCCCGCGGCCGGGACGTAGGGATGGCCATGTTCGGGATAGGGATCGCTCAGCATCACCGAATTGCCGTTGATCAGAAGATGCACATGCATGGTGCGGCCCTTTTCGTCCGGCGGATTGACATGCACCGCTTCGGCCACGAGGGCCTTTTTGTAGAAGTCTCCCGCCTTGATGGCGCCCTCGACACACAGATACGCGACAATGCCGCCTTTGACCGCGTTGGGCGGGGTACCGGTTGCATCTGCCATGATGATCTCCCTTGTTGATCCTCCCAAGGACGGCGGAACAGCGGCTCCGCCGACATGGGTTTCAAAAATTCTGCGCCTGCTGCATCAGCCGGTCGAGATGCCGGCGGATATGCGCGGCTTCCTGGGCGCTGCCGGCCAGGCTGATGGCCCGATCGAAGGCGCTGCGGGCCTCGTGATTACGCCCCAATTGCAACAAGAATGCGCCGCGGGCGCCGAAATAAGGGTAATAGCCGGCCAACGGCGTCTCCAGCGGCGCGATCATGGCCAGCGCCGCCTCGGGCCCGTGAAGTTTCGCCACCGCGACGGCGCGGTTCAAGGTGATCACCGGTGATGGTTGCATCCGCTCCAGCGCCAGATAGAGCGCCTCGATCCCGGCCCAATCGGTTTCTCCCGCCGTCGCCGCCCGCGAATGGGTCGCGTCAATCGCCGCCTGCACCTGATAGGGGCCGGGACTATTGTGGCGCATGGCCTTGTCGATCAGGGCCAGGCCTTCGCTGATCAGCTTCTTGTCCCACAGGCCGCGATTCTGATCTTCCAGCAGCACCGCCTCGCCGTCGACATCGAAGCGGGCCGGCAGCCGCGCCTGCTTGAGCAGCATCAAGGCGGCAAGGCCCATGATCTCCGGTTCGGCCGGGAAAAGCCGCAACAGCAGCCGCGCCAGACGGATGGCTTCATCGCACAACGGCGCGCGGGCTTCCTCGCGCCCGCCGGAATAGCCTTCATTGAAGATCAGATAGATCATGGCCGCGACCGCGCCCAACCGCTCGGCACGCTCTACAGCGCCCGGCGTCTCGAAGGGTACATCCGCCTTGCTGATGCGGCCCTTGGCGCGGGTGATGCGCTGTTCCATCGCCGCATCGCTCACCAGAAAGGCGCGGGCGATCTGCGCCACCGAGAGCCCTGAGACGATACGCAGGGCCAGCGCGATCTGCTGGGTGGCGGGCAAATCCGGATGACAGCAGATGAAGAGCAGCCGCAGCACATCATCGCGGTAATGCGAACCATCCAGCCGCTCGGCCAGCTGGCTTTCCGCATCGTCGAGGTCGGAGATCGCCTCATCCGGCGGCAATTCGGTATGGCGGCTTGTTTTGCGCACCCCATCCAGCGCCGCATTGCGCCCGACCAGAATGAGCCAGGCGGTGGGATCACGCGGCGGGCCTTTCTCCGGCCAGCTTTTGAGGGCGCGCAGGCAGGCATCCTGAAAGGCTTCCTCAGCCCGGTCCATGTCGCGGAAATAACGCAGCAGCGCGCCCAGCGCCTGCGGGCGGGCGGCGGTCAGGCTGGCATTGATCCACGACAAGTCTGTCATTTGAAGAAGGATATCAGTAAGTCCGGATCACGTCCTTGGGCGCGTTGGGCCGCGCATCGGGCACGAACAGAGCTACGGGGCGCACTTCATAGACGCTGGTGGGATTGGCGGTGGAAAGCTGCTTGGCGACATCCAGAGCCGCCTCCAGATTCTCCACATCGATCACATAGAAGCCAAGCAGCTGTTCCTTGGTTTCGGCGAAGGGTCCGTCGATCACCATATTGCCGCGCAAGGTGGCCGCGGCGGTGGTGGGCAGAAGGCGCAAGGAAGTTCCCAGCTTTCCTTCCTTGACCAGCCTTTCATGGACTACCGAAAGCTGGCTCATCACGGCATCGTCTTCCTGCTTGGTCCAGGACCAGACGACGTCTTCCCGGTTGTAGCAAAGCACGGTGTAGAGCATGGCGCTTCCTTTGATTTCCTGAAGGACGGGCGAGTATGACCCGCCCCGACACGGGGGTTGAAAAATAATTCCCGAAGGTTTCTGTCGGTCCGGCCCTGTTTTGGCCGTCCTTGGGCCAGAACCTGCCTATTTGGAGGAAAACATGGCTATCCACGAAATGTCCTTTACCCGGATGCTGGATGCCCCCGCCGATAAGCTGTTCCGCTGCTGGACCACGCCGGAGCTGATCAAACAATGGTTCGCGCCCAAGCCCTGGACCGTCCCGGCCGCGACAGTGGACCTCAAGCCCGGCGGGGCCAGCAACATCACCATGCGCAGTCCGGAAGGCCAGGACATGCCCTGCCCCGGTCAGTATCTGGAGGTGATCCCCAACCGGAAGCTGGTCTTCACCGATGCCTTCACTGGCGGCTGGGTGCCCAAGGACGGCGCGCCCTTTATGGTAGCCACCGTCACTTTTGACCCCGAGGGCAACAAGACCCGTTACACCGCCATGGTGCGGCACTGGAGCGAAGCGGACCGCGCCAGACACGAGCAGATGGGCTTTCACCCCGGCTGGAACACATGCGCCGACCAGCTTGAAGCTTTGGCAAAAACGATCTGAGGAGTAGCGATCATGACCATCAAAAGCATCACGCCCTTCCTCTGGTTCGACACCCAGGCTGAAGACGCCGCCAAGTTCTATGTCTCGCTGTTCCCCAATTCGAAAATCACCCATGTCGCGCACTATGGCGATGCCGGCCCGGGCCCCAAGGGCAGTGTGATGATCGTGGCCTTCGAGCTGATGGGCCAGCCCTTCTATGCGCTCAATGGCGGGCCCATCTTCAAGCTGGACGAGGCCTTCTCGCTCTACGTCGCCTGCACCGAACAGGAGGACATCGACCGCTACTGGGACGCTTTGTCGGAAGGCGGCACGCCCAATGTCTGCGGCTGGACCAAGGACAAGTTCGGTCTTTGCTGGCAGGTCAACTATGCTGACATTGCCGATCTGTTGACCGGCCCCAACGCCGACAAGGTGATGGCCGCCCAGATGAAGATGAAGAAACCAGACATCCAGGCGTTGAAGGACGCCGCGCGCTGATGAGCACGGCCCGCTATCGCTGGGTGATCGTGGCGGCCGGCGGCTTCCTGGGCTGCATCGCCATTGGCGCCATGTTCTCGCTGCCCGTGTTCCTGCGCTTCATCGCGAAGGATACCGGCTGGTCGGTCGCCGCCATATCCGGCGCCATGACTATCGGTTTTCTCGCCATGGCGGTCGGGAGCATGGCCTGGGGCAATCTGTCGGACCGTTTCGGCCCGCGCCCTGTGGTGATGGCTGGATCGGTGCTGCTGGCGGCAGGTCTCGCCCTGGCCAGCCGGACCACAAACTTGCTTGCCTTCCAGTTTCTCTTTGGCATCGTTGTAGGCGGGGCCTGTGCGGCGATATTCGCGCCCATGATGGCCTGCGTCACCGGCTGGTTCGACACCCACCGCAGCCTTGCCGTGTCGCTGGTCTCCGCCGGCATCGGCGTGGCGCCGATGACCAGGTCGCCGCTCGCCGCGTGGCTGATCTCCCATCATGACTGGCGCACATCGATGCAGATCATCGCCGGGCTGGTCGCCGTCCTGATGATCCCGGCGGCGCTTCTGGTGCGCCGTCCGCCCGGGCTGGAAAGCAATGCACCGGCCGCCATTGAGATAGAGCCCCAGGCCGGCATGTCGCTGAGGCAGGCGATCGGATCGCCGCAATTCATCATCCTGCTCGCAACCAATTTCTTCTGCTGCGCCACCCATTCCGGCCCGATCTTCCATACCGTGAGCTACGCCATCACCTGCGGCATTCCCACCATCGCCGCGGTCTCGATCTACAGCCTGGAAGGGCTGGCGGGCCTGGGCGGCCGCGTCGCTTTCGGCCTGATGGGCGACCGGTTCGGGGCCAAGCGCGTGCTGGTCTCCGGGCTGTTGCTGCAGGCATTCGGCGCGCTGGCCTATGTCTTCGTCCGGCAGCTGGACGAATTCTATGCCGCCGCCGCCCTGTTCGGTTTTGTCTATGGCGGCGTGATGCCGCTCTATGCCGTGCTGGCGCGCGAGAATTTTCCGCTGCGCATGATGGGCACGGTGATCGGCGGCACCGCCATGGCCGGCAGCCTGGGCATGGCGACCGGTCCGGTGGCGGGCGGCCTGATCTATGACACCTTTGCCAGCTACACCTGGCTCTATGTAGGCTCCTCTGCCATGGGCTTGGGCGCGTTCCTGATCGCCATGACCTTCAAGCCTTTTGCAAAAGCTGAACCTGTAAGCGTGCCCGCCTAAACTGCGAGTGGTCCTGCAAGCTAGGCGAAGAGCTTCTTATATTCCTCCGGCTTGAAGCCGGCGGTGAGCTTGCCTTTCGCTTCCAGCACCGGCCGCTTGATCATGGAGGGCTGCGCCAGCATCAGGGCGATGGCCTTCTTTTCCGTCAGGCCTTCCTTGTCGGCATCGGGCAGCTTCCTGAATGTCGTTCCGGCGCGATTGAGCAGAATTTCCCAGCCAACTTTTTTTGCCCAGCCTTCCAAGGTCGGCTTGTCGATCCCAGAAGCCTTGTAGTCATGAAATCTGTGCGGGACCTTGTGGCTTTCCAGCCAGGTCCGCGCCTTTTTCATGGTGTCGCAGTTTTTGATACCGTAGATCGTGGTCACGCGGTTCTCCCAGTTCGAACGGAGATTATGGGAGGCGGCCCCAGCGCGGAAGCGGCTATTGTCGCCCAATGACAGGATTGAAACAGGACTGGAGCCGAATTGCCGCCGAACTGGACGAACAGGGCTGGGCGCTGTTGCCGGGCCTGTTGGCCGACCCAGACTGCGACCACATCGCCGCGCTCTATGACAAGGAAGACGGTTTCCGCAGCCGGGTGGTGATGGCGCGGCACGGCTTTGGCCGCGGCGAGTATCGCTATTTCAGCTATCCCCTACCCGGCCACGTCGAAAAGCTGCGGACCGCGCTTTATCCCCATCTCGCCACGATCGCCAATGACTGGCAGGAGAAGCTAGGCCAAAGAGGCGTGAAGCCAGCGCGTTTTCCCGACAACCATGCCGACTACATCGCCCATTGCCACCAAGCGGGTCAGACGCGACCCACGCCGCTGCTGCTGCGCTATGGCCCCGGCGACTATAACTGCCTGCACCAGGATCTTTATGGTGAAGAGGTCTTTCCCCTGCAGGTGGCGATCCTGCTGTCAGAACCGGGCAAGGATTTCACCGGCGGGGAGTTCGCACTGACCGAGCAGCGCCCGCGCATGCAGTCGCGCGCGATGGTGGCGCCGCTGGCGAAAGGCGACGGCGTCTGTTTTGCCGTCAACAACCGGCCGGTCAAAGGCACGCGTGGCATCTATCAAGTGAAGATGCGCCATGGCGTCAGCCGGCTGATAACCGGCCAACGCCACACGCTTGGCATCATCTTCCACGACGCCAGTTGATCAGCGGCCCGAAACGTCCACTGGTGCGGGTTCGTCGGGGCTCAGCCAGCGATAGACAAAGCCCGCGATCAGCGCGCCCACGATCGGCGCCACCCAGAACAGCCAGAGCTGCTCAAGCGCCCAGCCGCCCGCGAACAAAGCGGGCGCGGTGGAACGCGCCGGATTGACCGAGGTGTTGGTCACCGGGATCGAGATCAGGTGAATGAGAGTCAGGCACAGGCCGATGGCGATGGGCGCGAACCCCTGCGGCGCGCGGCCATGGGTCGAACCCAGGATCACGAACAGGAAGGCGAAGGTCATCACCACTTCGCAAACCT
>Ga0265338_10005145_pt1 | contig 17221 bp, 17 predicted proteins | sample 42126metaG_FD_193579 | JGI IMG/M metagenome (GOLD analysis project Ga0265338, IMG submission 193579) | Rhizosphere microbial communities from Carex aquatilis grown in University of Washington, Seatle, WA, United States - 4-21-26 metaG | ecosystem: Host-associated > Plants > Roots > Rhizosphere... | reverse complement strand
GCTCGCCGTACAAGTTCTGCGGGCCGCATCTCGGGCTCGCCTACGGGCGCCACGAGCTGCTCGAGTCCTGGCGGCCGTACAAGGCGCGCCCGGCGGGCTCGACGCCGGTCGGCCGGAAGTTCGAGACGGGCACCGCGCCGTACGAGCTGCTCGCCGGCTTCAGCGCGACGATCGCCTACCTCGAATCGATCGGCGGGCTGGAGGTGCTTCGCGCCTACGAGCGCGACCTCGGGCAGCGGTTCCTCGACGGACTCCCCGAGTCGGTGACGGTCTACGGACGCCAGACGATGGACGGCCGCGTGCCGACGTTCCTGATCAACGTCGACGGGGTCGAGGCAGCCGATGTCGCGACGACGATGGCCTCGCGCGGCTACGGCGTGTGGGCGCACGACAACTGGTACTCCCTCGGACTCCGCGAGAAGCTTCCCTATCCGGGGAATGCCGTACGCGTCGGCTTCATCCACTACAACACTCCGCAGGAAGTCGACGGCTTCCTGAGCGAGCTGAGCCGACTGACGTAACTCCGCAACCAGGTTGCGGAACGCAACCTGGTTGCAGCCGTTGAACCGCTAAGGCGTCTCGCCGAGGAGTACCCTCGCGAACACGGCGGAGTCGATGTTCCCGCCGCTGACGATGCAGACGCAGCGATCCTCTGTGCCAAGGCCGTGCCGGCGCAGGGCGGCTGCAAGCGCGAGCGCACCGGCCCCCTCCGTCACTACGTGGTTCCGCGTCGCCAGAAGGCGCATCGCGGCAGCGACATCGGCGAGCGGAATCGCATACGACTCGTCGACCACTTCCCGGGCGCGATCCCACATCGTCGGGAGCAGGGCGCGGCCGCCGGCGCCGTCGACGAACGAGGGCCGGTAGTCGATCTCGACCGGCTCGCCGGCGTGCAGCGCGGCGTGGAGGGGCGCCGCGGTCTCAGGCTCCGCGGTGGCGATACGGACGTCGGGTCGCAGCGCCTTCACCGCGCTCGCGATACCCGTCGTCAGCCCGCCGCCACCCCAGGGAATGATGACCGTGTCGAAGCCGTCGAGGTCCTCGACGAGCTCGAGGCCGATCGTGCCGTTGCCGGCCATCACCTCCTCGTCCTCGACCGGGTGCACGAACAGCCCCTCGACGCCTTCGTAGCGGCGCTCGACCATCGCCTGCCACCAGACCTCGTGAGGAACGGAGATCACCTCGCCGCCGTATTCCTCGATCGCTTCGACTTTCGCGCGCGGCGCACTCTCGGGCACGATGATCCGGGCGGGCACGCCGGCCTCCCGGGCCGCCCACGCGACGCCCTGCGCCATGTTGCCGGCGCTCGCAGTCACGACACCGTGCTTGAGCTCGCTCGCCGAGGCGGCACGGATCGCCGACAACGCGCCCCGCAGCTTGAACGAGCCGATGGGCTGGAAGTTCTCGAGCTTCAGCCAGATGTCCGCGTTGACGCCGAAGCGCACGAGCGGCGTACGCACGACGGTGTCGGCGATCCGCTCTCGCGCGCGGCGAATCTCGTCGAGAGCGATCAATCCGATTGCTTCGCCAGCTCGGTCAGCTCGGTCCGTACACGCCAGAGCTCGGGGAACATCTTGTTCTTGATCAGTCCCGCTAGCAGCTCGACCGGCGTCCCCTGCGTGCCGACGACGTCCTCGCCGATGATCCGCGCAACCACCTTGAAGTGACGATAGCGCCAGACGCCGACGCGCTCGTCCCACTCGGTGAGCAGCTCCGCGAGCTGGTAGAGATCCTCGTGCTCGCGGCCGAGCGTGTACACCTCGAGCAGCGAGAGGCCGGACTCGCGCCGCAACGCGTCGAACGCGGCGAGCAAGGGCGTCGAGACGCGCCGGATCTCGCGGAAGCCGGGCGAGTCGAAGCCGGAGCCGTGACCGAGCACGCGGCGGATCTCCTGGTACTCCCACGGCGACATCTGCTCGAGGTGCTCGAGAAAGCCCTCGACGTACTTGAGGCAGAAATTCGCCCGCCGGAGCAGGCGCTGCGCAGCTCCGAGCTCGCGAGCGTCGATCAGCCGTGTCGCCTCCTCGACCTCGTTCCACGCGAGCTTCAGCCAGAGCTCCGAGGACTGATGCACCGTGAAGAAGAGGAGCTCGTCGCGGTGCACCCACTCGGCGGCGGTCTTCTGCAGCGCGAGCAGCTCGTCCGTGCGCAGATAGCGCTCGTAGTCGCTGGCGCCCTCGCCTGACAGGATCGGTGCGAACTCGTCGGTCTGTGCCATGGCCGGACCCTAGCTCGCCGGCCGCGCTTCGGTGCCATCGAAGATCCGCATCGGCAGACCGGCGAGCGGCACGCCGCCGGCCTCGGTGACGAGCCACGTGTCCTGCATGTAGAGGCACGCCTCCCCGTCGGCCGAGATCGCATGCGGGTGCATGGAGAGCACCATCCCGGCCTGGAGCTCCGTCTCGTCCTGCTCCCCGATCTTCGGGAACTCGATCATCGTCATCCCGATCGAGTGCCCGGTCACGTGGCCGAGGCGGAAGCCGCGGTCGAGGAATCCCTTGGCCACGGCGCGATGCGCGTCGCGCGCGGACGAGCCGGCGCGCAGCGCGGCGGGCGCGGCCGCGAAGTACTCCTCGTACGCCTCGAACATGCGCTTCGTGTCGTCGCTCGGCTCGCCCGGGCAGATCGCGCGCGAGACCTCGACCCAGTGCCCGCCGGGGCCCGCGACCTCGAGCGACGGGAGCAGGCAGTCGGTCGCCGCGATCGGGCGCGTGCCGGCGATCTTGAACTCCGGCAGGGCAGAGCCGTTCGGCCCGTCGAGCACCATGTCCATCGTCCAGCGGCCGCAGCCCTCCGCGACGAAGTACTGCTCGCATGGCGCAAGGATCTCGCGCTCGCTCTTCCCTGGCTCGAACGCGTCGAGGAAGACCCAGAAGCCCTCGGTGTTGATGCGGACGCTCTCGCGCACCGAGGCGAGCTCGAGCTCGGACTTGACCATGCGGGCGTGGTCGAATGCGACGTCCCAGCCGACGAGCTCGCACGCGCCGGCGAGAGCTGCGTGATCGCGCACCGTCATCACGTAGTCCATGCCGTACACGCCGACCCGCCGGCCGCGCACCTTCTCGGCGAGGCGGTCGCCCGGCCGGTCGACGAACTCCTGCTCGTCGATCCACGTCGTGCCGTGCTCACCGACGTAACGGGCTTCGCTCGGGAAGACGATCGACGGCTCGCCGTCGACGGGAAGCAACACGTACGCGTAGCGATGGACGATCACGAACCCGCTGAGGTACGTGACGGCGCCTTCGAAGCCGGTGTATTCGTTCCCGCACACGATCACCGCGTCGAGCCCGTCCCGAGCCGCAGCCTCGCGGACGAGCCGGTAGCGACGCTCGATCTCGTCCCTCGGCAGGCCGGTGTACGTCGGCTCGGTCACTGCTGCCACGATTGCTCCACCCCTTTCACGAGTGCCCAGATCGCCTGATTCAGCGGTGTCGGCACTCCGTGCTCGCGCCCGAAGCGGACGATACCGCCGTTGAGGTAGTCGATCTCGGTCGGACGGCACGCCTCGACGTCCTGGAGCATCGAGGCCTTGTGGTGGTACGCGACCTCGGGCTTCGCCGCGTGGTCGATCAGCGCCTCCGGGTCGGAATCGAGCTCGATCCCCTGCGCCGCGGCGACCGCCTTGCCCTCGTCGACGAGACCGGAGACGAGCGCGCGCAGGTCGGGGCGTTCGCAGACACGGCCGTGCGCGAGCAGGGTGAGCGCGCCCACCGGGTTGGTCGAGGCGTTGAAGATCACCTTCCGCCACTGCGGGCCGCGCGCGTCTGCGACCGCGTGGGTCGGCATTCCGCCGCGCGTGCACGCGTCCGCAAGCCGTGCGATCTCGGCCGCGGGCGCCGGCTGCGGCTCGAACGGCCCGAGCGTCGTGTCGCCCTTCACATCCCATTGCACGTGGCCCGGGGCGACGACCTTTCCGGCGGGGAAGGTGGTTCCCCGGATTACGTGTGCGACATGGGCAGCGAGCACCTCTTCGTTGCCGATGCCGTTCTGGACGGTCGCCACGCAGCCCTCCGCGAATGCGTGCGCGGTCGCCCGGATCGCCGCCTCCGTGTGCATCGCCTTCGTCGCGACGATGCCGAAGTCGCAGGCGGGGAGCTCCTGCGCGTCCGAGGTCGCACGGAGCCGGCCGGTGATCTCACCTGCGCCGGAAAGGCGCAGCCCGTGCTCGTTGATCGCGTCGACGTGCGCCTGCGCCGCGTCGTATGCCCACACTTCGACGTCGTCCAGCTGGGCGAGGTTCGCCGCGAAGAGCGAGCCGACGGCGCCGCATCCCACAATGCACACCCTCACGAGTAGCCTGCCTCCTTCGCTCGGACGAGCCGGTAGAGCGCGGTGTGCAGTGGCACCGGGACTGCATGACGCCCGGCCTCGCGCACGAGTGCGCCGGTGATCAGCTCGACCTCGGTCGGGCGATGGGCCTCGACGTCCTCGAGCATGGACGGGTAATGGCGGTGCCCGCGCTGCGTGGCGAGCACGTTCATCTCCCAGGGGTCTTCCCACAGCTGCACGCCGGCCGCCGCGGCAACCGTCTTGCCCTCGTCGACGAGGTCGCGAACGAGAAGGCCGAGGTCGGACAGCTCTTCGGTCTGCGCGAAGTGGAAGTCGTGGGGAAGCCCGGTCAGCGCGGCGACCGCGTTCACCGTGGCGTTGAAGATCAGCTTCGACCACTGCGCGGGACGAAGGTCGTCGAACGCCTCCGCCTTCAGCCCGGACGAGGCGATCAGCCCCGCGACGGCCCGTGCGTCGTCGCCGCTCGAGCCGCGGTACGGCCCGATCCAGGTCGCCGTGTCGAGGACGTACTCCACGTGGTCGTCGGCGTGGCGCGTGCCGCTCATGAACGTGACGGAGGAGAGCAGCGGCCAGTCGCCGTGAGCGCCCACGATCTCCTCCGCTCCGAGGCCGTTCTGCACGGTCATCACGGTTGCGGCGGGGAAATGGCCGGCCAGGCGCCGGGCGAGCGGCTCGAGGTCCGTGCCCTTGCAGGCGAGGATCACGAGCTCCGGCTCCGGCAGGTCGTCGGGGTCGGTGGCCGCGGCGAGACGGACGGTGAAGTCGGAGCGGCCGGAGACGCGCAGGCCGTTCGCGTTCAGCGCGTCTGCATGCTCGGCGCGGCGGGTCAGAACGGAGACGTCCGCGACGCGGGCGAGGTGGCCGGCGAACAGGCTGCCGATCGACCCGGCGCCGGCGACGCAGACCGAACGGATCATGCGGCCTGACCCCCGCGGCGGAGGCGCGGCAGCGCGAACTCACGGCCGCCGGTGAGCCCGCTCGGACGGGCGATCAGGACGAGCGCCATCAGAACGCCCTCGACGATCACGCGCGTCCCGGAGGGCAGGTCGAGATTGAACGCACCGAGGATCTTGACGCCGTTCTCGGCCTCGGAGAGGAAGGAGTCCAGCGCGCTGATGGCGAGCGCGCCGACGACGGCCCCCCAGAGGCTCGACGAGCCGCCGACCACGAGCATCGCCAGCGTCACGAACGTCAGGTCGAGATAGAGCGCACCCGCGTTCAGCGGCAGCAGGTGGACGTAGAGGCCGCCTGCGAAGCCGGCGAGCGCGCCCGAGAGCACGAACGCACCGAGCCGCTGCACGTACATGGAGATGCCCGCGGCCGACGCGGCTGCGGGATCCTCGCGTGTCGCACGCAGCATCCGGCCGAAGCGGCTGCGCTGATAGACGAAGGCGACGGCGACGGCGATGAGCGCACCGACCGCCGCCTGCCAGATGCCCGTCGTCTCGGGAACCGACGAGAACGTGTTCTGGCCGGGCCCGATCTTCTCGTAGTACTGAAGGATGTTGTTGACGATCTGAAGCACTGCGAACGTCGCAATCCCGGCGGCCAGCCCGGACAGGCGCATCAACGCGAGGCCGGCGACGAAGGCGAAGACCCCGCCGACGACGGCCGCGAGCGCAAGGGACGGCACGTTCCCGACCGTCGTGTGCCGAAGGAAGCCGGCGAGGTTCGGCATGATCGCGGGCTTCACGCCGGACGGCACCGACAGAACTCCTGCCGTCCACGCACCAAGCGCGACGAAGCTGATGTGGCCGAAGGAAAGCACGCCTGTGTTTCCGATGAAGACGTACAGGGCGACGACGATCGCCACGCTCACGAGCGCGTTGATGAAATAGACCTGCGTCGCCGTCGACGCCGTCGTCCCGAGCACGGCGGCAAGCAGGATGAGCAGCATCGGCCCGGCGAGCTGCGTGAGCGGCGCGGCGCGCTTCATACGCGCTCCATCGAGCCGCGGCCCCGTGCAAAGAGGCCGTTCGGGCGAATGAGCAGCACGACGATCACCGCGCCGAACAGGAGCGAGGGCAGGTACTGACTTTGCCCCGTCGGCAGCGCGCCGCCGAGGAAACCGCTGCCAAAGCCGATCGTGAAACCGCCGAGCGTCGCCGGCACCGGCCGGTTCAGCCCGCCGAGCACGACGCCGGCGAGAACGATGATCGTGTCGCTCAGCGCGAACGTCGGCGTGACGAGCGGAGTCTGGACGGTGAGCATCACCGCAACGACGGCAGCGAGCACGCCCGAGATCAGCACGGCTCCGCCGATCACCCGGTTCGCACGCACACCCAGCAGCCGGGCCGTGCGGAAGTCCATCGCCGCCGCGCGCATGTGCAGACCGACGGACGTCCGCTCCAGCAGCAGCTGGAGCAGCAGCAGGCAGCCTGCCGCGACGGCGATCGACACGATCGAGATCTTCCGGATGTCGACACCCCCGATCGTCCAGAGCCGGTTCAGCGGCGCAAGCGACGTCGCGATCTTGCCGAGCGAGCCGAACCACAGCAGCGCGATGCTCTGAAGCAGGAACGAGACGGCGAACGTCGCCACGAGCATCACCGCGGGCGACTGCGTGCGCAGCGGCCGGAAGACGAGCCTGTCCATCAGCGTCGAGAGCGTGAGCACGACCGCGAAGCAGAGGAGGATCGACGCCCAAACTGGCCAGTTCCATTGAGCGCCGAGCGCGAGCGAGAACGCGCCGGCCATGATCAGCTGCCCGTACGCGAAGTTGACCAGGCGCAGGACGCCGAACACGAGCCCGATCCCGACCGCCATCAGGGCGTAGATCCCACCGAGCGAGACCCCGTCCGCAAACGTCTGCCACGTGACGGTCATGCGAAGTACGCCGCGACGAGTGCGTCGGTGTCCGCCGCGTCCTCTCGGCCGAGCGTCAGGCGGAGCTCGCCGTTCGCGAGCACATGGCAGCGATCGGCCAGCGCAACCGTGCGCTGCGCGCGCTGCTCGACGAGCAGGACTGCGAGGCCGCTCTCCCGGATCGCGGCCAGCGCGTCGAAGACCACGTCCACGATGCGGGGAGCGAGCCCGAGCGACGGCTCGTCGAGCATCAGCACGTCCGGCTCGGCGACGAGAGCGCGCGCGATCGCGAGCTGCTGCTGCTGGCCGCCGGACAGCGCGCCCGCGGGGCGCCGCCGGAACTCCTCGACGATCGGGAACAGCTCGTACGCGCGGTCGAGCACGGCCGCCGGGTCGCGGCGCGAGCGCCGCGCAGCCAGCCCGAGCCGGAGGTTCTCCTCGACGGAGAGCTCGGCGAAGATCCTCCGGCCCTCGGGCACGAGCGCGATCCCGCGCCGGGCGACATCCTCGGATCTCCGCCGCAGGAGCGACGTCCCACCGAGGCGCACGTCGCCGCCGGTGACGGGGGCGGCGCCCATGATCGCGTGCAGCGTCGACGACTTGCCGGCGCCGTTGGGGCCGATCAGGCCGACGATCTCGCCGGGCCTGACCTCGAACGACACGCCGCGCACCGCCGCGACGACGCCGTAGCGCACTTCGAGCCCGTCGACGACGAGGTCGGTCACGCCTTGGGCTCCTCGTCGGCGGCGTGGATCGCGCTCTCGCCGAGATAGGCGGCCGCGACGTCGAGGTTCGAGCGGATGTCCTGCGGGGCGCCCTCGGCGAGCGTCGTCCCCTGGTCGAGCACGTGAATGCGGTCGCAGACCTCCATGATCAGCGTCATGTTGTGGTCGATCAGCAGCACGCCGGCGCCGTGCTCGTCGCGGACAGAGCGGACGACCGCCGCGAACGCGGGCACTTCCGCCTCGGGAAGTCCGGCCGCGGGCTCGTCCATGAGCACGAAGCGCGGCTCCGTGGCCAGCGCTCTCGCGACGCCGAGCCGCCGCTCGTCACCGTGCGCAAGCGAGGCCGCCGGTGCATCGGCGTACGCGGCGAGGTGGAGCAGCTCGAGCAGCCGGTCCGCCCTCTTCGCGGCGCCTGCCGGCCCGGCGCCGACGCCGAGCGCCGCGACCTCGACGTTCTCCCGCACCGAGAGCGCGCCGAAGGCGTGGCTGTGCTGAAACGTGCGCGCGAGGCCGTGCCGTCCGCGGCGGTGGGCGGGCCAGCGTGTCACGTCGTTCCCTTCGAGCTCGACAGCGCCGGACGTCGGACGGTCGAAGCCGCTGAGGACGTTCACGAGAGTCGACTTTCCGGCACCGTTCGGGCCGATCAGTCCGACGACCTCTCCGCGGCGCAGCTCGAGCGTCACGCCGCGAAGCGCCTGGACGCCTGCGAACGAACGGGAGATGGAGGAGGCCCGGAGCGTGCCGGGCCTCCTCTCGAGCTCGGGATCGACCGCCGCCGTCAACCCGAGATCTTCGGGACGACCTTCGCAACCACGGTAGCGACGAGATGTCCCACGTTGTTCTGGATCTTGATCACTCGATACTGCCGGCCGAACACGGTGTGCAGCGTCGGCGAGAAGCTCACGAGGCCCGACAGCGTCGGCACCTTCTTGAACTTCACCATCTGAGCGGCGAGCGCCGCCCCGTTCGTCGAGCCGCCTGCCCGCTGGATCGCGGTCACGACGCCGTCGATCGCCGCGGAGCCCGTGACGAAGCCGCCCGTTCCCGCCTTGACCTGCTTCGCCAGCTTGTTGACCGCCGCGGTCGGATCGTCGCCGAAGATGGACGCGAACGTGACGAAGTAGTAGTTCGTCACGGGCGGGCTCTTCGGCAGCCAGTACGTCCCGTCACCGGCCCACGAGTTGAGAATCGGCGTGTTGTTGCCCGCCGAGCGCAGCCCGGAGACGAGCGTCGACAGTGCTCCGAACGCCCCCGCCGTCGACGTCACGTACACGTCGGCCTTCAGGTTGGTCCACTTGCTCACGACGTTCTGGATGTTCGTGCTGCCGAGCGACTGGTAGGTCTCCTGGTCGACGACCTTGCCGCCGAGCTGCTTCCAGCGTGCAGCGAATGCCTGCACGACGTTCTTGAAGTAGACGATGACCGTGTCCGTCGCGAGCGCGGCGGTCCGCCAGCCGCGGCCCCACGCGTACTGAGCCATCGCCGACCCCTCGTCCTGGGCGACGTTGCCGAAGCTGAACGCAAGCGCACCCTTTGCGCCGAAGCGCTTGGGACCCATCTGATCGGTACCGATGCACGGGGCAATGGTGAGCAGGCCCTTGTTGATCGACTCCTGCACGACCGGCGCGGCGAGGTCGACGTCGCAGGTCGTGAAGATGATGTTCGCGCCGCCCCCGATGAGCTTGTCGGCGCACGCCTTCGCGGTCGCAGGCTTGTTGCCCTGCGTGTCGCAGGTCGTGATCTGGAGCGGATGCCCATCGGCGCCGCCCTTGGCATTCCACTGCTTGACGCGCAGTTCCGCTGCTGCGAGTGCCGGACCGTCGAACGGCGCCATCGAGCCCTTGCCGTCGAATGCCCAGCCGATCACGATCGGCGTCCCTGCCGCACGCGAGTCGGTCCGCGCCGCCGCGGTCGCAGCGAGCACCCCTGCCGCAGCCGCGACGACGACGAGCGCAATACGCGCTCGGTTGGTTCGTGTCATCACCACTCCTCTCTGGGCCCGGCTCATGCCGCAACCCTCCGTTCCTGCCAGCACCGTGTGAAGCTGTCCGAAGCGCGGCGCACGAGTTCGGTCACGTCGACGTCCCAGAGCGAGTCGGGGTACGCGGTGCCGAAGGCGCCGTTGTCCGAGAAGACCTCGAGGTCGTAGCAGCCGTCCCAGCCGGCCCGCTCGAGCGCGCCCAGGATGGCCGGCACGCCGGCGATGCCGTCGCCGGGAAGCACCCGGTCGGCCCAGCCGCGCGTCGGGTCGCGCCGGTCGTTGACGTGCACACCGACGAACCGGTGCACCTCGCGCTCGATCTCCTCGAAGAGGTCGGGCGTGTTCCAGAGGTGCCACACGTCGAACTGGATTCCGAGCGCCGGGCTGCCCGTCTCCTCGATCAGCTGCACCGCTTCGCCGATCGTGCTCACCAGCGACCAGTCCTCGACCCCCTCGCGCTGGAACGGCTCGAGCGCCATGCGCACGCCGGCGAGCTCCGCCTCCGCAGCGATCTCGCGCAGGCCGTCCACGACGAGCCCGCGGGCGGCGTCGGGCTCACGGCCTCCGGCGGGCCCGGTGATGCAGACGACGCCGCTCGGCCGGAAGGCGGCGAGGCGGTGGACCGACGCGCAGATCGAGTCGATCCGCTCCCGCGGATCGTCCGGGCCGGGCAGGAGAGGGAGCGGCAGGATCGACGGCACCTCGGGCACGGCCGAGGTCGAGCCCAGGCCGCTCGCCTCGAACAGCTCCAGGGCCTCGTCGTCAGGGCCGTCGCCGAGCTTCAGCTCCCAGACGCCGAGCCCGTCGAGGCCCGCCCCCGCGTAGGCGCGAACGTCGTCGGCGAAGCTCGCGGTGAGCGTGCTCACCTGCGAGACGGAGAAGCGGGGAAGACGGTCAGAGTCGCTCGGCACGCGGGAGACGGAATCGTGTCATGCGTTTGACATCTGATCAAGTGTGGTTCACGCTCCGCCTCGGTGGAGCGCCCACTTCCGGTCACGCGGGACGCCATCGTGCGCCATCGCACGATGGCCGAGGCTGCCCTCGAACGCCTGCGCGAGGCGATCATCATGGGCGAGCTGACGCCGGGAACGCCGCTCCGGCTCGAGGATCTCGCCCGTTCGCTGGGGATGAGCATCTCGCCGATCCGGGAGGCCGTCCGCCAGCTCGAGGCCCTCGGGCTCGCAGAGCACGTGCCCCACCACGGCGCGAAGGTGATGGGGCTCGACGTCGAGGAGCTGCGCGAGCTGTTCTCGATCCGGCTGGCCCTCGAGACGATGGCCGTGAAGCGGGCCGCCGAGCTCTTCGGCCCGGCCGACGGCGAGGCGGCACGGGCGCACCTGGCGGCGTTCGACGACGCCCGGCACCGCGCCGACACCAGGGCCGCCGTCCGCGAGCACACGGCGTTCCACTTCACGCTGTACGAGGCCTCCGGCTCCGGCTGGCTCGTGCGGCTGATCCGGCCCGCCTGGGACAGCTGCGAGCGGTACCGGCCCGTCCTGCTCGCCTCGACGGGAGAGCTGCAGGACCGGCACGAAGAGCTCGACGTCGAGCTGCTGGAGGCGTGCGGAGCCCACGACCCCGTGCGCGCAGCGGCCGCGCTCCATGCCCACCTCGAGCTCGCCACAGACATCTACACGGTCGAGCTCAAGGGCCGGTCGATCTTCGCGTTCTGAGACGCAGCGAGGCGACAGGTTACAACTGCGACCAGGTCGCGACGTCGTCGCGACCTGGTCGCTGCCGTAAGGTTCCGCCCCGTTACAGCTTCGTGAGCGAGCGCAGCTTCGACAGCGCGCGCTCCGACATGGGCGGCTTCAGCAGCTCCTGCGCGACGAGCGTGCCGGAGCCGGCGCCCAGGCCGGGCCCGGGCCAGGTGCTTGCACCGATGTGGTAGAGCCGCTCGACCGCCGTTGCGTGCCCGGGGCTGCGTGGGAACGGCCGCCAGAGGAAGTTCTGGTCGAGCGAGAGCGCGCCGCCGTAGGGGTCGCCCTGCCGGAGGTTCACGTTCATGCGCTCGAGGTCGTGCGGGCCGAGCGCGACGCGCTTGACGATCGACGACTCGAGGTTCGGGATGTGCCGCGCCAGCCGCGCCTGGATGCGATCGGCGTAGCGCTCGCGCAGGTCGTCGCTCCACGTGCCGTCGCCGGTGTCGAGCTCCCCCGCAGCGTCGCCTTTCAGCACGCGCGGCAGCTCCTGCAGCTGGATCCAGAGGATTCCCTTCCCCTCCGGGGCCCGGCCCTCGTCGACAGTCAGGGGCTGGCCGCACACGATCGTCGCTTCGGCCGGCAGCAGTCCGCGGTCCGCCTCGTTCACCGCGCGCGAGACGCCGTCGAGCCCGGGCGTCACGTGCACGATCGCCGTGCGGCCGAGCCTCGCGTCTCCTTCCCAGCGTGCCGGCTCGGAGAGCGCGTAGTGGATCTGCATCTCCGCGCGGCCGTAGCGGAAGCGGCGTGCGCCTACGCGCACCGTCTCCGGGACGTCCGCCGCGGCGACGAGCCGTTCGTACAGCTGGGTCGGCGTCACGCCGGCGATCACGGCACGCTCGGCGGTGACCGACTCGCCTCCGGCGAGGCGCACGCCGACCGCACGGCCCATCCGCACGAGCACGTGCTCGACGTCCTTGCCCGTCTCGCAGACGCCGCCGTGGTCCCGGATCAGCCGGACGAGCGCGTCTGCGAGCTTTGCGCCGCCGCCGCGCGGTACCGGCATCCCACCCTCCTGCACCGCGACCGCGATCACCTGGGTCATGAAGCCGGAGGTCGCCGCATCGGGCCCGAGGCCGGTGTGGAGGACCCAGGGAGCGAGCAGGCCGTGCACGCGCTCCGAGGCGAAGGTCCGCTCGAGCCAGTCGCGGCTCGAGAGGAGCAGGTCGCCGGTGAAGGAGGCGAGCCCGCCGCGGCCGATCCGCCGCAGCGCCTTGAGGCCGAATGCGAGCCCCGCGCTTCCCCACAGCTCCGTACCGAGCACGCCGAACGCGAGGTCGGCGTTCGGGAAGAACTCGGCGAGCGTGTCGCGCCAGGCCTGGCCGTCGCCGCTGCCGTGCCGTGCGAACTCCTCGGCGTTGGCGTCGACGCTCCGGAGCAGGAAGGAAGCCTCGCCGCCCGGAAAGGCGGTGGCGGTCGGGTGCTCCGTGTTGAGGTACTCGAGCCCGCGCGCGCCGAGCTCCTTGCCGAGTTGCGCGTGCGCCGCACCGCCCACCCAGAGGGGGTGCCAGGCGCTGAAGACGTCGTGGTGATAGCCGGGCTCGGTGATCTCCGCGGTGTGAACGGCGCCGCCGAGCCAGTCGTTGCGCTCGAGCACACAGACCCGCCAGCCCGCGCGCGCAAGCAGCGCGCCACAGGCGAGCGAGTTGACGCCGCTGCCGACGAGGACGGCGTCGTAGTCAGCCATCGAGGAGCCGCCTGAACTCGTCGTCGGTGACGAGGCCCCGCTTGCGCGCGCCGAGCTCCTTCACCCGGGCGAGCACCTCAGCGCGCCGCTCGTCTGGCACGTCGAGGCCGAGCTCTTCCGCCTTGATCCGGATCGAGTCGAGTCCGCTCTTCTTGCCGAGCACGATCCCGCGCTCCGCCGCGACGAGCCGCGACGAGTACGGCTCGATCGAGGGCGGATCGTGGAACTGGCTGGCGACGGCGCCGGACTCGCGGCGGAACAGCGTCTCCCCCGTGACGGGCTTCCACGGCTCGAGCGTATAGCCGGACAGCACCTGCACGCGCGCCGACACCTCGCGCACCCGGTCGAGGCGCAGGCTCGACTCCACCCCGTAGAGCGCGCGCAGCGTGAGCGCCACCTCGCCGAGGTTCGCGTTGCCGGCGCGCTCGCCCATGCCGTTGATCGTGCCGTGGACCCATTGCGCGCCGGCGCGAACGGCAGCGACCGCTGCCGCGGTCGCGAGCCCGAAGTCGTTGTGACCGTGGAAATGCACCGGCACGCCCGGGCCGACCCACTCGACGGTACGGCCGACGAGCTCGGCGACCGCCTCCGGCGAAGCGATGCCGAGCGTGTCGACGACGACGACCTCGCTCGCGCCCGCCTCGACCGCAGACCGGTACACCTGCTCGTAGAAGTCCGGCTCGGCGCGTGTCGAGTCGACGCCGAAGAACGCGGCGCGGATGCCGTGCTCGGCGGCGAAGCGCATCGCGGCCGTGATCCGCTCGAGCATCGTCTCGCGGTCGACGCCGATCGCGTTCAGCTTGAGGTCGGAGATCGGCGACTCGATCACCGAGGCCGGGACGCCGAGCTCGACGAGTGCCTCGAGGTCGGCGGCCACGGCGCGCGAGAAGCCCCAGACCTCCGCCCGGAGACCCGCCCCCTGGATGAGCTTCACCGCCTCCCAGTCGTCGGGCGAGACCCGCGGGAAGCCTGCCTCGATGCGGTCGACGCCGAGCTCGTCGAGCAGCAGGGCGATCTCGAGCTTCTGCTGGGCATCGAGGACGACGCCGACCGTCTGCTCGCCGTCGCGGAGCGTCGTGTCGTAGAGGCCGACGCTGCCGCCGACGCGGTAGGCGTCGTTCAGCGCGCCGGTCCAGATCTCGCTCAACAGCGCACGACGCCGTCGGGAAATGCGGACAGCTTCTGTAGGCCGTCGCTCGTGACGAGGAAGTTGTCCTCGACGCGCAGGCCGCCGCCGCCCTCCCAGTACACGCCGGGCTCGATCGCGAGCACCATCCCCTCCTCGAACACGCCTCCGGCCGCCTGGTGGGGATAGGGCGGCTCGTGGGCGCGGGCGCCGATTCCGTGGCAGATGGGATGCGACGGCTGGCCCGCGTAGCCGATCCGCGCGAGCCCCTCGCGCACCGAGCGGTCGAGGTCGGCCATCGAGCGGCCGGCCGCGCAGTCCGCCACCGCCTGCTCGTACACGGACATGAGGTCCCGCTCGAGCTCGGCGTAGCGGGGCACAAGCTCGCCGACAACGAGGTTCTTCGTGTGATCGGCCCAGTACCCGTCGGCGCACACCCAGATCTCGAAGAGGACGGGCTCGCCCTCGACGACGGGCAGGTCGCCGGTGGCGGTGAAAGTCTTGATGCCCCGGCCGGACCAGACGAGCGAGAACGGGAGCGCGAGCTCGACGTCGTCCCGCGCCGTGCCCTGGCCGTGCACGTAGCCCTGCCAGATCGCGGCCGCCTCCGACTCCTTCATCCCGGGTTGCAGCTGCCGGCGGACGTGATGCATGGCCTGCGCCGCGATCTCGTTCGCGATGCGCATGCGCGCGACCTCCTGTTCCGTCTTCCGCGCGCGTGCGCGGACGAGCACCGGCGTCCCGTCGGCCGCGTCCGGAAACGCGTCGAACCAGGCCTTCGTGAAGGTCGTCGGCTCGCCGACCATCCGGTCGGCCGCCTGCGTCCCGAGCGACAGCTCGAGGCCGATCCGGTCGTACTTCCCGGCCGCCTCGAGCGCCGCGTCGAGCGTCCGGGCGGGAACGGGGCGCGGGTCGTCCTCGGCGTAGCCGCGGATGTGGCGGACGTCGGCCGTCCAGGCCGTGCGCTCGGCGTCCTCGGCCGACGCCTCGAGGCAGATCAGGACCGGGTCGCCCTCGCGCGGGAAGACGCATGCGTCGTAGCCCTTCATCCCCCAGAAGTTCGTCAAGTAGAGGACGTTGTCGGGCGCGCGCACGACGAGCGCGTCGAGCCCTGCCTCTTCCATCAACGCGCGCACACGCGCGAGCTTCGCCTCGTCGCGCGGCCAGCTCAAAGAATTGACCCTTTCGTACGAAAGGACATCTATCGCGGGAGCGGCAAGAGCCGTAGGCTGACGCCGAGCAGGGGGGTGGGTTGGGCCCGACGTAACACACGCGCGCGCGCGTGTACATCGAGAAGCGGGTTCACCAGCGAACGCGCGGCGGCACCGGCTCGCCGTGCGCCTCCTGCCACGAGCTGACGGGGTTGCGGAGCACTCCGATCCGCTCGATCTCGGCCTCCATCACGTCGCCCGGTCTCAGGTAGAGCGAGGCGGCGTCCTCGCTGAAGCCGGCGACGCCGCTCACCGTCCCGGTCGAGAGCACGTCGCCGGCGGAGTAGCCGAGCGGCGAGTAGTGGCTGACGATCTCCGCGATCGTCGTCGACATACGACCCGAGTGGGACGTCTGCCGCGTCTCGCCGTTCACGCGCAGCGTCATGGCGAGATCGTGAGGGTCGGGAATCTCGTCGGGCGTGACGATCCACGGGCCGAGGGGGCAGAACGTGTCGATCGCCTTGCAGAACGAAAAGACGCCGCTGCGCATCTCGCGCCGCTGGATGTCGCGCGCGGTGATGTCGTTGAAGATGACGTAGCCGGCGACGTAGTCCATCGCCTCCTCGGGCCCGAACCACTTCCCGTCCTTGCCGATCACGACGGCGAGCTCGAGCTCGTAGTCGAGCTCCTCGGTCAGGTGCTCCGGGTACACGACCGGGTCGTCCGGCCCGACGATCGCGTCGACGTTCTGGAAGAAGACGATCCACGGCGCGATCTCGTGCGCCCAGCTGACCTGCTTCGACTCCTCCTCGTGCTCTCGGAAGTTGCCGGCGGTGTGGAAGAACTTCTTCGGCACGATCGGCGCGCGCAGCCGTGCCGTTGCGAGCGGCGTGCGCTCGCCGGAGTCGCCGGCGCCGCCGCGCTCGAAGTACTCCCGCATCGTCGCCACGTCGAGCCGGACGATCTCGTCGCCTTCGATCCGACCGACCTTGCCGTCGTCGTACGTGACGAGCTTCATCTCTCGCGCAACCACGTCAGGACGTCGCCGGCGTTGGCGTCCGGCGGGAAGACGGGATAGAAGACCTTGACGATCTCGGCATCCTCGGCCACGAGCGTGATGCGCTTGTACAGGACGAGCCCGGCGATCTCGAAGGTCGGCAGCCGCAGCGCCGCACCGAAGCGTCGCTCCGGGTCGGCGACGACGGGAAACGGCATCCGGTTGCGCTCCGCGAACTCGAGCTGGTCGTCGAGCGTCTGCGCGGAGAGGCCTGCGACGCGGACGCCGAGCTCGGCGAGGTCGCCGTGCGCGTCCCGGAACGCGCACGACTGCGGGGTGCAGCCGCGCGCACCCGGAGTCTCGTCCCAGCCGGGCAGGAGCGGTACGCCCGGCCGGCCCGAGCGCGGATAGACGTAGACGACGTCGAAGTCGCGGACGTTCACCGAGCCGAGCGAGGACTCCAGCTCGAGGTCCGGCAGCTCGAGGCCCTCCAGATGGCCGGCTGCGCCGTCGTCCTCCGGCACCGGGAGGTTCGGCGGCAGCGTGTACACGTCGTGCGTCATGCGACTCCGCAGGCCTGGAGCGCGACCAGCACGTACGTGTGCGCCGTCTTCACGAGCCCTTCGATGTCGAGATTCTCGCCGCGCTCGATGTCCATCAGCCCCGTCGACGTCCCGTAGTTGACGGTCGGGATGCCGTAGCGGGTGAGCACGGAGGCGTCGCTGAACCAGCGCGTGACATCGCGGCCCGGCGGCTCGC
>Ga0265338_10005143_pt1 | contig 17222 bp, 15 predicted proteins | sample 42126metaG_FD_193579 | JGI IMG/M metagenome (GOLD analysis project Ga0265338, IMG submission 193579) | Rhizosphere microbial communities from Carex aquatilis grown in University of Washington, Seatle, WA, United States - 4-21-26 metaG | ecosystem: Host-associated > Plants > Roots > Rhizosphere... | reverse complement strand
CAACGTTCCGCCGGTCCCGCTTCCGACGTCGCGGCCGGCCACCGTCGCGGGGGCGCTCGCGCGCATCAACGAGTATCCGCACGGCGGCTACCCGGAGCTGCTCGCGGCGATCGCCGCGTACGCGGGTGTCGAGCCGGAGAACGTCGTCCTCGGCGCGGGCGCCGACGATCTGATCCTGCTCGTTGCGCGCGCCTTCGCCGGCGGGGGCGACACGGTCGCGATTGCGAACGACCCGACGTATCCGCTCTACCGAATCGCCGCCGGTCTCGCCGGAGCGACGGTCGGGGACGACGATCCGGTGCTGACGTTCTGCTGCCGGCCGAACAATCCGACCGGCTCGCTCGACCCGCTGCCCGCAGCTCGGCCGCTCGTGGTCGACGAGGCGTACATCGAGTTCTGCGAGGACGACGGCGCCGCCGGGCTGATCGACGACGGCGTGATCGCGATCCGCACGTTCTCGAAGGCGTTCGGACTCGCGGGCGCGCGCGTCGGCTACGCGCTCGCCGCCGTCGACGTCGCCGCCGAGCTGAACACGCGGCAGGCTCCTCTGGCGGTCGCCACGCCGTCGGCGGCTCTCGCCCTCGCGGCGCTCGGGTCGCCGCCCGACCTCGGCCCGCTGATCGAGGAGCGCGAGCGGCTCGCCGACGAGCTGCGCGCGCTCGGCTACGCGCCGCTCCCGTCTCAGACGAACTTCCTCTACGTCCCCGTGGACGATTCCGCCGAGGTGGCCGCGCGCCTGCTCGCTCGCGGCTGTGTCCCGCGCGTCTACGACGATGCGATACGCATCACTGTCCGCGACCGCGAGGACGACAACCTGATCCTCGCCGCGCTCGCGGGTGCGGACGCGCCGGCCGGACGAAGCGTGCGTCACGTTCGCGCCACCGCGGAGACGGCGCTACGGGTGCGGCTCCGGCTCGACGGTGCCAGCCGCGTTCACGTCGCCACCGGCGCCGGGCTCTACGACCACTTCCTCGAGCAGCTCGCGTTCCACGCCGGCCTCGATCTCGTCCTCGAGGGGACCGGCGACGCCGAAACGGGCCCGCACCACACGGCGGAGGACTCCGCCATCGCGCTCGGCGAGGCGCTCGACCGCGCACTCGGCACGCGCAGCGGGATCGCACGGTACGGCGATGCCGTCGTGCCGATGGACGACGCCCTCGCGCGCGCCGCCGTCGATCTCGGCGGCCGCCGCGCGTCCGTGATCGAGCTGCAGCACGATCCCGGTCTGGCGAAGCACGTGCTCCAGAGCCTCGCCGACAGCGGCCGGCTCTGCATTCACGTCGAATCGACCGGGGAGGATCCGCACCACGTCGCGGAGGCGGCGTTCAAGGCGACCGGCCGCGCGCTGCGCGCGGCGCTCCGGCAGGACGGCGCGCTCGTCCCGTCGACGAAGGGGATCCTGTGAACGTCGCCATCTGCCGCTACGGGGCCGGAAACGTGCGCTCCGTCGAGCTCGCGTTCCGCCGGCTCGGCGCGGACGTCGTCGCGGCCGACTCGCCGGCCGACGTGCTCGAGGCGGATCTGGCGGTTCTTCCCGGAGTCGGCTCGGCCGGCTCGGCGATGGTCGGCCTGCGCGAGCGCGGGCTCGACGACGCGCTGCGTGAGCGCGCCGCGGCGGGACGGCCCGTGCTCGGCATCTGCCTGGGACTGCAGATCGCGTTGGACGAGAGCGAGGAGGACGACGGCGTCGCCGGGCTCGGCCTCGTCGCCGGCCGTGCGGTGCGACTCCGCACCGAGCGGATCCCGCGCATCGGCTGGGCGGCAGTGGATCCCCTCGCGTCGCCGTCGGCGACGCGGGTTTTCGGCCGGGCGACGGTGGCTTTGCCGCCGTCGCTTCCAGCCCCGGGTGAGGCGTACTGGTTCGCACACTCGTACGCGGCCGAGACGGAGGCCGCGACCGCGACGAGCGAAGGCCTCGTCGCCGTCGTCGAGTCGGGCGCGTTCACCGGCGTGCAGTTCCATCCCGAGAAGAGCGGCGCGGCGGGATCGCGCTACCTGGAGCGATGCCTCTCCCGCGCCTGATCCCGTGCCTCGACGTCGCCGGCGGCCGCGTCGTCAAGGGCGTGCGCTTTCGCGAGCTGCGCGATGTCGGCGATCCGGTCGAGCTCGGCGCCGCCTACTCGGACGCCGGCGCCGACGAGCTCGTCTTCCTCGACGTCGCGGCGACGGTCGAGTCGCGCGGCTCGGCCGTCGAGGTGGCCGCTCGCGTCGCGGAGCAGGTCTCCATCCCGTTCACCGTCGGCGGCGGCATCCGCTCGCTGGCAGACGCCGCGGCCGTGCTCGAGGCGGGCGCAGACAAGATCAGCGTCAACTCGGCGGCGCTCGCGCGGCCGGAGCTGATCGGCGAGCTCGCGCGGACGCTCGGCAGCCAGGCCGTCGTCGTCGCAATCGACACAGAGAAGGGCCGCGTCCACTCGCACTCGGCGACGCGCGATGCAGACCGCGACACCGTCGAATGGGCCCGCGAGTGCGAGGCGCAAGGTGCGGGTGAGCTGCTCGTCACCTCGATCGACCGCGACGGCATGCAGAACGGCTACGACCTGGAGCTGCTCGGCGCGCTCCGCGATGCCGTGTCGCTGCCGGTGATCGCGTCGGGTGGAGCGGGAGGCGCCGCGCACATCGCCGCGGCGCTGCAGGTGTCGCAGGCCGCGCTCCTCGCATCGATCCTCCACGAGCAGCCGTCACGACTCGTCTCGCTGCGCGACGAGCTCCGTTCCCTCGGCGTCAAACTCCGCGATGCAGCCTGAGCTGACTGCAGCCATCGTCCAGGACGCCGCCGACGGACGCGTGCTCATGCTCGCGTGGATGGACGGGGAGGCGCTGCGGCTGACGCGCGAGACCGGCGAGGCGTGGTTCTGGAGCCGCTCGCGGCAGGAGCTCTGGCACAAGGGGGCGACGTCGGGGAACACGCTGGCGGTCGAGGAGATCCGCGACGACTGCGACGGCGACGCTCTTCTCCTTCGCGTTCGCCCGGCCGGACCCGCGTGTCACACCGGCTCGCGCTCCTGCTTCGCGCCCGCGTTGTGGCGGACCGTCGTCGAGCGGGTGCGCGACCGCCCCGAAGGCTCGTACACGGCGTCGCTCGCCGATGCCGGCATCGAGCGGTGCGCGCAGAAGCTCGGCGAGGAGGCGGTCGAGGCGGCGGTCTCGGCGGTCGCGGGCGACGGGCGGCTCGCCGAGGAGGCGGCCGACCTGATCTATCACCTCTACGTGCTGCTCGCGGTCGCAGGCGTCGACGTCGCCGACGTCGAGGACGTGCTGGCGCGCCGAGCAGAAGTGCACTAGGGTCTCTCTCGTGACTGTCGGCGGCATCCTCGGCGAGGCCTGGGGTCTCTACACGAAGTTCTTCACGCGGTTCTTCGTGATCGCGGTGATCGTGTTCGGGATCGTCAACCTGCTCAATGCGCTGGTCGCCACGCTGTTCGGCTCCGGCGCAGGGATCGCGGTGCTGCTTGCGCTGATCACGGACGTCGTCGCCCTCGTGGGAACGTTCTGGCTCCAGGGCGCGCTCGTCTACGCCGTCGACGACGTGAGGGACGGCAAGGTCGACTCGACGGTGGGGCAGATCTTCGAGCGCGTCCGCCCGTATCTGTGGACGCTGATCCTCGCCGGCGTACTCGCCGCCCTCGGGATCACCGTCGGGCTGATCCTTCTCATCGTCCCCGGCCTGATCCTCCTGACCTGGTGGTGCCTGATGGTGCCCGTGATCGTGCTCGAGCAGAAGCACGTGGGCGAAGCGTTCTCGCGGTCGCGCGAGCTCGTGCGCGGGCACGCGTGGACGGTGTTCGGCGTCGTCATCGTCGCCGGCCTCCTCAGCGGCATCGCCGCCGGGATCATCCAGGCGATCTTCTCGTTCTTCGGGACGTTCCTTCGCATCTGGGTCGGCGGCACACTCTCCAGCGCCATCGTCGGCCCGTTCGTCGCGATCGCGCTCACGCTCATGTACTTCACGCTCCGGGATCTGAAGGCGGCGCCTGCCGCCGCCGATCCGGTTGCGCCGGCGCCTGCGCCGGCTGCGCCTCCGGCAGACCCCGCAAACGGGTGACGTGACGGCCGCGCGCCGCGGCTAGCATCGCGCTTCGCTGTATCCCGAAATCTGCGGAGGAGTCGCCTTGAAGCTTCGTCACCTGCTCGTCCTTCCCATGGTCCTGATGCTGTGCGTCGTCCCGGGCGCCTCGGCGCGCACGGAGCAGTCGCAGAGCACCATCGCCGCCGGCATCGCCACCGAGCTGGCGAAGGAGGGCGCAAAGGCGGCCGTCGCGCAGTTCGCGCCCGACCTCGTCAAGTACACCGACCCGACCGCGCACGGGCTGGCGCAGATCCGCGACCAGCTGGCCGCGCTGGACCAGAAGCTGACGGACCTGACGAAGTACACGGAGGCCACGGCGATCCGCCTCGACTGCAACATCCAGAAGGCGCCGCTGAACGAGATCCTCGCCTCGGCGGACGAGCACCTGGCGGCGCTGGTCGACGCGGGCTCGATGACCGACCCGGCCGACCAGAAGGCCGCGCTCGCCGCCCTCAAGGCGGACTTCCTCCTCCTCGGAACGCAGCAGGGAACCCTGCACCGCTCGCTCGTCGGCGACGGCGCTCTGATCGCGTGCGCGAAGCTGATCGAGAAGCAGCAGGAGCCGTTCCTCACCTCGCAGCTCGCTCCGGCGGTGCACGACTACTACGCGGCCTACGACGCGGCCGCGCTCAGCATCCTCACCGTCCGGCTCAACCTGGCGAACAACGGCGCGGCGACGCCCGCGCGCGCGGACGAGATCGCGCGGGAGGTGCTCGGCTGGATCGCGCAGGAGAAGGCGTTGATCAAGCCTGCGTTCCCGGACACGGAGTCGTACTACGTGCCGGACGATCTGCTGATGAAGACGCGTGTCGCGGCGAACGGCCTGCAGGACTTCAAGGCGAACGACCTGTTCAAGGCGGGCTGGTCCGCGAGCATCCGGAACGGCCCGGGCTGCAGCCACCTGATCCGGATCGCGTCGTCGACTGGAGTGCCGCAGGCGCAGCAGCGGCGGGAGCTGGTGCGCCGCAACATCCTGCAGATGCCGCGCTACGTCTACTGCTACGACGACCACGGCGGGCTCTATGCGTACGACTTCGACGGGTTCCGCTACGAGAGCGCATCGCACATCCACGTCTACGTCACGCGCGACATCGGCACCGTGATGGCCCACCACGCGCAGGGCTTCTTCGACGTGTCGAAGTACTCGTACCTGCGCTAGGACGCCGGAAAGACGTCACAATCGGACAAAACTGCGGTCGGCGAGCGGTTTACGGGCATGATGGCCGCGATGACCGACCGACCGCTCTTCTTCCTCTTCGTCTGCGCCGCCTCGTTCATGCTGCCTGGGATTGCGCACCTGCGTCTCGGCGCAGCCCGCGTCGGGCTCGCCTATCTGGCGGTCGTGCTGATGCTGAGCACGGTCCAGTTCGGAGCGCCGTTCGTCGAGCGGCCCGCGGAAGCCGCCCTTTTCGTCTCGGTCGCCTTCACACTCGGCTGGGTCGTCTCACTCGTGGCCACCCGGTCGGCCGTTCGGCTCGTTCGCGCCCGCAGCAGCGTCCATCAGTAGAGAACGAGTCGGTCCCGGTGGACCGCCTCGACGCCGCGCGGTCGGTCGCGCAGCTCGTCCGCGCCGACGCCGGCGATCCCCTTGCCGAGGACGGCGCCGTCGAGTGCGACCAGCTCGACCGCGTCGCCCGCGGCGAATGAGCCCTCGCAGCGGACGACGCCGACGGCGAGGAGGCTGCCGCCGCCGCCGATCAGCGCCGCGCGGGCTCCGTCGTCGACGACGAGCCGGCCCGCTGTCGGCTTCGCGTGGCGCAACCAGAGGCGGAACGCGCTCGGCGCCTCTCCAGCGGGAGCGAAGTGCGTGCCGCGCGCCTCACCCGCCGCGATCGCGGCGACGACGCCGTGCCCCCGGCCCGATGCGATCACCGTCGGAATCCCGGCGCCTGCGGCGAGCTGCGCCGCGGCCACCTTGCTCTCCATGCCGCCGCGGCCGAGCGCGCTACCGGTGCCGATCGCTGCGTCCGCGACCGCGTCGCCGCTCGCGAGCGGCTCCGCTCCCGGCTCGGCGGGATGTGCGGTGTAGACGCCGTCCACCTCCGTCAGCAGCACGAGCAATCGCGCGCCGAGCAGCACCGCCACCTGCGCCGCGAGCGCGTCGTTGTCGCCGAAGGTGATCTCGTCGGTCGCCGTCGCGTCGTTCTCGTTGATCACGGGAATCACGCCGAGCCGCAGCAGCGCCTCGAGCGCGTTGCGCACGTTGACGTAGCTCGCGCGCTCCGCGAGGTCGGAGCCGGAGAGCAGCACCTGCGCGGTGCGAAGTCCCTCGGCGCGCAGCGCCGTCTCCCACGCGAGCTGCAGCCGGACCTGGCCCGCCGCCGACGCCGCCTGGAGCTGCGGCAGGGCGCGGGGCCGGCGCGCGAGTCCGAGCAGCGGCGTGCCGAGCGCGATCGCACCCGACGAGACGACGCACGCGCTCTCGCCCGCGCGCACGATCGCGGCGAGGTCGGCGGCGCGCGCGGCGAGCAGCCCGCGGCGGACGCGGCCGCCCCCGTCCGTGACCAGCGACGAGCCGAGCTTGACGACGACCGTCACCGATGCTGGCTGCCGTCGCCGACGATCCGGTACTGCCGCAGGCTGAGATCCTGGTAGCTGACCGGCCCGCGCGGACCGGGGAAGCGGTCGACGTTGATGCCCGTCTCCGGCGTCCCGTTCAGCTCGAATCCGTCGACGAATCGCGTCGTCGCGTTCCACACCGCGGCGGTCCCGCGATACGTGTCGAGGAACCGCTCGGCCGCGGCCTCGTCCTCGGCGACGATCGCCGCGGCGAGACCCGACGTCTCGTCGTTCGCGAGCGCGACCGCCTCGTCGAGACCGTCGACGAGCTCGAGCGTGATCGTCGCCACGCGGTCCGGCTCCGACGCCCACTCGTGGCCGATCGGCCGGTCGAGCGGAAGCACGCCGGCGAGCCCGGCGGCGCGCTCCGCGGCGCGCACCTCGATCCCGAGCTCCGCACAGACTTCGACGATCACCTCGGCGAGTGCGGGCGCGGATGCGTCGACGAGCGCGAGGTTGAGACGGTTGCAGACGCCGAGCCGGTCGAGGCTCGCGCGCGCGATCGCGCGCACCTTGTCGGGCGAGGCGCTCGCATGCGCGTAGAGCACGCCGCCGCCCTCCGCATGCGCGAGCGCACGCACGCCGTTCGCGGCGGCGATCGCGGCGAGCGCAGCCGTCGAGGCGCCGCTGCCGCGCAGGATCACCAGCGGGATCGCCGCCGGCAGCGAGACGAGCGCCTCCGCTCCTGCGCGGTCGGCGGAGCGGACGAGGCCGACGGCGGCGCCGTCGATCCCGGCGGACTCGAGCGCGGGACGCAGCACGCCGTCGACGAGCTCCGTCACCGTGCGCAACGCGGCCGAACCGGTCCGGAGGACGACGGCGTTCCCGCTCTTCAGCACCTGCGACGCGACGTCGACGGCGACGTTGGGGCGCGCCTCGAAGTTCGCGCCGACGACGCCGACGGGGATCCGCCGCTCCGCAACCTCGAGTCCGTTCGGCAGCGTCCACGTGCGCAGCTCCCGCTGGAGCGGATCGAGCGCTACGGTCGCGCGCACACCTGCCGCCATCGCCTCGAGCCGGCGGTCGTCGAGGCGCAGCCGGTCGAGCGCGCCCGCATCGAGCCGTCCTGCTCCAGCGTCCAGGTCGAGCTCGTTCGCAGCGAGGAGTTCTGCGCGGCGCTCGACCAGCAGCGCCGCCGCGCCCGTCAGTCCTTCCTCGACCGCGGCGTCTGTGAGCGTCGCGAGCGTCGTGCGCGCCGCGAGCGCCTCCCGCTCGACCAGCTCGAGCAAGGACGGCGGTGCGGTCTCCTGCGTGCTGCCCATGCCGGGACTGTATTTCACGACCTCGCATCCGGACGCGCATTCGCGCCGACCACGGGCTTGTGCGGCGAGAGCGGATAGCCGCTCAGCTTCGCCACGAGCTGTGACGTCTCCGCAAGCTCGGCGGGATCGATGCCGGTTTCGACGCCGAGCTCGTCGCGGTGCGCGACGAGCGCGCTGACGACCTCTTCGAGCGCCGCGTTGCCGGCGCGCTCGCCGAGGCCGTTCATCGTGCATTCGATCTGGCCCGCGCCGGCTGCGACGCCGGCGAGGGTGTTCGCCGTGGCAAGCCCGAGGTCGTCGTGGCAGTGCACCGCCACCGTCACCGTCTCGAGCGCGGGACAGAGCGCGCGCACCTCCTGCAGCAGAGCCGCGTACTGCTCCGGCACGGCGAAGCCGACGGTGTCGGGAAGATTGATGACGGTCGCGCCCGCTTCGATCGCCGCACCGCAGAGCTCGGCGAGAAACGCCGGATCCGAGCGCGACGCGTCCTCGCAGCAGAACTGCACCTCGTCGAACCGCGTCCGCGAGTAGTCGACGGCCCAGCGCGCGAGCTCGACCACCTCCTCGCGGGTCAGCTGGAGCTTCCGCTCGAGATGAAGATCGCTCGACGCGAGCACGATGTGGACGCGGGACCGCCGGGCGCCCTCGAGTGCGAGCGCAGCGGCGTCGAGATCCTGCTGCGCCGGCCGCGCCATCGCCGCGACCACCGGCCCGCGCACCGCGGCCGCGACCGCGCGGACGCCGGCGAGCTCGCCCTCGGACGCCACCGGGAAGCCGGCCTCGATCACGTCCACGCCCAGCCGCTCGAGCCGTCGCGCGATCGCGACCTTCTCGTCGGGGGTGAACGCGAGACCGATCGACTGCTCGCCGTCGCGAAGCGTCGTGTCGAACACGGTGATCCTGCGGGGTTCCATCAGCTCTCCTCGAATGCGCGCCGCCCGTGCGAGGGCGGACCTCTGGCCTGACTCCGAGTGGGCGCCCCCGATCGGGGCGTGTGCGCACAATTCCCCTAGCGGGGAATGATGGCGATGGCGATCGCGCGGCAGTGCCGGCCGGAGAGGCCGTCGAGGAGCTGCTGCGCGGTGCTCATGAACACAGCATCGGCGCGGTCCGGCCGAACGTCAAAACGTGTCGTGCGGTTTACGACGCTTCGAACGACTCCAGGGCGGACGCTTGCGCCGCCCGCGCGACGAGGCCGCGGTTGACGGCGTTGACGACGGCCCGCAGCGAGGAGGTGACGATGCTCTCGTGGATGCCGACGCCCCAGACCGGCTCGCCGTCGACGTCGGCTTCGACGTAGGCGGCCGCGGTTGCGTCCTCGCCGGTGCTCATCGCGTGCTCGTGGTAGTCCAGCACCCGGATCGGGAAGCCGAGCGACTCCGAGAAGCCGTGCACGAGCGACGCGATCGGGCCGTTGCCCGAGCCGTCGAGCTCGATTGCCTCGCCGCCGCCCCGCACCTGCGCGACGAGCCGGTCGCCGGTCTCGTCCGCCTGGTGCCGGTACGAGATCAGCTCGTAGGGCGCGGTGACGGCGAGGTAGTTCGCACGGAAGACCTCGTAGAGATCGGCCGCGGTCAGCTCGCCGCCCTCGGCGTCGGTGATCGCCTGCACCTTCTGCGCGAAGTCCACCTGGAGCCCGCGCGGCAGGTCGAGCCCGTACGTACTCTGGAGAAGGTAGGCGACTCCGCCCTTCCCGGACTGCGAGTTGACGCGGATGATCGCCTCGTAGTCGCGGCCGACGTCCTTCGGGTCGATGGGCAGGTACGGCACGTCCCAGGTGTCCGAGCCCGAGCGCTGCAGCGCGTACATGCCCTTCTTGATCGCGTCCTGGTGTGACCCGGAGAAAGCCGTGTACACGAGCTCGCCCGCCCATGGGTGCCGCGGGTGCACGGGCAGCTCGTTGCACTCCTCGACCGTCCGCCTCGTCTCGTCGAGCTGCGAGAGGTCGAGCTTCGGATCGACGCCCTGCGTGAGCAGGTTCAGCGCGATGGTGACGAGGTCGACGTTGCCGGTGCGCTCGCCGTTGCCGAACAGCGTGCCCTCGACGCGCTCGGCGCCCGCCATCAGGCCCAGCTCCGCCGTCGCGACCGCCGTCCCACGGTCGTTGTGCGGATGGACCGAGAGGACGGCCGAGTCGCGGCGCGAGAAGTTCCGCCCGAACCACTCCATGCGATCTGCATAGACGTTGGGCGGGAAGTGCTCCACCGTCGTCGGCAGGTTGACGATCATCTTCTCCGCCGGCGTCGGGCTCCACTCCGCCGCAACCGCCTCGCAGATCTCGAGCGCATAGTCGAGCTCCGTGTGGTGGAAGCTCTCCGGCGAGTACTGGAAGACGATCTTGGTCGACGTCTCCCCCGCGAGCCGCTTGCACAGCTCCGTCCCACGGACGGCGAGCTCGGTCACGCCGGCCCGGTCGAGCCGGAAGACGACGCGACGCTGCGTCTCCGAGGTCGAGTTGTAGAGATGGATGATCGCGCGGCGCGCGCCCTCGACTGCGGCGAACGTCTGCGTGATCAGCTCCGGCCGCGCCTGCGTCAGCACCGCGATCGTGACGTCGTCCGGGATCAGGCTCTCCTCGATCAGCGTCCGCGCGAAGTCGAAGTCGGTGCGCGACGCCGACGGGAACCCGATCTCGATCTCCTTGAAGCCGAGCCGGACGAGCAGGTCGAAGAACCGCCGCTTCCGGGCGGTGTCCATCGGGTTGACGAGGGCCTGATTGCCGTCGCGCAGGTCGGTCGAGCACCAGATCGGCGCGGCGGTGAGCACGACGTCCGGCCAGGTGCGGTCTGGCAGGTCGACGGTGTCGTACGGTCGGTATCTCTCGTAGGGCATGGGCACGGCAGGGCTCCTTCTGCTGCGGCGGGACGCACGTGTCCCTGGGACGGGAACGGATATGTCGGCACGCGTCTCCCCTACCTGGGGAGACCGAGCAGGAGCACGCCGAGGCCGAGGGGATTCAGGAGGGCCGACTCGGACAGCGTTGCCACGACTGGAACCCTAGCCCTGGGGCCCCGGCGGGGTCGAGCGCAAACCGGTCAACTCGACCCCGCCGGGGGTCGTGGGCGGCCCGAGACGTTTTCTTATGGAGATCGCCACGTTCGAGGGATAGCCGGCGCGCCGCCGCGGAGCGATCATGATTCGAGCGTCAAGGCACCACCATTCTGCGGCTATGCGGCTTGATCCGAACACTCACACGTTCGTGCTCGCGACGGCGTTCCTCACGTCGTTCTTCTTCGCGATCTTCGCGATGAACGTGATCGCGCTCGTGCTCTACTACGCGCTCAACTGACGCGGGGCTCTCCGCTCCGGCGTCAGTGCGACTGGTAGCTCGGCACGACGGAGATCGCGGCGACCGACGCACGATCCCATGGCACGGACGAGAATCCCGTGCTTGCGGTGAAGAACGACCGGGTGCCAGGCGGGAGCGACGCGTAGAGGAGCCCGACGCCGCCGCCGACGACCTGGCCGGCGGCGTCGAAGAGGACGATGGAGAGCTGCGCGCTCGTCAGCACCTTCGCGGGGTCGTCGTTGACGATCTCCCCGTCCACCTCGCCGACCCAGCTCGGCTCGAACCGGCTCGGGACGATCTGGAGATTCTGCGCGGCCGGGATGTGCAGCGAATGCGCTGCGAAGCTCTGCGTCTGGACGACGACCTCGAGCTTCGTCACCGGCGTCTGCGACTGAAGCGACGCCGACCCGCCGAGGTTGTACGTGATCCCGGCGGCGACCGCGGACACCTGCGTCGTGGCGGTCTGGACGACGTGGTCGTTCCCGTCGACGAAGTTGACGAGCACCGTCACGTTCTGCGCGTCCGAGGACGTGGACGGGTTGTCGAGCACGACGCCGTAGCTGATGGTGCTGCCGCCGTCGTACGAGTCCGGACGCTGCGCGAACCCCTGCTTCACCACCGTCAGCTTCGAGTGCTCGACGGTGCCTCCGACGACGGTGAACGTCCGCACGACGCTGCCCGCGCGGGCGCACGTCACCGACGCGCGCGCGAGCCCGACCGGGGTGGTGGGCGCGAGGCTCCACGTCCACGAGGCGTGTCCACCGGAGGGGCGCACGGCGGTCAGGCCCGACTGGTGCGAGCCGTCGGCGTAGCGGACGGACAGGCTGCACTGCGCGGCCGCCGGCTTCACGACCACCGACACCGACGCCGGGAGCCCCTGGTACGCGCGCTTCGGGACGAAGCTGAACTGGAGCGTCCAGCCGCTCGCCGCGCTCGCGGCGGCGACGACTGCCAGCAGCGCGAGCGCTGCGGCTGCTCCGACGAGACTTCTGCTCCTGGCCATCGTCACTCCCTCCCTCAGGCCGCAGACTGCTCGGGCTTCGTGCCGAGCTGCTTCGCCCACCAGTCGCCCTCGTTGGCGAACTGCACCTGCATCTCGCCGACATACGTCTGCAGATCGGACTCACGCGACTTGAGCCGCTCCTCCAGCTCGGCGCTGACGCGCTCGCGCTCCTCGAGCCGCTGCTCGCGGACCTCGTGCTCGGCGATGAGCTGCGCCTCGCGCTTGTCGAGCTCCCCGGCGCGCTCCTCGAGCCGGTTCAGCACGACCCGGAGCTCCTCGTCGCGCGCGTCCGACTTCTGCTCTTTTTCCTCGAGGCGCTGCCGCGACGCGTCGGCCAACGCCTCGAGCTTTTCGAGTCGTGCCTCGCGCTCGGCGAGCGAACGCTCTCGTTCCTGCACGCGCTTCTGCGCGACCTCGTCAACCGGCGGCGGCATGGACTTCGCCAGCTGAATCTCCGCCTCGGCGCGGCGCAGCGCGGACTCGAGCCGGTGCACCTCGGCCTCGCGCGCGGCGATCTCCATCTCGCGGCGGTCGAGCTCGTCGTTCCGCGGCGACGGCTGCGGCGCCGCTGCGGCCGCTGCGCGGAGCGAGTCGACCTGGACCTTCTGCGCCTGCACTTTCGCCTGCTCCCGCTCGAGCTCGATGCTCAAGTTGTGGATGCGCGCCTGATCCTGCTCGACCGCGACCGCTCTCTTCGCAAGCTCGTCGCCCTTCTTCGTCATCTCGGCCTGCGCCGCGGTCAGCGCGCGCTCTGCCGCTTCGATCGACTTGCGGCGCTCGTCGAGGTCTCGCTCCGAGGCGTCGAAGCCGCGCTCGCGCTGGGCGGCGAGCTGGTCGAGCTTCTCCGCGTCCTTCGCGAGCTCCTCGCGGCGCGCGACGTTGCCGGCCTCGGCCTTCGCCAGCAGCCGCTCGCGCTCCGCGATCCCCTCGATCTGCTGCGTGAGATCCGTGGTCGCCGCGGCCCTCTGCTCGTCGGCAGCCTTCAGCTCGTGCACCTTGAGGATCACGGACTGCTCGCGCTGCGAGATGCGGGCTCCGGCGGCATCGATCTCCGCGCGCGCACGCTCGAGCTCGGCGTGCCGCTCGTCGAACTCGGCGAGGCGCGCGTCGAGCCGCGCCTCCTGCGCGCGGAGCTCGATCTCGTGCGACGCGAGCGCTCCCGCCCGGTCCTCGAGCTCGGTCATGCGCCGCGTGACTTCCTGCTCGAGCTGTATCTCGCGCTGCTCGAAGTCGCGAGCGCGCTGGTCGAGCTGCGTCTCGCGCGCGGAGCTCTCGAGCCTGTCGTCGAGCGAGCTCCGGAGCTCGAGCTCGCGCACGCGCGCCGCGTCGAGCTCGGCGCGCAGCTCGTCGACGTCCGTGCCTTCGGCCGGCGGCGCCGGTGCGGCTGCTGCCGTGACCGCCTCGCCCGGCGACCGGGGAGGCTCGAGCTCGCCGGTCTCCACCATCGCCGCGCGCGCCTCGAGCTGGCGGCGCAGACCGGTCCCGAAGCCGCGTTCCGTTGTCTCTTCGTGCTGCTCGCTCACAGCCATCTCAGAATCCGAAGAGCTGCCCGAGGCTGAGCATGGCCGGCCCGAGCACGACGATGAACATCGCCGGGAAGATGAACAGGACCGTCGGGAACAGCATCTTGATCGGCGCCTTCATCGCCCGTTCCTCTGCGGCGGCCTGCCGCTTGTTCCGGCTGTCCACCGCCTGGACCCGCAGGATGCGGCCCAGGGAGGTGCCGAGCTGGTCGGCCTGGATGATCGACCGGACGAACGACGCGATCTCCGGAGTGGCCGCACGGGCGCTGAGCTTCTTCAGCGCGTCGACGCGGCTCTCGCCGATCCGCATCTCGCCGAGCGCGAGCTCGAACTCCTCGGAGAGCGGGCCCTTCATGTGCTGCGTGAGCTTCGCGATGGCGGCGTCGAAGCCGAGCCCCGCCTCGACGCTCACGGCCAGCAGGTCGAGCGCATCCGGCAGGGCGGCGACGAGCTGTGCACCCCTGCGCCGTGCCCGCCCGTTGACGATGACCGCCGGCGCGATGTAGCCGACGGCGCCGAGGGTCAGCCCGAAGAGGAGGGCGTAGCCTCCGGACGAGGCCGAACCGACCATCAGTCCGAAGACGAGTCCGAGCACTGCGGCCGCCGCCTTCGAGGCGAGGAACGCCTGCGGCGACGTGTTGCGCATTCCCGCCGACATGAGCAGCGCCGCGATCGACTCGAGGTTCTGCTTCGGCGTGAGGCGGAGCATCGTGCGCGACAGCGACGCCACGAGCGGCGCGACGACGCGGTCGCTGAAGCGGAGCCGTTCGGGGCCGCCGGTGACCTTGACGTTCCCGTACGTGGCGGCGGAGCGGATCCGCGCGCGGCGGTTGCGCGCCGGCAGTGTCGCGAGATTGGCGACGGCGAGAACCGAGATGGACAGGCAGATGGCTGCTGCAACCAGGAGCATCGTCATCACCCCTTGAACGAGACGATCTTTTGGATGATTGCCGAGCCGATCGCCATCATCACGAGCCCCATGCCGATCAGCAGGTGTCCGGTCGACGTGTGGAACAGCGGGCTCAGGTAACCGGAGTTGAGCACGGAGATCGCGAGCATGAGGAAGAACGGCAGGCCGATGAGCGTGTAGGCCGACATGCGGCCCATCGCGGTGAGCGAGCGGATCTTGCGGGCGAACTGCTGCCGCTGGCGCACGGTGTCGGCGACGAGGTCGAAGAGGTTCGCGAGCGAGCCTCCGACCTGGCGCTGGATCGTGACCGCGGTCATCGCGAACTCGAAGTTCTTCGAGCTCACGCGCTCGACCATGTCGGAGAGTGCGTCGTCGATCGGCCGGCCGAGGCCGGTCTCGGTGAGGACGCGCTTGAACTCGACGGACGCGGGCGCCTGGCCCTCGTCGACGACGGCCTGAAGGCCCTGCTTGAACGAGTGGCCCGCCTTCAGCGACGCGGCGATCGTGATCAGCATGTCCGGCAGCTGCGTCTCGAATGCTCCGAGCCTGCGCCGCATCCGGTGCCAAACGACGAAGAACGGCACGAGTCCGCCGGCGACCATGGCGACCAGCACGAGGATCGGCGGGGCGCCGAACAGCGCGACAACGATCCCGAGCAGGAGCCCGGCGCCGGCGACGGTGTAGAAGAACTCGGACGCGCGGAGCGGTGTATCTCCGCGGTCGAGCATCTGCTGGATCGCCCGCCACTGCCGCAGGTGGCCGAAAGCCTTCTCGGTCGCGCCGAGAATGACGGCGCGGAGGCTCGTCTTGTCGCGGCGGCGGCGCGACGTCGTGCTAGCGGCTCCCATGTGCGGAGCGAGGCGGTTGCGCAGCCACGAGCCGCGACGGCTACCGAGCAGGAGCAGGAACGCGCCGATCGCCAGGACTCCGGCGAGAAGACCGATGAGGACCGGCCCGGCCGACCCGTACGCGCTCGACGGCAGGAGCTTCGACGCCGTCGGCGCGGCGGTGACGTCGCCCGCGTGCGCCGCGACGACGACGGACGACACTGCCGAGCCGGCGCCCGGAACCGTCGCCTGGACGCGGATCCGGTCGCCGGGCCGCGCGGCGGTCACGTACGAGACCCGCCAGGTGTGGCCGAGCCGGTCGGCGATCGACGAGTACACGCCGGAGAGCGCGCCCGTCGACGCGGCGGCGTAGTAGCGGCCGCCGGTCTCGGAGGCGAGCTGCTGCAGCGGCCGGGGGTCGAAGCCCTGTCCCTCGATGCCGATCGGATAGATCGAGACGTTCGCTGCGCGGGCGGCGGCGACCGCCGCGTCGAGCGAGTCGTTGCTCGAGACGTCGCGGCCGTCGGTGAGGACGATGAGCACGCGGCTCTGGAGCGAGCTCGTCCGGAGCAGGTTCGAGGACAGGCCGATCGCGTCGTACAGCGCCGTTCCCGACTGTCCCGCTTCCGTGATCTGGCTCAACGCCGTGTCGGCGTCGATCGTCGCCGTGGAGAGGCCGCTGAGCTCGATGGGACGGCGCCCGAACTCGACCACCGCGATCGCGTCGGGGCTCGGCTTCGCCGCGACGAAGCTCCGTGCGGCGGCGGCCGCGGCAGTGAGCGGCTTGCCAGCCATCGACTGCGAGTCGTCGACCGCGAGCACGACGGCCTTCGCGCGGCCGAGGTTCTCCGCGTCGAGTCCGACCACGCGATGGCCGTTCTCCGTCACCACGGGAGCGGTCGAGGCGCCCGCCGACGAGACGACGTTGGCGTGGATCGTCGGGAACGAGCTCGTGTCGACGCCGCCGATCTCGACGCCCGCGGCAGCCGGCGCCGCTGCGACCAGCGCCGCCGCCGCGACGGCAAGGAGCCGCACGCGCCCGCTCATTCGAAGGCTCCGAACCGCGGCGTGATGTGCGTGTCGCGCATACCGACGCCTGCGCCGGCCTCGTCCTCCGGGACGAAGAAGGTCGAATGCAGACCGACGCCGTTCGCGGCGAGCTTGTCGAGAAACTGCGGCTTCAGTCCGGTGCAGAGCAGCGGCGTGAGCAGGCGGTTGCCTCCGCCGGCCGACGACGAGCCCTCGTCCGGAGCCTTCGTCGTGAAGATGTCCTGCAGCGTGATCACGTCGGATTCCATCCGCAGCACCTCGGTCACGTGCGTGATGCGGCGGGAGCCGTCGACGAGGCGCGAGATCTGGACGAGCAGGTCGAACGCGCTCGAGATCTGCTCGCGGATCGCGCGGAGCGGAAGGTCGACGCCGGCGGTGAGCACGAGCGTCTCGAGGCGGCTGAGCGCGTCGCGCGGCGAGTTCGCGTGGATCGTCGTCAGGGAGCCCTCGTGGCCGGTGTTCATCGCCTGGAGCATGTCCAGCGTCTCTGCGCCGCGGACCTCGCCGACGATGATCCGGTCGGGCCGCATGCGCAGGGCGTTCTTGACGAGTTCGCGGATGCGCACCTCGCCCACGCCCTCGATGTTCGGCGGCCGCGACTCCAGCGTGATCACGTGGTCCTGCTGGAGCTGGAGCTCGGCGGCGTCCTCGATCGTGACGATGCGCTCGTCCTCCGGCACGAACGCCGACATCGCGTTCAGCGTCGTCGTCTTGCCGGTGCCGGTTCCGC
>Ga0265338_10005142_pt1 | contig 17223 bp, 10 predicted proteins | sample 42126metaG_FD_193579 | JGI IMG/M metagenome (GOLD analysis project Ga0265338, IMG submission 193579) | Rhizosphere microbial communities from Carex aquatilis grown in University of Washington, Seatle, WA, United States - 4-21-26 metaG | ecosystem: Host-associated > Plants > Roots > Rhizosphere... | reverse complement strand
TGCAGTTGAGGTCTCTCGAATGACATAGACAACAGGATATCTTTCACGGTACACGAGAACGCGGTTGACATCCAAATGACGACGTTCCTCCTTAAGGGCAGCGATTCGCATTTCATGGCCTGCAATTTCTCGGTCGATTCGCAACAACTCCTCCATTTGGGATTTTTTCGGAACGAAAATTCCCTAAAACTAAAATTTATGCAAGATCATTTGAATTTTGGCTCACATCTTGCAATTGTACATCAGCAACTTTTCTTTTTCGTTGTAGTAGTTTGCAAGTAGTTTCTGTGATCAACCATGCGAGCATAAATGCACCAGCAATGCTCGCATAACAAATCATTGACCAAAACCAAACTTGTGTACCAGACAATTGCCATGTCCATCCATTTGCGCTTAGAAAACACGTTGACGAGAACCCAATTGGATATTGTGACGCATAAACGTGATATTTTTGTACTGTGTCACACACGTTTGGAGTGTAAAGATAAATCAAATTTGCTCCCTTTGCAGAAACGACATTAATCCACGATGTCGAACAAGATTCGCTTTCCGATGGTGCAACAAATGTGTAGTTTGTCACGGTACATGTTGATTGAACGTATGCACGATCTTGCTTGTCACTGTAACCCCAGATAAAAAGAAAGATGAGTGTTGCTACAGAAAACACTCCACATGGTATAACCACCCAAAATCGCCAGCCCATCTTTTAAAGTTTTTTTTAATTTTAAGCACACGCCTGAAAGTTCCACACGTACGTCACTGAAGATGTCAACCCAGCAGAACCAGACGTAAACGTAAAGGACGTTGCAGATTCTGAACCAATATGGGGAGCTGTCGTATTACTCAGTGATGCTGCATTTGAGTTTGCCGCCGAAAACACGACACCAGGCGTCGTCGAGTTAAATGGCGTATTGTACGTTACAGTCACAATAGTACCCGCAAGGCACCCAAATGTACCACTCAACACTGAAATTTGCATCTTACAATCAGTGCTCCCCGCCGACACTGTAATCGTGGGTCCACTGCAAGCACCCACACCAGCAACGGCAACTGGAAGACTAGTAGAAGTCGTCACAATGTGCCGTACAGTTACATCTTGCTCAATTAAAACTGGTCCCAATGCAAATCTGTATCCATTAGTATCATTGAAATACATGTATCCATTGGTCAATCCGCCTCCAGGAACTGACGCATTTATGATAACCGGAACAGATGCAGCATTGAAAATAGGAGCTTCCATACTAATTAAATCAACACTAAATGCGCCGGCTCCCAATTTTACAACTCCAGTGTTAATACTGGTAATGCGTCCATTTCCGATATCCAAATTAGGACCTATTTGAACGACTCCACTTACTCCAACAATTGATTTACCGGCACCGATAATGGTATCTTCGGAAAAAAACATGGACGGTCTGTTAGTAACTGCAATAGCAGTAACATAAGAATAAGAATTGGGTCCAGTTGTTAACCATAACGAATTATTGGCTATGGCAATTGTTTTTGAAAATGTAAACAAATCGCTTTGTAGTAGAATGGGGGTACTTGCTATTGGTGTAATCAGGTTAATTGGCCCCTGACTTGTTACTTGAATGGCGCTACTGCCATCATTATTGGTAATTACAAAGGTACCAACGCTTGAAAGAAGCGAAATACGTCCAGTCGATGAAGCTGCCAAAATATTTCCAGTTGATAACATGGATACAGCTGAACCAACACCGACGGCTTCCAGTGACAATACACCACCATTTAAAGCTCGTAGAGCCGTCTGCCCACCAAATTGAGCATTACCTTCAATGACTACATCTTGAGAATAGACGCGAAATAGATTTAAAAAATAATTGAGTGCGGTGGAGTCTCCTGCAATTACTTGACTTGGATTTGGGTTATTGGAATAGCCAACACGCAATCCTTGATCTCCAAGAATCTGTTCGGCCTTTGCCAAGAGGGTACAATTTGAAAAATCGGGACAGGTCCCAGGAATAAGACAACTAATCCCAATATAGGAACCGGCATCACATACCATTGTTGCATTTGATGTCAAATGTAGATTATTTGTAATTGTAAGACCACTATAGGTCACTGTTTGATTAAAGCAATCACAGACACCAGGGATTCCTTGGGGACCAGTGGGTCCAGAGGGACCACTGGGACCAGTGGGACCAATGGTTCCATTGAATCCCATGGGACCAATGAGACCAGGATCACCTTGTGGCCCTTGGAATCCAGGAGCTCCCTGTGGTCCTTGTGGTCCCGTAGCTCCCGTTGGTCCAGCTGGACCTACCCCGCATTCTGGGTTTGCAAGACACATTCCCGCTGCTCCCTGATCACCCTTTGGTCCTTGTGGTCCAGCAGGGCCAGTTTCTCCAGTGGGGCCTTGTTCGCCGCGTTGACCGGGTGGACCCGGCATACCAAATCCAGCCGGTCCAATAGGTCCAGGACCACATGTGAGAACATTGCAATTTGTTCCATATCCATAGGTTCCCGCCATTTGTGGATCAACTCTATGAATAATAAAGGATGGAATCATAATTGCAACAATTGCAATAATGATTGAAATGACAATACTTGTCATCATGGACGACTCCACGGGGGCAGAGTCGCCCCCACCGGCGGGGCTAGAGTTCATTGTTTTTTTTCTATATTTATTCCAAGAAGATTATTAAATAGCAAATTTGGGATGAAGTTTGCCACGTTCCTTATTATACTTGAAATCTGCTTTATCATTTACTGGTTTGTTTCGCAGACTATAATTGTGTTTACGTACGATGCCGCATCAAGCGAAAAATATCGTATTGCGGGGCTATTCATTGGCATTCATTCTCTTGTAAATCCAGCAGCAATCCTATTTGTGCTCAATTCATTGGACAAGCCACACTTGTCGCTCTTGTGGATATTTGTAATGACGCTCTTTTACGACATGATTGAACTGTTTGACGTGTCGCAGCGATTGGATCAAACAATTATCCCGCTTGCTTGGAATTTGCAATGTGCTGGTGTGATTTGGACATTTACAATGTCTCTTATAACTGCAATTTGGTACTTGTCTCTCAGTTGTGGGCCAAAACGGCAAAGTGGATCCGCCGAATCTCTGTTAGGAAAAAACGTTTATTAAAATGAAAAGAGAATTTTTTGTTACGAAAAATGCCTTCTCCAATTGATGGGCATTCACGTGCCTATGTGTTTCTTCTTTTCCTTATGCTTGCGGTTATTGTAGGGTTGACAATACTCGTGCAAGTGACCACTCCAAAATCTGGCGTTGTTCCGAGAACAACACACACATTTCCTCCAACAACAAGTACTACTCCTCCGACGACAACGACACTGTGGCATCCTACGACAACCGTGACGACGACAACTGTACCTCCAACTACCACAACGACAGTAACAACCACCACAACAGCCGCACCAACTACAACAACAACAACAACAACGACTCCAGTAACAACAACACATACAACAGTTACCACGACACAGACGACTACCGTCCTTCCTACAACTACTAGTACTACAACTATACCACCGACAACGTTTCCATCATGCGCTGGTTCATTTGTTCAAATTGGACAGACATTTAGTGGATCAGTGGCTGCTATTCAGGGATCTACACTAGCAGTTAATGTGTTCCACTCTACTACATCTGTATATAGTTTTAATGGATCATATTGGGTACAACAAGGCGCATCTTTTGGTGGTCCAAATGTAGTAGCATTGACGCTTGATGCCAGTGTAGTTGGGATCAACGATAATGGAAATATCAATGTATATGCATACAATGGTATCTCGTGGGTGCAAAAGGGCATAACATTGAGTACTTCTTCCTTACTTACAACTGCGCTTTCGCTTGGCAATACTGGAAACACAATTGCCACTGGAAACAGTAACTTGGGATCTACATCAATATTTGATTTTATTAGTGGTAACTGGATACAGCGTGGTGTAGCCATTCAACCACCAAATGAATTAGCTTCTGGAAAAGCAATTGCTTTATCTGCAGATGGCAATACGATTGTAATAGGCGCACAGAATCGTGCACGTGTTTTTCGTTGGGTAAATCCAGTGTGGATTCAACTAGGACAAATAATACCTGGAGGTAGTATTCCAGCTGTTTCCATTTCTCAAAATGGTAACTCTGTAGTCATTGGAGACTCTTTTTTTAATAATTACAATGGCAAGTTTACAGTCTACAATTATGATGGAACCAATTGGGTACAACGAGGAGCGGCAGTAACCGTGGGTGGAGGTAACTATTTTGGATCGTCATTATCAATGTCTGCCAATGGGAATACTATAGCTGTAACAGCATCAGGATATCCAAATGGTATCCTAAGTATTTATGATGACCCCAATGGGAACGGAGCATGGACGTTGAGAGGGCCACCACTTGTGGGTGATCTTGCGCGTACGTGTTCACTATCACCAGAAGGTAGTAGAGTTGCTGTCGGATTGGGTCCTGGATTCAATCCATCTACACTAAATGCGTATTGTATTTAGTGGAATTTTCCTATATTGGCGGTAAATAACAATTCTTCAAACAAAAAATGTCATGTGCAGTATGCAATCAAAGTGCGCAATATACAGATTCTACCAATCTATACTGTAGCCAACTATGCCAAATTACAGGCAATTTGACGGTCCTCTTAAGTGACCCAAAATGGAACAAGGATGTATTTATGCTGTTAATGAAACCATTGAATATGGTGGATAGATACAAGCTCTTGGACACATTACTAAAAGAAGCCTCCACTCAGCGCCAACGCGACAAATTACTGGAATGGATGAAAGATCAATCACTTGAATTATACGACGTGGCTCGCTTTGCTTGTAATTATGGATTAACTAGCTTACTTGTTTATTACAGAGATTTTCAAAAAGAAGATCTAGATTATTTCGAGTGGTTTATTAGGGATGCTGATATTGAGCGATTTCCTATTACATTTGACATGTTTCGTGCAATTTATAGTAAATTACCAAGAAAACAAGACGCGGAAAAAATGGCTTATGTACTGTCCAAATACGCATATACGAGTGGTCACATTACAGATTTTATTATTGATCAATTCAACGTTTCTGATTGGATACAGGAATTTATTGCGAAAACACGTGATTGTATTAATATATTAAACATTACTGTATCAAATGATACCGCCAACCGGTTTATTCACGAATCCGAGACAAGTTTGAGAAATATTTTATTCAGAGAGCCAGATATGATCTTTAAAAACACTGCAAAACGTAACAAAGTAAACGAGTAATCTTTATTCCATCTTTTCCACCTTGAGGTTTGGTACAAAGGCGCGTTGGAAGAATTTGCTAATTCGGTCGGTAATTCCAACCGATTGAAATCTAAAGCGTGCCTTGATTGGTGCCGCCGGTGGAATCGGTGGAGCCGCTTCGGCGGCAATTGGCATTTCAGACTCTCCTGTAATTTCAAACACACCCTGCGCTGATCCCATACCAGCAATACCATCATAGAATGGTAACGTAGGCACAATAAGAATAACTGCATGGAGCGCATTGATTAGTGCGGCCACGACTGCAATGATAAACGTTCCAACCACATAGAACCCAACACCAACCAATACAAGTGATCCACTCGACATGATTGCACAGTAGAATAGGCGATCGCCTTGAGTTGGAGAGGGATCTTTGATTGCGGCGCAAATTGTAGACGTACTACCCAAATACGGAAAGAGCGATGTCAATCCATTCATAAAGTCACACCACCACGATCCAAAAATCTTGTATCCCCAATAAGCCAATGCACCCATTGGTGAAGTTAGACCAACATCGTCGCAGTTTGGTAAACTGACTGATCCAACGCACTGCTGATTGTTGAGGATAGTCTGTGGTATCCAAGTGTAACACGTCGCAAAGATTTCATCCAAGATACCGATAACATCGTCCCATAGACACATTGGTAGCGCTGGGAAGATATTGATTGGAATGGGAAGAACGGGAACAGTCCAAACTGTAGATCCCAAATTTGACGTAGGAAACAAGATGAGGCATGCGGGAGAATAGTGCCACGCAACAATGGATACAAATAGGAAATAGACTAGCACATTAAAGACAATGGAGAGTGGCGATAAGAGACCCGGAAAAATGGCCACCAAGATAAGAAAGGCAATGCCGTAAATCTTTCCAACCTCTACTAGAGCAGTTCCCAATCCAGTACCAATTGCACAATTTAGCGACGTTGGCCATTTGCAAATAATCATGTGCTGTGCCCAGTAACGAGCTCCAACATCTGGATAATAGGCATCTTCAATGTGCGGATTTTTCATCCAATAAATAAAGTCGGCCACCCATTGATCGATTGTCTGAATAATGTCGACTCCAATCCATCCACTGAGTGTATTGATGAACGAAATTGCACTACTACCAGATGACGACGCGCGCGCGCGATGATATGTGCGCTGTTCCAATGGTACAAATCCCTTTGGTAGGCGAAATCGTTTAGATACGCCATCAGTTATCACTCTGGGACGCTTCCATCCACCAATTGTTCGATACTCTATTCTACCATGAAAATCTCGGTAAAATCCGTTTCTCAAGTGAGATGTCGTATTGAGATATCCACCCAAGACCCGACGCACCGACGTATTGGTATTTGCAACAAAGTCATTGAGGCAATAATCTACAATTATTGTACCCGTATTAATTACACCATCCACAATTCTGCAGTCCCCATTGATAATGAATCGATCATGTGTCTCCTTTTGAATATAATGCGGCCAAATAATGTGAGCAATTGCGTAAATGATGCGTTTTCCAGCTTCTAACGCGCGACGCGGTTGAGCAACTTGTCTCATTGAAAACCACGACCAATCCAGCGTAGGTGCCTGATAATTGATTGGTGGAATATACAGATCTGGCATCCTAAGCGAAATACTACGAAGTAGTGATCCATCCCATAAGATACGTAAAAACGATGGCATTGGTGGCATTTTCTCTTTGAGACCCCATACTACCGGTTCAAGCTTGGTCTCTAATTTTCCATATACATACTTCATCGATTTGTCCAAATTGGCAAATTCGCGTTTGACATGTTCCCAATTCTGTGCTGGTGTGCCAAGGTTCTTTTGAAAATTGGTCATTGACATGTCGTCCCAAAGATAGTGATAATATCCAGTCTGCCATTTAAAATGAAACAGTTCCAATTGCATCATTGGCCATAACGCAACAGAGTCATCAGACATTCCAAGAACCTTTTCATAATAATCGCGAAGGCGCACACTACGACTATTGATATATCTTCCAAAATGTTCGCGCGTCATGAAAAACTTTTCCTTGAATCTAGTAGAAATGCGTGGCTCTTCTTTTTTCTTCTTATGGGGGGTTGTTGATGACAATATGTTACCAACAAGCTTGAATAGTGATATTGGATCGTAAAAAAAATCGGAAGAAATATAACCATTTGATGCCTTTGCAAGAATCTCTCCTTTTACGCGCTGTGCGATACAATCCGTTGCCAAGTATCGATTAGAATACGTCAAATCTGTCCAGTTGACTGGATTCATATCAATCAAGTGATTAAATAGCATGTCACATGCTGTTTCTCCACCAAATCGCGCTTTTACCATTTGCAGCACATTTACCGTTGTCAAATTGTTTCCAGAGCAGTCAAAATCAAAAACGCGACAAACACACAGATTATCCATACAGTCGTGAGCATCATCAATAATTGGCATGACCCCAATGGGCGTACGGAGTGTAAAGTTGGATGGTGCTCTTTTAAATCCCAAAATAACAGACTGACCAAAAATATTTGCAAATTGTGCCAAAATTCCGATAATAGCCGGTGCCCATGAAAAAAAGAATGTTACAACTGCACCAAAAGCAGCAACTCCACCCGCTGCAATACCTTGTGCCAAATCAACAATTGTTGCAAGAACAAATACAGTAAACCATGATACTAGTCGATTAAGCCCACCGCTAATTTGCCATAAGAGTGAAATAATTGCACCCAATGCATCAAAGATTTGAGCAGGAAAGCCACCAAATGTTGCATACATGAGACATGAAAAATACTTTACACCTGCAACAAGAATACCATCGAGCGGTGAAGGATCCGATGGACAGCACGGAATCATTTGGTCATTCTTACACAATTGTTTTGTGATTACACACGTCTCCTTTGTACACGCTGGTTGAATGCTTGCAGGTAAACGGTGATCACCATAGGTTAAATTGTACCGAAAGGTCAATTTGCACGCCATACAAAGACTCTCCATAACAACTGGTGTGACTGAGAGTGCCCATCGTGGCAAATTTGCAAAAGTTGGCGGAAGAAGAGGCACATTTAACGCTGGATTGTTTGCAATACATGATCCAAACCAAGGATCCCATTTTTCAAACTCTGCTTCGTTATTGCAGAGATTAGCCAAAAAACAGCTTCCAAAAAAAGGAGCAAAATTAGAATCTGTTGCAATTGCATGATTATATGGCCCAGAACCGTCACCAGTATGAAATGCATACGAAGTTTCACACATTGTGTGTTCGCCAAGTGCGCGCCAATTTGGAATAATGTTTGTAATAACTGGAGTACCAAGAAAGCTAGTGCCGGTAAATGTATCAATACAATCAGGACCCGGACATAATACAGCACAAAATTGTGGGGCCTTGACACATGCACTGTACGGAAACGGTAAAAATGGTATCGTTTCAAAAAGCGTCTGACCAAATGCCTGCAAAACATTTGCTTGAGCAACTGTATCATTTTGAAATGCAGGACTGTCAATTTCACATCTAAAACCACTCGGCTGATATAAATCAATTTTTGGAACAAATGGATACTGCGGATAAACGGTTCCCCATGATACTGCATCTCCAGGAACATACTGAACACCACTAGGATTTTGAAATCTTGCAGGATCATTTGAACACCCTGAATTACACGCCCCACCATAACTGATACATCGCTTTACACGATTTGGGCCGTTCATGTAGCAAGTTGTAGCACAAACGTATGTTTCATCTGGTACAAATGCTGAGCATGGTAGTTCTATTTCTGGACCCTTTTGTAGCTCCATTTCATATGTCGCATTTTGGGCGAGTCCAGTATTTGGTGGACTCAACGCATCGACAGCATTACAGTATGACTGTCCACCAGGACATGTAAAATTCATCGTTCCGTTTCCATTAAAATAAGGATTGCAAACTTCAAATGAACACAATTGACCGCCAGGCGAAAAAATGTGCGAATAAGGAGTAATTTGCCAGCAATTGCAAACTAAACCAGGAATTTGATTTTGGTAAATTATGTGAGATTGTGCAAAATCTTGTGCAAGCAAGTATGATTTTGTCGTATTAAATCCAGGACAAACTGTTGTGCAGCCAAACCTAGCAATACCTCCAAATGCATCTGCGACAAATCCCAAAATGGAATTCAAAATACGTCCCAATTGTCCAGCATCCAAACTGTTTGTAGGACTTCCCATGATAAAATTTCCAGTAGGTGAACATGTAGGAACTAATTGACCGTTTTGACCTAATGTACCTTGATCTCCAGGCCGAAACTCATTTCCATTTGAATTGGATCCACCAACGCATAGACCGGGAGGTTCTTGTGTAAATAACTTGATTGCACCTTCGATGAGGGAGCCAATACGAATAATTCCTTCCATAAAATAGCGAGTAATACTACCCAAAAGACCAAATCGCTGATCGGTACATGCATTGCCAAGCACCATGTTCAAAAGACAACCAGCATTTCGAAAGAGGATACACAATTGATCTGTGAGTGGTGCTAAAAACCTATTGATCCACGTTAACCGAATATCAGCATAATTATCAACGAGAAGACCAATTGAATAATTTGGATCTGTCAACGTCCCGCCTGATGGCGCCCACATTGTCGGATTTCCAATGTTGCGAATAAGAATGAGAACTTGACGAAGAAAAACGACAACAGCTTTAGCGGCTGGTGCAATAATCCCTTTGTCGTGTACAAAAACGGGCCCTCCGTTGCATAAACAACCCGGCCAACTCACTGGAAACGGGAAAAGCTGTGAATTGGATGAAGCAAATGCAATAAGCCACGTTAGTAGACTATCCAAAATATTTGCAACACCATTCTGTGCCTGTAAGCAAAGACATCCACCCAATAGATTGACAATTTCTTGTAGAGCAGGTTCCATTCGTCCACATTTTGCTGCAAGTACCGCATTTGGATTCACAATACCAGGCATACTACTACTGTTGGGATTTGCTATTCCGCCCATAGGATGATTGACAACCAAAGAAACATACGAATTTAGATATCCCGGATAAATGCCAGGATTATTGATGATTACAACATTGCCAGCCGCGTTCTTGTATGTATAAGATGCACCAGATCCATATTCATCACAAAAGAAATAATTGAGAGTCTCCATTGGTACAAAGACATTGATATTGGTACCTGCAATATTAGTATATCTCCAATTCTGCCACAGCGACGCAGTTGTCTCTGCAACAATATTTGACAATTGAAAAAAGACGCTACCAACCGTGTAAATGGGACAACAAAGATTCACAGTACACTTGGGTGCCTGAGTCAAATTTCCTTGAAAGCCAGTAGTAATCATATAAATCATACTTAGTAGAGCATTTGCAGTGTTGCACAGGCACGTAGACACACCTTGCTCATTTTGCAGCTCTAGTGAAGTAATATTACCAAGTGAGCTATTGGGACCTGCCACGCACTGCTTGGTCACATCAAATGTGGGAGGAGAGAAAAGAATAGATGTCAAATTACGAAACTGCTGAACAATACCCAAATCACTAATGTCTTGTGGGCACAATGGGCGAGCATTGTAAATATCATTGACGTAGAGATAACACTGACTATGTGGCGAATCCAACGTAGAGAGCGATACAATCAAATTGAGAAGGAGACGAAATACTTCTAATCCCACCCTGACAAAGACTCGAGGAACGCAGCATGGATCAAAAGCACGAAAGATTTGACTACCACTAAATGCAACAGCAAAAATGGTACGAATAAAATTGCAGACACAATCAAAAAGATCCAGAGCCAACTCTAGAACAATATCAAAATCAGTAATCATTTCGGGATCAGCCGTTGAGTTGGGTAATCCCTTGATATAGACAAAATTGGGATCACCGGCAATAGAGTTTCCAATGTTAATGATAATTTGAAATAGGCATGCTACTACTTCCCCCAACAAGTTAAAGGCACAGCATGGATCACCAAATCCCTGTGATGGAAGAACTAGTTTGATAAATTCACATAAACATTCAACGGGTGCAGTGATCTGTACGACTAATAGGGTAAGATCACTTGCTAGGCATGGTTTGCCTTCGTCACAATCTTGACCGTTCCAATAGAGAGATCCATTTCCAAAGCGCGTATTAAATCCTGCATTAATTGCTCTCGCACCAAATGAAATGGTATGAGCTGCTAATTGCATCAATTTCACTGGTAAACAGCATAAACCAAAACAAGGGATAGGTGGATCAGGATTGGTAGTATTGGTAACATTAGTACAGTTGATGAGACCAATGCTGGTAAAGTTTGGAAGCATGAGGTGTCGGGGTGCAAATTCGCGCTCTGTGCCACACGTTCCACTGATGAGTTCTCTCCCACATTTGCCAATCTTCCGACCAAATGATTCAATCCGTCTATCAATCGTCGTAAACGCTGGAGCAAAGGATGCTCCTGTTCGATATTTCCCTGCGTCCAATGTAAATTGTGGACGTACAGTTCCATGTAATCGACGAGCATATCGACCTCTCCCACGTGTAGTAATATTGTACAGTGACGTAGTATACAGATAGTCAATAGAGTTCCTATTTCTGAAAGTTTTACCTCTCCACCCATTGAACCGTCTATTCGTATTGGTCGGTTGAATAAATCCAGTCGGTGTGCATGTCACATTGGAACAGCCAGCATAGGGAACATTGAACCCAGTGTTTAGCACAAAGCACATGCAATTAACAAACCCATCGGGAAGAAGCGGATCAGCGATTCTGTCCAAGTAGAGAAGGGATTCATCGAGGATTGTCGTATTTTGACAACTAATCAAGTTGCACTGACCCGGAAGAAATTCGTTATAGTATGGTACGGTAACCAATGCTACAATAATTCGCAATAGGAGGTCTATGGTTGAAAAAATAAAAATGGTCACCTCGGACAAGATTTGCTGAATGCAAAAGCCAAAGATGCGAACAATACGAAAGAATTGCCAAAAGCAGTTGATAGTGTTGATTATGCCATCCCTGACCTGTTCGGTAAAGGGCTGATTATTGGCAAATTCGATAAAATCAGGCACTGAGAAGAGATGAAGCGTAAGCTCAAACGGGAAAGTAAGTAAATTTGCAACAAGTTCTCCTGCATTGTTGGTCCAACAGCACGGATCCACGTTACTCAGTAGGGTATTGTTGTACTGTTGCTGACAAGTGGTTCCATTTGCTTGAGGATCACAAATGATTCGTGTAAGCGCAATACACAAGCATTGGCCAAGTGTATCCTCTCCGTAAATTGGATTGGGTCCGCCGGCTGGCGTACTCTGAGAAGTAGTCAAAAGCTGGTAGGAAACAATGGTTGAATTTCCCAATGGAATCGGTGCAAACATTGCAGCAGGACCAAAAAGGTTAATGATTGCACTGTACTGAAGCTTGACGGAATTGTCCCAATAGTCACTATTGACATTGATGAAATGGTTCAATACATCTTGTGCGTGAATAATGAGATTCAACAGCAGATTAACGCTTCTAAGGATAATACAGCTTGCAGTGTCAAAAAAGCACAAAATGTCACGCCAGACAAAATTGTAGGGAATAAATGCATTCCAAAATTCCTGCAAAATGTTCTCAAAGGATACACGTAAACCAGTTTGACCTTGACAAAAAAGTTCAAATGCGCGATCAAAATTCATAAAGATTTTCCCGCCGCCGGTAGGAAAGAGAATTTCGCGGATTTGATAAATAATTTGCTGGATAATGACCATGTTTCCATTAAATGTTTTTCCCAAGAAATCACCCCATGCAGGATCCTTGTACTGATCACTTGTGAGAAATGCAATAAAGACGGGCAAATCGGTATAGTAGGGACAAAGATCTTCACACCCAAAGCACCATAGCTGCTGCCAATGGGTAAAAAAGATTTGCCATTTGGCAAACATTGGTGCATAGTTGAATTCTTGTGAGAGAAAGCGTCCATTTGCAAAGTAATGAAGAAAAAAATCTCGACCAAATTCATCGAGAAACTGTGCAAACGAAATGACCGTGGTTCCAAAGCCACCATCCCTAAGAATGGGAAAAATGACATCTTTTCCAACCAAGTATGGAAATATGAGAAATCCATCAAACCAACAAATGATTCGATTGAAAAATTCTCGAATGACTCCATAGAGGATTGGCCGCACAGTGTTTACATAGATTGGTGCAATCTCTTGATTCATCGTATTGATGGTAGTCGATGCAATCTGTCCACCATATTTACCCACGGCAAAAAAGAGGATACCCACGAGAGTAAACGTCAATAGTGAGCGCCACGATTGTAGCATAAGCATGAACCATGATCCAATGGCTGCAGGAATGTACAAGAGCCGTATACCCAGGTTCAAGGAGGCACCACCAAACTGGATCGCTTGGCTCACTTGAGACGACATTTTTTGTCTCTGCTTTGGGATTGCAGTCGGCAGTTCATCATTAATAGAATTATTTTTCTATAAAGAGAGATAATAACTACCGCCCGTGAAAACATACTCGCTGCGCGAGTAGTTTTCACGGGAATGTACTCTAACCCAAAAGTCTACTGGGTTACATGGCTCTTCATTGTAGCATATGTAGCACTTGCTGCCGTCTTCTTTAGTGTTTTTATACAAAACAATTCACCAATTTACACATGGTTTGCAAATTTGGGCGCGCCAGGATCTGCACTAGTATCCTATCGAAATACATTTGTTGCAATATCTGTACGCCTAGCAATTATCGCACATACAATGATTATACCCTTTCTAATGGGAATGATTTACACGCGAGCAACTCGCGCAGCGGCAATTACGTTCTTTGCCCTAATCCTTGTACTAGTTATCTTTACACTGCTTTCAGTTGCGGGCACTGGTAGCGCATATGGTTCGTGCAACGTGGCGTTTGGAAACTTGTGCAATAGTCTAGATTTCTGTTGTGTCAATGTGGGTGTTCCGGGGTGTAACAACCCACTACCTTGTCCAGGGATACTTCCTAGCGACTTGACCCCCAATATTGAATTTTTGGGATTGTTTTGGATGAATTTTGTGCTTTTTCTAATGCAATTGGCATTTGTAATTACGACAATCTTTCTTTATGTGCAAGATGAGGAAACGCCGCCGCCGCCGCCTCCTCCGGCAGCGGAAGAAGAGCCAGAGCAAAAGGAGGAACAAATTCCGCTGATTCCGCCACCTCCAATTACAATGTCGGTCAATGCTAGTTTGCACGGATTAAAGAAACGAACAAAATGAAGAAAGAGGGGTCGTTTGATTTGCAAAAGATTCTACAGGCAGCATATCGTGCATTTGATCCACAGGCTGCCATCAAGTCATTAGCAGTGACTCGGCCACTATTGGACAAATTGCTCCCAGAGGCCACATTTACCGATGCAAAAGAATTTAACAATCCACTCACACTGTGTAAAGATTTACTCAACTATAGAGCCCAACGAGATACAAAAAAGTGGGACGAGGATGCACTCTTTTGTCAATTTGCCTACTTTGCCACTTCAATGATTCACGTATTTACTTGCGGGGTGGCTGTTGCATACATTAAGCCCAATATTCCAATACCATACGTTTGGATCAATGTTGTCGATGCAGAAACTGTCGCATTAGTCAATTATTGCTCTCGACTCGACAAGGATATCTTTCGTGTCATTATGCACGTAGTGCGCAGTGTCAACGAGATTGTGAGTGTAAAAAAGTCAATCCAGCTACGAAACGGTGGCTTATGCATCTCTTTTAGTCAAGGAAGCGCGATTCAAATTTGTCTGCGCTTGGACCTGGAGCAACCACTATTGACAATGACTGCTGCGAACCCATCGCTTCCAGACTGTGTTGTTTTGCTTTCCTACAAGGGAGAATTTGTTGGAGCGTGGCAAAAGGGAAAAGAACGACTCGTCTGTGCAATACATACCTGAGCAGCTGGCTAAATAGCGCAAGTGATGCTTCATTTTTGGAAACTTTGAGGTCTCGAAACGCTGCACGTAATATTGGTAGATTTACAGAGTCTTCGATACAGTGCAAATGAGCAAAATAAACGAGATCTAGATACTTGTGAGTGAGCTCATTGAATAAGCGTTCACAATCTGCCATATTTTACGAAACCCCTACTACTTAAGTAAAGGGTGGATTTTTTTTCCATAAAATGAATCCAAAACTTGACTCAAACGATCAACACCATTTTGTTGGTGCGCTAGACAAAATGGCTGTAGAGAATGGAGCATACCGCAAAGTTATATTTACTGGAAAGCATATTCAACTAGTCCTTATGAACCTTGGCCCTGAAGAAGAGGTTGAACGAGAAGTACATTTGGGGGTAGATCAATTCTTTCGCGTCGAACGTGGAATGATCAATGTGTACGTTGAGAACCCTGATGAAGTATTGGAAGCACGCGAAGGAGATGCAATCATTGTTCCCGCTGGAACATATCACCGCGTAGTTGCAGGAACAGACGGTGCAAGCTTTTACACTATATACGGTCCACCAAATCACCCGAATGATGAAATTCAAAATTAAACAAAATGAATTTTTAATTCATTTCGAGTTGCGCCTGGTGCTATTGTAATATCAAATGCTTCGACATACAAAATGGGAAGTTTGAGATATTCAAGAGTCGACGGAAATACAAATTCCACAAGATCGTTATATACCATTAAACGAACCAATTCTTTTGGCAACATGGTATCTTGTTGACTAAATGTTCTATTTAGTGCCAATTCCTTTATCGAATCTGGAAATACAATTGGTTGATTGAAATCTACACCAAGATACAGTACAGTCAAATGTGGTCCCAACTGTAATGGTTGATTGAACCGTGGAGACAAGTATAATTCCTTTAAATTTGGAGGTAATACCAGTGGCATATTATACGGTCCATCAGCTCCACCTTTATCAAATGACAAATATTCCAAGGATTCTGGTAACTTTAAATTTAAATTAAATGAACTTCCCAATTCCAAATGCACCAAGTTTGGAGGAAGTATTAAAACGCCGTTATAACCAACATCATTTTGTTCGGTAAAAACAACCATTTTCAAATGTAATTTTGTTGAAAGGTCCATTTCATCATCACTAGCAAAATCTTCAAATTCGACATAGGCAATACTTTTTGGAAGTTTCGGTGTCTCTGCCAATTTTGCCGGGTTAAAACTAAAAATTATATGAGTTACTAAATTTGATTCAAATATGATTGAATCATTCTCGTAATGATTTAAGGCTACTTGTGAAACATGAATATAATGTGGTTTGATTAACTGCATAATTTCAGGTGTATATTCCCACCAAAATCGATTAATCATTTCTTGACGCGCAATTTGTGTCATTTTTTTATTGGCAAGCGATGCATTTTTTAAATCATTCAATTCGAGAAACTTCATGACGATTGATAAGGTATCTCTTGTAAGCGTGACAATTTTCTTTGGTTCTTTACTACGTAATCGTTTCTTCCCATTTCCACCAATTAAACACAGATCCTTTATCGCTTGACATTTGATACCACAAAAAACGGAGACACACGATGAACAAATGTGTAAATTGTCGTTTGTTTCACAATGTTTACATTGAGCAGATTTCCCCCACTGTTCTCGAATTACAGCAAGCAATTCTTCCATTTTTCTTTTTGTAGAATTACCGACTCGTTGGTCAAATAAGCAAAAAAAAGTAATTTACAAAGGGTGTCCTTGGGCTGGAGAGAGGAAGGGGTACCACGATCGCCTGCCCTGGTTCGAGCGTGCATCCGCAGCAGAGCCGCCTCTTTTTTTTTCTTTTCCCTTCCCTCGTCCTCGCCCACTGCGATACTGACACGACAACAAACGGCCCAAAGTGGCACGCGTCGTGTGTGGCTTGAGCGGGCCCCAGGTCCTGAACATGATCTGCATAAAAAATACCAAAAAAAAAAATTTACAAAGGGTGTCATGGTTGATGTTGTTGTTGCCGAGTTCCTTGAGATGATTCTGTTCCCTAATGCGGTGGGAGTAGTATACATTCCCAGTATAGTGGAGATGGACAAGTTTCACGATA
>Ga0265338_10005141_pt1 | contig 17223 bp, 13 predicted proteins | sample 42126metaG_FD_193579 | JGI IMG/M metagenome (GOLD analysis project Ga0265338, IMG submission 193579) | Rhizosphere microbial communities from Carex aquatilis grown in University of Washington, Seatle, WA, United States - 4-21-26 metaG | ecosystem: Host-associated > Plants > Roots > Rhizosphere... | reverse complement strand
CTTGAACCCCAAATAAATTCCGGCGGCCGTCCAGCGCTGCTTACGCGCATTCACGTAGTTGAACTGCAAGTTGTTTTCCATCCATACCTGGCCCTGATCGATAATAGAATTGAGGGGATAGAAACTGTAATAATTCTGCAGGTCGATCATGCGCATGTCGTTCCCGGTAATGAACCCGTTCTCGGATTGGAATGTCGGCGAAATATCCTGGTACGTCAGGTTGGCGCTGTAGTTGCGCGCATCGCGGCGGAACTGGGCGTACAGCGCGGTTCCGTTGTACGATTGCCCGTCGAATCCGGGCGTGTACTGCGTAGTCCCGAAGTGACTGTCGTCGGAATAGATGGAAGGATCGTTGATTTCCTTTGTATCGGAGGTCAAGAGCTGTCCCCGGATCGAATAATTGGGCTCGAAGAAGAGATTCCAGTCAACTCCGCCCGTGTAGTTGTGCGCATCGGAGAAGTTCCGTGCCGTTCCGAGGATACCGACGTACGACTGCTTCCCAAAGTCATATTTTGCCCGCAGGATATTCGAATACGATTGCAAAGAGCTCTCGACCGAGCCGCTCCCTTCTTCGCCGGCGATCGTGAAGGGAGAATTTCTATCGCTCGCGGTGAGATAGGCGATGGTCAGCCCGTCCGATTTCTCGATAAGCTTCGCTGCGCCGATGGGATTGTTGATCATCCGTGAATAGAAATCGGTCAACTGCGTATTGAAAATATCCGCACCGTCCAGGAAGAAAGGCCGCTTCTCGGGATAGTAGATCGCATAATTGGAGTTCACGCTGATCTGCGTCGCATCGGATTCGACCTGGCTGAAATCCGGGTTGATGACGGCCTCCGCGAACAAACTTGGGTTCGGCGAAAATTTTATCCCGCCGCCGACTCTTCCGTGAACTTTGTCATTGTTAAAAGCCGATGCCGGGTCCTGCGCATCGGTCAAGCTCCCGGACTGGAATCCCATCGCGTACGGAAGGATCTCCAATGTGCCTGTCGATTCAAGGTCCTTAATCCCCTTCAGCGTCCCTCCCTGGCAGATAGTACATGGATCGTTCCTGTCGAAGGTTGTCCAGGAGAATTGCTGCCGGCTTGCTCTCGGGAAATTCCGGATGATCATCACCGACCAGTCCTGCAGCTTCTTGGAGGGGAAATGAATGCTCTTGAAGGGAATCGCCATTTCGACGACATACCCTGTATCGTTGATCGTCGCCTTCGAATACCAGACCGCGTCCCAGCTCGCATCTTCATTATTTCCCGTCCGCATCAAATCTCCCTGAATCCCGTACGGATTGACAGCGAACTCGTACGCGCGTTGGTTGTCTTCATACGTATCGAGAGCTACAAAGACAAAATCATCTCCGAAATTATTATCCCTGTCCGAAATGTGCGCGCGGATCGCCGATGGCGCGCTGTCGGCGCAGATGAATCCGAAATAAATGAACCGGGAATTGTACAGCATCTTCACGTAGGTGCGTTGTGTTGCCGGTGTGTTCTCTCCGGGCTGGATTTCAAACGGGCACTCAATAACGGGGGCGGACGACCACTGCGGGTCAGTCATTTTTCCGGTAAGCTCAATGTCGCTTTGAATCTTTACGGCAGGGACCGAATAGTTCTTCTGGTTCTTGGAGAGGTCTTCGGCGGAAGCGCCGACAATACTGACGAAAAAAGCCGGTAGGACAAGAGCGCCTGCAAGTCTCAAAATTGCTCCCAATAGTTATTCCCAAGGATACGGCAGAAAGTCGGTAAGGTTACGACAAATATTCAGCCGTTGATGGGAGAAAGAAGGAATATCACCGGAAATTCGTCAGTTTGAGAGCCACCAATATGGCATGTTGCAGCAACATTTCGGAAATTATTCCTTGAGTGGTGTCCAGTTAGATCGATCTCAGTTGTTATATGGATTGTAGGCGAAGAAATCCATTATGATCATCATCCCACAAAACGGAAGGATTGCGATATGGAAGAATACGCATTAATTATGAGGCACGAAGACGGACTTAAGGTGGCATCCCCGGAACAAATAGAGATATGGATGAAGCAAACGATGGACTGGATTGGCGGCATCGCGGCTCAAAACAAATTCAGCAGCGGCACCGGATTGCTCTTTGCCGATGCGCGGGTGGTACGGTCAAACAAGATGGTGACAAATGGGCCGTTTGGCGAGATCAAAGAGACGATCGGCGGATTCATTGTTGTTAAAGCCGATTCTATTGAAGAAGCGGCTGAGTTTGCTAAAGGCTGCCCGGTTCTCCAGGGAGAAGGGAACACTGTTGAGGTAAGAAGGATCGCAAAGAAATGACTCTCATGATTGTATGACGCCACGAGTAAAACGCTTCTGGACATGGAAAACGGAGAACTGATACCTCACTTATTCCGGACGGAGTTCAGCAAAATGGTATCCGTCTTATGCCGGCGATTCGGTTTTGAACATATCGAAACCGCCGAAGATATCGCCGGCGACACTTTCCTTACGGCGGCGCAGACGTGGGGACTCAACGGTCTTCCGCAAAACCCGACAGCGTGGCTCTACAGCGTTGCAAAGAACAAAGCAAAGAATTACGTGCAGCGCACTTCCATCTTTGAGCAGAAAATCATACCTGAGTTACGGAGCGTTTCGTCCAGTACGGACGAATTCGAAATCGACTTATCCCCGCAGAATATCATTGACAGCCAGCTGCGGATGATGTTTGCGTTGTGTCATCCTTCCATCCCGGCGGAGGCACAGATAGGATTATCCCTTCGCATTCTTTGCGGGTTCGGCATCGAAGAAATTGCCGACGCGTTCCTGACGAACAAAGAGACCATTCAGAAGCGCCTCTTCAGGGCGAAAGAAAAACTCCGGGAAAACAACATCAGCATTGAACTCCCCGGTGAGTTTGAAATTGACAGACGATTGACGGCTGTGTTGAGGACGATCTATCTTCTGTTCAGCGAAGGATATTATTCCGTCAGCCAGAACAGGACGCTCCGTAAAGATCTCTGCTTTGAAGCGATGCGGTTATGTACGATGCTCGTGGAAAATGAGGGAACAAACAAGCCGGGGGTCAACGCGCTCCTTTCGCTCATGTGCTTTCATGCATCGCGGTTCGGCGCGCGCCTGAACAAAGATGGCGAGCTCGTTTTTTACGATGATCAGGATCCAAGTCTCTGGAATTCCGACCTGATCAGCAAAGGAGGATATTACCTGCATCGTGCGACCGGCGGCTCGGAAGTTTCAACATACCACCTGGAAGCGGCAATCGCCTATTGGCACACACAAAAGACCGACGCGAAGGAAAAATGGGAGAACATTCTACAGCTGTTCAATCATCTGCTGCAGGTTGAATACTCCCCCATCGCGGCGCTCAACCGGACCTATGCGCTTTCAAGAGCACGGGGGAAACAAGAGGCGATTGCGGAAGCGGAAAAACTGAAACTGGAGAATAATCATCTCTACTTCAACTTGCTTGGCGTGCTTTATACAGGGGTCGATAACGGCAAGGCTAAACGCAATTTTCAAAAATCCCTTTTACTAGCTAAGACAGAAGCAGATAAACAGACAATTCAAAAGCACCTTGACAAACTCTAATCAAACATTCTAGGTTCCGTTCTGCCGCGCACTTTTAGTGTATCAGAAGGTTCATTATAAAGTCCCGAAGGGACGACATGTTTGTAGAATAAGATAACACAAAATTTCCCACAGCTCCGTCAGGAGCGTCATGTCAAATTGTTCAAGCCATTTCTGATACAAGATATTTGCTTCCGCGTGCTATCTACCTCAGTTTCTTTTCCTCTTCGGAATCGTCAACGTCTTCCATTGAACCGATTTGAACATTTTTGCCAGATAGACAATTTGCCCCGCGTGGTAGCTGACATGCGCCAGGCCCCGATTGATCGCTTCCAGCACAGAATGCGGTTCATTTCGTATCGTCACGATCTTTGCGAGATCGTTTTGAGTCAATGATTCCAGAGTATGGAAGAGGACGCGCCATCCTTTTTCCCACTTCTCCATAATTTGCGCCCTGTCGGCCTTATCGGGCTCGAACTCGGAGTCCCTGTCCCTCCACTCTTTTTCGCCATCGGTGGTCAGGAAATCCGTCCAACGGCTCGACAGATTGCCCGCGACATGCTTAACGACGAAGGCAATACTGTTGGATTCGGGTTCGGGCTGACGAAAAAACTCTTCTTCAGTGATTTGCAGCATCGCCTTGTCGGCCAATTCCTTGTATACAGCAAAGGTTCGGGAAGCAGATTCAACTGGATTCGAAGAAGTTTTCACTGGATGCCTTTCTATGATGTGTTGGCTTGAGCCTGGGACAGATTAGCCACGCTGAACCAAATCGTGTTACCCGGAGTTCGCCAAGAATAATTTGAGAAGGATCGGTTACAAGATGTAACACCGGACTCCCTTTGCTTTGTTCCTCGCAGGGAGATTCTCAGTCATGATTCGCTCCCCTCTGCGCGTTCGTCACGAACGATGTGAATGAGCACCCACTGCCAAGTAGCGCCTGAATTTCAAATACACGTCACCCTGAAACGCTTCTATTCAGGGTCTATGAGATGCCGAATTGAAGCATTTCGGCATGACGTTACACGGACATATTCCTAAGGAGTGAAGTTAAGGCACTACCCGCTGCCATTCTACATTGCATCTAATGTTCAGAATGAATATTATTGTTCCTATAAATTATACAACCAGATGATTCCCTGCCCTCTGTGCAACAGTTCTGAACACCGCTCCTTCCCCATTTACTACAAGCTTAAGGAAAAACAATTCGAGGCAAGACAATGCAGGAATTGCGGTTTTGTTTTCCTCGATCCGCGGCCTTCGGCTGAAGACCTGCAGCTGATGTACAGCGATGAATATTTCCTGCACGACGGAGCTGATTTCGGCGCTCACTCACCGACAGACTATGAAACCGCGGCAATCCGCGGATCGGTGAAATTTCCTGAAATCCTGGGATGGATAAAAAAATTCAGGCCGGGCGGAAAGTTTTTCGAGATTGGTTGCGGCATGGGATATTTCCTGGACTACGCGCGAAAGCAGGGATACGAAGTCGAAGGAATTGAATATGCAGCGCTGGGCACGAACATGTGCTTCGAGAAGTTCGGCCTCAACGTCAAACAAAGCTCTTTTGAAGACTACAAAGCCAATCCGGATTTGTTCGATGTTGTTTTTATGGGAGATGTGCTGGAGCATTTGATCACTCCGCTTGAGATGCTTCAAAAGGCCCATGGGATGATCAAACCCGGCGGAGTTGTCGCCGTTGAAGTCCCATCGATGTTTAACAGTATCGTCGGACGCGGCGCCATTATGACGTACAGAGCGATTGGCATGAAAAAGAAAATGCCGATGCCTCCATATCATGTGAACGAGTTCACTCCAAAAACATTAGAGGCGATCTTGAAGAAAGCCGGTTTCAAAAGGAGCGTCATCATTCAGCGCATTAAACGTCCGGACAGCATTACACTGAGAGGTACGGTCTTCGAGAAGATGGCAAAGAAGGGCCTGCAATATCCAAATTACTTCATCACAAAATCGTTCGGTATTCTTGGGGACAGGCTGCTGGGGATTGGTGTAAAATAGGGGGTGATCTTGGTCTGAGTAATCCGTCAGGATAAAGCTCAACTCCTGAGCATGCTATTCCGACTCGATTCTAGGATCGCAGGATTTCCGCCATTCTGACCAGACCTACGGCGCATATGGTCTGTACTCACAAGCTGCTTGCATTCCGTATTACTTAAGAGTAAATTTGTTTCAGATTGTTCGGGGTTTTAGGGGTGGACCAGCTCATTCCGTTTCACGCTACTCGACCGCCTCTCGTTGCGCCAAATAATGAGGCCTTCTTCAAGTATTACTACCCAAACGACTTCATTCATCAACGCTCCTATTCCGTTTCTCCCAAATGCGGCTGCATTCTGGTAAATCATGTGGGTCGTTGAGCGAAGAAAAGGAGAATGAAAATGCAACTTAAAATTCATTTCACGGTTAGCGCGCTTTCTCTAACGAGAAAGCCCATGCTGCTGAGGGTAAAGCTATGGATAATCTTAGCAGGCCTCTTTTCGGCCAGCGGCACTCCGGCATTCTCTCAGATCTGGCAAGAGAGCGACGGTCCAGCGAATATCTACGAGATCTCTTCTCTAGCAGTGAACTCAAATGATGCCGTGTGCGCATTCGGATTCGGACAATCCGCGCGGACAACAGACAAGGGAGAATCATGGCAGTACATCTCGTTCAGCGACTTATCCTCCCGCTATTCTGCGGAATTCGTTGCTCAAAATAACCTTTTTTTTGCCGCCGTCAGCAGTGTTGGTGTTTACAAATCTACGGACGATGGCCAAACCTGGAATCTGAATAACAACGGTCTGACTGCACTTAATTTTACCCATATTACCTCAACGACGGACGGCAGGTTGTTCGTGGGGACCCAGAATGGAATCATATTTGAGTCATCCAACGGAGGAGATTCGTGGGTGCAGCTAAGTTCCGCGGTGCCCGGAGCAAACTGGATCTATTCGCTCGCGGCCAATTCGAGCGGCATCTATGCAGGAACATTCGTTGGATTGTTCCGTTCGACGGACAACGGCGCAAGCTGGATACCTCCGAACTCCGGAACGAGTGTGCTCTATGCAATTCATACAAATTCCTCGGGAGTCATTTTTGCTGGAGAAGCAGGTCAAATCATAAGGTCTACCGACAACGGGGTATCATGGCAAACAGTGTACACTCCCAACCATGATATTATGGCTATCACTGTTGACAACAACAATTGGATATACGCAGGGATAAACGGTCTCGGGGTGGCTCGATCTACTGATGGTGGAGATCACTGGTCCTCGTTGGGCCTTTCCGGACTCTACGTTGGCGCCGTCGCGGTCAACTCGGAGGGTTTCATTTACGCCGGATGGTCTGCAACGGGAGTCTTCCGGACAACAGATGGCGGAACAGATTGGTCACAACTCATGTCGGGCTACATAGATACTAACAACGGTATGTATGTGGTACAAATGGGCGCCACCACAAACGGCAATGTTTTCGCGCGATGTAATCAAGGAGGAGCTTTATATCGTTCCACAGACAACGGGCTTCATTGGACAATTCTCAATGATGCTACGAGTTTTGTGGTGACCCCGAATAACACCATTCTTGTCTCTTATGACGGCTCTTTCTCTCTCAGTTCGGATGGCGGGGACACCTGGTCGCCTTTGAAACGATTCAGCGACGTTGCTGATATCCTGTTTGCAGACGGATCAGCTCTGGTTTTTGTACAAAGTCTTTTCCAGAGCCGAACATTGGAGCCTGGCGATGCCTTTCGCTCTACAGACAATGGATTCAGTTGGAACTCTGTGGGTTTCAACGGTCTAAAACTCACGACCATAAGTGTCGACAATGCTGGCCACGCCTACGCGGCAACTACCCAAAACGTGTATCACTCCGCCGATAACGGAGCGACCTGGTCCCTTGCCAGTACAAGCCCGTCCGGCAGCGTTCAGTTTTTTTACTCTTCCCAAAAAAGTCACAATGCGTTTGCTGCGGGGAGCGACGGAGTTTTTCGGTCGACTAACTTCGGAATTGACTGGCTCCCCCACAGTTCGGGTTTACCGCACGCCGCAATCCAATGTTTTGTCGTCGATTCCAACCAATCATTCTATGCAGGTACTGATTCCGGTCTCTTTCGGAGCACAAACGAGGGAGACGCATGGATCCCCACTGGAGTCACACATTCAGTCAACTCGGTCGACTTTAATGACAGCGCATATGTTTATGCGTCAACGACAGGTGGAATCTTCCGAAGTGTTGATGGTGCCGCAACATTCTCCCCGTTTAACTCAGGGCTCCCTGACCAGAGTACTTCTCTTTGTATCTCGCCGTCCGGATATGCGTTCGCCGCTTGTGATGGCAAAGTCTACCGTACCGTAACATCAACCACCACAAGGGTTTCTCCAATAGCAGGCATTATTGGAGGCCCAGCCAACTTTGGGCTCACTCAGAACTATCCTAATCCATTCAACCCGACGACAATTATCAATTATCAGCTTCCCCGCAATAGCTTCGTACTATTGGAGGTATTTGACATGCTTGGCAGAAAAGTCAGAACTCTGGTGAATGAAAAAGAATATGCGGGAACGCATTCGGTAAGGGTTAATGGAAGCAACTTAGCGAGCGGAGTATACTTCTATCGCCTGCAAGCGGACCGTTACGTTGATACAAAGAAGTTCGTGTTGCTGAAGTAGATTGATTATTGAAGTTTCAACAACTGCCCCAGAGATTCACCTTCCGGGGCATTGTTATTCGACTATCGTCCAGATGAAGTTCTTTTGGCTCCCGAAAACGATCCGGAATAATATAGGAAACTCACATTCCCAGCCGGTATCGATGGATCCCCGTTGTCTCTCGAGCGGATAGATCGTCAGTGGATCGGTCAATGAGAAGTCGTGAGATTGATGCTCATTGGAGTTATCCGCTATCGGGATTCTGGATTGACTCTGCCTTTGAAGTGCATCCTTGCCTTTCCACCATTACTAGTCTATATTAAGTCAGTTTCGCGGCTCGGGGACACGTCGATCGTTCACCTCTGCACTCAATCTTCTCAGGCCTCTCCTAAGATCAGAAAAATTCAAAGTATGGAAAGGAAATAATAGCATGTCTGAACTGCTCATCTCTCCTGTGATTCTCTGGGCTGTTATTGGTGTAGTCCTCATCATCATTGAATTGAATCACCTTGCTTTCGTCTTAGCTTTTTTTGGATTGGGTGCATTGGTCGTTTCAGTCACCACGTGGGTCGGCATCACTCCGGCGCTTAACAGCCAGCTTGCAGTATTTTCCATTTCTTCACTGCTTATGCTTGTCGCCCTCAGAAAGACAGCGAAGAAGCTCTTCTTTGGCAGTCACGACATGCCGCCGGACTACAAAGGACAAAAGGTGAAGGTCGTCAAAGAAATCCCGGTCGGCGGCGAAGGAGCAATCTCATATCGCGGGTCTGTCTGGATTGCCTTCAGCGATGCTGCCGATGTCATTAGTGAAGGGAGCACCGTTGAAATCAATTCGCTGGATGGAATCCGAGCGAAGGTCACACTCACGAAATAATCTTGATCAAAGAGGAGTTACTTATGGACTTATTCTTTCTTGTCGTGGCTGCTCTTGCAGTCCTTGCCATCATTTCCGGCGTCCGCGTCGTTCCGCAGCAAAGCGCATTCGTCGTCGAGCGGCTTGGCAAATTCCACATCGCCATCCATGCGGGTGTCAGTTACATCATACCATTCATGGATAAAATTGCTTATAAGCACACATTAAAAGAACAGACGATCGATATCCCGGAGCAGATCTGCATCACGAGAGACAACGTGCAGGTTGGTGTCGACGGCGTCATATTTGTCCAGGTATTCGATCCTCAAATGGCCTCGTACGGCATTAGTAATTATTTGAGTTCAATTGTGCAATTGTCGCAAACGACCATGCGGAGTGAAATCGGAAAGATCGACCTTGATAAAACATTCGAGGAACGAACCACGATCAATTCAGCTATCGTCAGCGCAATCAACGAGGCCTCTCGAACGTGGGGCGTAAAGATTCTCAGGTACGAGATCAAGAATATCGTGCCTCCGAAAACCGTCCTCATTGCAATGGAAAAGCAGATGCAGGCGGAACGTGAGAAACGGGCAAATATACTGCAGTCAGAAGGAGAGAAACAGTCTGCGATCAATGTGGCTGAGGGACAAAAGCAGAAGGTCGTTCTTGAATCTGAGGCGGTTCGTCAGAAACAAATCAATGAAGCAACAGGCCAGGCTGAAGCAATTCGCGCCGTCGCCAACGCAACGGCAGACGGAGTGAAGGCGGTGGCTGCGGCTGTTCAGTCCGACGGCGGCATGGAAGCAGTGCAGTTGCGCGTTGCCGAGAAGCTGGTAGAGCAATTCGGAAATCTGGCAAAGCAGTCAACGACACTGATACTGCCGGCAAATTTCGGCGATATATCGTCGATGATCGCCACGGCAATGAGTGTAGTGAAGAAAACAAAATAATTGCGGCGAAATCCGCGGTCACTTTAATCTCTGAGATCGGTTAACACGAGTATCCCGCCCCGGACATTCCTCGACGGAAAATTGTCTATGGTCAGAACTACAGGATTTCACCGAATAGTCGCTGCATAGATAGATCTAAGGTCCTTTGACCGATATGCCAGGATTACCGAGGACCGTTTGCCAGGAAGCTTCCTTCTTCAATTGAAGCGTGCGCCTTATCTGTCTATGGGAAAGAGGTCCGCCGTCCCGCTTCGTCATTTCATCAAACCGAGATTGAATAATTGACTTTCAATCTGCCGGAGAGTCTAATCACAATGAAGATCTATGTGGCAACGAGAGAGTTCTGCCTTTCACATCAGCCGCTGCGAATAATTGCGAAGTCTGTTCGTAATCTTTTCTTCCCAACAACCCCGCGAATAGACTTTCAAAGGACCATATCAATCGAAGTGTCGAGCATCTGTGACGCGAAGTGCATTTTCTGCAACTATCGATTCAACTATAGAGAAAAAAAACGTGCATCGCTTCAGTGGTTTATATCCGTAGCGAGATCAAGCATTGCCCTCGGATACAGACATCTTGACTTGACTTCGATGGGAGGCGAATTGTTTACGCACAAGGACGCGATTGCCATTATCCGTGCAGCAAAAGAAGCGGGCTTTGAGACCATCTCGACTTTTACGAATGCCATACAACTACATCGCTTTGACATAGATGAGTTGCTCGCATCGGGAATCAACTTCCTGTTCATATCCACCCCTGGCTTTTCCGACGATTTATATCAGCAGCTCTTTGGGATTAATGGATATTGCGATTTTAAGAAATCAGTCGAGCTCTTGCTCACAGCGCATCAGCGCCTGCGTTCATCCGTTCAAATCTACTTCGAGCCGCGCACGTATCTGACAAAAAGAGAGCTTCAGAATAGCGAGTTCTATTCTGAGTTCATCAGCCGGTATATCGGCAGACAGGTTCATCTCGATCTCCCTCTCCGCGTATTTGACACGTGGGGAGGCGACATCACACAACGAGATATGATCAAGACAATGAAAATTGATCATAATCCGTTGAAATCTCTTGCTCCTCTGAAGAAAGTGCATCCATGCCAACGGTTGTTTATGCTTGGAGTTCAGGCGAACGGTGATGTACGAATATGCGGTTGCCGATATGACTCATCTATCGGAACAATAAACGATTCGCTTCAAATCGCTTCGCTTGCATTAGGGGAGGACTTTGAGGCGTTTGCGCAGCGCAATGATGCAAAAATCAAAGAGATAAGAAGAAACTTCGTGAATGGGAGATTACCTTCATTGTGCAAGAAGTGCGCTTTTTACGTACCGATGCGGTGTGCAAATTAGTCTTGCCTTCGACCTGTTCGTTTCTTAAATTATTAGATCATGCCCCGTAGTGCAGTTGGCAACACGTCTGACTCTGGATGCCAATTTAATTTCACTTCTCACCATAAGACCAATCTTCAATACAAATTGTAGAAGAGTTTGCATAATGAACGAGGTGTTCATATGCAATACTCAGATAAATTCTACCTCACCAAACGCAACAACGGTTTCTTCTACATCGGCTATTTCGTTGATGGCAGACTCCGCTGGAAGACGACAAAATCCCGGGACAAGCGAAAAGCCCTGACCGTCCTCACCCGCCTCAGAGAATTCATTGAAGAGTCCAACAAGCCAAAGATGCCGTCTGAGGTCATCGCAGCGTTCATGGAGTTTGTCGAGAAAACGCCTCAAATCACAATGCATCTTGTTAAAAGCAGTTATCGCGAGGAAGTAAGTTGATCGGCTAACATACATTAGCGGTTCCGGAGATATTGTCCAACTCATTTAGCCGGTCGACAACAATCTCATGTAATTACATTTTGTTTGTTCGGATCCCTCTTTTCTCTGGCGGCAAAATCACATTCCGCCGCCAACTTTGGACGCTCTTGTCTATTCATTGCTTGAACCGCCTGAACGCCAGTACGAATTCATCGGATGCCTCCTGTTACTCAGCTGGCCGATAGTAACCAAAGAAGAGATCGTTCATCATTTCCCTCGCTTAGTTCTGCCAATATAACGTGATTGTTCTTCAGAATTCTATGAATTTGGGTGTCCCAAATATGGCACGTGTTTTGGGACAACTACTGGACAACAAATCCTCAACGAACCTCAGAGAAAGTGCGGATCGAAGGCATTCGTGACCGCGGTCCGCACTCCTTCCTTTTTGGCGAAGGAAAATGTTGGGGATTGTATTCAAATAGACAGGTGGCCAGTGGGAGGAATTCGCCCAATAGTTGAGCGATAGAATGAGCATTGGCGTGTTTTTCACTCTAAAGCTATCAATCAGTATTTTTTCGGCTGGGGGATAGTAGCGAGGTGCTTGCACGAACTCTTCTCTGCAATCAAGAAAACGCTAGGCTCTATTATTCGTTGGTCGCGGGTTAGGATGTCCTGAGAGATACCTAAAAACTTCCCCACTGCCAAACCAAAAGTTTTTCCATACCATAGCTCTCTTGAGTGAATTGCCTTCTTGGCGGTTCATTCCTCTCAGGCAGATATTGACGACGGCAGAACGATTCGAAAAGTAAAGGTCCTCATCAAGGACTAAAAGGCAGATCATGAAAATCATGCGACTCAGGATTCCAAGCCTGTCTCTAAAAAGCACCGATGTGCGGCCAGTTTCGTCAGTTGAGCAAGGAACTTCCCTCGACGCAGGCAGAGGTGGTAATCAACTACATCACAATCGCATTTTCGGTATTGACTGCTGGCGGGATGCCGGAGCAGCCGGAAAGGGATGTGACCAATGATTAGGTGGTGTTCTTGGTGTAAGACATATCTGGGAGAGTCACCTCCGTGGCAATCGTACCAGTTCACCCACGCACTCTGCGCCAAATGCCGGAGATCAGTGCGCTTTGACGACCCTGCAATCACTGAAGACGCACATCGTCTATCCCTATGGTATGCTCAGCTCAGGCTTTATGCGAAAAAAGGGAATGTCGACTCGTTTCTCGAACTGATTAACCAAGCCAGCGATCTGAAGGTCAAACCTCTTGACTTGATGATAGGGGTTGTCCAGCCTATCCTCTACGAGATCGGTGATCTCTGGGCAAGAGGCAGCGTGACGGTGGCGCACGAACATCAATTTACCTCCGTCGCACTAACGCTCTTGACAGCTGTCTATTCTCACTACAAGGAACTCGAAGGGACGAGGCGAGCACATCGGGGGGACATTCTGCTCGCCAACGCTGAAGGAAACTACCACACGCTTGGTATTCAGCTAGTCGCGCTTTCCCTCGCATCGCGATCGATTCCCCACGACATTGCTTATCCAGGACTGCCGACACGGGAGATTGTCGACCTTGTCAAGAGGCAGAAGCCGAAAATCCTAGGGATCTCCATCGCATTGCCGACCCAATTGAAATCGGTGCGTGAATTGGCCGAGGGGCTTCAGAGTTTGCCGAGCGGAGAAAGACCAGAGATGTATATCGGAGGAATTGCGGTTCGTGACGGTCTGCTTTTACCAAAAGAACTTAACATCAGCGTCTGCACATCTCTCTTTGAGTTTCCAGGACTTTCCGATGATGAGGAATTAGTGTCAGGAAGTGATTTACTGAGGTAATAAGATTGCGCAAAGAATTATTTAACTCCGTATTGTCGACACCTCTGAAGGTGGAGAGGCGACAAGCCCCTGCGTCTTCATTGGTTAGTGAGGATTGTTATGGTCACGTTTCTATTTCCGTAGTGAAAAACGAAGAGGACAATTCTTCGAATCGCCAATCTCGATGAGGATCATTCCGGTTTCTTCGTCAAACATGTTGTATCTTGAATAAGGCTCGACCTCTTTATATGGATGTCTGGAAGAGGAGAGTGTATTTACGCATGTGACGCAATAGTTCGATGCGCTTCTTGCATTCGAATTTTGTCCGCTACGCTTTTTATTTTCGTGCAGAGTGAACGCATCGGGAAATATTCTCTTGAACGCTGAAAGACGACGAGCGACGATTAAGGCATGGTGTTTTAAAGCCGGAAAAATTGTATTTGGGAGGCTAATAAACCCCTTCCGAAGAAAAGTTTTGGAGCACACGAGGTAATGCATACCACAATCACAAAACAGCAATATCAAGAATTTGTTATTGGGTTATTGACCGGAGAGCGGACGCAGTGCGCACAAATTGTACGAGGGTTGCTCGTGCCTGAGATTGGATTAATGGATATATACGTGAATCTCTTTCAGCCTGCACTCTATGAGAAGTAGGCAAAAGGTGGGAACGAGGGCAAATCTCCGTTGCCGTTGAGCAGCTGGCCACTGCAATTGTCGAGCGCTGGCTGGTGGTTGTTCAGACGAATGTCTTCAGCGGCACGGCCCAGTGCAAATCCGACGGCCAGCGTAGCGTCGGCCTGGGGTTAGTAATCGCTGCTAAAATTGTAGTTGCTCATGGGGGGCCGAGTGGAAGTGGAGTGCACTCCCGGCCACGGTGCGACGTTTACATTCACATTGCCAATCCGATCATCAAAATAGGCCAGGGAGCCGGCACACTAATGATAACAGGAATCTTCGGACAACAACTTACTTTGATGGAAGAACTCAAGGCGAGAACCTATCGAGCGCACGTTCAACTTCAATCTGCGCCCTTATTTCAAGCTCTAGTTTCCTGCCAATTACCTTTGGAATCATATGTGGGTCAATTGCGGGCATTGTCTGTCATTCATGGTGTGCTCGAGCAGGCGCTCGAAAGTTGCGCGGAAGAACGAGTTGCTTCTGTCTGGCATCGCAAGATGTGCAGACTCTCTCGACTTCAGCAAGACCTGCGATATTTCGAACCGCGCGCCGTGGCAGATCTGAAAGAGGCGACAGAGGCAGCGCTGAAAACTGCCGAGCACATTCGGCTCAATTCGCTCGTTCAACCGTTGTCTTTGTTGGCCTGCCTGTACGTTTTAGAGGGATCAATGCTCGGGGCAATAGTGCTGCGGCCGCTGTATGCAAAGGCATTCTTGCTCAAAGGCGAGGAAGGGATGTCCTACATGCATAGCGATGGGCTTCCAGCAAATGTCCGGTGGGAACAATTTCATGGTCGAATGAATGCACTTCGCTTGAGCGAAGAGGAACGCGAAGAGATGATCAAAGCCATAAATGATTTTTTTGCACGGGTCGAGGAAATCTACCTGGCGCTATATCCGTTCCGACTGGAATCCAAGACATACCTTGTCACTTCCATCAATCCCGAGGCGGGACGGCACCCGATACCATCCGATGCCCGCGAAGTCCAGGCCTCAATCAAAGCTGCTGATATTTGCTGGCAGCGATTCCCGTACTTTGAGCATCGTTACGGCGAGCGGGGAAAGAATTTTGCCCGCAGCGATGCGGCTTGGTTAGCTACTCTTTGCCAATGCGATCAACTGCAAATTATCCAGCAAGTGCGGTGGCTGGGTCATGTTCTTGCAAGTCGTGGCATGCCCACCCTGCTATTGCAGGTTCAGTTGGAAATTCTCGCTGAAGAATTGGCAGCGGTTGATCCGGAAAAAAAATCTGAATATATCAAATTATCGGAGTCAGCTTCCGAGCTCTCCAATACACGACGCAGGCATCTAACCGATGCACAGATTCAGGCAATCGCTGCTGACTTCGACCATGCTGTGGGAATCGAGTGGAGTACACGCTTTCCGCACACGGGGGAACTGCTCGCATCCGCTGTTACAGATGAGTCGGAGGGGAACGAAGGGGCGGTCGAAAGTCTTCGCTCCTGGATGATTGACGCCCGCCGCTTTCCAGCGGAGTGGATTGCGGCCGTTGAGAAGACTCTGGCTCAGATTCAGGTGCAAGTAGGGAGCAAAAACGGCTCATGCAAGTAATTGAATCCCATAATATACGATGAATGCGCTTTTACCTCTTTGAGGAAATCATTAACGGAAGGAAATCCTTGTTGTTATCATTACGGTAAGTGACTGCACCAAAAAAGACACAACGTGAACATGATGATGAGCTGTTATATTCCCTCGAGTAATGAAAAATGTCCGAGCCATAAACTACCACCGCAGGTGTAATCTTGCCGTCGATGCATTGCAACTTAGTCGCCGGAGTGACCTGCCCCCAGTTTATGTGCGAGTGCGTAGTTAGCTATTTTCTTCAGGCATTAGCAACCTGAAGTGGATAGAATGTTTCTGGTGCCGGTGGTTTGCGGTTCAATGAACTGTGCGGTCTGATCTTGTTGTACTTGTTCAACTCCTTTTCCATTACAGACTTTGCCTCTTCCGGCCCCAGACATTCACCATCTGGGGCTATTTGTCGGCCTATCCCGAAAACGGATTAGCACAAAAAATGGATTCGTGCATCTTTTTTCAAATTGCCTGCATCGCTGACTATCGGCAGGGATCCTGCTTCGCCATTTCGACAACACACTATAGGGTTCGTCTATATGGCAAGTTGCCACTTCGTCACTTTGACATCAGTTTTGCCGTTTGGCAAAATGACAAACTACTAACACACTGATCGGACTTTGACGCTTCGACATTCTATATAGAATCGTGGCAGGATGGCAAAATCTAGTACCACCCGCATGGATTGCTGAAAACGATCAGCCGTTTCGTCTTGCCAAATCCAAGTGACTTTCGTATATTACAGGTGCCAAAGTGCAACTGTTCTATAGAATTGTAAAGTAATTTGTACCCGGATTCGTGCAAAAAGTTGCTAGTTAGCGGCTGACGCGAAACGGAAAGTGCCGAATTCAACGGTATTTCATCTTGCCCCGTAGTGTAATTGGCAACACGTCTGACTCTGGATCAGAAGAGTCTAGGTTCGAACCCTAGCGGGGCAGCAAAATTTAAGCATATTCCCACCGAGAATCTCCTCGCTGTAGACGGAATTGTTGACAGCGGTGGTCAACGATCTCCGTATCTTCCAACCGTGACTCCCTTTACAAACGTCTAAACCAGATCTATATTTCGGCTGCTGCCAGAACGGCGGGCGCAAAAGGAAATCTGCGGGCTCAATCGCCGACGTGACGCTCTAAAGACACTAACCTAGTGCAAAGGGTATGACCTTCCCCCATTGTGTGGCCCAATGTTAAGTTTGTTAATTTCTTTAGGCATTGGTATGTTGAGGTGATTGCAGCGTCGCCGGCGCCAGTGGTTTGCAGCATCACGAACCATGCCGACTGAATCTATTGTAGGTATTCGTCCATAGCCCCCTCACGACCTTTGCTTCCTTCTGCCCCAGGTATTCACTATCTGGGGCTTTCTTA
>Ga0265338_10005140_pt1 | contig 17228 bp, 17 predicted proteins | sample 42126metaG_FD_193579 | JGI IMG/M metagenome (GOLD analysis project Ga0265338, IMG submission 193579) | Rhizosphere microbial communities from Carex aquatilis grown in University of Washington, Seatle, WA, United States - 4-21-26 metaG | ecosystem: Host-associated > Plants > Roots > Rhizosphere... | reverse complement strand
CAAGTCAAGCATCAGGTCAAGAAGCAAAAAAGCGGCTCGCAGGCCGCTTTGATCGGGTATCCAGCCGCACTGATTATTTCAGCGCATCGAACACGCGAGCACGGATGTCCTCGACGCTGCCCAGCCCGGAAATTTTCCGGTATTGAGGCGCCTTGAGCGAACCGCCGGTGCCGTGGCTAGCCCAGTTGGAGTAATAGTCGACCAGCGGGCGGGTTTGCGCGTCGTACACTTCGAGACGCTTCTTGACGGTTTCTTCCTTGTCGTCGTCGCGCTGGATCAACGGCTCACCGCTCACGTCGTCGATGCCTTCGACTTTGGGCGGGTTGAAGACCGTGTGATAGGTACGGCCCGACCCCGGATGCACGCGACGCCCACTCATGCGAACGATGATCTCGCTGAACGGGACGTCGATCTCGAGCACGTAGTCGATTGCCACGCCGGCTTGCTTCATCGCTTCGGCCTGCGGAATCGTGCGCGGGAATCCGTCGAACAGATAGCCGTTGTCGCAATCGCACTCTTTCAGGCGTTCCTTGACCAGGTTGATGATCAGCGTATCGGGCACGAGGTCGCCCGCGTCCATGAATTTTTTTGCTTCCACGCCAAGCGGCGAGCCGGCCTTGACCGCGGCGCGCAGCATGTCGCCCGTCGAAATCTGGGGAATGCCGAATTTCTCTTTGATGAAATTCGCCTGGGTACCTTTACCTGCGCCCGGGGCGCCCAAAAGGATCAAACGCATGGTGCCATCTCCCGATAGTGATTTTTTAAAATTCGCTTATTCCTAACTGACTCTGTTCAAGGCTCGCACGACGATCACACACCGGCCCAAAAGGGTCTCTGAAGGCTGCTGAAAGCGCGTTCAGTTGGCTGGATTGATCTGTGACGGGCCCGCTACCCGGTACGAAGACGAAGTGACGATTTACGTGACCGAGCAGGAAAAATCTGGTGAGGGCCGGCAGGTAAGCTCGCCCGGCACTCTAATGGTAATGCTTTGGTAAGGCTTGATTATGCCATGCCTGCCGCGCCTCGCAGCGCGTAAATCGCCCGTACGCGCTCAAGGTCGGCAGGCGTATCGACACCCGGCGCCGGTGCGCTAGCCGTCAGCAGCACGGCGATGCGCGCGCCATGCCACATCGCGCGCAGCTGTTCCAGCGCTTCGGCCTGTTCGATCGGCGCTTGCGCCAGACTCGGGTAAGTGCGTAAAAAAGCGGCGCGATATGCGTACAAACCGATATGCCGGTAGACTGCGCCGGCGACCGGCGCCGCGCTCAGCGCGGCGATTTCGGGCCACGCGGCGTAGGCGTCGCGCGCCCACGGAATCGGCGCGCGCGAAAAATACAAGGCGACCCCGCGTGCATCCAGCACCGTCTTGACGACATTGGGATTGAATACCTCCGCGGCATCGGTGATCGGATGTGCGGCGGTCGCAATCGCGCAATCGGGCATCGCATCGAGGTGGGCTGCCACTTTGCGGATCAGGTCGGAGTCGATCAGCGGCTCGTCGCCCTGCACATTGACAACGATTTGATCGTCGCTCCAGCCGCGCAACGCGGCGACTTCGGCCAGCCGGTCGGTGCCGGACGGATGGTCGCTGCGCGTTAGCACCGCTTCGATACCGTGTTGCTGCGCGGCGAGCATGATTTCCGGGGCATCGGTTGCGATCAGCACCTGATGGGCGCCCGCGGCGCGAGCCCGCTCGGCCACGCGTACGACCATTGGTTTGCCGCCCAGGTCGGCGAGCGGTTTGCCGGGCAGGCGCGTCGAGGCGAGGCGCGCAGGTACCACGGCAATAAAAGATACCGGTTTATCGGGCACGTTCAAGCATCCGGTCAAATGTAAGGGCCAAGCAGGGGAGGGAGAATTGCGCTGGATCAGCGGCCTTCCGGGTTGACCAGCGTGCCTTCGACGGTCTGGCGCGCTTCGTTGGCCAGCATGACCGGGATGCCGTCGCGAATCGGATAGGCCAGTTTGTCGGCATGGCAAATCAGTTCCTGGGCCGTGCGGTCGTGTTCCAGCGGACCTTTGCACAGCGGGCAGACGAGGATTTCAAGCAGGCGAGTGTCCACGAATTTTCTCCACAACAAGCGCTATTAAGCGGGGGGCGAGCACGGCTTGGACCGGTACGACCCAGATGCGCGCATCGTCCCAACCCGCGCATTTTACCGCATCCTTTTCGGTGATCAGGATCGCATCGGCGTTGACTAGCGCGAAAGGGTTATCGGCGTAGGCGTAATGGTCAGACAGCGGCAAGGTCGTCGGGGTTAGGCCAGCGGCGCGCACCAGCGCGAAAAAACGCTCCGGCGAGCCGATGCCCGCGGCCGCAAGCACGCGTTGCGATGCGAAGTGCGCCAGGGGCCGTTGCTGCGTCGGGTCGGTCAAACGCCATGCGGCGCCGGGCGTCAGGCTGAGCGCATAGGTGTCGGGCCACGGCGGCAGGCCGTGCGCGTAGGGATTGTTGATCAGCGTGGCGTCACGATGGCGGGACAGCGGTTCGCGCAACGGCCCGGCGGGCAGTAAAAAGCCGTTGCCGCCAAGCCGGTGATCGAATACCACCAGTTCGACCTGGCGCGCGAGCCGGTAATGCTGCAAGCCGTCGTCGCTGAGTATCACGTCGACCTGCGGATGAGCGGCGCATAAGGCGCGCGCAGCGGCAGGCCGGTCGCGGCAGACCCAGACCGGCGCGCCGGTGCGTTGCGCGATCAGCAACGGCTCGTCGCCGGCCTGTGCGGCGCTCGAACGCGCATCCACTGAGCGGGGCGTGTCGATACGCGCCCCGTAGCCGCGCGAGATGACGCCCGGAAAATAACCGGCCGCGCGTAACGCTTCGACCAGCGCGATGACCGTCGGTGTCTTGCCAGTACCGCCCACCGTGACGTTGCCGACCACCACCACCGGCACGCCGACGGATTCTATTTGCAGCCAGCCGCGCCGGAAGGCGAGCCGTCGCAACGCGCTCAATGCACCGAATAGCAATGAGAACGGCCACAATAGCCAGGCCAGCATGCCGCGTTGCTGCCAGGATCGGATCAAATGGCCTTCCAGTTTTTCGCGGGCGGCGGCCAGACGCGATTTCGTTGCTGTCATCGGGGGCGCACTCATACACTCACAGAATTCGATATCCCGATGGCGCCTGTCTAGTTAGCGGGCGCCCGGGTCGTGAACAAACGGTTATGCCTTTACTCCATCGGAGCCGTGGCGATAACTGCGCCATTGTCCCTCACTGCATTAGGCAAGCTTGGGGAAATACCGGAACATGGCTGACGCGTTCCGGCCCGGAACTCTAGCGCGCCCAGATGGCCCCCGCAAGCAGCGATGGACTCGGCGCTCTACGATTTAATCGACTGGGCGCGTATAAGAGGGCTCGAGCGGGGCACGTAAATTCACACATGAGTGGACACGTGAGCTGCTCCGTGGACGGACGAATGCATACGCGAGGCGTCAACGAGGCGGTGCGCCCCGTGCAATGCGGCCTGTGGATAACTCTGTGCACTTCTTTTTTACGAAAAAAAATATCGCGTCATGCGTAAAGGTTCCCAGGTTTGCCAAGTATATTTTTTTGTCTTTATTCATATAAATCAATGGTTTATAGTGTGACGGAACCATGTCGGCACTGTTTTTGGCAATGCTTCGGTAAAATAGAAAATGTGGACATGTTGATCCACCAGCGGCGAGTAAAGTTGAATGACACTTGAATCCGGTTTTTCCGATCCCTCCGATTTTCACAGCGAGGCGAATGCCCGCAGCGACGCGGTGATCCCTGTTTCGGCCTTGAACCGCGCGATTGCCAATACGTTGGAGCGAAATTTTCCGCTGAGCTGGATTTCCGGCGAGGTGTCCAATTTCACCCGTGCGGCCAGCGGGCACTGGTATTTCTCGATCAAGGACGCCGGGGCCCAGATCCGCTGCGTGATGTTCCGCGGGCGTGCGCAGCATGCCGAATTCACACCTCGCGAAGGCGACCGGATCGAAGTTCGCGCGCTCGTCACGATGTACGAACCGCGCGGCGAACTACAACTCAGCGTCGAAGCGGTGAGGCGCACCGGCCAGGGGCGGCTCTACGAAGCGTTCTTGCGCTTAAAGGCACTACTCGAGGCGCAAGGTTTGTTCGACCCTGCGCGTAAGCGCGCCTTGCCCACCCATCCGCGCGCCATCGGCATCGTGACATCGCTGCAGGCAGCGGCCTTGCGCGACGTGCTGACCACGCTCGCACGGCGCGCGCCGCACGTGCCGGTCATTATTTATCCGGCGCCGGTACAGGGCGCGGGTGTATCGGCCAAGCTCGCGGCGATGGTGGCAGCCGCCAACCAGCGCAATGAGATCGACGTCTTGATCGTGTGCCGTGGCGGCGGGTCGATCGAGGATTTGTGGGCCTTTAACGAAGAGGTGCTGGCGCGCGCCATTGCCGAAAGCCGAGTGCCGGTGGTCAGCGGTGTGGGCCATGAAACCGATTTCACGATTGCCGACTTCGCCGCCGATGTGCGCGCTCCGACGCCGACCGCCGCCGCGGAACTGGTCAGTCCGCAACGCGCGCTACTGCTGCGTGAGCTGGAGCAGCGCCAGGACGCGCTGGCTCGCGCGCTGCAACGCAGCCTGGAGCAGCGCGCTCAACAGCTCGACTGGCTGGCGCGCCGTTTGGTCAGTCCGGCCCAAAAACTGGAACGTCAGCGCGAACAGCTAGTCCAACTTCGCACGCGCTTGGCCGGTGCCGTCCAGCGGTCACTGCGCGAGGGTCACGCTCGTTTCTCGCTGGTGCAGTTGCGCTGGCGGCGTGCTCGCCCCGATGCGCTGCGGGCGCAACGCGATTTGGCGCAAATGTCGCTGCGCTTGCGCACGGTTTTTGCGCGGCGGCTTGAACGGCGCCATGCCCAGCTCAGCGAGCTGGCAGCCAAAACCACGTTGCTCAGTCCGCGCCGCACGCTTGAGCGCGGTTACGCCGCTTTACTCGATGCACAGGGGCGAGCGGTGCGTTCACCCGACGCGCTCAAACCGGGGCGCAGCGTTACGGTGTATCTTGCACACGGCGTGGCCGATCTGGGTATTGCCGATGTGCAGCCCAGGTTGGATGGTAGTTTGTAGTTGCACGCACAGGGCTTGCCGACAGATTTTCTCCGATAATACGGGTTTGCGAGGTTTTTCCAACTCGCCTACAATCAAGCGCTCTCAAGAATTTCGCTTTGCAGGCTCGCTCTGACTCTCCCGATCGACTCGATCGGTTCTCTTGTTAACTAAGGAACATTCTCATGGCACATACTCTTCCGGCTCTGCCGTACGAAAAAGACGCGCTGCAGCCGCATATTTCAGCGGAAACCCTGGAGTTCCACTACGGCAAGCATCATCAAGCCTATGTAACGAATTTGAATAACCTTATTCCGGGTACCGAATTCGAAAACATGTCACTCGAAGACACGATCAAGAAATCGTCGGGTGGCGTATTCAATAATGCGGCGCAGATTTGGAACCACACGTTCTATTGGCATAGCCTCTCGCCCAAAGGCGGCGGCGAGCCGAGCGGTGCGTTGGGCGACGCGATCAAGAAGCAGTGGGGTTCGTTCGCTGCGTTCAAGGAAGCGTTCACCAAGGCTGCCGTGGGCACCTTCGGTTCGGGTTGGGCATGGCTGGTCAAAAAAGCCGACGGTTCGCTCGACATCGTTTCGACCAGCAATGCTGCTACACCGCTGACCACGGACGCGAAGGCCCTGCTGACGATCGACGTGTGGGAACACGCCTATTACATCGACTACCGCAATGCGCGTCCGAAATATGCTGAAGCGTTCTGGAACATCGCCAACTGGGAATTCGCTGCAAAGAATTTCGCCGCTTAAACAGTGGAAAATAAGTTGCGGGGGCATGGCGATATAGCTTGGAAAATTCGAGCGTAGCCCTGCAATGAGGCTTGAACGCGCAGCGCAAAGGAAAGCCCTCCATCCGGAGGGCTTTCTGTTATCTGGATTCCCCAGCCCCTCATCTCGACACCGCTCTGGCGTCTATCCTGTTGATGCGCGTCACGCGTCGTTGCCGTTGCGCTGTTTCGCATTCCAAGTGACAATCGGCTAGCGCGGCTCGTCGAACCGCCCACCTGACAATTTAAAACTCGCATAAATGCATCTAGCTCAACCGGTAAATCGTGAAGGCGTCCTCGGCAAAAGCAAGATCACCGTCGGCCGCTTTACCTACGGAACGCAATGTCTTGCGATAGCACACTACGATCAAGGCGCTCCGCTGGCAATCGGATCGTTTTGTTCGATCGCCGAGAACGTCACGATATTTCTGGGAGGCGAACACGACCATCAAAACGTGTCAACTTATCCATTCGCCCATCCACGATTTTTTGCGCAGCTGGGGGGCGAGCACCTCACGCCATACTCCGGCACCAAAGGCGGTGTGACGATCGGGCACGATGTATGGATCGGCAAAGGCGCCACGATCATGTCCGGCATCACCGTGGGCGACGGTGCGGTGATCGCGGCCAATGCTCACGTTGTCAAGGACGTCGAGCCGTATTCGATAGTAGGCGGCAACCCGGCCAAGCATTTGAAGTCGCGGTTTGACCAGAATATCGTCGACTTGTTGATGCGCTTGAGGTGGTGGGACTTGCCTGTCGAGGCGATCAAGGAAATCAGCAACGTTCTCGCCGCAAAGCCGAGTCAAGAGGTGTTGTCGGACCTGTTGACCCGCTACCGGCCGGCAATGATGGAACGGCACTTGAATGAATGAGCTTATCGGCGAGCTTCGCTTTCGTCGCGACGGACCGCAACCGCGGCTCCAGCGGCACAGCGTATGTTCGACCCAGCACGTTCATTAGCGACACTGCATCTATCAGGATCGCTAAAAAAACCGCGACAGTTCTTTCATATGCGCCCAAACTGCGTTATATAGCGGTCGCTCTCGCGGCTGGCAGACCAGGAGAAACATGATGGCAAAGGGCCAGATACACCTTCGTGAGACGAAGCAGCCTAAACAAGCCAAGAAGATGCCGTTGCCTGTAACCGGTGTGTCTTGGACGAGCGTCCCGAAGACGGCCCCCGCCAGTGCGCCCGTAAGGCCAAAATAAACACGCGCGCGCAGGCGCAGGATTGCGTGGGCACCTTCTTCATCTCGTCCAGGCACTACCCATGATGGCCCCGGTTTTGCTAGCCATCGCCCCAAACCCTATTGCTGCGATTGTCGCGAGGCGATGGAACGTTGTAGCATGAAGAATCTGGTTTGGAAGCCCGGGCTATGCATCGCGCTATAGTTTGGAAATTGCCACGAAAACGAAAGCCCTCTATTGCGAGGGCTTTCTGCTGTTCGCGCAGAGCAACGATATCCGATAAATGACCGACCAAAATCCCAGCATTGAATCCGGACCTGGGCCTGTCCCGCCCTGGCTGAACGCGGGCCGGTTGCGAGCGTACCTGGGAACCGTATTTTTTTTATTGCAAATGGCTGTGCTGGTAGGAACCTGCTGGACGGCCTGGCGTATCTACAGCCAGCCGTGCGGCTTCGACTTCCAAACCTTCTGGGCGGCATCGCGCCTGACGCTCCAAGGCACGCCGCTGCTAGCCTATTCGTGGGATGCGATCAAACACACCGCGCAGCAGATCGGGCCGCACGTTCCGCTGACCGGTCCATGGCGTTACCCTCCCAATTTTCTGCTGCTGGTTCAGCCGTTTGCGTTGCTTCCGTGTCCCATTTCTTATCCGATTTTCGCACTTCTCACCACGACGATTTTTATTCGGATGTTGCGCAAGGCATTGCCGATGGCCGATGCCATGGTGTGGATACTCGCTTTTCCCGGTCTTTGGCTCAATGCGGCACAAGGGCAAAACGGGAGCATGACCGCCATTTTTGCACTTGGGGCGTTCTGGTTCATGCAACAAAAACGCCCGGTGCTGGCGGGCGTTTGTATTGGAATGCTGTCTATCAAACCGCATTTGGCCATCCTGTTTCCGCTCGTGCTCGCCTGCGCCGAAATGTGGACCACATTCATTGCCGCGGCCGTGACTACAGTGTTGTTCACCGGGCTGTCGATCGCGGTGTTTGGCGTGGCGATAGTCCCGGCATTTCTGCACGGGATGAGCGGCGCCAGCAGCGATCTGGCAAACGGTCTGCTGCCCTGGCAACAGATGGCGAGCCTGTTCGCGGCGCTGCGCGAAATGCACGTTGCGATTACGCCTGCTTACCTGGCTCAAGGTTGCGGGGCGATCGTTGCAGCCAGCGTAACGGCTTGGGTGTGGCGCAACTCGCGCGAACTGGAAGTGCGGGCAACGGCGCTGGTCGCGGGCACGTTCATGATCAGCCCGTACATCTACAACTACGATGCGGTATGGCTGGGCATACCGGTCGCATTGCTGAGCGCAAAAGGCCTGCGAGACGGCTGGTTGCACTGGGAGCGTCCCATTTTGATGGTCGCGTACCTGTACCCGCTATTTGGAAGCGAGGCCGCTTATGCCTGGAATATCGGATTGGGTCCGGTGGTTTTTGCTGCGCTGCTGTTCGTGAGCGTGCGCCGCGTTGCGCATCATCGTTCAGTGCCGGCGCGCTTCGATCCAAAGGTCCATAGCAGATTGGCTGAATAGGTCAGCACCAGAACGAGCGCGGTAGAGCATGCCTGTGCCAACAGGTAGTTGAACGCGAACGTGACGGTCATCAAGTGCATCAGGATCGCATTAAGTCCGATACCCGCGATGGCGATCGACGCAAAGCGGCCTGCCGTTTGCAAAATTCCGGCCCGGCTCTTGAACGTGATCCGGTAATTCAATCCGTAGTTGACGACGGCGCCCATGCACGCGCCAACCGATGAAGCCAACACCGGTCGCGCGACCCCGCTTTGAACCAGCAGCACCAACACTGCATATTGGCACGCGGTTCCGGTGGCTCCGACCGCAACATAGGTTAAGAAACGTTGGACGCTGGGCATCGGTGGGCGGCCGTTAATGCTTCGCGTTGCCATATTGACGACGAATCAGATAGATCGGACGTCCTTTGGACTCCAGATAGACCCGGCCAATATATTCGCCCAGAACGCCGATGCCGATCAATTGAATCCCGCCAAGAAAAAGGATGACCGTGAGCAACGACGCATACCCCGGCATGTCGATGCCGCGTATCAGCGTTTTGACTATGGTCACGAGGCCATAGATGAAGGAGAGCGATGAAATCACGAGGCCGCAGTAGGTCCAGCAGCGCAATGGCACCGTGCTGAAACTCGTTATCCCTTCAATGGCGAAATTCCACAATTTCCAGCCGGAAAACTTCGTGGTGCCAGCGCTGCGAGGAGCCCGGACGTATTCGACCGTCGTGGTCTTGTAGCCTAACCAGGCAAACAGGCCTTTCATGAAACGCCGATTTTCCGGCAACTGTTTGAGTGCGTCGAGTACTAGGCGATCGATCAGGCGAAAGTCACCGACGTTCTCAGGCAAAGCGATATCCGCCACCGCATTGTGCACACGGTAGAACAGCTGTGCAGTTTTGCGTTTAAGGTAGGAGTCGGTGCCGCGGTTGGTGCGCTTGGCCAGTACGACTTCATAGCCGTCAAGCCATTGTTCGATCAGGCGCGGGATCAGTTCGGGCGGATCCTGAAGATCGGCATCGATGGGAATGATGGCATCGCCCAAGGCCTCGTTCAGCCCAGCGGTCAGGGCGGCTTCCTTGCCGAAATTTCTCGATAGGTCGATTACCCGCGTGCGTGGATCCAGTCCAACCATGGCGATCAGTTGTTCCAAGGTGTCGTCGGAACTGCCATCGTTGATGCAAACGATTTCGAAATCGAAACGATCTAGGGCCGCGAGCACCGGGGCGATTGCCGCAAAGAAATTGGCGACCGCCAGGCTCTCATTGTAAAAAGGGACGACGAGCGATAGCAGCGGTTTTTCCGTCTGTTGACTTGACGCATTTCCCGTCATCCCTGGCTTGGAATTTCCCGTGGAATAGGGAGGCTGCGAGTCGAGAGGTTGGGCGTTTCTAATTATCTGCTCCACGGGCTGCATGCTTGCCGGGATTCCTGTCTCGCAGCACAAGATCACCGGTTCCAGACGGATCGTTACGGGGTATCCAGCTTGTCCAAAGCATTCTATCTTATCGCGGAGAAGAAAAAATCCTGCACAAGGCCGATCCGTACGAGATCGGCCGAGCGGGTGACTAAGCCTGCGATCAAGCGGGTGCTCAAGCAGACGGTCGCCGCCGGCGCTCGCGTATGCGCTTTTCAACTTCGCTGATATAAGCCGCCGCCTCCGCGACCGTGTAGATCGTCCGACGCCTCAGGTGGACCGTCTCGGCGAAGGTCGGATCGGTGCTGCCTTCGATATCGCAGGCCATTGCCAGGGCGAGGAACGCGTGTTGGTTCAACGACAGCGGCGCGGCGAAGCTGGGGGCCACCGGAGGACTCTCGAACAAGCGCATGAAGCGCGTGAAAAAACCGTAGTCCGCGGTCGAGGGGAGCGTGCTCGGCGCTTCCTCCTCGGACAGGCGCGGCGCATTCTGGTTGATCGCCGCCGCGAGCGTATTGGCCGTTCGGTCCCGCGCGGTCAAGGCGTCGAGCCCGAAGCGCGCCTCGAGCGTGGCCAGGATCGAAGTGTGATCGAAACGGGTGCCGGGATCGTCGGGTGCCGTGCCGATCACCGTGCCCCTTTGCGTGTAAGCGCTTACGATCACCGCGGGCACTCGCACGCCCAACAAGTCGAAAACGAAGTCGATGCCGGGTGTGGCATACCGCGCTTCGTCGCCCGGCGCAACGGCTGCCGGAGGCGGCACATGATCGTAGAAACCACCGTGTTCATCGCAGGTGACGACCAGCATCGTCTCGGGCCATAACGCCGAGTTGCGTAACGTGTCATAGACCAGCTTGATCAGCTTTTCACCCTCGCGAATATCGTTGAGCGGGTGCATCGAGTTGCCGTTTACGCAATCGTGGCCCGTGTCGTAAGCCGGCTCGATGAAGGTATAGGCGGGCAAATCCCGCGCTTTGACGTCGGAGGCGAACTCCGACATATGACGAAAATTTTTCGTCAGCGGATCGACGTACTCCTTGCGCAGACTGTCGATTCCCGCGCACTGGGGCAAGCCGTCGTGATATACGCGCCATCGCTCGACGCCCAGCCGTTCGAATATCGTCTGGTTCTCAAATGAATAGCCGCCGAGAATTTGCGCTTCGCTCGGACTGGCGGTCAGGCCGCCGGAAGTGGCGGCATGGACGAAAAAACGGTTCGGCCAGGTCGGACCCGGCAGCGACGCATGCCAAAAGTTGCAGATGGCGAATTCTCGGGCCAGCGCTGCCAGCACAGGTATCTGGGCCGGCCTGTAATATTCCATGACGCGATTGGCCTCTTCCAGCGTGGGTGCTGCTGCCTGCGCGCTGCTGACGAAACCCGACATCGGTGCCGGCGTGACCGGCCGATTAGGCAGGCGGTCCGTCCCCGAGTACAAGCCGTAAAGTTGAATTTGAATGTCGTCGAATTCATGTCCCGGATCGAACGACATCGTGTAGCGTTTCGCCGGAGTCCGCACACCGCTGGCGGTATTGAACTGCGATCTGGCGGATTTCGACCAGGCGGCCGCGGCGGCGGGTTTGCCGACTACACGGGGATCGACCGACTGCAGGCTCCCTAGCAAGTGGTCGAACGAGCGGTTTTCCAGCATGAGTACGACGAAATGCTGGATTTTTCCCAACGATGAGGCGGGCATAACGCGAATCTCCGGTCCGAGACACTGCCCACTGTAGTGGAAGCTATGACTTATGACCAGCCGTCGCTGCGCCGAGCGTCATCGATTCGCGTGCGCCCGCGTTACAAAATGGTGGCCGTGGCGGGTGCCTGCAACACGTCGTACAGCGTGCGCGCCACGACTTTGGTGGCACGCCGCAAGTCTTCGAGCAGCAGATGTTCATCGGCGCGCTTGGCGTTCGATTCGAGCACGGTGCGTGGGCCGGCCCCGTACAGTACCGCAGCCGCACCGGCTTGCGCATAGAGGCGCGCGTCGGTGTAAAGCGGCGTGCCGCGCGCAGCCAGCGGTTCGCCCAGCACCGCGAGTCCATGCCGCTGCAATGCCTCGACCAAGGGCGCGATGGCCGGTGTGGGCATCATCGCGCGCGCCAATAACAAACGTTTGATCTCGACCTCGATTCCAGGCACTTGAGCCGCGGTCGCTTCGATCAGAGCGCGCAAGCCGGTTTCCACCGCTTGCGGGTCTTCTTCCGGGATCATGCGCCGATCGAGCTTGAACGCGACTTTCCCGGGCACTACGTTGGTGTTCGTACCCCCGGCGATCCAGCCGACGTTCAGGTAAGGGTGGTCGATACCGGGAACCTGCGAGCGCTGCTCGCGGTAGCGCGCATTCTGCGCGTACAGCGCGTTCAGGATGCCGACTGCGCCTTGCAACGCGTCGATGCCGCTGGCGGGAATTGCCGCGTGGGCCATCTTGCCGTGCACGGTCACTTCCATTTGCAGGCAGCCATTGTGGGCGGTGACGACTTCATAGGCGAAACCGGCGGCGATCACGTAGTCGGGGCGGGTCAGTCCTGCGCGCAGCAGCCACCCGGGCCCGAGCTCGCCACCGAATTCCTCGTCGTAGGTGAAGTGCAGTTCCACCGTGCCCGCCAGTGGCGCGTGCAAGGCTTCCAGCGCGCGCAGCGCAAAGGTATAGGTTGCGAAGTCGCTCTTGCTGACTGCGGCAGCTCGACCGTACAGCTTGCCGGCCTCGATGGTTGCATCGTAAGGCGGGTGCCGCCAACCATCGCCGGGCGGCACCACATCGCCGTGCGCGTTGAGCGCGATGGTGGGGCCGGCGCCAAAACGGCGCCGCACGATCAGGTTGGTGATGCTTTGCAGGCCTGCGGCCAGCACTTCGGCCTCGGGCACTGGATGGACTTCGGCATTCAAGCCGAATTCGCCGAGCAGTGCCGCGGTGCGTTCGGCGTTCGGCGCGTTGTTGCCGGGCGGCGTATCGGTCGGAATTTGGACCAGCGCTTGCAGAAAGCGGGTTTGTGCATCGAAGTGCTGGTCGATCCAACGATCGAGGTCATGGTACGCAGGTGACGATACAGGTTGGACAGTCATGCAGACTCGCTAAGGTAAGGCATGTCAGGCTTAAGGCCGGGCAAAATGTTCAATGAAATGCAGCAGGACCGACGTGGCGATCTCCGCATCTTCCGCGGTCATGGTTTCGAGCGGGTTGTGGCTGATGCCGCCATTGCCGCAGCGCACGAATAGCATTGCGGTCGGGGTAACCGCGGCGAATTGCATCGCGTCATGGCCCGCGCCGCTAGGCAAATGTTTGACGCTCACGCCATGCGCGGCGATGGCGTCGGCCATGCGTTGTTGCAGCGATGGTGCGCATGGCGACGCGGCGAGCGCGTAGTAGGGCGCCCAGGTAAATTCCACGCGACGGCGCTGCGCGATGGCTGCGAGGTTGTCGTGCAACGCCTGGAGGGCATCCAGGCGTTGCGCGTCATCGCCTGAGCGCAGGTCGATCGAGAACTCCACCTGACCGGGGATCACGTTCACGGCGCCGCCGCCGGCGACGCTGAACTTGCCGACGGTGGCGACAATGTGCGGCGTGCGCGTGTGCGCCAACTGTTCGACTGCCAGCGCCATTTCAGCGGCGGCCGCGAGCGCGTCGCGGCGCCCAGCCATGGGCACGGTGCCCGCGTGTCCCGCCAGGCCGCTGACGCTGACCTTGACACGGGTGCAGCCGGCGATCGCCGTGACCACGCCCACCGGCAGGCCGGTGTTGAGCAGCACCGGACCCTGTTCGATATGACTCTCGACAAAGCAGGCAACGCGACTGAAGTCGCGTTGCAGTGTCGCCCAACCATCGGCGTGGCCGCCGAAACGGCCGATCGCCTCGCGCATCGACAGCCCCGCATCGTCGGCCATCTCCAGCCACGCCGGGTCGAAGTGCCCGCTCATCGCAGCCGACCCGACCATCGTGACATTGAAGCGCACGCCTTCCTCATCGCCAAAGCCGATCACCTCGATCGCATGCGGCAGGCGCACGCCGCGCGCGTTGAGATCGTGGACACATGCGATCGCGCTGATGATGCCGAACACGCCGTCGTACTTGCCCGCATCGACTACGCTATCGAGGTGCGAGCCGGACATGATGACGCTCGCGTCCGGCGTGAGCCCGGCATAGCGGCCCACCACATTGCCCAGTGCATCGTAGTCGGCCTGCATGCCCGCGTCGCGCATCAGCGCGAGCAGGTAGTCGCCGGCTTGACGGTGTTGCGGCGTCAGATAGGTGCGCGTCAGCCGGCTGTCGTCCTGCGTGAAGCGGGCCAGATCGTCGGCTTGCTGTATCAAACGGGTTCCAAAGCGCATCGAGCGACTCCGTAAAACAGGCTTTGCATAATCAGGCCGCGACCATGCCGAGAAACTGTTGCAGTTCGGGCGTGCTCGGGCGGCTGAAAAACTCCTCGGGTGCGCCCGTCTCGTGTACTTTACCCTGATGCATGAAGATCACGCGGTCGCAGACTTCGCGCGCGAAGCGCATCTCGTGCGTGACCATCATGAGCGTCATGCCGGCATCGGCCAGCGCACGCACGACAGCGAGCACTTCATTGACCAGTTCGGGGTCGAGCGCCGAGGTGATTTCGTCGCACAACAGCGCGCGCGGCTGCATTGCCAGCGCTCGCGCGATGGCCACGCGCTGCTGCTGCCCACCCGAAAGCTGATCGGGCATGGCGTCGAATTTTTCGGCGAGGCCGACGCGTCCGAGCATGTCGCGAGCGATCCGCTCGGCTTCATCGGCCGCGGTCTTCTTGACCACCTGCTGCGACAGCATCACGTTGCGCCCGGCCGAGAGATGCGGGAACAAATTGAACTGCTGGAAGATCATGCCGACCTTGAGGCGCAGTTCGCGCAAATGCGTTTCGTGCGTGCTGACCGGCACCTCGTCGACCGTAATGCTGCCTTCGCTAATGGTTTCCAGCCCGTTCACGCAGCGCAGCAAGGTGCTTTTGCCGGAGCCGCTCTTGCCGATCACGGCAATCACTTCGCCGGCCTCGACCGAGAGGCTCACGCCCTTGAGCACATGGTTGGCGCCGAAATGCTTATGTACGTTATCAATGACTATGAGCGGCATTGAGCTTCCTCTCGAGATGTTTGGCCAGGCGCGAGAGCGGCCAGCACAAGATGAAATAGAGCGCCGCTACCATCGCGTAGACGGTGAAAGGCTTGAATGTGGCGTTGGTGATGATGGTTCCGGCCTTGGAGATTTCCATGAAACCGATGATGGAGGCCAGTGCCGTGCCCTTGATCACTTGCACCGAAAAACCGACGGTGGGCGCAATCGCAATGCGCATCGCTTGCGGCAACACGACGTGGCGCATTTGCTGCAAGTAGCCCATTGCCAGCGAAGACGAGGCTTCCCACTGGCCGCGCGGCACTGCGTCGACGCAGCCACGCCAGATTTCGGCGAGGAACGCGCTGGCCCACAGCGTCAATGCGAGGCTGGCGGCGCTCCATGGCGTGGTGTCGACGCCGAGCAGCGACAAGCCGAAGAATGCGATGAACAACTGCATCAACAGCGGCGTGCCCTGAAACAGTTCGATGTAAATGCGGGCCGTGCCCTGTAGCGCCTGGCCGCGCCCGGTACGCAGCAGCAGGATCAGCAAGCCGACCACGCCGCCGCCGATAAACGCGACCAGCGACAGTGCAATCGTCCAGCGTGCCGAAAGCAACAGGCCGCGGGCGATGTCCCAGAGAGTAAAGTCGCTCATCGTTTCACCTTGCGCGGAAATAACTGTATGCCGATTTGCCGCATCACTTGCCGCACGAAAATGGCCAGCAGCAGATAGATGCCGGTCGCGACGAAATACGCCTCGAAGGCGCGGAAATCGCGCGACTGGATGAAGTTGGCCGCGAAGGTCAGGTCTTCCACCGCGATCTGCGAACACGCAGCCGAGCCCAGCATCACGATCACGACCTGGCTCGATAGCGCGGGCCAGATTTTTTGCAGCGCCGGGCGTAACACGACATGGCGAAACACCTGCAGCCGCGTCATAGCCAGGCACATGCCCGCTTCGATCTGACCGCGCGGCACCGCATCCACGCCAGCACGGATGATCTCGGTGCTATAGGCGCCGAGATTGAACACCATGGCCAGCGAAGCGGCTTCCAGTTCGGTAAGCTGAATACCGGCGCTGGGCAGGCCGAAGAAGATGAAGAACAACTGGACCAGGAACGGCGTATTGCGCACGATTTCGACATACGCGCCGACCGCCATTTTCAAAGGCCGCGGCCCATAACTGCGAGCCCATGCGCCGAAGATGCCCAGTGCTATGCCGCATACCCCGCCGATCGCGATCAGCTCGAGGGTCAGCCACGCGCCCTTGAGCAGCAGCGGGTAGTAGGCCAGTACATCGCCGAAATTAAAGTGATATCGCATGGAGCACTCAGAGTGTTGCTACGGTTAGACGGCGCGTCGGATCGGTGATTACAGGTTGGCCGGCAGCTTGGCGTTCAGCCATGTTTGCGAAATACGATCGAAGGTGCCGTCCTTCTTACCTTGCTCGATCAGCGCATTGATCTTGTCTTTCAGGCGCGGCTCATCCTTGTTCAAGCCGATCTCGCATGGCGAGTTCTTGATCAGGAATTTCGGCTCCGGCCTCTTCGGCGGATTCTTGGCGAGAATCGCGGCTGCCACGACGTTGCCCGAGGCAATCAACTCGACCTGGCCCGAGAGAAATGCGCTGATGGTGCTGTTGTTGTCTTCGTAGCGCTTGATGACGGCGGTGGACGGGGCGATCTTGCTCAGTTCGATGTCTTCGATTGCGCCACGGGTCACACCGACGGTCTTGCCAGCCAGATCGTCAGCTTTGCTGACCTTCTCGCTGGCCGGCCCGAATACGCCGTTATAGAACGGCGCATAGGGCACCGAAAAATCGATCACCTTGTCGCGCTCCGGATTTTCGCCGAGGCTGGAAATCACGAGGTCAACCTTGCGCGTGGTGAGGTAGGGAATCCGGTTGGCGCTGGTCACGGGCACCAATTCGAGCACCACGTTGAGTTTTTTCGCCAGGTATTTCGCAGTGTCGATGTCGTAGCCGACGGGCCGCAGGTCGGGCCCGACCGAGCCGAACGGTGGGAAATCCTGCGGCACGGCGACCTTCAGCGTCTTGGAGGCGATGATGTCGTCAAGCGCATCGGCGTGGGCGAACGATGCCGCGCCCAGCGCGGCCGCGGCAAACAAGGTGGTGATCAGGCGGTGCAGTTTCATGAGGTTCTCTCTTTAGCAGTCGTGGAGGGTGGGGCGGG
>Ga0265338_10005139_pt1 | contig 17233 bp, 13 predicted proteins | sample 42126metaG_FD_193579 | JGI IMG/M metagenome (GOLD analysis project Ga0265338, IMG submission 193579) | Rhizosphere microbial communities from Carex aquatilis grown in University of Washington, Seatle, WA, United States - 4-21-26 metaG | ecosystem: Host-associated > Plants > Roots > Rhizosphere... | reverse complement strand
TTATGGAAGTGTTGTTGCTGTTCAGGATTCGGCGGATGGAATTTCGACCGGTCTTCGTCTTCCTGGCGAAGGTGGTGATGTTCAGGTTCTCTGCGGCCATCCTCTCACGGATGGCGTTTGCTAGGGATCGCTTCATTTTCAGCGCAACGCTCATGGGAGCGTAGTGGGCCAAAATTGGCACACTGTCAAGACGATGCGGGACGGCTCAGCGGGCATTTTGCGGCTTACATTCAGCTGAGAAGCCGGCTTCACGCCAAGGCAGGTTTGGCAAGCTTCGATGAGTCCCATGTGGCAACAGATGGAAAACGGTGAAAAAAGAGCCACTAAACAGGTGTCTTAGCGACGGCCGTAGGGAAGTAACCACGAAGGTCGCGGGTTCGAGTCCCGTCCATCCCGCCATTTTGAGGGTCTACACCAAAGATTGGGGACGTGTGCGTTGATGGATGGGTTGGTGGTTGTGGTTAACCGCACTGGGCGATGACGCGCAGGCGGTGAAGGTATGCAATTTGCCACCACGAACGCTCCAGCCTGTGGGGACGCACAATCCAGAGACCTTAGCCGAAAGGCTACTCGGAGCGCAGCGCGGTAAGGGGACTAACACGGGTGGCCTTGCGCGCCGGGAGGTAGCAGGCGATCATCGAGGTCACGAAAAGCAATGAGGACGCGAGCGCAAACGCGAGCGGGTCCATCGGGCTGACCTTATAGAGCAGGCTGGAGCAGGCCCGGCCAAGTCCCAAGGCCAGCAGAAGACCGAAGGTGGCGCCCGTGAGGATCATGATGAGACCCTCGCGTAGAATCATGGCCTGGACTCTGCCTGGCTCGGCGCCGAGCGCCATGCGTATGCCGATCTCGCGGGTGCGGCGGGCGACCGAGTAGGATTTGACGCCGTAGAGTCCGACGATGGCGAGCACCAACGCCAGGCCGCCAAATACGGAGAACAGTGTGGCGCCGATACGGATGATCCAAAGCTCATCCGAAGCCTCGAGGTGCTGGCGGAAGGTGCGGACCTTAAACACCGGCACCCCGGGCGCGGCTTCGCGGACCTCACGGCGCACGCTGTCAATCAGCGCCAACGCTGTCCCGGCGGTGTTGGCGACGGTGCGGACATGGAACTGAACGTTGCTCTGGAAGCCCTGTGCGAAGGGCACGTAGATGGCAGGTTCATTGTCCCTGCCAAAGAGTGATGCGTGGATGTCGGGCACGATGCCGACAATCTCGAGCGTCTTCGTGTAGTCCTTGCGGGCGGAATTATCCTTTTCTTCCCCGGTCGTGCCGCCTCCGCTGACGCCGGATGCCCGGTCAGCATCCCTGTCGGCATACTGGATCCGCTGGCCGAGTGCATTGCCATCGGGCCAGAGGCTCCGCGAGAGAGTTTCGCCAATGATGGCCACATCAGGAGCCCCCTGGGTGTCGGTCTCGGACTTGGTGAACGCGCGGCCGCGCAGGATGGGCAGGCCGAGCGTGGAGAAGTAATCGGCGCCGACGCTGTTCCAGCGCGAGTCGAAGGCGAGGCCTTCGGCCGCCGTGGCGGGCTTTGTATCTTTGGTGGGATGCAGGCCGGCGCGCTGGATGGCCCGGTTGAGTCTGATCATGCCAAAGGGGACAGTGGAAGCGATGCTGGCCGATTGCACACCAGGGAGCGCGGCGAGCCTGTCGCTGACATTGCGGTAAAGCTGTCGGGCCCGCACCTTGTTGTAGCCACCGAGACTGGCGTCGGCCTCGACGATGATTGTGTCCTCCGCCTTGAACCCGATGTCGGCGCCCCCGGCCTTGATCGCACCCCGGACAAACAGACCGGCACACGTGAGCAGCCCGAGGGAAAGGGCAATCTGGGCTACGACGAGGGGATTGCGCGGGAGCCACCGGCGCCGCGGCCTAAGGTCCTCGCCGGCCTGCTCCTTGAGGTCGGTGACCACGTCACCACAGGAGAGCTTGAGGGCCGGCCCGAGGGCGAAGAAGAGAGTGGACAGCATGCAGAAGACAAGGGTGACGGCCAGGATGGCGGGGCTGGCCGTGCCTGGGAAGAAGATGGCGACGGGCACGAGCGCGGCCATCGAGTCCATGAGGATCGCGGAACTCCACGTGGCGAGCATCAGCCCAATCAGGCCGCCAGCGAACGAGAGGACGAGCCCCTCCGTGAGCAACTGGCGGACAATTCGGGCGCGGCCGCCGCCGAGCGCGAGGCGAATAGCGAATTCCTTGCGGCGGCCCGCGCCGCGTGCGAGCAGCATATTGGCAAGATTGAGGCAGGCTATGAGGAGAACGATGGCCGCCATGCCGAGCAGGAGCATGCCAATCATGTCGAATTCGCCTTCGCCTTCGGGTGCGTCGCTGCTGCTGAGGCGTGGCAGTTTGCCAAGGGTAAAAGTCTGGTCCTTTTGCTCGGCCGGGAATGTCTTCTCAAGGGTCGTGGCGTAAGTGGAAAGAGCGGCTTTGGCCGCCTCCTTGCCGACGCCCGGCGCAAGCCGACCGACCAACATGAGGTTGTAGGCATCGCGGTGCTCGAGCGTGCGCTTGGACTCGCCCTGGAAGTCATTCGTTAGCTGGTCGAACAGGCCGAGCGGGAAATACAGCTCTGGCCCCAGAAGCATCATGGTGCCGGTGAAATTCTCGGGGGCGATGCCGACGACGGTGAAGGGCCGCTCGTTGACTCGGATCGTCGAGCCGATGAGGGACGGGTTGAAACCGGTCTTCTTCCAGTAGAGATGGCTGGCGATGACGACCGGGACCGCGCTGCCGGGTGCTTCCTCAGCAGGCGTAAAGGCCCGCCCCATAATCAGTTTCACACCGAGCACGTCGAAATAGTTGGCTGAAATAATAGAGACGAAAGTGCGCCGAGCATCCGCGCCCTCGCCCAGACCGACCATGCTGAGGTTGTGTGCGAGAATGCCGGAGAACTGCTCGCGTTGCTCGCGAAGTTCGCGATAGGTGGGATAGGAGAACAAGCGGCAATCCTTGGGGTTCTTCCTGTCCTGGGTGTAGAGCTGGACGACCTGCTCCGGGTGCGGAAACGGGCGTGGACTGTAAACCAAGGCATTGACGATGCTGAAGACGGCGGTGTTCACGCCAATACCAAGGGCGAGGACGGCAATGGCGGTGGCAGTAAAGCCACGGGATCTGGCGAGTAGCCGGAATGAAAAGCGCAGATCTTGCAGGAAGGAATTCAAGGGGAACGAGCAGGGAGGGTGGAGGCGAAGGAGTCCGGTTGTCCCCAAGAACACGGGGGAATCCGCGAAAGATGCAGAATTCGGCGCCTGTGCAACGAGCGCTATGCGTATCCCGGCAACCGGACGGCAGAATGTCTGCCACTGACGTCATTCGGCCTTACTTGCCCGCATACCTTGCCTTCATTGCGGCTCATCGACCCAGGGAAGATTCCGTGCGGTCCTGGGAGTGATACTGCCCACGTTAGGCGGTTTCGAGTCCCGTCCATCCCGCCATTTTCGATTCCATAAGGCCTCTTTTTGTCACGGCCATATAAGGAATTGCTAGAAGCTACCGCACAGTCGAACGACGGATGGCCTGGCCTAGTATAACGATTAGCGGAAGCGCAGATACCTAGCTCCCAATCGCTCAAAGGCCCTCCGATCCGCGCCCACGATGTCCGCGTCGAGCGACTCGGCCGTTGCAACGATCCATGCATCATTTTCTCCCATTCGCCGTGACGCTCGGCGTTGAAGGCCCGCGCATTTCTGCGCGTGCGCCAGATGAATTCCCTGGATTGTGAATCGCTGAAGGGAGCGCATGGCTTCTGCTTCATCTTTGGCGCCCTCCAGCAATTCCTCGACGGTGACGACAGAGATAACGATCTTTCGTCCTTGGAGTCTCGGCAAGAACGCCGTGGCTGGACCTCTTTCACTAGCCGCGGTTTCCCGGTCGATCGCGACCAGAAATGAAGAGTCTAGGAGTACGGGACGGCTCATGCCTTGCGTCCGCCAAACCCTAGTCCCTTACCTTCTGAAGCGGCGACCCAGGCCGCAAGGTCTTCGCCGGTCTCAATCGGACCAGCGCGATCAATGAGCCCGCGAATAACCTCGGATTTAGGAACATTGCGCCGGCGAGCCCACGTGCTCAGCCGCGAGGCACGTACTTTATCGAGTTTGACCGTAATGGTAGGCATAGTAATACCACATTATTACCGGCCCGTCCGATGTCAATCTGAATCACCCATTTGCTCCGTCCGTCTCATGTAGCGAACAAATGGAAAACGGTCAAAATAGAGCCACCGAAGAGCCACTGAACAGGGGCCTTAACCAACGCCGCCTAGGGAAAGCCACATAGCTCGCGGGTTCGAGGCCCGTCCGTCCCGCCATTCCTTTGTTCCCCAGGAGAAGGGCGGTTATGGCCGAATACATCCGCGCCGTGTCTTGCAGACTCAGCCTATTTCCGCCAAGATCTCGTACGATCGAAGCCGGGCTTCGTGATCGTAGATCGCGGCCGCCACGATCAACTCGTCCGCGCCCGTTTCAGCCACGAAATCCGTGAGGCCTTTGCGGACCGTCGTTTTGGAGCCGACAAAGGAGCGGGCTAGCCTGCTTGAAGTCCATGCGCGCTCTTCGGGAGACCAGAAGGTGTCGATGTCGTCGATGGGAGGGGGCAACTGGCCGCGGGCATTCCGGTAGACGTTTGTAACCGCCTGTTGCGCCGACGTGAACAGGCGGCGGGCTCCGGCATCGCCATCCGCGGCGAATACATTGATGCCTGCCATCGCATAGGGCTCCTTCAGGCTTTCCGAGCGCCGAAAATGATCTCGGTAAACCTTGAAGGCGGGAAGCAGGTTCTCGGGCGCGAAATGTGAGGCAAAGGCAAATGGAAGGCCCAGCGCTGCTGCAAGCTCCGCCCCGAACAGGCTGGAACCCAGGATCCACAGGGGAACGAGCGAATCGGATCCTGGCACCGCTCGGATGCGAAGTTCAGGGCGCGGGGGACCGAGCAGCGCCTGCAATTCCAGAACATCCTGGGGGAATGAATCGGCGCCGTTGGGATCGCGGCGGAGCGCTCGCAGAGCCACGGGATCGGTTCCGGGCGCACGGCCCAATCCAAGGTCGATCCGACCGGGAAAAAGGGCCTCCAGGGTGCCAAACTGCTCTGCGATCACCAAGGGCGAATGATTGGGCAGCATGATACCCCCTGCGCCTACGCGAATGCTCCGGGTCCCACCGGCCACGTGCGCGATCACCACTGCGGTCGCTGCGCTGGCAATGCCCGCCATGTTGTGGTGTTCGGCAAGCCAGAAGCGCCGATAGCCCCACTTCTCGGCATGGCGCGCCAGATCCAGAGAATTGTGAAGAGCGACCGCGGGTGTTGAGCCCTCTACGATCGGTGCGAGGTCGAGGACGGAGAGCGTGAGCGCCATCTGCCAGCATATCCGGTGCAATGGACAAGACAAGAGGGCAGCGCCAGTCTGGGCCGATCCAGCCCCGCAGCGGCTCAACAGGGTGACAAAGATTCCGCCGATCAGGAGCACAAGAAACGCAGCGGGCAGGTATCGTCACGGCAGGTCGGGAGCTGGGTAGAAGCTCGGCTCCGGGGTGACGCCGATTGCGGAAGTTTAGGCTATGCTTCGGTTCGAGTAGCGTGTGCGCTAATTGGGCGGAGAGGGAGCCAATGTCAAAAATGGTCAAGAAAAGAGCCACTGACGGGCCACCAAACCGGTGCTTTAGCAATACTTCCTAGGGAGGAGTCTATGACCCTGGCGGGTTCGAGTCCCGTCCATGCCGCCAATTTTGGGTCTATAACAAAGCCTCATGCCAGATCTTGCAGCCGGCTCAACCCACACGATTTCTTGGGTCTAGGAAAAAGATTGGGAACAGGCGTGGATGGATGGGTTGATGGTGGTGGTTAGCCGCACTGAGCGATGACGCGCAGGCGGTAGTTTTCGAAGGATTTGAAGCCGTAGGCTCTCCTCTGGATGAGTCTCTACTTGACGCTCGCTCGCGCACCCGGCTTTAGATCCATCGGATTGTCGTACGAAAGATTCCAGTCCGCAGACTCATTGACTGGCTCCGACCTGAGCCCAAGCACTGAATAGGCGCATGCCGCGCCCAGGATCGCACCGGAAATCATGTCGAAGAAGTAATGGTAGTGCAGGTACACCGCGCCGAACATGAGCCCCGCGGCGGGCGCGCTGAACGACAGCGCGACCCGCGGATACCGGTACCAAGTCCAGATGAGCGTGAAGACGCACACACCCGCATGCAGGCTCGGCCAGGCGTCTACGCCCAGGCAGCAACTGACCAGCCAGTTGTTTAGGGAGGCCGGTACATCCGAATAGACGATCGGGGCAAGGGCCCCTTGGTGGCCGAAGAGAGGCCCGCTTGCGGGAAAGAGAAGGTAACCCGAATACCCAAGCGCATAGAGCCTGAGGAGGCCCATCTGGAGGCGCCCCGTCCAGCGCGATAGGACGAACGCCTCCGCTAGGAAAAGATAGAGGAAGAAGACGAGGAAGCTCGAATACCCCAGGACCGCGAGCGTGCTTATCCAGGGGGAGTTCAGGTTCTGGAACAGCGCCGCCGGGTCGCGCCTGAACAGGGTCTGGTCGATGGCATTGAGAATGCGGTCTGCCCTCCAGCCGGGCGATGCGTTCATCATGCAGCCGATGAGCGCGTAGCAGAGGTTGATGATCGAGAAGTTGGCGATGAGGGCGGCCCGGATGCGTCCCGTGTCGGGCTCGAGGAGGAGCCATCTAAGCCCGACCACGTACAGTGCTAGGCAGACAATCCAGGCCACGAAACAGACGCCCAGGTAATGGGGCTCCATGACAACGCGGACGAGGGATGCCGCCAGCAGCGGAATCGCGAACCAGCCGGAAGCCCTGCGCAGGTCGGAGGAAATGGCTTCGTGCGAGACCGCTATCAACTGCCCCGACGCCGCCCTTTCAAGGCTCGATTGCGGTCGTTCGGGAGTCTGCATTTCTCGCGGCCTCAGACCGCAGTCCATCATGGCAGTTCCTTTGATTCGGCAGTGCGTTCGAGCCAGCCGCTGCTTCTCGCGGCCTTTGGTGCAGCCGCGCGATTCGTTCATCGTAATGCTCGTTGTTGTCAGCCACGTACAGCATCGGAATGCTAAGAAACGCCTCTCGTTCCCATAAGATGCCCTCGATGTCGCGGTCGATGTCGCCTGCGGGTGCAGCCAAGTCAACACGGAAAACTGAGCCCAGTGGACCATATTCGATACCGGCAGAGGCAATTTCCAGTCTGCCGTCATCCATATTTCGCCGCACCCGCGGGACCTAGCCCGGTTCATGGTCGCTGGGAAGACTGCGACAGGATACCAAATCGAGATGCAATTTTTTTGAGGTCTAGGCCCGATTTCTCAAGCGCTGGGTATTCGACGGGTGTGCACTCCTCGATCAAACAGAAGATTTAAGAAAGAGAGCCACCAACAGCTGTGTTAACGCAAAGACCCATTGGAGAGCGGCAATAAACGAGCGGGTTCGAGTCCCGTCCATCCCGCCATTTTAAGCGATGCTCGTTCGGTCGACTACTCACTCAGTACCCCCGTCGACCCCTGGCCCAACGCCATAGGGCTTACGCGCTGCCCCTCACGGCACGCTGGTCAGGAAACGTGCGTGGAACGTCTGCCCGGCGGCGCCGGCGACGCGGAACGTTAGCCGTACCGTCGGTGAAAGCCGGTCAACGGCCACTCCGGAATCAGCGCGAACCAGCTTAAGCGCGGATGCTGCCAATTCCATTGTAATGGCAGTATTGTTGACTTGCGTCGGGTCGCTCACAGCAACGTCCCAAAAGGCTCCCTTGGCTTGAAGAAGAACACTGGCCATTCTGTCCACCGTGACGATCCCGATGGCTGAGCGCCCATCACTCCAGAAGTTCGCCGCCGTCAGGCCGAGCGAGTCCACGCGCACTGCCTGGATTCGATCGGAATTTGCCAGTACCTCCACTCTCGGATGCTTGGCATAGTCGGAGACCTGCGCCGCGCTGTATCCGGGCAACAGCACATACGAATACGTTGCTCCGGCTGGATTCGTTCCGTGGGAGAGCCAGAGTGTAAGATAGTTACGGGATACGGACTTTGTGGTTTCGTTCCAAACGCCCGATCTTGCCTCTCGCAATCCATACAGCGTGGCGGGCGCCGGGAAAAAATAGCCGATATCCGCACCTTCCGTCTGGCCCGCCAGGTGAGCCCAGGTCACGTCCCTCATATCCTCTGACACGCTAAGCGCTCCCGTCCTTCGCGTGCCGTCCACCGTAAGCGTCGTGTCGCCGCCACCATGCAGGAGGCGGTTTTCGACGATGGTTTCGATCGGCCGAGAATCGCCGCTGCAGATATCGCTGCCCAAACAAACAACCTCTCTGTCGAACATGAACCATGACTTCTTCGCTGTAAGCGTGCTACCCCACGCCCGGAGTTTCATTCCAGCCGCCCCGTAGGCGCCGAGCGAGGCACCGCCGACCCAGGTCGTCGCCGGAGCCTCGCTTTGGCCTGATGCGGGCTCGCGTACCTGACTCACATCGATCGTGGTGCCGGGAAGGCGGTGCGGATCGACGGTTGGCCAGAAGTCGTCGTCGAACTGAGTCAAATCGGAATTATAGAGGTAAAGCATGCCTTCGCCCGTGTGCCAGCCATTCACATTCTCACCGTGGATGCTCTCATAGGTAAAAACGCGGCTAGATGACATGCTAAGTCCAAGGCCAAAACCCGGGGCCAGGTGAACCACGCGATCCATCCCGGCAAAGACAAAATTCCCGATGAGCTCACCTCGAGGCTTCACCGTCGGGTCGGCCATCAGTTGCCGCACAGCGCCCTTGAGTCCGAGAGGTGCAGTCCCGACGAAGTCAAGAGCAGTGTCCGCCCCGGCCCAGTACTTCAGCATCGATCGCATCCGAGCGGCGTCTGCCGCCGGGGCAAACTGGGAGATCAGGAGAATGTTGTTCATCATCCCGTGCCCGATGACATGTTCGGAGGCGGATTTGCGGGAGATCTCCCGGCCCTGCACCATGGCCATTACGCCGCCGCGATAAATCACCGGCTCCAGAGCAGCGAAGACTAGCCGATAGAGATTTGCTATATTTGGGTCGGTGACCTTCCAGGAGGATCCAGAGGCGCTATCCCTGTTGGGACCGTTAAGAAGCGCAAGCACCGGTGCGAGCCTGCCAAGCAAAGAGGCACCATAGCCTCCGGTGTAGGGGTGTCCACGATGCTGAATGAATGAGCCGTCGGCGTAGTAGCCGTCGCCACGTTTCACATAGATGAAAAGGTCGCTGAATGCATCGCGCGCGGCGATGAGCTTCGCGCTGTCCTTCACGATGATGCCGCGGATCGTTACAATGTGGATCTTCCACATGCGGTTGGCAGCGGTGAAGGACCACACGGTGCCCCCGGGCGCGGGCGTCGTCGCCGAAGGGGTGAATTTGTCCACGGCCCGCATGTAGCTGGCCACCTGGGTGGCGCTCAGTTCATCAAACATCAGGGCCGTTGTGTCGACGAGCTCAGCAGGCGCACCAATCTCGAGGTGAAACCACTCGTCATGCATCGGTGTTGTCTCGTTGTAGCGATTGGCATACATCCAATCGAGGCCGCGGACGATGTCGGCCTTCAACGACGCGTTGCCCTTCAGGATGGATCCCGGAGTCGCGTAGGCCAGCGCCATTGACTTCAGGCGCTCATAATTCTCCGTGATGTGGCCCGTATCGGTGGTGCTGGCTAAGTCGGCCCAGAGAAAGGCGCGGATTGGCGATTTATCCATCGTCGACCAGTGGGAATTCGCCAAAGAGCTGAGGCGGCTGACGGAGGAGGCAACGGCGGGATCCGTCAGATCCAAGCGGCTGCCGCCTGTGAGCATCTCGGCCCACTTCTCACGCAGGACGTCGAACTCGTCCGCCCGGCAGGTGAGCGGCCGACCAACCAGAATGAGCGCCAAGGCCACGCTGCCGCACCGAACGAAGAGCGCTATTGTTGAGGCATTGCGTGCCACCGCTCTGAGGCATTGCCAGAGGACGGAGATTCTATGCGGGTTGGTCATAGGCGGAATGCGTCGGAACCCAGCGCACCGTAGGTTGGGAGCATGTATTGGTTTGCCGCTATCGCGGGCGAGTGAGAGTCAGCCCTTCCCGTGAACGACAACGGGCTCGCTTGCTTGGCACTTGGGGCTGGAAATGCTGAATCCATAACTGTCAATGGTTCCAACCATTGGAGCCCGACGAGTACCAGTCAAATAGGGGCAACCTCAAAGATTAGCCACTGACGAGCCACTAAGTCGGCGTCTTGGCGAATGCCCGGGGGAAGCACCCATCAAAAGGGCGGGTTCGAGTCCCGTCCATCCCGCCATTTTCGGGTTCTAGGGCTTAAAGTCGGTGCTGGCTTTGACTCCTGCGGGAAGGAGCTTAACAAATGCTACGGGAGCCTATTGGTTTGGCCGGCAAGAAGAACCACCCCCAGTCCATGCCATCATTCTCAGCGAAAGTCCGACGCATCGTCTTGGTTCCCGCGGCCGCCGTGCTGACGCTGGCGAGCGCGTTCTTCGTATTCTATACGGTGCGCCTGCTGGTGGTAACGCGAGGGTTCCGTTCGATTCGCGCCGGAGGCGGCGGGGCATATGTCGGGGCGGTCGTGTTCCCCTTGCTTGCCTTCCTGCTGGGCTGGGGCGGATGGCGCTGCGTTCGGTCGTTGCGCGGAGTTAAGAACGAGGCCAAGGAATGATTATGTCACGCAAAGAGAAGGGCCACGCCAACCACTTGGTCGAATGTGAAGAAGCCTCATGAAGAACTTCCTCTCACTGGTTATCCTCGCCGTCGGCTTGTCGAACGTATACGCCTTTGAAGGTGACGTTGCGCGCGTCGGCAGCATCGCCCCCGGATTCCAGGCGGTTAGCACCGACGGCGCCGCCTATTCACTCGGGGATTTGAAGGGGAAGGTGGTCCTGCTGGATTTCTTCGCCACATGGTGCGGGCCCTGCATGGCCGAGATGCCCTTAGTCGAGCGGGAGATCTGGCAGGCCTACAGATCCGACGGCCTCGTTGTCCTCGGAATCGGCCGGGAACACCAGAATCAGGAATTGGCGGCATTCAAGTCGGCGAAGGGCTTCACCTTCGCGATCATTGCCGATCCCAAGAGAGTGATCTACAGCCAGTACGCGACCCAGTTCATCCCGAGGTGCTACCTGATCGGCAAGGATGGGACCATCAAGTTTGCGGCCGTTGGGTTCGGCGAGAAGGATTTCAGGGAATTGAAGGCGGCCATCCAACGGGAGTTGGGGAAATGATGCCGGGCCATCTTCGAGATCCGATGCCGGCGCGTGCCGAAACGCGAGCCCTGCACCTCCCATGAGCATACGCGTCGTCCGCCTCGGAGCCCCGCGCATTCCCGGGGAAGGGACCCGGATCGGGACGGTGCGGCTCCCTCCCCGAGGGGTGCCGAAGGCGCAGTTCTCGAAGGAGAATTGGTACGACGCGTGGCTCCCAAGCCTCGCTCCCAGCATCGGGACCATGAAGCAGGGGCGCTTGGCGTCGCCGCCGGCGCAGTGGTCGGCATTTGTGAGGAAATACAGGGCCGAGATGGCCGAGCCCGGCGCCAGGCACGATCTTACGCTCCTGGCGGCGCTGTCGCACACGGCCGACTTCTCGGTGGGCTGCTACTGCGAGAATGAGGAACGCTGCCACCGCTCGGTCCTCAGGCAGCTCCTGATTGAGAACGGGGCGAGGGTCGAATAGCTTCGCGGGAACCCCTACCTCGGCGTGACCGGAGGGCCGCCGCGGGCCTTGTCCTGGAGAATCCTTATTCGAGCGACGCTGTCGTCCACCTCGATGAGCCCTGCGCTCGCAATCATCTGTCCGATCGTCATCTTCGGATCGTTGGACCAGAAGATTCCCATGTCCTCCTTCTCGTAGTAGTTGAACCCGACCCTGTCCCCGTACCTGCGCCTCAACGCCTCGCCGTTCTCGAGTATGGCCTCCCAGTGGAGGAGGGCGTAGGACAAGTCGATCTCATGGACCAACACAGATTCCGTGGAGATCTGCGCCTCGATCATCCCGAGGGGGCTGAAGAAGGCCGCATGGTACCGGGGACTGGCGCTCACGATGTAATACTCGTGCTCCCTCGCATAGGAGGCCGGCCGAACCGTCTCGGGTGACGCCGACGGGAGCGCGACGAGCTCCGCGCCCCCTCTGGCCAGGGCGCTCCAGCCATCGGGGTAGAGCATGTCGAAACAGATCTGGACCCCCAGGCGCCCGAAGTCGCAGTCGAAGACCGGGAATTCGCTTCCGGGGGTGGTGCCTCCCTCCAAGACATCGCTTCCCGTAAGCGCGACCGGATGCACTTTCCGGTAGATGCCGGCCACATTTCCCCCGCGGTCGACCAGCACCGCGGTGTTGCTGAGGCGGCCTGGAGAATCCCCCTCCAGCATGAGGATGGGGACGACCAGGTAGCAGCCATGCAGGCGCGCGCAGGCGCCAATGCGCTGGCGCACGTCGTCCAAGCGAACGGATTGCTCGGTGATCGTTTCGCCGGGGCGCGCAAGGAACGTCTCGGGCAGCACAACCAGGTCGAGGCGCTTGCCCGGATAGGCCCGGCTCGCCTCGTCCGCCATCTTGGCGACCAGCGCGTCCATGCGGTCAAGACGCTTGGCGAGCGGCATCGAGAAGACGTCGGTGCCGCTGATCACCGTTCCGATCAGGACCTTGCGCGGAAGCCGGTCGCGGCGAAGGGCGTGTGGGTTGGCGGAGTCCGGCTGCGAGGCGGGAGCCGGATCGCTGAGGCCGAGCAGCGACGCTGCGGCAACGGCTGCGAGGCGCGCGAGGGTGCCCCCCCGGTTAAAATGGAGTGAGATCATGGGTTCTTCCTGCAGGGAGGGGTTTTTGGAAGGCACGCTACCCCATCTGCGGGATTCGTCGAACGGCAAATCGCCGGCCAAACTGCGTCTCGGCAGGGCAGAAAGTGGGTCAGCCTGAGCAAACGGCAGCGAGAGCGTCGTGAAACTGGCTCTCAAACTCCGGTCCCGACGAAATCTCCAGGCCGAGGCTTCGGATGAGGCCGTCCTTCAGCCCGTAGATCCATCCGTGCACCGTCACGGGCTGGCCGCGCTCCCAGGCGTCGCGCATGATCGTTGTCTGGCAGACGTTGCCCACCTGCTCGATCACGTTCAGCTCGCACAGGCGGTTCGTTCGGGCCTGCTCGTCGCCGGCTGCGTGGACGCAGCCTCTGTGCTTCTCGGAGACATCCTGGACGTGCCGGAGCCAGTTGTCGGCCAGCCCGATCCGGTCGCAGCGGAGCGCGGCGCGCACGCCACTGCAGCCGTAGTGACCGCAGACGATGATGTGCCTCACCTTGAGGACATCGACTGCGAACTGCATCACGGACAGGCAGTTCAGGTCCGTGTGCACCACGACGTTCGCTATGTTCCGGTGGACGAACAGTTCCCCGGGAAGAAGGTTCACAATCTCGTTTGCTGGCACGCGGCTGTCGGAGCACCCGATCCATAGGTACTGCGGCGACTGCTGGCGCGAGAGTGTCGTAAAAAACTCGGGATCCCGCGAGCGGATGGCATCGGCCCAGACACGGTTCTGCGCGAAGAGATGGTCCAGATGTCCCATTGCCGGTCGATGGTCTAATACCGTGCGAACTTGTCGATTTCAATAAGGTGGCCTGCCGGCCAGGGTTTAGAAGCCTGCACTTAGGGCGACATAACAATATGGAGGTCCGTTAGTTGGGCATCGGGCATAATAGCGTTTACGCCGGCGCTCCAGCGGGTATGTTGGCGTCTTCCTGCATGAAACGGTTTGTCTGGATCCTGATCGCCGTCTTCTGCACCGCGTTTATGCCGGTGCAGCCGGTGGAGCGATTGGCTGCGCCCAAGGCGTGCTGCTGCAAACACTGCAGGTGCAAGGACGGGTGCGGGGGCTCAGGGGCCGCCTGTCCCATGGCGCCAGTCCCGATGTTGTTTGCGGCCGACCAGCAGGTCGGTGTCGCAAGCGTGGCCCCTGTCCGCAGGTCGCTGCCTTCGCGCGCGGCCCGGGTTAAGTTTTTCATTTCGTTTGTTGAGCCACGGGCCGCCACGGCCGGGCTCACACAGGCCGCTCGCGCGGCGCCTGCTGCATTTGCGCCTCTGTTCAAGGCGCACTGCAGCTTCCTGATCTAGGTACTGGGACCCTAGCGCGCCCGCGCAGTGACGCGGGCGGTGCAAGTCATCCCGCCGCCAAAACGCCGCTGCGTGTCCGCGCGGCGGTTCCGTTCCGTCCATCCCCCCACTTAATTCCGATCCGCCATGAAACCGAAACAACTTCTTACTCTTCTCGTTGCCCTCCAGGGCCTGCCGGGCCTTTTCGCGGGCGGACCGGGCCTCCCGGATGAGCCGATCGAGATAACGCCCGGCCTGATCGATCGTCTCCTTCAGGACGCGAAGGCGGGCAACCCCGGGATCGAGGCCTCCAATGCAAGGGCCGACGCAGCCACCGCGGAGGTCGACTCGGTGCGGACCTGGGAGGACCCGACCGTGAGTTTCGGCCTCTGGAAGTCCACACCGAGGGGCATGAGCGCGTCTCAGGAGGGCAACATCGTCTACGGGATCAAGCAAAACCTGCCCGTGTTCGGCCGCCCCGAGCTGGAGCGGGGCGTCGCGAAGGCCGAGGCCGCGACGGCGCGGCTCAACGTCGCCTATGCGACGCAGAAGGTCAGGCGCGACCTTACGGTGACCCTGGTCGAGCTCGCGTTCGCCGACCGAAACCTGGAACTGGCCAGGGAGGACCTGGCATGGCTCGAGGCGACAGTAACGGCGGTGGACGGCCGCTACCGGGTCGGCAAGTCGAGCCAGGTCGAATGGCTGAAAGCCCAGACCGAGCGCGCCAAGGCGGCCGACGACATCAAGACGCGCGTCCTCGACAGGGAGCACCAGCAGGTCCTGATGAACCGGCTGCTTAACCGCGACCCGCATTACGTCTGGACCCGCGTGGCGATGCCCGAGGTCGCCGGCCCGGTGCAGTTCGACGACCATCTGGTGAGGGATGCCGTGGACTATGCCCCGAAACTGAGGATCCTAATGCAGGAGACCGAGGCGAGTGGTGCAATGGCGCTGCTGACGAAGCGCAGGCGCATGCCGGACATCGGTGTGGGCGTGGAGGCGCGCCAGTACAGCGGCGACGCGGGGATCCGCGAGGGATCGCTGACCGTCGACTTCACGCTGCCTTGGGTCAACGCGAGGCGGTACGACAGCGACCTGCAACGCGACCTTGCGACGAGGCGCGCCAAGGAGCGCGATGCGGCGGAATACGAGCTCGAGATCCGCGAGGCCGTCCACCAGGTCACCATGGACCTGGATACGGCGAGGCGCCAGGCGCTCCTCTACCGCGACCAGATCATCCCGCTCACCGAGCAGACCCTCTCCAGCGCGGACGCGGCGTGGCAGAGCGGACTCGGCCCCTTCCAGGACATCCTGGACGCCCACCGCATGCTCGTGGACAACCGGACGACGCTCGCCCGCGCGATCGCGGACCAGGCCGGCAAGCTGGCCGAGCTCACCCTGGTCACCGGCGTCTTCGACCTCACCTCGCACGCCTCCGGCCACTCGCCGGAGGAAGCCCACCATTGACCCCTAGCCCAGCAAAAGGACCCAGCATGAACACCCACCTCAAATTTCTACGCGCTCTGATTTCCGCCGCCGCGATCGCCTCCGTCCTGCCGGCGGGGGGGGGCGCCGACGAGGGAGCCGGGGACAAGCCCTCCGAGTTCCTGGTGCCGGTCGAGCGCCAACAGCAGATCGGCGTCACCTTTGCCAAGGTCGAGAAGACACGCCTCCGCAGCGTCCTCCGGACGGTGGGGACGGTGGCCGTGGAGACGCAGCGCGGCTGGGACAGCGTCGCGCGCGTCGACGGCTTCGTGCACGAGCTGCGCATCGCGGCGCCCGGTGAGGCCGTGGCGAAGGGCCAGCACCTCCTGGACCTCTACAGCCCCGACGTCGCCGCGACGGAGAGGGAGTACGTGGACCTGCTCAAAATGCGCGAATCGATCGAGCGGACGGGCCTGCCAGGCTCGGCCGACAACGCCCGGCACCTGGCCGAATCCGCGCGGGAGCGCCTTCGCCAGTGGGACGTGCCGGACGAGGAGATCGCGGCCCTCGAGTCCTCCCGCAAGCCAAAGCAGTACCTGACGCTGGTCTCGCCCGTTGACGGGATCGTCGAATCCATCGCCGTGCGCCAGGGCCAGCGCGTCTCGACCGGCGACAGACTCGTGAGCCTTGCGGACCTGGAAGCCGTCTGGGTGTGGGCCAACTTCTACCAGGAGGAACTCGCGCTCCTCAAACCCGGCGTTCCCGTCTCGATCTCGACCTCGGCCTACCCGAACGAGTCGGTGACCGGGAAGGTCGCGCTGGTGGACCCGTTCATGGACGAAATGAAGCGCACCTTCAGGGTGCGGATCGACGTCGACAACCCCCGCGGCCGGCTCCGCCCGGACATGTACGTTGACGTCGCACTGGCGACGGACCGCGGCGAGGGCCTCACGGTGCCGGTCGGCGCCGTGCTGCCGACCGGCCTGCACAACATCGTCTTCGTGGACAAGGGGGAGGGCCGGCTGGAGCCGCGGTTCATCGAGCTCGGCCGAAAGTACGGCGACCTCTACGAGGTCACGAAGGGTCTCGCCGAGGGCGAGCGCATCGTCACCAGCGCCAACTTCCTGATCGACGCCGAGTCGAAGATCCAGGGGGCGCTCAAGTCCTGGTAGCCCGATGAACACCCCGGAAAAGCCGCCCGCGACCGCGATAGAGCGCGTGATCGAGGCCAGCGCCCGCAACAAGTTCCTCGTCATCATCCTGGTGGGGATCGCCGTGGCGGGCGGCCTCTGGGCGCTTCGGCGCACGCCGCTGGACGCGATCCCCGACCTGAGCGACGTGCAGGTCATCATCTCCACCGACTGGGAGGGGCGGTCGCCGGACCTGATCGAGGACCAGGTCACGTACCCCATTTCGACGCGCTTCATCGCAGCTCCCAAGGTCAAGTTCGTGCGCGGCGAGTCGATGTTTGGGAAGTCCTTCGTCTACGTCATCTTCGAGGACGGCACGGACATCTACTGGGCCCGTTCACGGGTGATCGAGTACCTCAACTCGGTCCAGGGCTCGCTCCCCGAGGGCGTCAACCCTGTCATCGGGCCCGACGCCACGGGGGTGGGCTGGGTCTATGAGTACGCTCTGGTCGACGACAGCGGCAAGAACAGCCTCTCCGACCTGCGCGGGTTCCATGACTGGCACCTGCGGTACGCCCTGGAGTCGGTCAAGGGCGTGGCGGAGGTG
>Ga0265338_10005138_pt1 | contig 17234 bp, 11 predicted proteins | sample 42126metaG_FD_193579 | JGI IMG/M metagenome (GOLD analysis project Ga0265338, IMG submission 193579) | Rhizosphere microbial communities from Carex aquatilis grown in University of Washington, Seatle, WA, United States - 4-21-26 metaG | ecosystem: Host-associated > Plants > Roots > Rhizosphere... | reverse complement strand
CCCTATCAGGTGCTCTCCGAGTTCGCCCGGCGCATCGGCGGCGGCTACGCGCGCGACGTGCTGGCCCAGATGGCCACCATCGTGGCCGCGGGAACCGGCGCCCAGCGGGTGGTCATCTGGCTGCGCGTCGGATCGGAGCTGCGCGCCGAGGCCGCTTCGGACGGCAGTTCGGCTGATCCAGTGCCGGTGGACGGCGACCAGCTGCCCACGCTGCCTGACACCGACTTCGGCGCTCCGGTCCGGTATCAAGGCGACCTGCTCGGCGGCATCACCATCCGGATGCCGCGAGACGAGCCGCTGAAGCCGGCCGCAGAGCAGCTCGTGATCGACGTGGCCTCCCAGGCCGGCCTGGCGCTGTCCAACGCCGGCCTGATCGAGGACCTTCGCGCGTCCAGGCAGCGCCTGGTCGCGGCCCAGGACGAGGAGCGGCGCCGGCTTGAGCGCAACCTGCACGATGGAGCGCAGCAGGACCTCGTGGCCTTGGCCATCAAGTTGCGCCTGGTCAGCACCGTCGTGGAGGAGGGCAACGCGGAAGCCAGGCAACTCCTCGGCGAGCTGCGGGAAGACGCCGCGAATGCGCTCGGCAACCTCCGCGATCTGGCCAGGGGAATTTACCCGCCGCTGCTTGAGGACCGCGGGCTGGTCCCGGCCCTGCGGGCGCAGGCTGACAAGTCGCCGGTTCCCGTCGTGGTCGATGCGGACGGTATCGGACGGCTCGGCCAGAACATCGAGGCTGCCGTGTACTTCTGCTGCCTCGAAGCGCTGCAGAACATAACGAAGTACGCCGCCGCGTCCCAGGTCCGCATCTGCCTGACCGCGCGTGACCATTCCCTGAGCTTCACGGTGTCCGACGACGGGGCCGGGTACGACCCGGGCCTGACCCCCATGGGGTCAGGCCAGCGCAATATGGCCGACCGGCTGGCCGCTCTCGACGGCCGGCTCGAAGTCCAGTCCGGGCCAGGCAAGGGCACGACCATCACCGCGCACCTGCCGCTGCCTGCCGCGCCAGCCCAATCCTGACCGCCGCCCGTGGTCGGCGGGGTTAACGCCCTGCTCCCATCGCTGGGCCAGCCACATCCGAGCGGCTGGCCACGGCTCCCCGCACCGATCGCAACCGCCCGCGGCACCTTAGGCCGGCCTCGGGCCGGGAACGGCTGGCGCAACAAGCGGTCGACCGGGTCCGTTAAGAGGGATTCCAGAGGGGTATCAGAGGGGTACTGCAACATAGCGTTACTAATGATAACTGATTGCAACGGGCGGGAACCAGGGGGTTGTGCCGCTTGCGTTCAATTATCGGTGCCTGTATCCGGTTCCGGCTGCTGGTGATCGCGCTGGCCGCCGTGGTCATGGTCCTCGGGATCCTCCATCTGTCCCGCATGCCGGCCGACGTGCTTCCTGAAACGTCCCCGGTCACGGTGGACATACAGACCGAGGCGCCGGGGCTGTCCGCCCCCGAGGTCGAGGCGCTGGTCACCACGCCGCTTGAGAAGAACCTGCTGGAGGGCGTGCTCGACGTCACCGACGTGACCAGCGACTCGATCGAGGGGCTGTCTGACGTCGAGCTGCACTTCGCGCCGGGCACCGGCCTGTACCAGGCGCGGCAGCTGGTGCAGGAGCGGCTGACCGGGGCGTTCGTGCTGCCGAACGTGTCCAAGCCGCCCGTCATGGTGCAGCCGGTCTCCTCGACTAGCGACGTGATGCTCATCGGGCTCACCTCCAGGCAGTGGTCCATGATCGACATGTCGGTGGCCGCCCGGTGGGTGATCGTGCCTAAACTGCTCAGCCTGGCCGGCGTGAGCAACGTGTCCACCTTCGGCCAGGCGGACCGGCAGTTGCAGGTGCTCGTCAACCCCTCGGTGCTCGCCGCCCGGCAGGTGACGCTCGATGAGATCATCCAGACGGCGGGCAACGCGCAGCTCACGTCTCCCCTGTCCTACCTGCAGGGGAACACGCCAGGCACGGCCGGGTTCATCGAGGACATGCTGCAGCGGATGACCATCCAGCCGGTGCTGCCCTTCGGCACGCCGAAGAACATGGCCGAGCTGCCGGTCGCAGGCACCACAGGGCTGCGCCTCGGTGATGTCGCGACGATGGTCCAGGGCAGCCCGCCGCTCGCCGGGGCCGGCGACGAGAACGGCGCGCCCGCGCTCGTGCTCGTCGTGCAGAAGGCGCCGGGGGCGAACGTGCTGGCCGTCAGCCGCGAGATCGACGCGGCGATCGCCTCTCTGCGGCCGAGCCTGCCGCAGATCGCGTTCGACAGCTCGCTGTTCCGCGACGACACGTACCTGAACTCATCGCTGAGCAACCTGCGCACGGCGCTGATCATCGGCGGCATCCTGATGGCAGTGGCGCTGCTCGCCTTGCTGCTTTCGCTGCGCCTGGCGTTCACCGCGCTGGCCGGCGTCGCGCTGTCGTTCGTCGCCGCGACCGCGCTTGTCTCACTGCTCGGCTACTCGTTCAACTCGATCGTCACGCTCGGCCTGCTGCTCGCGCTCGGCTTCGTCGTCACCGACGCGGCGGGCTCCGCGCAGGCGATCGTGTCCCGGCTCCGCGCGGACGCCGCCGATGAGGCCAGGGCCAGCCAAGACAGGGCCAGCCGAGACAGGGCCAGCCGAGACAGGGCCAGCCAGGTCGCGCGCGGTGTCTTGGCGGCGTGCGGTGAGCTGCGGGGCGCGCTCGCCGGGGCCGGCATCGCGGCCCTGGTCTGTATCCTGCCGCTGCTCATCGCCACCGGGCTGACCGCCACGTTCCTGCGCCCGATGGCCGTGACGTTCGCACTCGGGATCGTGGTCTCCATGGTGGTCGCGGTCACCGTTACCCCGGCACTCGCCGTCCTCGCCATGTCGGTGGGGCCGCGCCGGGCGCACCCGGCCGCCGGGGCACGCGCGGCGGGGTTTGCCGGGCTGGCGGACCGGGCCGGGGCGGCCTGCGAGCGGAGCGTCGCGCGGGTTGCCGGGGCACCGCGGCTCGCGGCCGTCTGCCTCGGTCTCACCGCGGCCGCGGGAATCGCGGCGCTGGCCGCGCTGCCGTTCGTGCACGCGAACCAGCCGCAGTTCGCCGACCGGTCCCTGGTGATGCGGCTGTCCGGCCCGCCTGGCATGTCGCTCACCGAGATGAGCAGGATGACGAGCCTGGTCACCGGCGAGCTGCGCGCCCTGCCGTCGGTGCAGTCCGTCGGCGCGACCCTCGGCCGGGCCACTAACTCCGACCAGGTGGAGAACGTTAACACCGGGGAACTGTGGATCACCCTGAAGCCCGACGCGAGCTACGGCCAGGCCAGCTCCCGGATCAGCGCGATCGCCGACGGCACGCCCGGCCTGACCGGGACGGTCAGCACGTACGAGGCCGACAGCATGACCGGCGTGCTCGCCAGCGGATCCAACACGATCGTGACCCGGGTCTACGGCGTCAACGGAGGGGAGCTGGCCACCCTGGCCGGGCGGCTGTCCGGCGCCGTCGCCCGCATCCCCGGTGTCACCGGCACGACCGTCACTACCCCGGTCACGCAGCCGACGATTGACATCGACGTCAACCTGAACGCGGCGGCCAGCTACGGCATCTCCCCTGGCGACGTCCGCCGTGAGGCAGGCACGCTGCTTTCCGGGCTGACCGTTGGCAACTACTTCGAGAACCAGGAGGTCTTCGACGTCGTCGTCTGGGGCCTGCCCGCGACGCGTTGCTGCCTGTCGTCCGTCGAGAACCTGGTCATCGACACCGCCAGCGGCGGGCACGTCAGACTCGGCCAGGTCGCCACCGTCAGCGTGCGGCCACAGCCGTCCGACATCCCGCAGGAGGCCATGTCACAGTACGCGGACGTGACCGCGACGGTGTCCGGCGACTCGGCGGGCTCGGTGCGCGCGGCCATCTCAGCGCAGCTGGCCGCGATGACGTTCCCGACCAGCTACCACGCCGAGCTTGTCAGCCCCACCGAGTACGGCAACGTCCTGGCGGGCAGCGCGGCGGGCAATCAGCTGTCGCCCAACGGCAGCTACGCCAGCGGTACGTCGCGCGTCGCGTTCATCGGCTACGTGGTCGCCGCCCTGGTCGCGGTCCTGCTCATCGGGCAGGCGATCACCGGCAGCTGGCGGCTCGGGCTCATCAGCTTCCTGGTCCTGCCCGCGTGCCTGTCCGGCGCGGTGCTCGTCACGTTCGCCACCGGGCAGCAGGAGACGCTCGCCGCCGCGGCGGGGCTGCTCGCGGTCTTCGCCCTCGCCGCCCGGCTGGTCATTGCCACCAGTGCTCGCAACACGGGCGCGCGGCTGGGCGGCCGGGCCGACCTGGACGCCGGTGCCGGCTTCGAGTCGCTGGCCCAGATCGCGGTGCCCGCCCTGGTTACCGCGGTCACGCTGGTGCCGTTCATCGTGATGGGAGACGTACCTGGCATGGAACTCCTGCACACCGCCGCCGCTGTCATCCTCGGCGGGCTTGTCACCATCACGCTCGTCTGCCTGGTCGTGCTTCCGACGGCGAGCCGCCTGTTCGGCCAGACACTAGCCGGGATCGGCATGGCGGGCGGCGCCGACATGACCGCCGGGGTCGCGGTGCCGAGCACGCGCCAGGCCGCCGAGGCGACTGACGGCTACGGGGAGTCAGTGCAGGCGGCCGACGCGGAGCACGCGACCGTTCGGGATGTCCTTGGCAGGCGCGACAACGGACCGCCGCACCGGGGGACAGGCCCGACCGCGGACCCGCCGGCGGGCGACCAGCCACCGGATGCGACCGGACCCGGGGAGGACCCGTGAACAGGCGGACCGCGCGGGCGGCGCTGGCCTGCGCCGTGGCCGCGATGGCACTCGCGGCGACCGCGGCAGGCTGCTCAAGCAGCAGCCAGGCACCGCCGCCGCGGACCGCGCAGCTGGAAAAGACCAGCCACGGCATGAGCGTCGTGCTGACGCCGCTCGGGGCGCGGCGGATCGCGCTGCGCACGGGACACGCCACCGTTGTTAAAGGCAGCACTGGCGCACCGGGCGGCGCGGTGGCGGTGCCGTACGGCGCGCTCGTCTATGAGCCAGCGGGAGAGCCCGCCGTGTACGTGGCCACCGGCCCGCTCACCTTCACCCGCTACCTCGTGCCCGTGACGGTGATCGCCGGGCAGACCGTGTACCTCAAGCCCGGCAGCCTGGCGGCGGGCGCCACCGTCGTCACCCAGGGCGCCGAGGAACTGCTCGGCGTGCAGAACGGTGTCGGCGAGGAAACCTGACGGCCCGTCAAGCCGACCTGAGCTGAGCTGACTTAACGAGAGGCGGGCCCTATGCGGTGGATCGTCGCCACCAGCCTGCGGTTCCGGTACCTGGTGGCCGGGCTTGCCGTCGCGCTGCTTTACTTCGGCGTGACGCTTGCCGGGTCGCAGAAACTCGACGCGTTCCCCGAGTTCGCCCCGGTCTCGGTGGAGATCCAGACGAACTGCCTTGGGCTGTCACCGTCCCAGATCGAGGCGCTGACCACGGTGCCGCTTGAGGCGGCGCTGCACGGCGTGCCCGGTGTCTACGACATCCGGTCGGACTCCGAGCCGCAGCTGTCGGCGATTTTCCTGTACTTCGGCGAGGGCACGGACGTGATGCACGCCAGGCAGCTGGTCCAGGAGCGCATCCAGGCGACCGCGCACACGCTACCGTCCTGGTGCGACGTGCCGCAGATGTACCCGATCGTGTCGGCGACCAGCCGGGTGATGCAGATCGGCCTGTCGTCGAAGACCGTCTCGCTGATGGACCTGTCGATGATGGCGCAGTGGCAGCTGCGACCCCGGCTGATGGACGTGCCAGGCGTCGCCAACGTCGCGATCTGGGGTGAGAAGCCCAAGCAGCTCATGGTCGAGGCTGACCCGGCGAGGATGGCCGAGAACCACGTCGCCTTCGAGGACCTGATCTCGACGGCGGCCAACGCGGTGGACGCTTCCGAGGTCAAGTTCACGACCGGCGCGGCGGTCGGCTCGCTCGGCTACCTGAGTACCGGGAATCAGCAAGTCGACGTGCATGACATCCAGCCCATCGCCACGCCGCAGCAGCTTGCCCGGGTGCCGATCTCCGTCCAGCAGGGCAAGGTACTCAGCCTCGGTGACGTCGCCAACGTCACCTGGGGCTACCCGCCGCTGATCGGCGACGCGGTGATCAACGGCGGCCCCGGCCTCATGCTCGTCGTCGAGAAGTTCCCGGGCGCGAACACCCTCGACGTCACCAAGGGGATCGACAAGGCCCTCTCGGCCATGTCGCCGGCCATGCCAGGCGTGCGGGTTAACAACCAGATCTTCCGCCAGGCCAGCTTCATCCAGATCGCCATCCACAACCTGTCGCAGTCGGTGCTGCTCGGCTGCATCCTCGTGGTGTTCGTGCTGCTGATGTTCCTCTTCCAGTGGCGGGCGGCGCTGGTCTCCCTGCTCGCCATCCCGCTGTCGCTGGCGGCGGCGGAGATCGTGCTCGTCGCGCTGGGCACGACGATCAACACGATGATCCTCGCCGGGTTCTGCGTCGCGGTCGGTGTCGTCGTCGACGACGCGATCATCGACATGGAGAACATCGTGCGGCGGCTGCGCGGCTGGCGAGCGGCCGGGCGGATGATCAGCCCGTTCCACGTCGTGCTCGCCGCGTCGCTCGAGGTGCGGGTCGCCATCTTCTACGCGACGCTGATCAACATCATCGCGGTCGTCCCCGTCATGCTCGTGGGCGGCCTGACCGGGGCGTTCTTCGAGCCGCTCGCGCTTGCCTACGGCCTGGCGGTGCTCGCCTCGATGGTGGTCGCGCTCACCGTGACACCGGCTCTCGGCTACATCCTGCTGCGTGACGCCAAGCTCAAGGGGACCGACCCGCCGGTGGTCCGGGTTGCCAAGCGCGGCTACTCGCGGGCACTGTCGGGGGCGCTGCGCGCACCAGGCTACGCTTTCGGCGCGGTCGTCATCGCGGTACTCGTCGGCGGGCTCGCCTACCCGCACCTCGGCGAGGACCTGTTCCCGACGTTCAGGGAGCCGGACTTCCTCATGCACTTCGTGACCAAGCCGGGCACGTCGGTCACCGAGCAGGACCGGATGGTCACCTCGCTGCAGGACCAGGTACTGAAGGTGCCAGGCGTCACCACCGCCGGCAGCCACGTCGGCCAGGCCCTGCTCGGCGAGGAAGTCTCCGGCGTCAACTTCTCGGAGACGTGGCTGTCGCTCAAGCAGGGCACCAAGTACGACGCCACCGTGAACGACCTGCGGAACATCGCCGACTCCTACCCGGGAGCGTTCAGCGACGTGCAGACCTACCTGCACGAGCGGATCGACGAGGTGCTCACCAACGGCACCACCGAGGACATCGCCGTCTACATCGAGGGCCCGGACATCAACACCCTCGCCAGACTCGGCAACAAGCTGTCGGTGCGGATGGCCGAGCTGCACGGCCTTGAGGACGTGCAGCCAGCGCCGCTTGAGTTCATTCCGCAGGCCAACGTCACCGTCAACACAATCGCCGCGGCCAGGTACGGGCTCACGCCAGGCGACGTGCGCCGCGAGGCCGCGATCATGATGGCGAGTGAGCCGATGTCGGAGATCGCCACCAACGATCAGCTGCTCATCGTGGCCGCGTGGACCACGCCGGCCACCCGCAACAGCGTCACCGCGCTCGAGCAGCTGCCGATCGACACCCGCAGCGGCGGGCGCGTGGCCCTGGGCAAGGTCGCCACGGTGTCCATCGTGCCGACGCCCAGCCAGATCGTCCGCGTGAACGGCACGAGGATGCAGGAAGTGGACGCGGACATCTCAGGCACCGACCTCGGCTCCGCCGCGGGCGAGGTGCAGTCACTGCTGAGGTCACTCAAGTTGCCGGCGGGCTACACCGCCTCGCTCCAGGGAGAGTCCGTCGAACGGGCGTCGGCGCAGCAGCGCCTTGAGTGGCTTGGCCTCGCCGCCCTGATCGCGATCCTGCTGTTGCTCCAGGCCGCGTTCCGCTCCTGGCGGCTGGCGCTCATGCTGCTGATCACGCTGCCCATCGCCCTGGTCGGCGGCGTGCTCGCCGCCTGGGGCGCGCTTGGCACGATCACGCTCGGCGCGCTTGTCGGGTTCTTCACCGTGCTCGGCATCGCCGCCCGCAACGGCATCCTGATGATCGCGCACTTCAAGCACCTGGAAGAGGAGGAAGGCGTCCCCTTCGGGCTCGTCCTCGTGGTGCGCGGTGCCAGCGAGCGGCTGTCCCCCATCCTGATGACCGCGCTGGCGACGGCCCTGGCGCTGGTGCCGCTGATCATCTACGGCGACCAGCCCGGTCAGGAGATCGAGTACCCGATGGCCATCGTCATCATCGGCGGCCTGGCGACCTCCACCCTGCTCAACCTGTTCGTGCTGCCGTCGCTCTACCTGCTCGTGGCCGGCTGGCGGCGGTCCACGCCGTTGGCCCCGCGTGCTTGAGGACTCACCTGTTTCTGGACATGGCTTCGAGGCGTACTGGCAACTCAGGGGTGATCAACCTGACCACGTGTTGCTTATCTGGAGCTGCCAGCAGCACCGATATTGCAAGTCGGGTCCTCTCCTGGCTGAGAGATGCCTGAGAGCGCTGCGTGCCCGGTTACCGGGTCTCATACGATCGAGCACAAGGCAGCCGAGGGAGATGGATGATTCGACTAGGTCGGCGGCTGATGCGCCGGTTGTGGCCGCGGGGGCGGCGGGCGCGCGCGGTGAGCGCGGGCGTCGCCGTCGTCGTGGCGGCAGCGGCGGTGGCCGGGGGAGTCGCCGCGGCGAGCGGACCGGGGCCGGTCACCGCCCGGGACGTGCGTATCAGCGTCACCGACGGGCCTCACGATGACCAGCACGTGGTCTTGGACGCGACGTTCTTTACGCCGTCCGGGACCGGGCGGGTGCCCTCGATCCTGCTGGCGCACGGGTTCGGCGAGACAAAGGACAACGTGCGGCCGGAAGCGGAATCCCTCGCCCAGGCCGGGTTCGCAGTTCTGACGTGGTCGGCGCGGGGCTTCGGGGCGTCGACCGGGCAGATCGCCCTCGACTCACCCGGCTACGAGGTGAAGGACGTTGAGGGACTGGTCAGCTGGCTGGGTGCGCAGCCGCAGGTGCTGCTTGACCACCCGGGCGACCCGCGGGTCGGCATCGCCGGGGGCTCCTACGGCGGCGGGATCGCGCTGCTGGCAGCCGCGTATGACCACCGTATCGACGCGGTCGTCGCCCAGAGCACCTGGAACAACCTGGCGACAGCGCTGTTCCCGGACGCGGCAGCAGGCGGCAGTCCCACTGACGGCGTGTTCAAGCGGCAGTGGGCGAGCCTGCTGTTCACCGCCGGGGCGGGCGCGGGCGGGTCCCTGTGCGGACGGTTCCTGCCCGGCATCTGCGCCGTGTACCAGCAAGCCGCCCGGACGGGGATGGCCACACCGCAGGCGATCGCGATGCTGGATGCGTCCAGCCCTTCGAGCGTCGCCTCCCGGATGGCGGCACCGACGCTGCTGGTCCAGGGCGAGCAGGACTCGCTGTTCGGGCTGGACCAGGCAGACGCCAACTACGAGGCGTTGCGGCGCAATGGCACCCCGGCGGACATGGTCTGGTTCGCGGGCGGGCACGACGGCGGCAGCCAGGAGACTGCCCGGGTCGACGCCCTGACCGCAGCCTGGTTCCACCGCTGGCTGGACGCCGGGGCCGCGCCCACGGGGACCGCCTCAGTGCCAGCCAACACGGTGCCAGCCAACACAGGGCAGCCGGGGTTCGCGGTGACCCGGACTCTCGGGCTCGACCCGACGGACGGCTCGGTATCGCTCGGAGTAGCCGCCGCCCCGCGGTACCCCGGCCTGGGCGGGACCCGTCAGCAGGACGTGTTCCTCTCCGGCCCCCGGCAGGCGGTGGTCAACCCTGCGGGCGGAGTCCCGGCGGCGATCTCCTCGCTGCCGGGCGTGGGCCAGGACCTGGGCCTGGGCTCTGGGGTCAGCATTGACATGCCGGGGCAGTTCGCCGCGTTCAGGTCCGCGCGGCTGCCCGCCCCGGTCCAGCTCACCGGGTCCGCCACGGTCCGGCTGCGGGTTACCGCGCCCGAGGGCGCGACGCTGTTCGCGAAGCTCTATGACGTGGACCAGGCCGGCACTGCTACCCTGCCGGCCCCGGTCGTGGCACCCGTGCGGGTCGCGCCATCGCGGGCCGCGCAGGTGGTCACCGTGCGGCTGGGGGCGATGGACTACGACTTCTCCGGGGGTGACCGCCTGGAGCTGGTGGTGGCCACGACCGACTCCGGGTACGCCACGTCGCCCGTCCCCTCCGTGACGCAGGTCGCGCTCGACGGGCCGGGCATCACGGTGCCTGAGGACCCGTCCCTCACGCTGGTGTCGGGCGGGCTGCCGCGGTGGATCTGGGCGGTGCCCGTCATCGCTGTACTGGCGGCGATCCTGCTGCTGGCGACCGGTCGCCGGCGCCGCGCCGGCGATGGCGCCGACCCGGCACTCGCTGGCGTGCCGCTGGTGATCAGCGAGCTGAGCAAGCGGTATAAGGACGGGTACCTGGCGGTGGACGGGGTGTCCATCCGGGTGGAGCGCGGCCAGATCGTGGGGCTGCTCGGCCCTAACGGGGCGGGCAAGACGACCACGCTGCGGATGCTGATGGGCCTGATGCGGCCCGACGCGGGCACCATTACCGTCTTCGGCCGGCGGGTCCGGCCCGGCTCGGCCGCGCTGGCCCGGCTCGGGTCGTTCGTGGAAGGGCCCGGGTTCCTGCCGCACCTGTCCGGGCGGGCCAACCTGGACCTGTACTGGCGGGCCACCGGGAGGCCGGCCGCTACCGCGAACCTGGCGGAGGTGCTTGAGATCGCGGGCCTCGGGGCTGCGATCGACCGGCCCGTCCGCACCTACTCGCGGGGGATGAGCCAGCGGCTGGCGATCGCCCAGGCGATGCTCGGCCTGCCGGACCTGCTGGTCCTCGACGAGCCGATGAACGGGCTCGATCCGCCGCAGATCCGCGAGATGCGCGACGTCCTGCTCCGGTACGCGGGCGACGGGCGGCGGGCCGTCATCGTGTCCAGCCACCTGCTCGGCGAAGTCGAGCAGACCTGCACCCACGTGGTCGTCATGGGCAAGGGCCGCTGGCTCGCCGCCGGGTCCGTATCGGACATCATCGGCCAGGCCGGGGGCCTCGTCGTCGGGACGGCGCAGGCGGACCTGGCGGTATCGGTGCTCGCGGGCCTCGCCGGGATCGACGGCGTCGAGGCCCACCCGGACGGGATCCTCGTCCACCCGAACGGCATGCCCGCCTCCGAGGTGGTCGCCGCGCTCGTGGGCGCGGGCGTCCCGGTGGAGAAGGTGGACCGGGTCCGCAGGCTGGAAGAGGCGTTCCTTGAGCTCGTGTCGGCACCCGGCGGTGCCGCGCCGGGCGCGGTGGAGAACGGAGGGCAGTCATGACTTCCCTGGATGCCGGCCCCAGTGCGGCCACACACGGTGCGGGCCCGGATTCTGGCTACTCGCCGGGCCGGACGCTGCCGCTGCGGGTGGAGGCCATCCGGCAGCTCCGGCGCCGGCGGACGATGCTGGCGTTCGGCATCATGCTGGGGCTGCCGTGGATCCTCGCCGCCGCGTTCGAGCTGGGCGGCGGGCCTCCGGGGAACACCGCCGGGCTGGCGAGCCTGGCCACCGTCGGCGGGCTCAACTTCGCGGCGTTCAGCCTTTACGCGTCGACCGGCTTCCTGCTGGTCGTCGTGGTCGCCTTGTTCTGCGGGGACACGGTCGCGAGCGAGGCGGGCTGGTCGTCCCTGCGGTACCTGCTGGCCGCGCCGGTGCCGCGCGCCCGGCTGCTGCGGCAGAAGCTAACGGTGGCGCTCGGCTACTCGCTGACCGCCGTCGTCGTCTTCCCCGCCATGTCGCTGGCCGCCGGGACGGCCCTGTACGGGTGGCACCCGCTGCGGTTGCCCGGCAGCCTGGTTGACCTCCCGCCCGGCACGGCCCTGGTGCGGCTGGGCATCACCCTCGCGTACATCCTCATCACGCTGCTGTTCGTAGCGGGACTAGCGTTCCTGCTGTCGGTGTCGACCGACTCGCCGCTCGGCGCGGTCGGCGGCGCGGTCGGGCTGGCGATCATCTCCAACATCCTGGACGCCGTGACCGCGCTAGGACGCTTTCGTGAGATCCTGCCGACCCACTGGCAGTACTCCTGGCTGAGTGCCCTGCAACCGCAGGTGTCATGGGACCCCATGATCGAGGGAGCCGTCGTGTCGGCGTCCTACGCGGTGGTCCTGCTCGCGCTCGCCTTCCGCCGCTTCCGGTACAAGGACATCGTCTCCTAAAGCGTTCTCGCCGGCCTGGAGCATCCCCGGGTAGCGAGCAGGACACGTTGACCAATGTGCCGGTGATGGGCCCGCCGGCGCGCCGTCGGCGCATACTGGAGAAGATGAAGCCTGCCCGCGCCGCGACCCGGCGCTTCCTGCCCACAAGTCCCTTCAAGCCGCCGCTCCCCGCCCCGCCTCCCGAGCAGTTCGCCCCGCAGGACCTGGTCACTCACGACACATTCGGACTCGGCCGGGTTATCAGGGTCGAGGACGACACCGCCGTGGTTGTCGACTTCGGCACACAGCAGGTGCGGATCGCGACGCCCTGCGCCAAGCTGAGCAAACTCTGACCGGGCAGCGCTGCGCCGCCTGTCGCGGCCCGGGCGGCCGGCGGGAGATGTCAGGGCTCTCGCCGCCGGACGGGCTCGTGCGCGTATTTCCCGCGACTCGGCCGGCCGCTCTACCGGCTAAATGGCACCAAAGCGGATATTACGCGTGCGGTCCCTGGCGAACCCCGAATTTCCGGTAAGCTACGCGGACGCAGCTTCTGTGTAAGTGCTCCATTACGCGCTCGCGGATTCACTGCCGGGCTTCCGCGCGGTGCGGGGCTCTCCACAGGCAAGGAGAAAGCGCGTGGCGCAGGGAACAGTGAAGTGGTTCAACTCGGACAAAGGCTTTGGGTTTATCAGCCTTGATGACGGAGGACAGGACGTCTTCGTCCACTTCTCCGCGATCGACTCCAATGGCTACCGCAGCCTGGCGGAGAACCAGCGAGTCGAGTTCGACATCACGCAGGGTCAGAAGGGTCCGCAGGCCGAGCACGTCCGCGCGCTCTGACTCTGATCACCGGGCAGCGCCGCCGTCCGTTCGGGCTAACTTTGACTGGCCCTGGACGGACGGTGGCTGCTTTCCCGCCGGAGTTCCCCGACTGAGCGCGGTGGGCCCCTAGGCGGGAGGAAACACCTTCTACGGGGCGTAGGCTGGTCCTGCGACCGCATTCCGCTGCCGGTGCCGCCGCTACGACGCCAGGCCGGGCGCACAGCCAACAGCGGCGGAGAGGATTCCGCAGATGACCGATGACGCGACCGCTACTGCCTTCCGACAGGCTGGCCAGGAGGTCAGCGCGCTCCGCTGTCCGGAGTTCGCCCGGACAGACCGCGGCTGGGAACGGTGCCACCGGGATAAGCACAACGCGGATGCCCGGCATCATGTGCGTGACCGGTCGTGGTCGACGGCGGGGAACACGCCGCTGCTGCAACTCGGCGAGTCCTGCACGCAGGCTTGCACGTGGCCGGACCAGATACTGAAGTACCGCGGCCGGTTGGGTCGGCCGGCCTGACGGGGCGTGGCCGAATATGATCAGCGGGTGCGCGCGGAGGGGATCTGGCTTCGGTTTCTGTCCGGGCCTGACATTGAGAGCCTTGGCATCAGCCGCGCGGAGATCATCGATGCGGTAGCCGATGTGGTCACGGCGCACGGGCGCGGGCAGACGGTTTTCGAGCCGCGGGTACATCTCGTTCCCGATAACGGCGGCGTCGGGCATTTCAATGTGCTCCGGGGACATGTATCAGCCCTTGGGAAGCACGGGATCAGCGGCATCAAGGTCGTCGGCGACTTCCTACCGAACTACCAGCACGGCCTGCCCAGTGAGCTGGCCCTGGTAACGCTCTACGATCCGTCCACGGGCGTGCCGCTGGCGATCATCGACGCCACTTTCATCACCGAGGCCCGAACGGGCGCCATGACCGCCGTAGGCGCGCGAGTTCTTGCCCGGTCCGACGCGCGGGTCCTCGGTCACGCGGGCGCTCGCGGCACTGCTTTCTGGAACGTGACCATGCTGGACTCGATCTTCGACTTCTCCGAGATCCGGGTGACCAGCCGACGTCCCGAGTCGCGCGAGGCGTTCGCCGAGCAGCTGCGGGCGGAAACCGAGACGCCAGTCCGGGTCACCTCCTCGTTCGAGGAGACCTTCGACGGCGCGGACATCCTGGTTGAGGCCACCCGGCTGACTACTCCGCAGCCGCTGCTGCACCCGGGCCTGGTCCGGCCGGGGGCGCTTGTCGTGCCCTACGGGACGATCAGCGCGGTGTCGTCCGACCTCCTCGACGTCATGGACAAGGTGGTCGTTGATGACTGGCGGGAGGCACGGGCCGGCCGGCTTGGCGCGCTGCGTCATCATGTCGATACCGGCATTCTGAACGAGGGGTCGTTGCACGCCGAACTCGGCCAGATCCTTGCGGGTGAGCGGCCTGGACGGGAGTTCCCCGACGAGCGCGTCCTGCTCTGGCATCGCGGGCTGTCGATCCTGGATATCGCCGTGGCACACCTGATCCTGGAACGTGCCGTCGCCGCCGATACTGGCACCATGCTGCGGTACCACTGAGGGGATGGTTCCGGTGCTCACCAGCGTGCGCCTGACGGACCCGGCCGGACTGGACGCGCGCGCGGTGCTGGCGGTCGCGCGCGGCGAGCTGGTGCCCGAGCTGGAGGATGACCTGATTGGCTGGCTCGATGGACGGCGCGCCCGGATGCTGGCGGCACTCGACGCCGGCGGCCCGGTCTACGGCGTCACGACTGGCCTGGGCGCGTTGAGCGAGCTCGGCCTCGATGATGCCGCGCGCGCTCGGCACTCCGAGACGCTCCTGACGGCACGGGCGGCGGGCGGACCGCCCTGGCTTAGCCCGGCTGAGACCCGCGCGGTCCTGGCCGTACGCCTGCGCACGTTCCTTAACGGCGATGCCGCCGTGTCCGCCGCGCTGTGCGGCCGGCTAGCGGAATCGATCGCACTCGGCGTGCTGCCCGCAGTTCCGCGCCGGTCGACCGGCGTGGCGGGCGAAATCGTGGGCCTCGCGCATCTCGGCGCGGCGCTGACGGGCGCGGGCGATGTGCTGGCCCGCGGGCCGGGAACTGGGACGATCCCAGCGGGACAAGCGCTGGCGGAGGCCGGTCTCGTGCCGCTGCGGCTTGGCCCCAAGGAGGGGGTGGCGCTGATCGAGGGCGTCCCGATGACCACGGCGCTTGCCGTGCTCGCGGCCGCGGACGCCCGGGAGGTCCTGCGGCACGCGCTGACCGTCCTGGCCGCCGAGTTCGCGATCACCGGCGCGGCGCGCGATGTGCTCGACGCCCGGCTTGCCCGTGGCGACGATGTCCTCGCCCGGGTCACCGAGCGACTGCGCGACCTGTGTGGCCCGCAATCCCGTCCGCACCCGCTGCAGCCGCCGGTCTCGTTCCGAGCGTCGCCCCAGGTGCTCGCGCACCTCAACCGCGCGATCCACGCGCTGGACGGGGCGATCGCGCGCGCGCTCGGGGGAGTGACGGATTCGCCCGCGTTTCTCGACGGCCAGTTCATCGGCAGCGCGGGCTTCTACGGCTATGACCTCGCGGTTCACCTGCATGCCCTGACTGTGGCCTTGATCGGGCTGGCCGAACTGGGCACCGCCCGGCTGCACCGGCTGATGGACCCAGTGGTCACCGGCCTGAACGCGCAGCTGTCCGCTGAGCCGGGACCGCAGACCGGCCTCTCGCCGGTGCATAAACGGGCCGTTGGCGTGGCGCACGAGCTTCGTCGTCAAGCCATCCCGGCGGTCATTGGCCCGGTTGAAACGTCGGGTGGGCAGGAAGACGCCCAGGCATTCCCGCTTGAAGAGGCTCAGGCGGGCCGGATCGTACTGGATGGCGTCATCGAAGTGCTCGCTTGCGAACTCCTCGCGGTACATCAAGCCCGCCGCCTCGTCGTCGGCCATCCGGACGCGGTCCCGCTTGCCGCCGGACTGCAGGCCGAACTGGATGCCCTCACCAAAGACCTGCCCGCCACTGTCGCCGACCGGCCGTTCGGCCGGGACGTAGAAAAGCTAAGGGGCCGACTCAGTGCTCGCCCGAGGTAAAGAGGCGGCCGCACCGGGGAGGACCGCTGCAGGGCCGGAGAGGGAAGGTCCCTCCCTGGCCCTGCCGCCGTGAAGACGCGATGCCGGGCCTGGGTGCTACGCCGCGTTCCGGCCGCCGTCGACGTCGAGAACGGCGCCGTGGATGAAGCTGGCCTCGTCGCCGGCGAGGTAGCCGATGGCGGATGCGATCTCGTCCGGTGCGGCCGGGCGCCCGGCCGGGGCCATGGATGCGAGCACGTCGAGCTGGCTGCCCATCGCTTCCGTGCCCTCGGTGCGGGTCGGCCCTGGGCTGACCGCGTTGACCCGGACGCCGCTGGGACCGAACTCGGCCGCCCAGGCCTTGGTGAGCAGGGTGAGTGCGGCCTTGCTCGACCCGTACAGGCCCATGCCGGCGATCCCGAAGTGGGCGACCATGGTCAGCACGTTGACGACGGCTCCCTTGCCGCGGGCGGCCATGGCGGGTGCGAGCTCGGCGACCAGGATGAAGGGGGCCTTGACGTTGACGGCGTAGACGGTGTCGATGTCGGCGTCACTGGTGCCCGGGGTGGGCCCGAAGGGAAAGACGCCGGCGTTGTTGACGAGGATGTCGACGTGGCCGCCGCCCAGCTCGACGGCCCGGCGGGCGAGCGCGCGCACCGAGTCGGCGTCGGCCAGGTCCGCGGCGATGAAGTCGGCTTTCCCGCCCGCGGCGCGGATGACGTCGACCGCCGCCTCGCCGCGCCCGGGATCACGCCCGCTGACCAGGACGTGCGCGCCGCGTCGAGCCAGCCGGACGGCCGTGGCGCGTCCGATGCCGCTGGTCGCGCCGGTGATCAGGGCCGTGCTGCCGGCCAGGTCGGTGGAAGTCATGTGAGTCCCTTTCGCAGTGAACTGGGTTGTGTGATCCACTATGGCGAGGCAAAACTGGGTTGTCCAATCCAGTTCTGGTAGGCTCCGGGCATGGGCATGGGCGAGAACGAGACCGGAGCGCCAGCGGGGCGCCCGCTGACCCGGCGCGGGCGCGAGACCCGGCAGCGGATCGTCGCGGCAGCGGCGGAGCTGATGTTCGACAACGGGGTGGCGGAGACCACGCTGGAGGACATCCGGGCGGCCGCCGGGGTGAGTGGCTCGCAGGTGTATCACTACTTCGAGGACAAGCAGG
>Ga0265338_10005136_pt1 | contig 17238 bp, 17 predicted proteins | sample 42126metaG_FD_193579 | JGI IMG/M metagenome (GOLD analysis project Ga0265338, IMG submission 193579) | Rhizosphere microbial communities from Carex aquatilis grown in University of Washington, Seatle, WA, United States - 4-21-26 metaG | ecosystem: Host-associated > Plants > Roots > Rhizosphere... | reverse complement strand
CCTGGCCGAGGGCAACAGCACCCGCGCAGGCACCGCGCCCCGCGGCGAAGGCACCGCTGCCCGCGGCGAGAGCACCGTGGCAGCGCCCGGCGGCGAGCCCCAGTCCGGCGCGCCCGCCGAGCCCGCCCAGCGCCCCCGCCGCAAGCGGCGCCGCACCCGCAGCGGCCGCGAGGTAGCCGGCGAGGGGCCCGCGGGCACCGCCAGCCCGGCCGAAGGCAGCTAGCGGGCAGAGCGCGGCGACGGACATGTCCACTCCGACCTCGCTCGAACTGCCCGCAGCGGCCCGGCGAGGAACCGTGGTAACCGCGCGCGGCGAATTCGCCGTGCTCGACGCGACGCCCGCGGCTGGTCCCGGTTCGCTGGGCACGGCGTTGCTCGTGCCCGGCTACACCGGCAGCAAGGAAGACTTCATCGCGATACTCGGCCCGCTGGCCGCCGCGGGCCGCCGGGTAGTGGCGGCCGACCTGCGCGGCCAGTACCAGACGGCGGGCCCCGACGACCCGGACGCCTACGACCTGCAGGAGCTCGGCGCCGACGTCGCCAGCCTGGTCAGCGCGCTCCAGGCGGACCACCTGCTCGGTCACTCGTTCGGCGGCCTGGTGGCCCGCGAGGCCGTCCTCGGCGGCTGCGCCCCCGCCTCGCTCACCCTGATGAGCTCAGGCCCGGCCGCCCTGTCCGGGCCGCGCGCCGAGGAACTGCACTTCATGCTGAGCTATCTGGACGGTACGGCGGCGGCGGACCTCAGCGGCAAGGTCGCCGAGGTCTGGCACGGCGCGCTCAAGCCGCAGGCGGTCGCGGCTCGTGTCAGTGCGCCGGTCGTCGCCTTCCTTGAGCAGCGGATGCTCGCCAACAACCCGGTCGGCCTGGTCTCCATGGCCAGCCAGCTGCTCAAGGCCGAGGACAAGACCGCCGCGCTGGCCGCGCGGGGCGTTCCCGCGCTCGTGCTCTACGGGGAGGACGACAACGCCTGGCCGACCGCGCAGCAGCGGGACATGGCGGTCAGGCTCGGCGCCGGCTGCACCTGCATCCCCGGGGCGGAGCACAGTCCCAACGTCGAGGCCCCGGCCAGCACCGCGCGCGCGCTGACCGGCTTCTGGAACTCGGCCGAAGGCTGACCGGGGGTTACCCCAGCTCCGTTAGCGCGTCCCACGGGCGCCGCGGCACCGCCGCCGCCTGACCCTCGGGGCAGCTGCGCAGGTAATCGCACCAGCCGCAGCCCGGCCCGGTGCGCGGCGGGAACACCTCGTCATAGGACTCCCTGGGCAGCCCCGCCCGCATCCGGTCGTCGGCGTCACCGCACTCTTCGGCCACGCCCTCGGCCCGGCCCAGGTGCCGCCGGAGCGAGTCCGGGGTGTGCTCCCAGGCGAGCACCTGGCCGGACGGCAGGTGGTGCAGTTCCACCCGGCGGCAGTCGCGGCGCAGCGCCCGGGCGGCGGCCAGCGCGTAGACCGCCAGTGCGAGCGAGCTGCGCGCGTCGTCGACCGACAGCACGTGACGGCCGGTCTTGTAGTCGACCACCACCAGCTCGGTGCCGTCAGTGCCGTCCGACCGCGGACGCTCGTCGAGCCGGTCGATCCGGCCGGACACCGCGATCTTGTCGGTGCGGGTCGCCACCGTCCGCTCCACCCCGACTGGCTCGTCGGCCGGGTCGAGGCCGCCGACGTACGCCTCCACCAGGGACCTGGCCCAGTCACGGTACCGGGCCGACTGGGCGTCGCCCGAGAACCCCTCGCCGATCCAGCCCTGGCTCAGCAGCGTCCCCGCCGCCTGGACGGTGCGCCGGGGCAGCGGCAGCCGCCACCAGCCGGCCAGCGCGTTGTGGACCGACGCGCCCAGGCTGTTGTGCGCCCACGGCGGCCCCTTGGGCGGGGCCGGCCGGTCCAGGTAGCCCATCCGGTACCGGCGAGGGCAGTCAAGCCAGGTCGCCAGCCGGGTCGGGGTGCACGAGTAGAGCCGTCGTGGCATCCCCTCGAAACCGAGCTGTTCCACCGCGGCTCAGCCAAGTCCCCCGGCCGGGCCAGCTGACACCCAGCCGTCGAACCGCCTGACCGCGTCACCGACCGTGCTCTCCTCGCCGTGGCCGGACAGCACCCGGGTGTCGCGGGGCAACTCAAGCAGGCGCTCGCCGATCGCGGTGAGCTGGCCGGGAAAGTCAGTGAACTGACCCTCGTGCGCCACCGGGCCGCGCGCGCACAGCGCGTCGCCGGTGAACACCACCCCCAGGGCCGCGCAGTAGAGGCTGACCGAGCCGCGGGTGTGGCCGGCGCTGCCGATAACCTCGAGCTGCACGTCGGACACGTCGAACCGGCCGCCGTTGGCCATCTCGATCTCCGGGTCCTCGTCGTCGTGGGTTATCCGCCACAGCACCCGGTCGGCCGGGTGCAGCGCCACCGGCGCCTCGTCCCGCTCCGCCACCTCGACGGCGGCGGCGACGTGGCTGGCGTGCCCGTGGGTGCAGATCACGGCCAGGATCTCCCGGTCACCGACCTGCTCGAGCACGCTCGCGGCGTCCTCGCCCGGGTCGATGACGATGACCTCTTCGTCGTCACCCACCAGCCACGCGTTCAGCTCGCCGACCTCCGGCCGGCCTGCCTGCCCGGCTGACAGTCCCGCCTCGCTCGCGGCTTCCTCGTTGACCCGCGGTGTCCATACCCGCTCGACCCGAGCCTCCACCGACCCGCACCTCCGCCAGAAAGCGCCCTAACCGGGCGCCGACCCATGCTGCCCCTGGGCCACTGTACAGCGGGCGCTACCGCGCCTGGGCGGCAAAGGCGAGGGCGGACTGCGCCACCAGCTGGATCGCGATCGCGGACAGCAGCAGGCCCGCGATGCGGGTCAGCAGCTCCACCCCGTTGTCGGTCAGCACCCGCTGGATGACCTCGGCGAACCGCATCACCAGCCAGGCGCTGACCGCGACGGCGATGATCGCCAGCGCCAGCGCCAGGCCGCTGGTCACGCTGTGCACCCGCTGCACGAACAGCATGGTCGCGACGATCCCGCCCGGCCCGGCCAGCAGCGGCGTGCCGAGCGGCACGAACGCCACGTTGGTGCGGGCCCGCTCGGTCGAGCTGGGCTCCTCCGACTTGCCCGTCAGCAGCTGCAGCGAGACCAGCAGGAGCAGCAGCCCGCCCGCGCCCTCCAGGGCGGGCAGCTGCACCTGCGTGTAGGCCAGGATCTCCTGGCCGAACAGCGCGAACGCGACGATCACGCCGAACGCCACGATGGCGGCCTGCCAGGCCAGCCGCCGCCTGGTGCGCACCGGCCGGCCCCGGGTCAGGCCGAGGAACACCGGCACGATGCCCGGCGGGTCGATGATCACGAAGAGCGTGACGAACGCCTGGAAGAAGAACGTCACGGCCTGGTCCCGCTCATCGGCGCCCCGTCCAGCTCAGCAGCCGCTCGTACTCTTCCGGCGGCGTCGTCTCGGCCCCGAGGCCGGCCTGGCCGGCCGGGGATGGGCCACCCGGGACATAGTCCCCGTGGTCGTCGCTGCCGCCGGTCATGATCAGGCCGAGCGACCGGGCCAGCCCGGCCAGCCGGGCCCGCTCGGGCCCGGCATGGTCGAAGTGGAACACCTCGATCCCGGCCAGGCCGGCCTCCGCCAGCCCCTCGATCACCTCGTCGCCGATCTCGTAGCCGGGCGACCGCGGGTGCGCCAGCACCGGGGCCCCGCCCGCCGCGTTCACCAGCCGCACCGCCCGGGCCAGGTCCGGCGCGTAGCGGCCGACGAACGCGCGGCCGCCGTCGCCGATCCACTCGCCGGTGAACGCGTCCGCGGGCGACTCGATCGCGCCCGCCTCGGCCAGCGCGCGAGCCAGGTGCGGGCGGCCGACCACCGCGTTGCCCGCGATGGCGCTGACCTGCGCCCAGGTCACCCCGGTGCCCAGCTCCGCCAGGCGCTCGGCCATCGCCCGGGCGCGGTAGACGCGGTCGTCGCGGATCCGCTCGGCCTCCGCCCGCAGCGCCGGGTCGTCCCGGTCCGAGTGGTACGCCAGCAGGTGCACGCTGCGCCCGCCGAGCTGGCACGACAGCTCCATGCCGTCAAGCAGCGTGATCCCGGCGGGCAGCGCCGCCCGCGCCTCGTCGAGGCCCGCCTGGGTGTCATGGTCGGTCAGCGCCAGCACGTCGAGGCCGGCCGCGGCTGCCCGGCCCGCTACCCGCGCGGGCGAGTCGGTTCCGTCGGAGGCATTGCTGTGCACGTGCAGGTCGATACGCACGCCGGCTATCGTAACCGCCCCGGCGGCGGGACTCGCCCGCCTGGGCCGGCTACGGCAGGTGCGGGGACAGCGCGCCGAACGGCAGGTCGAGTTTCTGGCCGGGGTCACGCAGGTCGCGCAGCGGCAGCGGCTCAACCAGCAGCGTGCCCGCGGTGTCCGGCCACATCACCAGCCACAGCCAGCTCGCGGCGACCTCGCCGGCGAAGACCGCCTTGCCGTCCGCCTCCACCAGCCACAGCGGCGCGTCATGGTGGGCCACCTCGACGGTGGCGTTCGGCTGGCTGGCGGCGAAGCCGTCGCCAGGATCGGGCCCGGGCAGGCCGGCCAGGCCCGCGCCGTGGCCCACGCCGGGTTCCTCGGCGACGACCAGCATCTCGGCCGGGCCGCCGAGCGGGTTAGGGCCGGATAGCGCGACGACCGCGGCCCTGGTGCCGGTGCGCTCGTCACCGGCCCCGGTAAACCCGCTCACCAGCCAGCCGGGCGGCAGCGGCCAGGGCAGCCAGACCGGCACCCGCGCCTGCTGCCGCAGCACCCGCAGGCCGTCGGCGGTGGGCAGCCGCGCCGGGGCCACAGGCAAAACCTCACCGTGCAGGTCACAGCGCCACGCGCTCGACCACACGGTCGGGGCGCGGGCGGCGCCTCGGCAACGCGGGCATACCGCCTTCATCTCCACGATGGTGGCATTCGTACCCGGGAACGACCTGGTCACACCCTCGGGGGAGACGGGGGCATCCCCCCGGGCGACTACAGCCCGGCCGCCCTGCCCTTGACCACGATGGCCAGCGCCAGCTTGCGGGACGCCTCATCGATCATCTCGCCGTCCAGCATGACCGCCCCGCGCTTGTCCACCGACGTGGACCGCTGGTAGGCGTCGAGGATGCGCAACGCCCGCGCGTAGTCGTCGGCCGGGGGCGTGAACGCCTCGTTGATCACCGCGACCTGCCCCGGGTGCAGCACCCACTTGCCGTCGAAGCCGAGCGCGGCCGAGCTGGCGGCGGCCGCGCGCAGCCCGTCGGTGTCGCCGATCTTCGCGTACGGGCCGTCGATCGCCTGCAGCCCGTGGGCCTTGGCCGCGACCAGGATCCGCATCAGCGGGTAGTGATGCGCGTCGAACGGGTACCCGGCCGGCTGGCCGCCCACCGTCAGCGAGCGCATCCCGATCGAGGCCATGAAGTCGGCCGGCCCGAACACGAGCGAGACCAGCCGCGGCGACGCGGCCGCGATCGCCTCGACCGCCGCCAGCCCGGCCGCGTCCTCGATCTGCACCTCGATGCCGGTGCGCCCCTCCTCAAGGCCGACCGAGCGCTCCAGCTGGCCCAGCAGCAGGTCAAGCCAGACAACCGCGTCCGGGCCGCTCACCTTGGGCAGGATCAGGGTGTCGACGGTGCCCGGGGCCCCGGTCAGCACCGCGATGACGTCCTGGTAGGCCCACGGCGTGCTGACGTCGTTGACCCGCACCGCCACCAGCTTGCCGTCCCAGCCGCCGGCCGTCAGCGCGGCCACCGCCAGCGCCCGGGCCTCCGGCTTGGCGTCCGGGGCGACCGAGTCCTCCAGGTCGAGCATCACCTCGTCCACCGCGAGGCCCCGCGCCTTGGCCAGGAACCGCTCGCTGCTGGCCGGCACCGACATGCAGCTGCGCCGGGCGCGGTAGGGCCGCCCGGCGGGCCGGGCGGCAGCGGGCTGCTGGCCGGCCGGGTGCTTCGGGGCTTCTTCGCGGGAAATTGCAGTCACCCGACGAACCTACCGGTGTAATCCCCGCCCGGGCGACTGGCGGTGATCACCTAGTGGAACGATGCGCGGCCCGGGTCAGCCGCACCCGTTCTGAATGCCGGTGTTTCTGGTGATTTTCGCTTGGTTGATGCCGGGTTATCAGCGGGTGAACGTTTAACGCAGCACCGCCGCAGGGCTGGAGCGGCAAGTTAGGCAACCCTATGCTGTCTGCGGATCGCCGCTCCCCGCGGCGGCACCCGGACGACCGGCGAGGGATGCCGATGCTGACGCGTCACCGACGCCCGCGCACCACGGCCGGCCGCATGGTGACGGCGGTGGCCGCGGGAGTGGCCGCGCTGCTGCTGGCGGCCAGCCTGACCGCCTGCGGCGGCGGCCGCGCGCAGCCGTCGGACGTCATCACCGTCAGCAGCAACCAGTGCGGCGGCGCCTGGCAGGTCCCCGGGCCCGGCTGGCACACCTTCCAGATCGACAACCAGTCAACCGGCGGCGGCGAGGTCGACCTGGTCAACCCGGCCAACGGGGCCGTCTACGCGGAGGTCAGCAACACCGGACCGGGCACCACCACCCCGATGACGCTCGACCTGGGGTCCGGCCGCTACGCGTTCCTCTGCCTGTTCAACGACTTCAGCCCGGTCACCGGGGTCACGGTGACCGTGGCCGGCCACGCCGCCGGCACCCCGGCGATCCTCCCGGTCACCGGCAACCAGACGATCCCCTACGCCAAGCAGTACCAGGCCTACACCGAGGCCGGGCTCAGGCTGCTGGCCCGGCAGGCCGGCGCGGTCGCGGCCGACGTCAAGCGCGCCAGTGAAGGCAAGCAGAGCCTGGCCGCCGCCCGGCGCGACTGGCTCACCGCCCACCTGCAGTACCAGACCCTGGGGGCGGCGTACGGGACGTTCGGCCGCTACGACGACGAGATCGACGGGCGGGCCGACGCGGCCGGCGTGCACAGCCCGCGGTGGACCGGCTTCTACCGGCTGGAGTACGGGCTGTGGCACGGGCAGCCGGCCGCCCGGCTCAACCCGGTCGCCGCCACCCTCGCCAAGGACGTCAACACGCTGCTGGCCTGGTGGCCAACCCGGCAGATCCCGCTCTCCGACGTGGGCCTGCGCACCCACGAGATCCTCGAGAACGCACTGGAGTTCCAGCTCACCGGGCACGACGACTACGGCAGCGGCACTACCCTGGCCACCGCGCTGGCCAACATCGAAGGCACCCGCCAGCTGCTGACGCTGCTGCACCCGCTGCTCGCGCCGCGGTACCCGGGCCTGCCCGCTGTCTACTCCGGGCTCAGCCGCCTGCAGTCACTGATCGAGAAAGAGCGCCGCCCGAACGGGATGTGGGTTCCCGTCTCCGCGCTACCCGTCGCCTCGCGGCAGGCGATCGACGCGGCCGCGGGCGCGGCACTGCAGTCGCTCGCCCCGGTCGCGTCGATCACCGAGCCGAGGAACACCGCCAATGACTTCTGAGCCACGGGAACCCTCCGCCGCGGCGGAGGCAGCACCGCCAGCGGCGGAGGGCCGGGCGCCCGCGGCGGAGGGCCGGGCGCCCGAACCGGGCGGGGCCGGCGGCCTGGTGGCGGGCGGGGCGGCGGGCTGCTACGGGCGGGGCGCCCCGGCCAGCCCGGCCGCGACGGCCGGGCAGGCGGCGCTGGCCGGGCAGGCGGCGCTGGCCGGCCGATTGCCCGCGGTGCCTTTCCACGGGACGCACCAGCCGGGCATCCTGCGGGAGCCGCCCCCGGCCACCGCGGTGGTCTCGTTCGACGTCACCACGGACGACAAGGCGTCGCTCAGGGAGCTGTTCCAGACGGTGACCGACCGGGCCCGGTTCCTGACCGCGGGCGGCGCACCGCCGCCGGTCGGCATCGGCGGGCCGCCGTCGGACTCCGGCCTGCTCGGGCCGGCCGTGGTGCCGGACGGGCTGACGGTGACGTTCGGCGTCGGCTCGACCCTGTTCGACGACCGCTACGGGCTGGCGGCGGCCCGCCCGGCCCGGCTCACCACGATGACGCCGTTCCCCAGCGACGACCTCGACCCGGCCCAGACCGGCGGCGACCTGATCATGCAGCTGAGCGCGGGGTCAATCGACACCGTGCTGCACGCGCTGCGCGACATGGCCAAGAACACCCGCGGCGGCATGCAGATCAACTGGCGGATCGACGGGTTCGCCTCGCCCGCCCGGCCGGCCCGCACGGCGCCCCGGAACCTGATGGGGTTCATGGACGGCATCGCCAACCCGGCCGTTTCCTCCGCCGCGCAGATGGACTCGCTGGTCTGGGTGAAGCCGGGCGCCGCTGCGCCGGGGGGGCCGAAGCCGGAGCCGCGGTGGACGGCGCACGGCTCGTACCTCGTGGTGCGGCTGATCCGGATGTTCGTCGAGTTCTGGGACCGGGTGGACATCACCGAGCAGGAAACGATGATCGGCCGGCGGCGCGGCAGCGGCTTCCCGCTCGACGGTACCTCGGTCGACGCCACCCCGGACTACCCGGCCGACCCGACCGGAGACGTGATACCGCTCACGGCCCACATCCGGCTGGCCAACCCGCGCACCGCGGCGACCGCCGACAGCCGCATCCTGCGCCGCGCCTGGAACTACGACCGGGGCCTGGACCAAGTCGGCGACCTCGACATGGGCCTCGTCTTCACCTGCTTCCAGCAGGACATCCAGCGGCAGTTCGCGGCGGTGCAGACCCGGCTGGCGGACGAGCCGCTGGTCGACTACATCAGCCCGTTCGGCGGCGGGTACTTCCTGGCACTGCCCGGGGTGACCGGGCCGGGCGACTACTACGGCCGGGCCCTGCTGGCCTAGGGCGTGTTCATAAAGTGTCCCTTGGGGCTGGGCGGCCGGTTTCCACCCGTTTCCGGCCGCGTGGTTGTGGCAACCAGGGGCCTGTAGCGCCATGCCACTTAGCTTGTCGGGCATCACCCGCGGCCAGGCCGCGCCACCGCAACCCCATTCGTCACATCGACGCAGGCCAGAGCGTGATCACGGAAGATTACTACCATGATCGCGGTAGTAATCTTCCGTGATCATGAAAAGCTTTCGATTCCCGCTCTTCGGCAGGGTTTCCCTGGCTGCACCTGAACCCCGCTGGCACCACAGGTCCCTTAACTTAGCGGCATTGGCCTATAACGCCATGATTGCCACAACCGCGGGGCGCTAGCCGTGCCTCGCGGGTTTTTTGACACGGGCTAGCCCGGTCCGCGCCCGGCCCGGCCTGGGCCGGCCTGGCCCGGGCCGCGCCCGGCCTGGCCTGGCCTGGCCTGGCCGGCGATGCTGGCCTTAATGTGGGGCTTGGTGCGTTTATTGCGTCAATTGTTGAGCCCTCGTTCGCCTGCCGGTCAGATTGGCCGCGTTGCCGCGTAATTCAGCTATGAGACGGTTCTGCGCCGGGGGCCGCGGTTGCCCGCTGCCCCCGGCGGCGGCCTTGCCGGGCTCGCCGGCCAATGATGTCCCGCAGAACTCAGGAGGCTGAGCATGGGCGTTAGCCCAACCGCCGGAGGCCGTCGCAAGCGGCTCCGGCTCTCCCTCGCCGTCGGCGCGGCGGCCGCCCTGGCCGCCGTCGCGGCGGCCGGCGCCACCGCGGCGAGCGCGAGCACGTCGGTGAACCGCGCGTTCGCCGGCTACCAGGCCCCCCGAACCGCGTCGGCCACCCTCTACAAGGGCAGCACCACCACGCCGATCAAGCACCTGGTGGTCATCTTCGGCGAGAACGTCTCGTTCGACCACTACTTCGGCAGCTACCCGTACGCGGCCAACACCGACGGCACCACGTTCACCGCCAAGCCGGGCACGCCCGCCGTCAACGGGCTCTACACCACGATCACCAAGTCCGGCCCGGCCGGCCCGCTGCTGAGCAGCAACCCCAACGAGTACAACCCGCAGCGGCTGACCCAGCCCGAGGCGCTCACCTCCGACCAGAACCACGGGTACACCGCGGAGCAGAAGGCCGTCGACGGCGGCAAGATGGACCAGTTCGTACAGAACACCGAGTCCGCCACGCCGTCCGCGGGATGCGCGCCCGCGTACTGCCCGCCCGGCATCGTGATGGACTACTTCGACGGCAACACCGTCACCGGGCTGTGGAACTACGCGCAGAACTACGCGATGAGCGACAACAACTGGGACACCACGTTCGGCCCGTCCACCCCGGGCGCGCTCAACGTGATCTCCGGTGACACCGGCGGCGCCAAGGCGCTCACCCCCACCTGGTCGAGCACCCCGAGCCAGCCCGCCACCTCGACCGCCATCAACGGCGGCTCGATGAACGGCGACGTCGACCCGTACTACGACACCTGCTCCGACAGCAGCCACACCACCACCGGCGCGCTCGGCGTGATAACCGGGAAGAACATCGGTGACCTGCTGAACACCCAGCAGGTTAGCTGGGGCTGGTTCCAGGGCGGCTTCGCCCCGACCTCGACCAACAGCGGCGGCGCGGTCTGCGGCGCCACCTCCCAGAACATCGCCGGCGTGTCCGACTCCCAGTACTCGCCGCACCACGAGCCGTTCCAGTACTACGCCTCCACCGCGAACCCCGACCACCTGGCGCCCAGCTCGCTGAAGGCGATCGGCTACACCGACCAGGCCAACCACCAGTACGACCTGTCGTACTTCAGCGACGCCCTGCAGGGCAAGGGCGGCGCCCAGCTTCCCGCCGTCTCCTACCTGAAGGCGCCCGAGGCGCAGGACGGGCACCCCGGTTACTCCGACCCGGTCGACGAGCAGAAGTTCCTCGTCGACGAGATCAACGCGGTCGAGGAGTCCAAGTACTGGGCGTCCACCGCCGTCGTGGTGACCTACGACGACTCCGACGGCTGGTACGACCACGCCGCGCCGAAGATCGTCAACGGCTCCAGCGACGCCACCCAGGACGCCGCGATCTGCACCTCGGCCGCGGTCACCATCGGCTCCGCCAACGACCGCTGCGGCTACAGCCAGCGGCTGCCGTTGCTGGTGATCTCGCCCTGGACCCGGCAGAACTACGTCAGCAGCAACCTCACCAACACCGCCTCGGTGGTCAAGTTCATCGAGGACAACTGGCTGCACGGGCAGGGCATCCCCGGCTCGTTCGACGCCTCCTCCGGCTCGCTCGACGCGCCCGGCGGGGTGCTCGACTTCCGGACGTACCCGCACCTCAAGCCGGTCATCCTCAACCCCGGCACCGGCGCCGTGGTCAAGAGCGGCTGGTAGCGGCTGGGGACGGCCGGTAAGAGCGGCCCGGCCGGCCATCTCGCAGTAACCCCGCGTGCCGGGGGCACGGCAAGCGCCGTGCCCCCGGCACGCTTCATGACCGGCACGTACCATGAGGGCATGAGTTCCCCGCTTCCCACCCGTGAGCAGGTGCTGTCCGCGCTCGCGGGGGTCAACGACCCGGAGATCGGCCGCCCGATCACCGAGCTCGGCATGGTCAAGTCCGTCGAGATCGCCCCGGACGGCACGGTCGCCGTCGGCGTCTACCTGACCGTGTCCGGCTGCCCGATGCGCGACACCATTACCGCCCGGGTCACCGGCGCGGTCTCGCCCCTGCCGGGGGTGGCCGGCGTCCAGGTCGAACTCGACGTGATGAGCGAGGAACAGCGCCAGCAGCTGCAATCCCAGCTGCGCGGCGGCGCGCCCGAGCGGGTTATCCCGTTCGCCCAGCCGTCCTCGCTGACCAAGGTGTACGCCATCGTCAGCGGCAAGGGCGGCGTCGGCAAGTCGTCGGTCACGGTGAACCTGGCGGCCGCCCTGGCAGCGGCGGGGCACAAGGTCGGCCTCATCGACGCCGACATCTACGGCCACTCCGTCCCCCGGATGCTCGGCGTCACCGGGCTGCCCACCAAGGTCCAGGACATGATCATGCCGCCCGCCGCCAAGGGCGTGAAGGTCATCTCCGCGGGCATGCTCAAGCCCCCCGGCCAGGACGCGCTGCCCATCCGCGGCCCGATCCTGCACCGGCTGTTCGAGCAGTTCCTGGCCGACTTCTTCTGGGGCGACCTGGACTACCTGCTCATCGACATGCCACCGGGCACCGGAGACGTGGCACTGTCCCTCGCCCGGCTGGTGCCCGGGGCCGAGCTGGTGGTCGTGACCACCCCGCAGGTCGCCGCGGCCGAGGTCGCCAAGCGGGCCGGGACGCTGGTCACCCAGACCCACCAGCGCGTGGCCGGCGTCATAGAGAACATGTCGTACCTGCCCTGCCCGCACTGCGGCGAGCCGATCGACGTCTTCGGCTCCGGCGGCGGCGAGGCCGTCGCGACCGCGCTCACCCAGCTCACCGGGGTGGAAGTGCCGCTGCTTGGCCAGGTGCCGGTGGACGTGCGGCTGCGCGAGGGCGGCGACAGCGGCGACCCGCTGGTGCTGTCCGACCCGTCCGCTCCGGCCGCGCTCCAGCTCATCAAGATGGCCGAGTCGCTGGCGAGCAGGGGACGCGGCCTGGCCGGCCGGATGCTGAACCTCAGCCCGCGGTAGCCCGCGGGCGCGGGCCCGGGCCCGCGCCCGGGCCCGGGCTCACCACGCGGGCCCGGCTCAGGTCGCCTCGACGTCGTAGGGCGGGTCGGCGCCGTCAAGCAGCGTGGCCTGGCCGCCCCCGGCCGCGCCAACCCCTTCGAGGGCGCTGTCCGGCACCGGCTCGAAGTCGCTGTGCGTCACCGAGGCGCCGTTCGGCTCGTCGAGCAGGTGCTTCTGCACGAACCGGCGCGGGTTGAGGTCGTCGAAGTCAAAGTCCTGGAACTCGGGGCCCAGGCCTTCCCGCAGGTCGGCCTTGGCGCCGTCGGCGATCCGGCGCAGGTCGCGCAGCATCCGGCCGGCCTGCGAGGCGATCTTCGGCAGCTCGTGCGGGCCGAAGACGACGAGCGCGATCACCGCGAGGACCAGCAGCTTGGTCAGCGAAAGGTCAAACACTCAGCACTCCGTCAGCGGTGGGGGCGCACGGTGGTGGGGCGCACTCATCACCACTGTAAACGCTGCGCCCAGGTCCAGGGTCCCCGGTTCGCCCGCCCGGTATTCGCGCCAGGTCAGCCGAACGGATTGGCCATCCGGGCCAGCCGCTCAAGACCGCGGCCAAGGCGGGCGAACAGCCCGGACGGCTCGCTGGCGGGCAGCGCCCCGACTACCTGGCTCACCGTCCGCGCCGGGGCGTCGGCGATCATGGTATAGACGAAGCCGGGCCGCGCCCAGGTCAGCGAGCGCCCGGCGGCGTAGGCGCGCTGCCCGGCCACGGTCACCGGCTGCCAGCCGGGCATGTCCGGCGACAGGTCGCCCCGCTGCACGAACAGCGACACCACGTACAGGCCGTCGGAGTACTCCAGGTCCACCACCTTGCCACTCCCGGTCTGCGCCCACGCCGCCGCGTACAGGGGAAGGCCGCCCGGCAGCGCGGCCGGCACCTGCCAGCCCGCGGCGGCCAGCGCGGCACGGAACCGCGCGGCCGACGCCGCCGTGGTCCAGGCCGGCTGCTGCGCCTGCGCCCCGGCCTGCGCTATGGCCCGCGCCTGGGACGCTGCCCTGGACAGGGCCGTGGCCTGGCCCCTGGCCGCGCCAAACTGGACCTGGGTGAACTGGTCCTGGCTGATCACATGGTCGGCCGGGTCGAGCAGCTCACGGCGCAGCGGCAGCATGGTCCGCTCGTCCAGCCAGTAGCGGGCGGCCAGCGAGCCGTCGAAGCGGTACAGCTCGACGACCACCGCGGTCCGGCCGGCGACGCTGCCCGAGCCGCGGTACACCGTCACGTAGTGCTGGCCGAGCAGCGCCACCAGGGACTTGGTCACGCCGAAGACGCCCTCGGGCGAGCGGCTGACCGCGGTCGCCGCGGCGGGCTGTCCCCCGGCGCCGGCCGAGCCGCCCGACGTGCCGCTCGCCGCGGTGACCAGCGTCCCGCCGTCGCTCAGGTGCCAGACCCGGGAAACCTCGGTGACGCTGCCGTCCACCCCGGCCTGGGAGATCTGCTCGGTGCCCTGGTACGACGTCTGCTGGCCGGCGCTAGCCGCCTGGTCGAGCAGCCGCCTGCCGGTGGCCTCGTTCCGCACCACCCCGCGGGCGGTTGACGGGGCCGTCGGGAACGAGCCGGACACCCCGCCCGCGGCCGTACCTGAGTCGGCTCCCGCCCCGCTGCCGGCCTGCAGGCCGGCGCTCGCCTGTCCCGCGCCGGCCTGCCCATTAACACCGTGCCCGACGACGCCGAGCACGGCGATGAGGCCGGGCACGGTCACCGTCGTCACGGCGGTCAGCATCAGGCCGTGGCGCATCACGGCCTCACCGCGGCCGCCGGAAGCCGCCCAGACCGGCCGGCCGGCTCGGTGAACGGGACGTCACCCGAGGTGATCGCGTGCTCCACGTCGAACACCTCGACCTGCGGGGTGATCCGCGGCCCGGGGGTGCCGCTGTCGCCGCCCATACCGAAAGCGGCGCTGCCGATCCCGACGACTACCAGCGACACGGTGCCCAGGAGCACGTACCGGCCTCGGCGGCGGCGCGCCGCCCGGTCCAGCGGCCGGCCCGGGTTCGGCCCGGCCGGGCCGGGCCTGGCTACCCTCAGCTGCTGGCCGCGCTGGCGGGCCCGGGCCTGGCCCCGACCGTCCGGGCTGCGGCCCGCTGACCGGGCCGGAAGGGGGGCGGCAAGGTCGTCCTCGCCCGTGATCGCGAGCAGCCGGCTGGCGATGCCTTCCGCGCCGCAGGCCGCCCCGAGCGCCCGCAGCTCCTGCTTAAGCCGCCGCAGCGAGCCCACTTCGGCCTGGCACGCGCCGCAGGCGGCCAGGTGGGCATTGGCCCGGTCCAGCTCGGCGCCGCTCAGCTCGCCGTCGACCAGGGCGGACAGCAGTTCCCCGAGATGGCTCATCGCTGCCGCACCCGCCGCTCTGTGTCCCGGGGCGCAGTGTCCCGGTGTGCAGTGTCCCGGTGTGCCAGGGCCGCCCGCAGCTGGGCGCGGCCCCGGTGGATGCGACTGCGCACGGTGCCGAGCTTCACACCCATGGTCGCCGCGATCTCCTCATAAGAGAAGCCCTCGATGTCGCACAGCACCACCGCCGCGCGGTAGTCCGGCGGCAGCGCCAGCAGCGCGGCCTGAATATCCCCGTCGAGGTGGCTGTCGTCCCACGCCTGCGCCGGCGACTGCTCGGTGCCGGCCAGCCGGTGCTCCGCATCGTCCCCAAGGCCCTCGAACCTGATCCGCTGCCTGCGCCGGGCCCCGTCGAGGAAGAGGTTGGTGGTGATCCGGTGCAGCCAGCCCTCGAAGGTCCCCGGCGTGTAAGTCGCCAGCGAGCGGAACACCCGGACGAAGACCTCCTGGGTCAGGTCTTCGGCGTCGTGCTGGTTGCCGGTCAGCCGGTAGGCGAGCCGAAACACCCGGCCGGAATGAGCACGCACGATCTCATCCCAGCTCGGCACCGTCCACGGTGCCCCTGGGGCATGCTCGTCCTGTCCGGAATTCGCCGGCTCTGTCACCAGGTTGAGGCTCTCGCTCATCGACTTAGCTAACGGTCCCCCTCACCTTAAGGTTCCACGGACCAGCGAAATTGGCTAGGCTCACGCGTGAAAAGGCAGTGTCTGGAAACTCAGGGGCCTGAAAACGCAGGGGCCTGAAAACGCAGGGGGTAGTCATCGACTACGACGAGGCGGTGCACGCGGTAGAGGACGAACCGCTGCTCACCGCGCGAGCCAACGCCGAGGACCTCGGCGGGACGGAGCCCGTGCCGCCGCCGGCCGGGGCCGCGCTGCGGTTCCTGGCAACCGCGATCGCGGCCCGCGCGGTGGTCGAGATCGGCACCGGGTGCGGCAGCTCCGGGATCTGGCTGCTCCGCGGCATGCGCCCGGGCGGCGTGCTGACCAGCGTGGACACCGAGCCGGAGTACCACCGGCTGGCCCGTAAGGCGTTCACTCAGGCGGGCTTCGCCGCCAACCAGGCCCGGCTCATCCTCGGACGCGCCGCCGACGTGCTGCCCCGGCTCTCGGACGGGGCCTACGACCTGGTGTTCTGTGACGCCGACCAGGCGGCCTACCCGGAATACCTGGCGGCCGGGCTGCGGCTGCTCCGCGCGGGCGGCATCGTGGTCTTCAACGACGTGCTGCCACCCGGCGCGGGGCCGGCCACTGACGGCGCGCGGGAGCTTGCCGACCTCGCCGGATCCGACGAAAGGCTTGTCCCGCTGCTGCTTCCGATCGCAGGCGGCCTGCTCGCCGCCATCAAGAGATAAAAAGGGTCCATCCGAACGGGGTGCGTGTTCCACCGCACCCGGGCGGCCCGGCCCGCCGTCGGCCAGGCAGGCCGCCTGGTCTCAGCCAACCGCCGCCTGCAGTGCGTCTCCGAGCTTCGCGGCCTCATCGGCGGACAGCTCAACCACAAGCCTGCCGCCACCTTCCAACGGGACGCGCATCACGATGCCACGGCCCTCCTTGGTCACCTCGAGCGGGCCATCGCCCGTCCGCGGCTTCATCGCCGCCATGCTGCATCCCCTTCCTCAACGCAAACCTCATGCGAACCGTGTCCGGCCACGCTCCGCCCGCGGTAGCTCCGGACAGCAACAACCGTGTCGATCCGTCGCCCTATTATCCCGTGTTCGGGCGCAGAATGGTAATGATCAGCTACGCGCGCCGCCTACCAAACTCCCTAAATCGGCCGGGAAGTGGTCGGTTGGCGTTTGCGTGCCGCGAACACGGCACCGGACGCGGGTCCCGGTTCGCCGGGTTGGTGCGCCCACCCGCGCGCGGGTCGGCACGCGGGCGCACCCCGCCGCCCCGCGAACGCCTCGGCCGGAGAATCAGGCAAGCGGATCGCCGCTTCTCCGGGCGGCCGGGCGGCTTCTGCGGGCAGCCGCGTCGCTTTGGCAGGCTGGCCTTTAGGCCGACATTACTGTTAACCGGGAGGAAGACCGGACAGCGGGGAATGCCGCTATGGCAAATACTGCTGCGGGCGCGGGGCACGTTTGGGGGCGATTCTGAACGGCAGGCCATTGCCGTGCGCGGAGCGCTGGGCGGGGCGGCGTCGGCTGGGGCGGCACGCGATGCCGATGATACACACCGGCTGACCAGGCGTTTCGTCGGGATGACCGCTGACCGTGCGCGGGACCGGCGTTATTGCGTGAATAAGGTGTCACTATGACGACACCTTATTTTCACAATGCGCGAAATTTACCCAATAACGCCTCGAGGCGGGGAGAGCGAGAGCCATAGTCGGCGTCACACCCACCCCGCGGGCATCAACGCACGGCTGGGTTAACACAGCACCAACACCTCGCGACCAGGACCAGCTGGCGTCACTCCAGCCACCAGACCCGCGGCCGGGGGGCCGGGGGGCCGGGGGCCGGGGCCGGGG
>Ga0265338_10005134_pt1 | contig 17240 bp, 14 predicted proteins | sample 42126metaG_FD_193579 | JGI IMG/M metagenome (GOLD analysis project Ga0265338, IMG submission 193579) | Rhizosphere microbial communities from Carex aquatilis grown in University of Washington, Seatle, WA, United States - 4-21-26 metaG | ecosystem: Host-associated > Plants > Roots > Rhizosphere... | reverse complement strand
CCTGTCTCGCGAAGAATGGTCTCGGCTCCCAATGGATCAGGTTTCTTGGTCGTGAAGCTGTTGCCACCGTAAATGCGCACGAAGTATGGACCCATTCCCATCGCGGCGACGATGTCTCTCGATGGATTCACCGGCTTGTTCGACAGTACCGCCATCAGCCGCTGAACGCCGTTTGAGATCTGCGCGAGCGTTGCCAAGGCCTCCGGAATTCCGTCGTAGACCGTGGTGTGATCGAGTTTGTGCAGCCGGTAATAGCCGAGAAAATACTCCAGCGCACTTCGGAAGAAAGCCTCGTCGTCTTCCGTACCGAGGGCGCGGCGCACCAGCGCGGGAGCGCCATCTCCCACGTAGCTGGCGATGACGTCGCCGTCGAGTTCCTGCCTGCCAAAATGCCGCAACATTGCGTTCACGGAGTGAATCAGGTCGAGGCGGGAATCGATCAGGGTGCCATCCAAATCGAAGATCAACAGCCGGATGGCTCGGGGATCAAAGTGGCGGAGGAAACGAATCATGGAAAGATCAGGATAAATGATGGCGCGGGGAAGAAAGTCAGAAGTGCGATTGCAGATTGCCGAATGGAAACCGCCGGGCCGGAAAACACTCTATCCGCAACAAAAAAAGCCACATCCGCGGCACTCCAGGGCTGCTCCAATTTCACTTCTGAGTTTTGGCTTTAACTGCCTGTCCCCGTTTACAATAAAATGCGGCAAGCGCTGCCCGGGGTGGATGAACAAGAATGGCAACAACCAAAGTCGATCCCAAGCTGAGCGATAGCGACCTTAAAAGAAAGCCCAAGACCTATCAGGGCTTGACCAGCCAGCAACTCATCGATGCCTATCGCATCATGTTCACCTCGCGGAAGGTCGACGACCGCGAAATCCTGCTCAAGCGCCAGCAGAAGATCTTCTTTCAGATCTCCGGCGCCGGGCATGAGGCCGTGGGCGTCGCCGCGGCGTTTGCACTGAAATCCCGCTACGACTGGTTCTATCCCTACTATCGCGACCGCGCGCTTTGCCTCGCTCTGGGCGCAACTCCGTATGAAATGCTTCTCCAAGGTGTAGGTGCTGCCGACGATCCCAGTTCCGGCGGACGCCAGATGCCGTCGCACTGGGCATTTGAGTCGCTGAACGTCGTCACCCAGTCTTCGCCAACCGGTACCCAGATTCTGCAGGCGGTAGGCTGCGCCGAGGCGGGGCGGTATTTCGCGAAACATCCCAACGCTGCGCGAAAATCGGATGGAGACTACCGCCAGTTCAAGGACGTGCAGTTTCAGGGCGATGAAATTTCGTACGTTTCGCTGGGCGACGGCACCACGAGTGAAGGCGAGTTCTGGGAGGCGCTGAATACCGCCTCCAACAGCCGGCTGCCGGTGATTTTTTGCGTGCAGGATAATGGCTACGCTATTTCCGTTCCGGTCGAAGTGCAGACGGCGGGCGGAAACATTTCGCGTCTCGTCTCCGGATTTCCCAACTTCCATTTCGAAGAGATCGATGGGACCGATCCTGTCGTTGCCTATGGCGCGTTTCAGCGGGCGGCCGCCCATTGCCGGGCGGGCAACGGTCCAGCGTTCGTGCATGCGCACGTGATCCGTCCGTACTCGCATTCGTTGTCGGACGACGAGCGCCTTTACCGTCCCGAAACCGAGCGCCAGCGCGATGCCGATCGCGACCCGGTTCCGCGCCTGCAGATGTTCCTCTTGCGCGAAGGCATACTCGACGAAAAAGGCATCAATAAGATCGAGAAAGACGTCGAAGAGCAGATTCAGGCGGACACCGATCGCGCGCTCGAGGCCGCGTTGCCCCAACCTGAGTCCATCTACAACTTCGTCTATTCGCCGGATGTCGATCCGACTTCAGCCGCGTTCGACACGCATCCGGCGTTCGCCGCGCCGGAAACAACAGCTGACGGAAAGCGTTCAGCGGCGTCGCAGCCCAAGACGATGGCGGATCTGATCAACGCTACTTTGCGGGACGAGATGCGGCGGGACGAGCGCGTCCTGATTTTCGGCGAGGATGTGGCCGACGCCAGCCGCGAAGAATACATCAAGCAGAAGCTTGTCAAAGGCAAGGGCGGGGTCTTCAAGCTGACTTCCGGCCTGCAATCAGAATTTGGCGCTGACAGGGTGTTCAATTCCCCGCTGGCTGAGGCCAATATCGTTGGGCGGGCCACCGGTATGGCCACGCGCGGCCTGAAACCGGTCGTCGAAATCCAGTTCTTCGATTACATCTGGCCGGCGATGATGCAGCTGCGGGACGAGCTGCCGTTGATGCGTTGGCGGTCGAACAATGCGTTCTCGTCGCCGCTGGTGATTCGTGTCGCCATCGGCGGCTACCTCACCGGTGGCGCCATCTACCACTCGCAATGCGGCGAAAGCATTTTCACGCATATCCCCGGATTGCGCGTCGTGTTTCCATCGAATGCGCTCGACGCTGCCGGGCTGCTTCGTACCGCAATCCGCTGCGATGACCCGGTTCTTTTCCTCGAACACAAACGCCTTTACCGCGAGACCTTCGGCCGCGCGCCGTATCCCGGTCCTGACTACATGGTGCCGTTCGGCAAGGCCAAGATCGTTCAACCGGGAACCAACCTGACCGTCATCACGTACGGAGCCGTGGTTCCGCGCGCGCTGCAAGCGGCGCAGAAACTCGAACGGGAACACCACGTCAGCGTCGAATTGATCGACCTGCGTTCCCTGAATCCATTTGACTGGGATGCGATCGCAACTTCCGTGAAGAAAACCAACCGCGCCCTGATCGCATATGAGGATTCGTTGAGTTGGGGATATGGGGCTGAAATCGCGGCGCGGATCGCGGACCAGCTCTTTCATCATCTCGATGCGCCGGTCAAGCGTGTGGCCGCAACGGACACGTTCGTGGCCTACCAGCCGATCCTGGAGAATGCGATCCTGCCACAGGCCAGTGATTTGTTCCGGGCAATGAAAGAACTGGCAGAGTTTTAGACTCCGGCTCTCAGCTCTAGCGGTGCTGCCCATGCTTTGGGCGGACTCTGCCTGGGGTTCGGCAGGCGCCCTGAAACTACTTGCTCTTCGACCGGCTCGATCCGCCGCCTCTGCCGAAATTGAATCCCCAGGGACCGCCGCCAAAGCAGAGCAGCGTGAAACAGATCGCCATCAGCGCCATCGGAAATTCATAGCCGTTCTGTCCGGTCAGGCCATTCTTGAAGTGCACTTTCCATATCGCTACCGCCATCTCGATCAGGAAAGCGGCGGAAAAGAATCGCGTAAACAATCCCAGCACGATTGCGATACCGCCAAAGAATTCCGTGCCGGTGGAAAGATAGGCCATCCACGCGGGAAGTCCCAGTGATCCGACGAACTCCATGTGATGGTGAAACCCGCCGAATACCTTGTGATAGCCATGCGCGATCAGGATGGCGCCCAAAGCCATTCGCATTAAGAACTGGGCGAGTGGTTGCAGGCGATTAAACGAGTCCAGGTTCAAAACAAACCTCCAGAGCCGGAATGGACTAAGTTAGCAGAAAAGAAGGCTCGCGCTGCGGGGTGGGAATCTCGGCAGTCAAGCAGGAGGGGAGTTGAGACACGACATGAGAACCGGCCCGGAGCGGGCCTTCCTCACCACTCCGAATACGGTTTGCCATTGCTGCCGATGCGGTTGGATCCACTCTTCACGCTGTAAATTCCGGTATCCGTCTGGTCCAGCGACAGCAACATCGGCGGATCTTCTTCCGTGACCCAGGTATCTTCGCGTCCCGTAATATCGGGCGGAACTTCTTTGATGTAGCCTGCCTGCTTCACTTCGTCAAGAGACTTTGGGCCCTTCTGCTTATCGAGCGTGTATTGGAAGACAACCTGATTCAGAGTTTCGAGGTTCTTGCGAAATGCTTCTTCCCGGGCGTGGTTGATGCTCTGGCTGTAGATCGGCATCGCGACCGCCAACAAGATGAGGATGAGGCTGATCACAACCATCATCTCGATCAGCGTGAAACCACGGCTGCCGGTTTGAATTCTTCGTTTCATTCGCTACCGAATCCAGCTCGAGTAAATTGATCCTTCGCTCGACGCCTCATTCGAACCGCTGTGGACGGATGCGATCCCGATCTCATCCGGATTCCAGGCCTTCTGCGGATCTTCCGGCTCGGTCACCCAGGTATCGGCAGCTCCGGTGATGTCTTCGGGAATGAACTTCAGATAGCCGGCATCGACCAGATCCTGCAGACTCTGCGGAGCTTTCTTCTTATCCAGCGAGAATTGTTGAATGACGTCGTTGAGGACCTTGAGGTTCTGGTGCAGGCGGGCTTCTTTCGCGCGCAGAATACTCTGGTTGTACATTGGCAGGGCGATCGAGAGCAGCACCAGCACCAAGCTGATGACCACCACCATCTCGATCAGAGTGAATCCGCGCCGGCTTCTGGACCTTGATTTCATCTACCAGTCCTTGTACTTCGTGTCATCCAGCGCAACGCCCAACGACTTGGTGTAAACGTCGAACACGTTCTGTTCACCCCAGGAGTCCGACGTGGGGTCGTCCTGCATGGAGCGCATGCCCCATTCCGCTTTGCCGGTCATTGGATCGATCGGGATCTTGCGCAGGAACTTCAACTTCTTCCCCTGCACGTCGACACCAGTCACCAGGGTATCCAGATCGGGCGGATAGCCTTCACTGCCTACCTTGGTCTGGAAGGCTCCGCGATCGGCAGCGTCTTTGTAGCGATCGATCGCGTCCCGAATCGTCCACAGTGCGGCACGAAGCTGCCGTTCCTGCTCGCGCTTGGCCGCCATACGAAATACGGGCACAGCCATCCCGGTCAGAATGATCAGGATCGCCGTGGCAACGATCAACTCGATCAGCGTGAACCCACGCTGACCGCGGCGTCCGAGCGGCGTTTTTCTCCCTGTGTTTACCGGATGGTTCATAACAGAATTCTAAATTACTGAATGGTAATCGCCGCCTGCGCGCCATTCATGGAAATCGGCTGCATGGCAGGATCCCGTGCTCCGCCGCGTGTAATTGTCAATGCGGACTGTCCAGTGCCCTTGGCCATGAAGGTCAGCGTCACCACAGCGCCCTGACCGGACACGCCCCCAACTCCCGGAGGCCGCGTTGCCGTAACCTGCAGCGTTCCGGTCGTAGGATCGTCGCGATGGACGAGGGCTACCGCTTGCCCATCCTGCGACAGGAAGCCGCCATTGGAAACGTTGACCACCTGCAACTGGTTCGGATCGTAGCTCAGTTGCACCGGCACGGAATACACATTCTGGCCACCGGAAAGCATCACGTTCACGGTGAACGTAGAGCCTTTTGCCGGATTCATTGCCGGGGGATCAAACAGGAACGATCCAGCCCCGCCACTGGCTTGGGGAACCATGCTCTGCATCCCCGGGTTCTGCGGCGCGGCCGGTTGCGGCTGCATCGGGTTTTGCTGCACCGCACTCTGCGGGTTCGCGGGCTGCCCACCGGCAGGTGACTGTGCGACGGGCATCGTCGGCTTGCTGGTCATCCGCCGCAACTCGATGGCATTGGCCGTGCCCACATCCAGCATGTCTGCCGAGCGTGATGTCTCCGGTCCGCGAATAATGTGTGGAATCAGGACAAAGACCATCTCGTTTTCCGAGTGATCCGTGTTGGTCTGGGAGAAAAGGTATTTCAGGATCGGAATGTTCGCCAGACCCGGAATTCCATTCAATGCCCGGGTTTGCTGGTCTTCCATGATGCCACCGAGGAGGTTCACTTCTCCATCTTTCAGGCGGACTTCATGCTCAATCTTGCGCTGTCCGATGACCGGCTGGTTGATGCCGCCAATACTGACATAGGACGTCACCGCGGAAACATCCAGCGACAATTTCAAGGAAATTTCGCGTCCGGCGTGTACCCTTGGCGTGATGTCGATATTCACGCCGACATCGAGGTATTGAAACTGTGTATTAACGAGAGGATTAATACCAACTCCACCGATACCGGGCTGGAACGATCCAGTCGCCACCGGCACGCGGTCGCCGATCTTCAAAGTTGCCTTCTGTCCATCCAAAGCCCGGATCTGCGGGTTCTGCACGATCTTGGTGTTCGTATCACTCAAGAGGGCGGTGGCGGTGGCCTGGGGAATCGTCACCTGGAAGTCGGTGGCGTTCAAGTTGGCCAGTGTATTCAGATTGATTCCGTTCGCAGAGCTTGAGGTCGAAGTGCTCGAAGTCGACCCACTGGTGTTGATGTTGGGCTGCAACTGCACGGAGACGCTGGTCGGAGGACTAATGCCGAGGTTCTTCATCTTGTCGCGACTGACCTGCATGACCGCGACTTCCACCAGGACTTCGGGCTTGGCCTTATCGAGATCGTCAACCAGTTTCTGCGCCAGAGCTACCTGGTCGGGTGTACCGCGCACGACGATTGCTCCCTGCGAGGGCAGTTGCTGAATCCTGCTCACCTCGAGGATCGTACGCATCGCGTTTACGACATCCTGCAATTCGGTCGGCTGAGAAAGATTGGAAAGATAAAAAGTTTTGATGACGTTTTGTTCCAGCTCTTTCCGTTTTGCGGGATTGTCTTGCGCGACGAAAATCGTGTTCGGCGTCACGGGACGCCAGAACGTCTTGGTCTCAAACGAAATCACTTCTAACGCTTCTTCCAGAGAGACCCCGTTCAATTCAATACGGACCTGCCGTGGTGTGTAATCCGGGTCAAACAGCACATTGACACCGGCCAACTTGCCGACAGTCTCGTAGATAACGTTGGTCTTTTCCGTCATCTTCAAAGTAATTGGAGCATTCGAAATCGGCGCCAGTTCCACCGGGCCCAGGGCCGATTCCAGCCTGCGGCGAAGCGCTGACGAGTTGGCAGAGGGTCCCTGCGGCGTCGGGTTCTCCCCATCTTTAATCATCTGTTGCGTGCGCTTCAGTTCCTGCTGCGCGATGAATGACGACGGATCGATCTCCAAGGCTTTCTCAAACTCGATGCGCGCCTCTTCCAGCTTGCCCGCGTCGCGGATAATCTGCCCGTGATGGACGTGTGACGAGGCGGCCAGGAATTTGTTGCGCTCATACGCCGTCCGGTAGCGCAAATCCTTGGGCTTCAGGTTGTAGGCTTGCTTGAAGTATTCGAAGGCGTGCTCGTAGTCCTGCCGGGCCTGCGCGTCGGCGCCCTTTTCATAGAGCTCCTTGGCGGAGTCCGCAGCAATTCCGGGAGGCCTCAAACACAACAGAAGAAGCATGAACAGAGCCGGACGCATCAGGCGTGTCATCAAACAGTCCTCATAAGTTCTCTCTCGCCGGCAGCACACCGGCCAGCACTCTCAAATCACCGCAAAAAACCAGTGAGCTGGGCAGCTCACTCGCCTTTAACGCGCAAAAAGTACCGGAAAATCGGATTATAGCATCGGTAGAACGGGCACCCGAAGTGATTGCTGCGCTGATGTTTACACTCATTAGTACCTGTACTCCGGGTCTAAGGTGGGGTAGAGCTGGCAGGTCACAGGTCCCCGCCCATGAGGCTGGCAGAGATGTCAAGAATTTCAGCTCTATAACCAGAAGCTGTCCGCGTCTTGCTCCCTGGCGCCCCTGAACTGAGACCGGTGACCTGCCGCCTCCAACTCGATCTTCCCCTTCGTGATACTTTCTCCTTACGCACCATGGCCAAGCAGACTACGCACCAGACCCAGCCGAACCGGGAGAAAAACCCGCCCCGCACGCCTACTGCTGCCGGAGACAGGGATGCCGCCGTCAATAGGAACGCCAGCCACAACTACTTCTTGCTCGAGAAATTCGAGGCAGGCATCGTGCTGACCGGGACCGAGGTCAAGTCGGTCCGCTCGGGAAAGGCCAATCTCAAGGATGCTTATGGCCTGATCAAGGACGGCGAGCTCTGGCTACTGAACTGCCACATAAGTCCTTACGAGCACGGTAGTTACTCCAATCACGCTTCCGTCCGGACTCGAAAACTGCTGGCGCACCGGGAGGAAATTCGCAAGCTGATCGGCAAAACTCAGCAAAAGGGGCAGACCCTGATTCCGACCCGCATGTATTTCAAGGGGGGCAAGGTGAAAGTGGAACTGGCGCTTGCCAAAGGCAAGCAGCAGTGGGATAAGCGGGAGACGGAACGCCGCCGCACCGCCGACAAGGAAGCCCGGGAAGCCATCGCGCGCAGCCGAAAACCCGCGTAGATTTGTGACCCTGCGAGCGGGCTCACGAAAACAAAGCTGGCAGCACGTTCGCGACAAAATCCACCAGGAAATGACCGAACATATTGGCCACTAGGTCTCGGCGCCATTGATAAAACGCGGTCAGAATCGCGCCCAGCACCAGGGCGATCAAGATATTGGCCGCGCCCCCGGTCCAATGCCCCAGGCCAAAAATTGCCAGCGGGATCAGCCATGAGACCAACCTGCCAAAGCCCAGTGCCTGAAGGCGTTCAATCGCGAATCCCCGATAAAACAGTTCTTCCACGATTCCAGCGCGCAACACGACGATAGTCACGACCCACAACGGCAATTTCGCGAACGCTTGCGATGCCTGCCCATGACCGTAGCCGGTGAGCGCCGCGAGGCCACCAGCCACAACCAAGCAGATCACGGCGGTCGCCGTGCCCCAGGCTGCCGATTTCCACAGTGGCGAGGTGCCGATACCGATTGAAGAAAGCGGCAGTCCTTCTCCCCGCCGCACCAGCCAGAGTAGTCCGCCGGCGCTCAAGAACATGCAAGCTTCGCGCGCCAGAGTCAAACCCGTCCCGGGTTCCGTCGTGATGGCACGGAACGCCTGGCGGATGAGCAGCATTCCAAACAACGAAATCCCGAGGCCAAGCCAGGTCGCCGCGTTCCTGGCTGCCGGCCTCTCCACTGTGGTCGTGTCCGTCATGGGCATAAGGTACGCCAGCATCGCCCCGAAAGTTCCGCCCAGGTGGCCCTTTACGCGTGGGCAAATCTCTTGAGCCCAGGTTATCCGCGTGCGTCCGTGGCAGTTGCAACCATCCCGCCTCACCGTGGATACTGAAGACACACTCCACTATGAAGACAAATCTTTCGTCGTCCACTCCGTCACAACAAGAAACCGATTGCCTGGTCGTGGTCGTGCTCGACCAGGGCGAAAAAGACAAGCCGGCTGTAAGTGTCGCCACTTCAGACGCAGCGGTGCGCGAGGCCGCGAAGGATGTAATCGCGAGCGGCGAAACCACTGGCAAGAGTTTTGAAACAACCCTTTTGCACGGACCGGGGGGAGTCAAAGCGAAGCGGCTCTTGCTGCTTGGCGGAGGGAAAGCGAAAACATTTTCTGCGTCGGATCTCCGGAAGTTGGCTGGGGCTGCGGTACGCACACTGAAGGCGAAAAGCATCCGTAATTTTGCGTTCGTGGTGCCTGAGACCGCGGTTCCTGCGCCGGAGGGAGTCCGCGCGATCGTCGAAGGGGCCATTGTCGGTACATTCGAGCCGGATTACTACAAGAGCGATCGCAAGGATCAGAAAATCGATGCCTTGACCATCGTCGCCCAAGGCGACCAGAAGCCTCTGCAGAGTGCGCTCGACGCGGCCCGTATTGTGGCCGAATCGCAAAATTTCACCCGCGACCTGGTTAACGAACCGTCGAACCGAATGACGCCGAACGTCCTGGCGGAGCGTGCTAAGAAGATGGCCGCCGAGGTTGGACTGGGATGTGAGGTCCTGGGTCCGGACAAGATTAAAGAACTGAAAATGGGCGCCTTCTGGGGAGTCGCCCAGGGGTCGGACGAGCCTCCGGCACTGATCGTCTTGCGCTATAACCCCGCTGGTGCACCGGCCAACATTCACCTCGGACTCGTCGGCAAGGGCATCACGTTCGACACTGGGGGAATCTCCATCAAGCCTGCTGACGGCATGGAGAAAATGAAGTACGACATGGCGGGCGGGGCGACCATGATTGGCGCCATGCGCGCGATCGCGCTGCTCAAGCCGAAGGTCAAGGTCACGGCAATTGTGCTCGCGACCGAAAACATGCCGTCCGGCAAAGCGCAGAAGCCGGGCGACGTGCAGATCGCCATGTCCGGCAAATCGATAGAAATCATCAATACAGATGCCGAAGGACGCCTCGTGCTGGCCGATGGCTTGAGCTATGCCCGGCAGTTGGGTTGTACACACCTGGTCGACGCCGCCACTTTGACCGGAGCGATTGTCGTAGCCCTTGGCTACGTCAATGCGGGAATCTTCGCCAGCGACGATCAGATGTATGACCGCTTTGCCCAGGCGATGAAGCAGGCTGGCGAGAAAATGTGGCGCATGCCGCTCGACGAGGAATATAAGGATCTCCTCAAATCGAGCATCGCCGACATGACCAATGCCGGAAGCCGTTGGGGCGGTGCCATCTTTGCCGCCATGTTCCTCAAGGAGTTCTCCGAAGATACGCCGTGGATCCATCTCGACATTGCCGGCACAGCATGGATGGAAGAGCAGAAGCCGTGGATTGCCAAGGGACCGTCCGGAATTGCGCTGCGGAGTCTGGTGGAGTTCGTGAAGAGCTGGGGCGCTTGAGGCCTTCACGGTAAGAAAAAGTACACATTCTCATCGGGACTTAGGGGGTGCGGATTGGCCTTTGGGCTGAGCTTCGCATCCGTATTTTCGGTCGTTGCACCTTTCGCCTCCTTTTCTCCATCTATCTATTAGAATTTCCGAACGACTCCTCGATGGATCTGCAGGCCAAAATCCGCACCCTTCCCACGTCTCCCGGCGTATACCTCTACAAAAACGCCGAAGGCGATGTCATCTACGTGGGCAAGGCCAAGAACCTGCGCTCGCGAGTGTCCTCTTATTTTCACGAAGGCCGCTGGCAGGATGCGAAGACCGGCACGCTGGTGCGCGAAGCCGCGGACGTTGACTACATTGTGGTCGCCAACAACAAGGAAGCGCTCGCGTTAGAGAACCATCTCATCAAGCAGAAGAAGCCGCGCTTCAACATTCTCCTGCGTGACGACAAGACCTACCCTTATGTGAAACTGACGCTCGGCGAGCGTTTCCCCCGCGTCTACGTTACGCGCCGCCTGCGCAAAGATGGCAGCGCGTATTACGGGCCGTACTTCCCTGCCAATCTTGCATATCGCATCGTCGATCTGATCCACCGCCACTTCCTAATCCCTTCCTGCAAGGTGGACTTAAATCGCCACCATCCGCGTCCTTGTCTCCAGTACTACATCAAGCGGTGTCTCGGCCCTTGCGTGCAGGGTCTGACCACGCCGGAGATTTACTCCGAAGCGGTCCGCGATGTGAAGCTTTTTCTTGAAGGTCGCCAGACGGATCTCGTGCGATCGCTGCGAGAGAGGATGGCGGAAGCGTCGGCTGTGCAGGAATTTGAACGGGCGGCCAAGTATCGCGACCTGATCTCGACCGTCGAGCAATTGCAAGAGAAACAGCGCATTGCGGCCGTGGAGGGTGACGACGCCGACGTCTTCGGCTATCACTACGAAAATGGAATGCTGGCCGTCAACCTCTTTCACATGCGAGGCGGCCGAGTCCTTGATCGCCGGGAATTTTTCTGGGAAGAACTACCCGAGTTCGGATCGATGCCTGCGGGGCGAGAAGCCGGGGCAGAGGCCGAGGTTGTTGATTCAGGCATAGCAGAGTCTTTTCACCCGGCGAATTTTTTCTCGGCTCTCTTAAGCCAGCTCTATCTAGGCCAGCCCTATGTCCCCCGCAACATTTATGTCCCCGTAGACTTCGAGGACCGGGAAGAACTGGAAGAAGCGCTCAGCGACCAACTTGCAGGGGAAGGAGGACGCGCCACGCGCGTCCATATCACGGTCCCGCAGCGGGGCGACAAGCGCGAACTCATCGATTTGGCAGGCAATAACGCCAAGCAGTCCTATGACCAGCGCTTCCGTGTGCTCAAACCCAACGCGAGAATCATTGCGGAAGCTCTTCAGGATGCACTGGCACTTCCTGACGTTCCGAAGCGCATCGAGTGCTTCGACATTTCGCACATCCAGGGCGCAGAGACGGTCGCGTCCATGGTGGTGTGGGAAGAGGGAAAGATTAAGAAATCGGATTACCGGAAATTCATCATCCGGACCGTCGAGGGCGTCGACGATTTCGCATCGATGCGCGAGGTTGTCACGCGGCGTTACAAACGCTTGGTGGAAGAGAAGAAGCCGCTGCCCAGCCTGATCCTGATCGACGGCGGACTCGGCCAACTGCACGCCGCAGCCGAGGCGCTCGAAGCGCTGGAGATCATCAACCAGCCGCTTGCCTCAATCGCCAAGCGCGAAGAGATTATCTATGTCTATGGGCAGGAAGATGATCCCATCGTGCTCGACCATCATTCTCCTGTACTGCACCTCGTGCAGTTGATCCGCGATGAGGCGCACAGGTTCGCTGTAACCTTCCATCGGAAACGCCGCCAGATTCGAGACCGTGCCACCGAGCTACGGGAAATTCCTGGCATCGGCGAATCGACCACCCGCCGCCTGCTCGAACATTTCGGAAGCCTGCAAGCCGTCAAACAAGCGGACGTAGCGGCGCTTTCCGCCGTCGTTACCAAAGCGCAAGCAGAGGCAATTCTGGGACACTTCCGGAACCTGCCAATTGAAGTTGCCCGCAAGAATTAAGCATCTCGGGTGGGCCTAATCTCCCGGCCCGAAGCAGATGCCTTGCCCCGCGCCAGATTTCGCCGCTCGTGTTATCCTTGCGCGGCGTTGGGGGCAAGTCTCCCGGCTAGTCCGTACCACTAAAACATTCTCCAGCTGTTATGTCGGAAAATATTTTTCTGGAGATGGCGGAACTCTTGAGTCTTTTCCGATTCTGATAAAGGACTGTGAGTCCACCTTTCGGGAACTCTTCCCCTTGGAGCAAAATCAGAGATGCTATCGCGAAACGGTAATTCCCTCTTCCCTCGCCTCGGTCTGGTCATCGCATTCGCAGTGCTCATCGCCCCCACACTGTCGTTCGCCGCAGGCCCTGAGCCGTTGACCTGGACGCAACTGCAAACCGCTGCCAACTTCCCCGCTCGCGCTGGGTTCGCTGCCGCATACGATCCGGTCAGCAAGAGGGTAGTAGCGTTCGGCGGTTATGACGCCAGCGGCGTGATCTACAACGATACGTGGGTTTTCGATGGCGCCTCATGGCAGCAGCTTACGATTGCAACGCCGCCCTCAGCGCGCTTTGGTAGTGCCATTGCCTATGATCGAACGATCAAGAAACTCGTAATGTTCGGCGGCGCTTTCGGACTCTCCCGCCTGAATGACACCTGGTTGTTCGATGGAGCCACGTTGCAGTGGACGCAGGCGCATCCGCAGCACACGCCCCCGCAAAGGGTGCACCCTATGCCATTCACCGATCCGATCGACGGACATGCCGACATGTTTGGGGGGCAGGGCCGCCAGTTTTATTCTCGCAGTACCTACAAATGGATTGGAACTGACTGGATCCTCGCAACCCCTTCACCATTTGTGATCAACTCGCCGTACCCGCGGGCAGGAGGCATCAGCGTCGTCGATCCAGCGCACAAGAATGTCTTATTGTTCGGCGGTATCTCCGACAATTGGGTTACGCAGAACACCTGGACCTGGGATGGCAAGTGGGCACAACAAGCTCCGTCCACCCAGCCGGATAATCTGTATTTCACGACCGGCGCTTTCTATCCAACGCTGCACAAAGCAGTCGTATTCGGCGGCGGTAACGGCGGCGTCGATGAAGACGGCACCTGGGCATGGACTGGTGGAAATTGGACTCTACTCGCACCGATTGCCTCGCCTCCGGCACGCGAACAGTTCAGCACCGTGTGGGATGCTGCCAGTGGCCAGCTCTTGATTTTCGGCGGAACCAACTTCACCACCGGTGAATTTTTCAGCGATACGTGGGTGCTATCGGGAAAGTAGCTGATCTGCCTCAGACTGGAATTAGAGCGGGCGTCCGTCCCTATTGTTTAAGGGCTGGGCGTCCGCTTTTCAACGCCGACCTCAAAATCTCAGCGCCCGTCCCGAGCTTTGGTGGCAAGGAACGATTTCACAACGATCTGATTCGGTTGCATGCCGACGGGAATGATCGTCAGCAGAGAATACTCCGAAGGTTCGAATTTTTTCTTTGGAATGCGCTTTTGAATGACGGCCAGATCGGACGAGCCCGTATCCAGAACGAGCAGATAGTTCTGGTTCTGCGATAGCGCCAGCGCGTCGGGGTGCGTGCCCACCGGGAGGTAGGCAATGATCTTGCCAATATCGATGTCATACACCGCTACGTTGTTGGATCCGAAGTTGGAGATGTAAAGCCGAGCATTGTCCAGCGAAAACACTCCACGGGTTGGCTGCGCGCCCACCAGGTAGCTTCCAGCAACTTCATTGGGCGTCGTTTCGATAATGGACACGCTTCCCGCTTCAAAATTGAAGGCCGCTAACTCTCCGCCATCCGGTTTCAGTGCCAGGCTTACGGGCGACTTCCCGACGTCGAGCAGCGCCAGCAGTTTGTCAGTCTTTAGATCGATGCTGGCCACCTGGCCTGATCCTGAACAGGATACGAACGCCTTGCTTGAGTCCGGCAGAATCACAATGTCTTCGGGATGAATGCAAATCGTGATCGCCGAACGCACCGTGAGTTTCTCAGCGTCAATAATCGAAACTGTATTGTCCGCACGATTGCTGACCACGACGATCGACCCATCCGGCGAAATGCGCGCGAGGCCAGGGCTGTTGCCGACATGCAGCGTAGCGATGACGGCACGACGATCCAGATCAATGACAGACACATTGGCTGAGCCCGAATTTGCAACCCACGCACGGCCGCCGTCCGGCGAAACATCCATAAAGTAAGGATGCCCCCCGACTCCGATCCCGGCGACCACCTTATTCTGCTCGGCATCAATGACGCTGATGTTCGACGAACCTGTATTGACCACGTAGACTTCGTTGCGTTTCGGATTCGCTGTCACCCCGGTTGGTTCCGAGCCGACGGTCAGCGTGCGTATGGACGAAAACGTCCGCAGGTCGATGACGGTAACGTTGTTGCTCTTGCCGTTCGTAATGTACGCATACTCGCGGTAGAGAGGACCGTAGGTGGGCAGGGTACGCTGGTGGAAGTAGTACCAACCCGCAGCCAGCACAAGCGGGATGCCTACGGCGATAAATAGGAGTTTGCGCAACTGCGAGTCCTGACCTCGGTCAGAGTTTAGGAACCTGAGATTCTAGCAGTTGAGGAAGAATTCGCATGACTGAAGGCAAGTGCTCGTCCGCTTATTTCGACACCGCGGCCTGGAGTGGAGTTCCAACCTCGGCGACGCTACGTCCCAGCACCGCCGCAATCTGCCGCACCTGCTCCATCAGCGCATCAAACTGATCGGGAAACAGCGACTGCATGCCATCAGAAAGCGCGCGATCAGGATCGTGATGGACCTCGATGATCAGGCCATCCGCACCAACGGCGACTGCAGCGCGAGAAAGCGGCGTAACCTTGTTGCGCTTCCCCGTTCCGTGGCTGGGATCGACCAGAATGGGCAAATGGCTGAGCCGTTGAACGGCAGGCACAACACTGAGATCCAGCGTATTGCGCGTGTGATCGGCAAAGGTGCGCACTCCGCGCTCGCATAGAACGATGTTGTAGTTGCCCTCGCTCATGATGTATTCGGCAGCCATCAGGAATTCTTCCAACGTCGCGGCGATGCCACGCTTCAACAGTACAGGCTTGCTCGCACGACCTGCACGCTTCAGGAGCGAGAAATTCTGCATGTTGCGGGCGCCGATCTGGATCATGTCCGCATACTTTTCCACCAGGTCGAGCGACTCATAGTCGACGGCTTCCGTGACAATCAGCAAGCCAAACGCGTCTCGTATCTCGGCCATGATCTTGAGGCCGTTTTCGCCCATGCCCTGAAAAGAGTAAGGAGAGGTTCGCGGCTTGTAAGCTCCGCCGCGAAAGAATTGGGCCCCGGCACGGGCAACTCGTTCGGCGATGGCAAATGCCTGCTCTCGACTTTCTATACCGCACGGACCGGCCATGATCGCGAGGTTGGTACCGCCGATAGTGACCGGCGAGCCGGAAAATCTGATGACCGTGTTGTCGGGCTTGGTGTCGCGGCTGACTAGCTTGTAAGGCTTCGTGACGCGGATGACTTCATGCACGCCGGGCATCTCATCCAGCGACCCCGGATCGACTTCTCCCTGGTTGCCAGTAATGCCGATGGCTGTGCGTTGCGCGCCCGGCATGGAGTGGGCGCGATATCCGAGGGATTCGATTTTCTGGCAGACGGCGCGGACCTGCTCTTCCGTGGCCTGCGCCTGCATGACAACGAGCATGACTAACTCCGATACATAAGTTTAACCGTCCCCGATGAACGAGGGCAACAAGAGCCCATACTCCTGATGCGGTAATCTCAAACCAATGGTCGACTTTCGCCCAACCGCAAAAGATCCGCTGAAGTGGCCACCGCCCAAATCTCCGCCGACCCGCACGGCCCGCCGAATCGGTATCCACACCTCGATCGCCGGCGGCGTGGAAAATACGGCCATACGCGCCTATCGTCTCGGCTGCAACACTTTCCAGATTTTCTCGTCCAGTCCGCGCCAGTGGCAACCGTACAGTCTTGCACGTCCCCAGTGCGAGGCTATGACCCAGCTGCGGCAGAAATATGATCTGAAGCCACTGGTCATTCACTCCAACTATCTAATCAACCTGGCCGGGGCGAACGAACACTTTCGCCAGAAGTCGATCGCGGCGTTCCGCGGAGAGCTGGAACGCGGAGCGGCCCTGGGCGCGGACTACCTGGTTCTGCACCCCGGCTCGTTTCGGGACTCAAGCCGCGAACAAGGTTTATCATTCGCCGCCAGCGCCATCGAAGAAGCGGCGCGCGGACTCGAGTTGCAGGGATTGACCGTGCTGATCGAAAACACCGCCGGCGCGGAGTTTTCGCTAGGTGGAACATTCGAGCAGGTAGCCGAGCTTCTGAGCGAGCTGCGCGGCCACGTGCCCGTGGGCGCCTGTATCGACACCTGCCACGCCCACGTTGCTGGATACGACATTGTTACCAACGAGGGCCGAGACCTGACGCTTCGCCACCTCAATCAGACAATCGGATTCAAGAACGTGCGCGTCTGGCATTGCAATGACGCCAAGGCCGACCGCGGTTCGCGGCTCGACCGTCACGAGCACGTTGGCCGCGGCAAGCTGGGATTGGAAGTGTTCCGGGCTTTCTTAAACGACGTGCGATTGCAGCATGCAGCCTTCATCGCAGAAACGCCCATCGACGAGCCCGGAGACGATTGGCGGAACGTGCAGGCGCTGAAAGAGTTGGTCAATAAGAAGCTCTAGTTCGAAAACTTGACCGGAGCGCATAG
>Ga0265338_10005133_pt1 | contig 17245 bp, 15 predicted proteins | sample 42126metaG_FD_193579 | JGI IMG/M metagenome (GOLD analysis project Ga0265338, IMG submission 193579) | Rhizosphere microbial communities from Carex aquatilis grown in University of Washington, Seatle, WA, United States - 4-21-26 metaG | ecosystem: Host-associated > Plants > Roots > Rhizosphere... | reverse complement strand
CGCGAGAGAGGCTTGCACTGCAACATCCGCCGCAGTATCGCGTCGAAACTCTTCTCCGCTGCAGTCTTAATGCTCATCGCCACATCTTACCAACTCATTCAACATGCGTGATCGGGATGATCATTCTACTAAGTAACTTTCCCCTCCAAATTCGGTTGCGAAGGGGGGATACCCCTCCCCCCTCCCCCAGGAATAATCGAAAAGTCACCAGCTGCTACCGTCGCCAACATGCAATAAATCAATAACTTGAAGAAATGTAACAAAGAAAAACCTGTTACATTGGTGTCCGTACGAGCCTTTTTGACTAGCCCGTTTTAGCCCATTTTGCACGCTTTTTGAGTCAATTATCGCCTTTGAGGACGTGCTCAAATTCGCACATCCTCAACGCAATTCCAAACGGAACATCGTTCGCTGCAGCAAGCTCAAGCGGGCAGCTAGAAGCTAGGAGCTAGAAGCTGGAAGCTGCTCTCAATGAATCATGTTGATCGTGTCCTGCGCGACCGTGTCAAACGTAGTTACCGCCTTCGAGTCCGCCTCAAACCCGCGCTGCGCAATAATCAGGTCGCTGAACTCCGACGAAATGTTTACGTTCGAGTCCTCCAGCGCCGAATCCTGAATTCCGCCCAATCCATCGGTGCCCGCAGCGCCAATCGTAGCCGTTCCACTGGCCAACGTAGTCTGGTATTCGCCACCAGCCTGCAAACTAAGACCCTGCAGGTTCGTCATATTCGCCAGTGCCACCTGGCCAACCACTTGCGTTCCGCTGGTGTATTGCGCAGTTACCGTGCCATCCGAACCGATCGTGAATCCTGTGCAGGTGCCCGCGCCGTTGCCGTCAGTCGTAATTCCCGACACCGTCGAAGTCGCATTCACCTGGCTGATTGTCGGTGTGCCCGCTGAGCTAAGCAGATTGAAACTCAGGTTTATTGGGTTGGCGCTATCCGTCAGGGGACCGTCGGCGTTAAAGTCGAGTGGAATCGCAGGCACGCCGCCGCTGGCAACAGTTCCGACTGTCTGCGAAGCGCCTCCAGCCAGCCCAGCCTGCGTAAAGTTGGTTAGAACACCGTTCGCATTGAAGGTCAGTGTCCCGGTGATCGGCGTAGAAGTTCCGCTCAAATTGTCCTTTGCCGGCAGTGCAGCAGAGTAGGTCCAGTTGCCCGGCGTCGTCTCAGCGTAGGTGATGGTCACATTATGGCTCTGGCCAAGTGAATCGTAAACGGGAACTGTGGCCGGAAACGAAGTGGTGGAATCGGAATCAAGATTTGTCGTCATGCTGATGGTCTGCGTGGCGGCCGGCAGTTGCACCTGGCCCACCAACGGCACGCTGATCGGCGCCAGAGGAGAACTCGTGCTTATCGCACCGTTCACCACCGGGTAGCCCATCAATGTTGAACCGCTCGAAGTAACCAGGTTGCCGTTCGTGTCCGAGGAGAAGGCGCCGTCCCGCGTGTACGCGGTTCCGCCGTCGCCGTCTTTCACTACAAAGAAGCCATTGCCGTCGATCGCCATATCCGATGAACTCATCCCGCTCGTGTTATACGACCCCTGCGAGAAGTCCGTCGAGTTTGAAGACACCTGCGTGCCGGCGCCCATTTGGATCAGATTGCCTGAACCGGTCTCGCCGACCTGCTGGTAAAACATGTTCGAGAAGTTCGTGGTCTGCGACTTGAACGCCGTCGTATTCATGTTTGATAAATCGTTGGCGATGGTGTTCAGAGCCGTTGAATCGGCTTGAAGCCCTGTAAGAGGAATAAAGAAACTTGCCATGATGGTTCTCCTTCTGATGTTTCCCAAAATTAGCGCCCAACACGCGGGCTGGTTAAATTTCAGTGCGCCGTTGGAATCGCGGCAGCGTGGGTCCGCCCCGCGAGCGCATGCCCAACGCGTTTCGCAGCGGGACTCGTTTTCTGTACTCCAAGATTGCCGGCGAGCGGCGCGGCATGTTCTTTCACGGCCGCGCCCGCTGCGTGTGCGGAACCTGCCGACGCAATGCCGGTTGAGCCGAGAGATCCAATCGTCGGTGCGCCTCCAACGTGCATTGCCTGCATTATCTGCGCGGTCTGTGAGCCCGGTACCGGAGCAGTTCCGCTGGTGGTGCCTTCCGATGCGGGTGTAGAGGCTGTTGCAGTTGTCGTGCTCCCAGGAGATGAGCCGGCTGATGGGCTCGCATCTCCCGAGAGTGTCTGGTTGATATCGATCAACTGCTCCAGGCTGTTCACCTGCACCAATTGATTGATGTATTCGTTGGGATCGGTGTTGGCAGTCGGATCCTGGTTCTTCATCTCCGTCACCAGCAGCGTGAGAAAGTCATTTGCCGAGATAGTTGCCGAACTGTCCGATGAGTCCGAACTGATTGAACTACTGGCGCTGCTCGCACTCGGCGCCGGAGTGTTCAGCGGTGCGGCTTTCGCCGCCATCGCCTGCCCCGCCGTCATCGCATGATGAATGATCGCTGATGCCATTCCACTCTCCCTCTTGCCCTTTGACTTTTCGGTCCGTTTTCCTGTCCGCTGTTTCTCTCGCTTCGCTACTCGCTGTTGTTCTTGATTCCCTGCTCCGTTATTTCTCCTGCATCCCTGCTCGCTCTTGGTCCCTTTAAATTGCAAATTCAATGCAGATTTATGCCATCACCGAGATATATCTCCCACTTGACCCGGAAGCGCCAGGTTGATCCGATCTGCCAGTCAACTGCGTTGCCTGCTCCGGCGTTGTGACGGTTGCAAAGTGCGGAACCGAACCCACTGTCTGCGCATTGGCCGGGTTGTCCTGAGCCGGTTGATGCTGACCCTGGTGCTGCATACTCTGGTTCAAGCCCGCATCGCCACCGGAGTTCTGCGCCAGAGTTAACGACTCGACCGGGCTGCGTTGTTCTTGAAGATAGTCATGCAATCCGGCCATGTGTGCGCCAAGCGCCTGCGTGGCTGCGGCCGAGTCTGGCACGACCACCGCGCTGATGCCGCTCGCGTTCACACCTGCCCTGACAGAAACCCATCCCAGTGCAGGATCTTCAAACCCAGCCTCGGCCTGATGAGCCCCGGCATGAAACCATGTGGGCTGCATCGAACTGCCCGCACCATCAAGCGCCGTGAATGTCTCCGCCGTGTGAGCACCGGAAGTTGCCGCAACGGCAGGCCCTGGGCCAATGTTCGAAGGCATCGCGGGAGCCGTGTCCCGAACTGCGGCCACCCCCGCGATTGCGCCGTTGAGCTGACCATGCACTCCCTCGACCGCCGGTGAATGCTGTTGCGCATCATCGCCGCTATTCGCTCGTACACTCTGCGCCCCGGCCACTACGCGTGCCGCGGCAATCTGTGGCCGGTTCACTTCGGCAGAAGGAACCGGTGACACCGGACTCGCGACTCCGTCACGTCCGGCTAATGAGTTGAAAGGTCGCGGCGCGATTACGCCGGAAGATCCTGATTTAGGTGCAGCCGGCGGGCTCGATACTTCGTCCGCCGGGGCCGCGATCGCTGACTCCGCGTGTGCCATGGCAATCTGTGCCTGGTTCACTTCTGTAGCAGGAACCGGTGGAACCGAACTTACAACTCCGTCACTGCCGGTTGATGTGTTGAAAGGTCGCGGCGCGATTACGCCGAAAGACCCTCGTTGAGTTTCAGCCGGCTGGCTTGATACTGAGTCAGCCGGGGATGCGACTGGCGACACCACTGTTTTCTCAGCAGAATGGTCTGCGCTAATAGGATGGGACACTGGCGTTTGGCCGGCATTGCGGACTGGAGCTTCTTTCAACTGATCGATGGCACCCGGCGCGATTCTCTCGGTCTCCGGCGTTTGCGCCGTCGACACTCGTGTCACTGGATTTGAAACGGAGTCGTGTGGCCCAGAGTTTGCAGACTCTTTCCCTGGAAACGCTCCAATATCCGCATTCGAAGAAAGCGATGGAAGAACAGTGTCGACCTGCGCTGCGCTGCTCAAGGGTCTATTCGCCGTCATCGCCTGCTGAACAGGTTGAAAAAGCTGGGCCGGGTTGATCGCCGGCGCATCATTAGATGAGGGAGAATTCGGCTGTAGCTTCTGCGACTTTTCTAACACTGGCCGATCAGCGACATTTGACTTCGTTTGGCTTGTAACAGACGCAGCCACCGCCGTGCCAGTGATCGGTGCCTTCTGGGCTTCCTGGCCTTCCGCTTGTTGAGCAACCGAAACAGCACGCATTAAATTGCTTTGCGTTGAAAGCTTGTCAGACGACTGGAGTGTCTGGCTATTCGTGCCAATAATCGATTGCTTCCCATGCAGCAAGGCGGACACCGTTTGATCTTCTGTTGCGCTCGCCTGCGAAGTGCCACCCGCTGCCGGCGCTGGCGCTGATTCGTCAGCGGACTCGTCGAGGGCTGCAACCATCTGCTGCCACTTCGATCGAAAACTCTCCGGCGCGGTGATTCCGCTTGAAGTTGAGCTCACCTTGGGCCCCGGCGCGTCATTCGCCCCGGCTGCCGCTCCAAACGCGCCAACCGGTTTATGTGCCCCTGACGCTGCACCGAGCCCAGTTACTTTAACTGCCCCAGACGCAATCTGTGTTCCCGGCGCCAGAGGTGTCCCGGCGGCAATTTCGAAATTTATGGCGACTGTCACGGGAGAGAAACGAGCAGTAGGTGTGCCAAACGAGGTGAGAAGGGGTTAGAGGGCTGTCAGAATTTGGGACAAGGTGTTCTATAGCAGGAACCGATTCGCAATAATTGTTGGACTCTTCTCAAGTTCTTTCATAATCATCCGACTCCGTCCTCCTGGCCCTCACAGACCGCCGGTCCAGCAATCACTCAATTCCGTTCTCCATCACCGCTTGGATCACCGGATTGCCTCCGGTTCAGATACCAGTCGTCGAGCGCCCGCTGACTCCGGCGAAAGTTGGCTGCCGCCTCCCGCGCTCTTTCGGTCTCGGCAAGAGTTTCAGCCTGCATTCTGCCGGTTCGTTTTTCAAGGTAATCCTGCCGCAGAGTTGCCACCGCAGCTTCTGCGGATCGAATACGCAATGTCAGCGTAACAGCCCAGCGACTGGCGCTCCGCGACTCTTCCATGCCGGCGATGCGGTCGGTTATCTCTCCGCTGCTGGCGCTCTCGTTCACCAGGCTGCGGCCGGCGCGCTCTCTCTGCTGCATCGTGCGCAACCGAAGTTCCAGTTGCGCCAACTCCGCAAGCCCCACTTCCAATGTCCGCCGGCTCTGCTCTTCTTCCACTTCGCGAATGCGCAATATACGCTCGAATAAATGCTGAGACCCCATCGGCTATATCTCCCGGGCCAGCGCAGCCAGGCGGCTCAGGCACTCGGCAAATCCAATGTGCTGGTGCGCGTCCTGGATCATGAATTCCCGGATCTCGCCTCGCGCCGCCAGTGCGCGATCGAGTTCCGCGTCCACGCCCGGTTTGTACGCGCCTATGCGAACCAGGTCCTCCGACCTGGAGATCACCGATATCAGCTTCCGCACCAGGGCCGCCTGCTCGCGATGCTTGGCACCGGAAACAATCGGCATCAATCGGCTGATCGAGTCCATCACCGCCACGGGCGGGTACCAGCCTTCCGCGGCCAGCGCCCGAGACAACACAATATGGCCATCAAGCAAGGACCTCACCGCGTCCACCAGCGGATCTTGCTGGTCGTCGCCCTCCATCAGCACCGTGTAAAACGCCGTAATCGATCCCGTGCGGTACTGCCCGGCCCGCTCAATCAACCGCGCCAGCCGCGCAAAGACCGATGGAGTATAACCCTTGGCCGTGGGCGGTTCGCCGGCTGCCAGCCCTATCTCGCGCGCAGCCATCGCAAAGCGCGTCAGTGAGTCCAGAACAAGCAGAACGCTCTTGCCTTGTTCGGCAAAGAACTCAGCTACAGTTGTTGCCGTTAACGCCGCACGCATACGCTTCAACGGCGATTCGTCCGAGGTCGACACCACAACCACCGATTTCGCGCGTCCCTCTTTCCCCAGCGCATCCTCAAGGAACTCGCCCACCTCGCGGCCCCGTTCCCCTACCAGGCCAACCACCGTCACATCGGCTTCAGTGTTGCGCGTCATCATGCCGATCAACGTGCTCTTTCCCACGCCCGATCCGCCAAAAATGCCTACCCGCTGTCCCCTGCCCACCGTCAGCATTGAGTCGATTACACGAATACCGGTTCCGAGCGGCGTACGGATCGGAGTGCGCTCCAAAGGCGAGTGAACGGAGCCCTCCAACGTAATGGAGCGCGAGTTCACTGGAGCCGGACCCCCGTCGATAGGGTTTCCCATTGCATTCAGCACGCGCCCTATCAGCGATGTGCTCACTCCTATCTCCGGCCCGTTGCCCAGCGCTCGAACCTCATCGCCAAACCGAATTCCGTCCACATCTTCAAGGGGCATCGAAAGCACGTTGGCGCCTTGGAACCCAATAACTTCCGCAAGGTGATGCCCCCCCGCCCGGTCCACAATCTCGCAGCACTCGCCCACCGAGGCCATCGGGCCCGCCGATTCAATGGTCTGCCCCACCACCTCCACTACCCTGCCCCGCCACCGCCATGGTTGCCCGCGATCCAGTCGTGCGAAGTAACGCTCCAGCAGCGCGCTCATCCATTCGCCTCCCGCAATGCCGACAAACCTTTCAATGTTTTGCTTCCAGCTTCGCCGTCCGCACGGTCGAAGAATCCACGTTCAATTTCGCCCAGCTGCGAGCGAATGCCCAGGTCGACTGTTCCCAGATTGCTTTCGATCACGCAATCGCCCAGTCGAAGCCCCTCGCCGGCCAGCACCTCAGGTTTAATGGCGAGATTCGGCAAGTGTGCAATTGCTTCGCGCCAAAGCTCAAGTTCGCCTTCCGGCACTCGCAGGCGAACTTCGGTCGTTGACGAAAGCTGCCCCAGCGCCACGCGAACTGCTCCGGTCAATAACAGCGGATCCATCTGTGCCTCACGGCGCATGATACGGGCCGCGACAGCAAGCGCCAGCTTGACCACTTCACCCTCTACCGCGTGCAGAAAGCGTTCCCGGGCTGCGGTAAAGCTCTCCATCACGCCGGCCAGGCGCTGCTCTTCCTCGCGGCGCGCGGATATCAGCGCCTCTCGTCCAGTCTCAAGAGCTTCGTCGACTCCCCGCGCGCGCCCCGCGTCGAACGCTTTGCGCACTTCTTCGGCCATGCGCTTCTCCCAGTCGGGATGGTTGTTGAGTTGCGCGGCCGAACCATCCTCGGGTTCACACTCACCAACTCCGTAGCCATCCCACTCCGCCACAACACATTCAGCGCCGCTTGCCGGATATTCGAAAACCTCGACCCCCGTTGCGATCGTCGCTGATAGCTTTGACTGCAAATTTCACACTCCTCGACCGATCCCCACTGACCACTGACAACTGACAACTGATCACTGCCTTTTACGCCAGCATTTCGTCGCCGGTTTCGAGCTTTAGAATCACCTTGCCTTCGGCTTCGAGTCGTCGCGCCAGATTCAGAATCTCCTGCTGGGCCTGCGCCACTTCACGAGACCGCACCGGACCGAGGACTTCCATGTCTTCCTTCAACATCTCCACCGCACGCGAGCTCATCGCTTTGAATACCTGCGCCCGCAACTCTTCATTGGCGCCGCGCAAGGCAAGCGCCAGTTGCCGCTTGTCGACTCCCGACACGATCTCGCGAATCGTGGCTGCCGGTACGGTGATCAGATCCTCGAAGGTGAACATCAGGTTGCGAATGCCCAGGGCCAGCTCCGGTTGCGCCTCCTCAATGGTCTCGAGAATCTTCTTGGCCTCTTCGGCGTTCAGCCGGTTCATCAGATCGGCAACGGCCTTGAAACCTGAATAGCTCTTGCGCGCCGCGTCTCCCACGCTCTCAAGCCGGCGATGCAGAATGTGCGCCACCTTCTGCGCCATCTCCGGTGAGAACTGGCGCATCTCGGCCAGCCGCTGGACGGCAACCACTCTATGTTCTTCACTCAGGCTGCTCAGCACCATCGAAGCTTTGCGCGGGTCGAGATGAGCCAGCACCAGCGCGATCGTCTGCGGATGTTCCGAGTCGAGCATCTTGCCTAACTGTTGCGGGTCGGTGCGCTGCAACTTTGCCAGATTGCCCTGCGCGGCTTCCTGCGAACGGCGGACCAGCATCAGCAGATCGTCCGCGCGCTGTTTTCCGAAAGTGTCCACCAGCAGGCGGCTGGCGTAATCGATGCCGCCGTGCACCACGAAGCCCTGAGTCTCCAGCAGTTCCCAGAACTCCTCAAGTATGTCCGCAGAAAGCTCCGGGGTAACCCCGCGCAGGTCGGCAAGCTCCTCGGTGAGCCGCTCCACGTCGCTCTCCGGCAGTGCGCGCAGAATCTCCTTGGCAAGGTCCTCGCCGACGGCCACCAGCAATACCGCCGCCTTGCGGATGCCGGAAAGATTCTCCGTGCTCCTGCGCCGTCCTGCACCGTTGCTAGCCGCGTCTGCCAAGTCTGAGCGCCCTTTCAGCTAATCCGAATGAATCCAGCTCTGCAACAGCCGCGAACTCTGCGTCGGCTCGCGTTTCATCTGGTCCGTTACCTGGTTGTAGATTTCCTGCGTTCGCGCGCGTTCTGGATCAAGCTCCACCGGAGCCTTCGGCAGCACATTCGCTGTTGTTTCGCCGGCGGCAAGCTCGTGCGTCTTTTTCCTGCCCGCTTCCAGTGGCGTCGATGAAACCCGCTTCAGCACAGGTCGCACCCCGAAAATGAGAATCACGAATGTCGCCAATAGCAGCGCCAGGTACTTCACCAGTACCGGCGAGTTCTCGGCCGTCGCCAGAAGCTGTTGCGGCATTGCCGGCGGCGCCGCCGCCGAGCGATTCTGGTCGAATGCCAGGTCTTGTACGGTCAATGCATCACCCCGGGTCTGATCGAATCCCACTGCGGCCTGGGCCAGCGCGGTCAGGTTTTGTAACTCGCCTGCCGAGCGCGGCTGCCAAAGTGTAGGTTTGTTCTTTGTCGCCAACTGCACCAGCCGGTCATTCACCACAATGGCTGCCGTAAGCCGGCGTATTCGCCCCGGATTCTCTACCGTGTGCTTTACGGTCTTCGACACTCCGTATGTGCCTGACTCAGACTTCGACGTCTCGAGTGGCGTGGTCTGCTTGGGGTAAACCGGCAGGGCCTGGGAGTTGGGCGCGTTCGACGCCGTTCCCGGAACTCCGGCCGCCACCGGCTGACCGCCCGCGTTCTCTTCGGTGCGTTGCATTGAGAGCGTCGCCGTCTGGTTGGGATCGTAGGTTTCCTGCGTGAGGTCGGTTGCAGTCGCATCGTAATCGAGCGTTACCGACGCGCGCACGTTGCCTACTCCAGTCACCGGCTCGAGCGTCGCCACCAGCTTGTCTTCGAGCGCCTGCTCCTGGCCGAGTTCCATGGCTTCGGCTGTCTTTGGCCCCAGGGGCAACCGCCCCGACGCATCGACAAGCACCACATGATCGGGAGTCAGTCCGTCAACGGCCGAGGCCACGAGGTTGCGAATCGCGTCATCCTCTCCATCCGCCAGCGAGAGATGCCGCAGCTTGATCACTACCGATGCCTTGGCGGGACGCTCCTGGTCGCGGAAAAGCGAGTCGTGCGTCAACACCAGGTGCACGCGTGCCGATTCGATATCAGCCAGCGAACCTACCGTATGCTCGAGCTCCCCTTCGAGCGCGCGCTGGTAGTTCACCTGTTCGTCAAACTCCGAGCCCACCCAGTTCGGTTTGTCGAAGATCTCAAACCCCAGCCGTCCACTCTTCACCCCGCCTTTGGCCGCGGCCGCGAGACGAGCCTTGTCCAGCATCGCTGCCGGAACTCGGATTCCCGTTCCATCCGGCGTCATGTCATAGCTGATCTGCGCTGCGGCTAGAATCTGCCCTATCTGCCTTGCATCGTCCGGTTCAAGTCCGGTGTAAAGCGTGCGCCAGTCCGGTCTCGCCATCAGCCAGATCACCAACCCGACCATGGCCGCCACCAGCACCCCGCCAACGATCACTCCGCGGCGCTGTCCCGGCGCCATCCGGCCCCACATCACCTGCGCTCGTCCCCACGCACCGGCTATGCGGTCCGTCAACTGCGGCTGCCCCGGCATGTCCGGCGCGGTCTTCTCGAGTTGTGCCCCAGGTGCCATTCGCTTTATATCCGGTCAGATACCCGGCGATCCTCTATAGTTCCCCGCTATCCTCTAAAACTGCATTCCCATTACCGACTGATAGGCCTGCACCGCTTTATTGCGAACCGCCAGCGCCATCTCAAAGGTCATGTCCGCCTTTTGCGTTGCGATCATGGCTTGATGCACATCGACGCCGTTTCCCGTCATCAGACCGGATACGGCGGAGCGCGCCTGCGACTCCAGTTGATCAACCTGGCCCACCGCGTCGGTGAGCAGATCGGAGAACGGAGTCGCCTGCCCGCCATTTCCGACTGGAGAGAATCCTGAAGGCGATGCTGATGCGCCAGCAGTGGCATTGCCGCCGTTGCCGATTGGTGCGAATGCCGACGGCGACGACGACCGGCCGGCGGAAATGATTGGCGAGGGTAATCCGGTAAGTGTGGCGTTGATGGAAGCAATTGACGGCAGCATTGTGTCTCCTTGTGTCGTTGGTTTCGTGCGTTACGACTTCGCAATCTCAAGGGCCGATACGATCATGCCCTTCTCAGCCTGCACCGCTGAGCTGTTCATTCCATAGGCGCGCGTTGCGCCCATCAAATCGACCATCTCGGAGATGGGATTGATGTCGGGATACTCTACATAACCATCCGGCCCGGCATCGGGATGACCCGGATCGTAGCGGCGCAGCGGCGGTGAAGGGTCTTCAACCACCTGTGCGATGTGAACCCCCGGCGCCACAGCAATGCCGCCCGTTGATCCCATCGCCGGCAAGGATGACCCCGATCCCGGCGAAAACCCGGTATTCGCGGCTCCCGACACCGTATTCATGGAATCGAGGAACTTCGTATCGCCGCTGTCGGCGGCAAAAACCACGTGCTGGCGGTGATAAGGTCCTCCGGTGGCCGTGCGCGTGGTTTCGGCATTGGCCATATTGGCAGCCACCACCTCGGCACGAACCCGCTCCGCCTGCATGGCCCCGCCCGATGCGTCCATCATTCCGAACAGATTCATCGCGCTCGCTCCAATTCCTGATCACTGATCCCTGTTCCCTGACCTTTGATCTCTAAGATCACTTCCCGTCCGAGTGAATGGCATCCATCACGCGCTGATACTCCTGGTGCAGCAACGCAACTCCAGTCTTGAATCTGAGCTGAGCCTCTGCAAGATTCAGGCCCTCGCGATCCATCGACACGTTGTTGCCGTCAGGCCGCGAAATCAGTCCATCCACATCAATAACCCGCGTACGCTTCGAACCGCGGTTCCCTGCTACATCGTTCATCGCCTCCTGCATCTCGGCTCCAAAATCCATCCCCACAGTTCTATACCCCGGCGTGTCGATATTGGCCATGTTCGCCGCGGTCAGTTTGGCTTCTTGAGTGGCCAGGTCAAGAAATCGCGCAATCTGATCGCTAAGCATTGTTTCAACCTGCATCTTCCATTCCTCCTGCCGGCACGAACTGAATCAGCGCCCGCCCAACCTAGTTCATCAACCGCCCAAAGTCGATCTCTGCCGTGGTCAGTACTGGTGAGTCGCCCGCCAGAATCACGCCGCGTTCGAGTACGTGCTCGAGCTCGCGCACATTGCCCGGCCAGCCGTGTGCCGCCAGTTTCGCCATCGCGGTCTCGTCTATCCGCTTCAATGGAGACTGGCGCCCCAGTTGTTGCATGAAATGTGCCACAAGTAACGGCAGATCCTGAGCATGCTCAGAGAGGGCCGGCGTGCGGATAAGAAAAACCGCAAGCCGGTAGTAAAGGTCGGAGCGGAATGTGCCCGTCTGCGCGTGCTCAGCCAGGGGCCGATGAGTTGCTGCAATGATTCGCACATCCACTTTCACCGTTTCGTTATCGCCCACTCGCTGCAACTCGCCGCACTCTACAAAACGCAGCAGCTTTGCTTGCAGCGCCAACGGCATCTCGCCAATCTCGTCGAGAAAGAGCGTGCCGCCATCGGCCGATTCAATTCGCCCCATACGTCCCTGCACCGCGCCCGTAAATGCGCCACGCGTATGCCCAAAGAGCTCGGCCTCAAGCAGCGCCTCAGGAATCGCGGCGCAGTTGATGGCGACAAACGGCTTCCGCGATCGGGTTGATAGCCGGTGCAGAGCCTCGGCCACAATCTCTTTGCCCGATCCGGTCGGGCCTTCAATCAGTACCGGCGTAGTCCGCGGAGCCACCAGCCGCACGCGCCGGCTGATCTCCAGCATGCACGCCGCATTGCCTATAAGTTCCGGAAGCCGATCGACTGCGGGTTGCCGTTCAGTAATAGCTTGCCTCTCAGCGACGGGGATTACCGTTGGTTCAACGCAAATTGGTTTCTGCTGTGCTGTCACTGGCGCAACTTCAACATCGCCGCCAACTCGAGAGTTTTGTGTCACCGGGCTGTCTGTTGTCGACTGGAATGAATTGAGCGAAGCGACGCAGCGCGATGTGGCATCCGTCAACTCGGGTGCCCTGTTCCATGCGGCGGTGTCCGTGTCCTGGCTCTGGCGCATAGCGTAGAGAAGCTCTTGCCGGTAGGGCCCACGCGGGCCGTCGGAAGATGCGCTTCCATCCGCGGACAAAATGTCCACATTGGGAAAGCTCGTGTGAAAATCGGCCATGAATTCTCCAAGATCGAGATCGGGCAGCCACGAGTCGACGATGACGGCTTCGAATGGTGAGGCGGCGGCTTCAGCCCAGGCTTCCGCGCCACCCGCCGCCTCACGTACACTCCAGCGCAGGCCGGTGAGCGTGTGCGACAGCCGCTGGCGAAAGCTGCGATCGGCGCTGGTTACCAGCGCTGTGCGTTGCCGAGTGCGCGGTGCAAGTGGTACCACGGGTACGGTGAAAGGCTGCATGAAAAAGTCTCCTTAAAAAGTAAGAAAGAATTGCAATTGGTAATGGCTAACTGGCAAACGTCAGCGCAGCCGGAACGGGCTTTACGTGTGTTGCCGGCAGCGCAATCGCCGAGGCGAGCTCCGCCTCCGATGGCACCTCGTAGCCCCGACCGCGTACCGTGCGAATCAAGAGCCCCGGCGGCGGGTCCTTCAACTTGCGGCGCAGATAGTTAATGTAGACATCCACAATGTTGGTGGTCTGGGCCGGTTCCATGTTCCACACCGAATCCAGAAGTTCCACACGCGACACGCACTGGCCGCGATTGAGCATCAGGTGCTCGAGTAATGCGAATTCCTTGTTGGTGAGTACGACCGCTTCTCCGGCGCGGCTTGCGGTATGATCCAGCCGGTCAAGCTCCAGATCGCCCGCACGCAGCTTCAGCTTGGCGTCCCGCTTGCGCCTCAGCAGCGCCCTGCACCGCGCGCGCAATTCATGCAGGCTGAACGGTTTCACCATCAGGTCGTCTGCGCCCCGGTCGAGGCAGCGCACGCGCGTTTCCACTTCCTGCCGGCCGGTCAGTATCAGAACCGGTAAGTCGGCATTCAGCGCGCGCATCTCCATCAGCGCGGTTTCGCCGTCTTTCACCGGCATGTTGAGATCCAGAATCGTGAGGTCCGGCAAATCCTCACGGAATGAATCCACCGCCGCGCCGCCGTCGTAGGCCAGACGCACGCGATGCCCATCTGCCTCAAGTCCCCTGCTCAGGAACAAGGCCAGCGCCTTGTCGTCCTCGGCAATCAATAACCTCATGAGTCTTTCCTCGTGATGGCAGGCGCTTAATCGACGCCTTCCCGCCATCTCATCGCTGCCCCGTTAGCGATTGCTAAATGTGGGCGCAGTTCCACTCTCTCGCCGGGCAGAAAAGAACTCAAGATTAGAAAGAAGAAATGAAATGGGGAGGAGTGCAAAAAGGGAGCGGGAAAAAGAAAGTGCAATTTGGGTCTGATGAACGCTGGTGTGTATTGGAGGTCACAAAATCAGTAGCGCGGGGCTCCAGCCCGGGGTCCCCGGCGAATGATTTGTATTCGCTGGGCTGGAGCCCGGGGTCTCCGGCGAATCATTTGTATATGTTGGGGTTGAGACCGGTTGTACCGCCGGTCTCCGTACCGGCTGTATGGCGGGTCTCCTGACCCGCCAGCGAGTTATCAACGCGCCGCAACCACTCGCTCCCTGCCGCTTGCACCACTCGCCGGCCCAATTTTGCCCGTGGCTGCTTTCTCGGAGTACATGCGTTCATCGGCGCGCGCCACCAGGTCGTTCACCAACTCACCGGGTTTATGCTCAGCCAGCCCGATGGCCGCATCCACAAGCAGTTTCACCAAGCCCGTCGGCGCGTGCAGCTCATAGTTGCCGCACACCCAGCGCCGCACCCGCTCAATCTGCTGTTCCGCATCCTTAAGCGATCCATCAAAGACCATCATGAACTCATCGCCACCCCATCGGCCGATGGCGTCGGTCGATCGGCATGCGGACTTGAGTTCCGTCGCAAACTGCTTCAACAACTCATCTCCGGTCACATGTCCATACTGGTCGTTCACATTTTTAAAGCCATTCAAATCCGTAATGGCCACACAGAATTTGGCGCCGCCTGCAATCCTGTCTTCAATCGCCGACTCTACACAAAGCCTGCTTCGCAATCCCGTCAGCCCATCGCGGAACGCAATCTTTTCGGCCTCCTCCAACTTCGCCTGATACGTCGAAACCCGAGTTCTCATTTCATCGATTGTGGCTTTTCCCTCTTCCGTCATCCGGTCGATGGAGCTCTTCAATTCCACTGCGCTTTTCTCAATCGATGCGCGAATCTCGGTCAGGTTTTCAAGACTGACAATGTCTTTTAGCCGGGTTGTAACATTCTCAATTTGTCCCGCGCAGCGCTGATCCCTGACCCCCAGGGACTCGGCCGTTCGCGCCATCATCAGCAGCAGGTCCTTTACTTCGCGGGCTTTCCCCTGGTAATGCTTCGCAGACTGCCTTCCCCACATGCCGAGTTCCTCTTTCACTTTTGCTTCGATCGCGCTTAGCGCCGTATCGCCCATCTTCGCGGTCAGCCCCGCCTTTAGACCGGCAAGATGATCCTTCAATTCGCTGCCCAGCCCCGGGCATACGTCAAGGCTGCAATTGCCCATTTCCACAAGCGCCGATCCATAGGCGGAGAGTACAGCTCCCACGGCCTCTTTTTCTCCAGCATCAGGGTCGGAGTTTGGCGGCAACTGGTCAGAGTCCAGATACTTCTTGATCGATATCATTGTCTACAAAGGTGCCCCGGCGATTCGCCAAAATGGGCACGCCTCTCCCGGTCTTCATCGGCGAATTCGAAGGCAGCTTCAGACATTTTGCGAGAGTGCCCGCAACCCGGTCACGCCTCTCTGATCGTTTGGTCGCGGGCGAATTGGTATCTCTAATGAATGGCCGCAATTGTCCACACCGTTCCGCTGTCGCGGCCCTTCTCACTCCAGGTCAAGAATGGTTACTGAAGTTTACTCAAAAGATTTTCAACTGATCAGAAAGTGCTATGGAGACTTGGCTCAAGTCGCCGATTCTTAATATTAGGAATAGGCAACAGGAGTGCGCCCGGTGGATTGGAGTAAACTGCCAGATCTTGCAGCGGTGGCCCTGCTGACTTGTGCCTTTGCGTCGGTCGCCCACAAGGGGCGAAGCGCCGTTTCCGGCCTGTGGCTCACCGGCTGGCTCCTCATCGATCTGCATTTCGCCGCCTTCGTCTTCGAATTACAGAATCAATTTATCGAGAATCTGCTGACTTTTGTCGGATATGCCTCCCTGGTGTGGGCGGGCCTCATTTTCACGTGGGCCTGCATTCCTTACCGGGAACAGCTTTCCAGCCGTGTGATGCTCTTCACGCTGATTGGCGCCAACTCTCTTTATATTGCCGTGTTCGTTGCGGCGCCCTCCGGTTCGTGGATGTTCGTTCCCACCGCGGCTCTTATTGGGGCCGGCCCGCTACTCATTGCGGTGTTTACCTCGCGAAAGTTCTTTCATCCCCTCCGCTTCGCTATCGTGAGCATCTATTGCGGCCTGTCGGCATTTCTTCTGGTTTTCCAATACCGGCCGAATGGTCCCGACCTTGCCCTCAATGCCGTCCTATTCACGGTTTACCTCAGTTGCTGTATCCACTTCTGGTCAACCTATAAGCGCACTACCACCGGAACGCTCATCACCATTGCGGGCTTCTTTACCTGGGCATTCGTTTTCGCAGTCGGCCCAGCAATCGAACTCCTCTATCCGAGCGTGCACGTCGAGAGCGAAGTCTGGAACCTTCCCAAATATGTAGTTGCCGTAGGCATGATCCTGCTCCAGCTTGAAAATCAGATCGAGCACAACAAGCACCTTGCACTTCATGACGAGCTGACCGGGCTGCCCAATCGCAGACTCTTTGAGGACCGGCTCGACGGCGCCCTCGAGCGCGCACGCCGCTGCGGCGCGCAGACTGCGCTGCTGCTGGTTGACCTCGATCACTTCAAGCAGGTCAACGATACCGTCGGCCACCACATTGGCGATCTGCTGCTGAAGCGCGTCGGCCAGATATTTAGCGCTCGGGTTCGGCGGTCAGACACCGTCGCCCGTACCGGCGGCGACGAGTTCTCCATCATCCTCGAATCGCCCACTTCCCGTGAGATTGCAGGCCTGGTTGGCGAATCCCTCATGCAACTTCTTGAAGAGCCATTCGAATTTGAAGGCCACTCGGTCCGCATCGGCGGCAGCGTCGGAATCGCTGTCTTCCCTGAAGACGCCACCGACGCCGCCACTCTCCGCATCGCCGCCGATCGCAGAATGTACGGCGACAAATACGCCGGCAGAACCGGCGAGCCGCAAATCCCCGAGCCACGCATCCAACCGCGCTCCGTCCCCCTCCCCGATTCCGAACGCGAAGCCGCAGCCCGCTGACTGCCGGATAGACTGCTTTGCGGCCTCCCGATAAACTTCCTTGATCGGCCACGGCATGTTGAATGGATCGAAGAGCCCTACTGGAATGGAAGCAACTCCATCCTATCCTCCGGCGCCTCTGACGGAGACACACACTGTTGCAGCGTTCGCAGGATCCGTTCATTGCTGGCCGGATCTTTGATTGCAATACGAAGCGCACGCAACCCCAGGTCACTGCCCATGCTGGCGACATCACGTAGAAAGACCCCTGCTCCCCGTGCCCGTTCGATCATCTGCTCGCCGGTCGGTTGCGATTCATCGAGATGGAACATCAGAAAATTTGCTTCCCCTGGCACAATCTCGTGAATGCCAATTCCACGCAAGGCTTGGTGCATTTCGCCGCGAAGCAAGTGTGTGCTCTCGTACCGTTTTTGGTAGTACGCAGG
>Ga0265338_10005132_pt1 | contig 17247 bp, 12 predicted proteins | sample 42126metaG_FD_193579 | JGI IMG/M metagenome (GOLD analysis project Ga0265338, IMG submission 193579) | Rhizosphere microbial communities from Carex aquatilis grown in University of Washington, Seatle, WA, United States - 4-21-26 metaG | ecosystem: Host-associated > Plants > Roots > Rhizosphere... | reverse complement strand
CGAAAAGAGAACTGTTCTAGGCTTTATTATCGAAGAGAGAAACGATAAGTTTTATACAGGAGATAGGTTTCTAGTTTTATAGAAGTCAGATTCAATAACTTTTCACTATTAACTTTTCACTATTAACTGTCAATTTCTATCTTTGCATTTCGATGAACAAACAACTCACCATACTATTTCTATTATCAAGCCTTGTGTTACAATCATTATGGGCACAAAAGCCTGTTGTACCCAAGCATGAAGTCAATGTTTGGACAATTACAGACAAAAATGCAGCTATTATTTCATCCACTATCGATACGGCAGTTTATAAATTCCAGTCTAGCAATCCAATAGACAAATACAGCATAGCCAATGCTTACAATGGTACACTTGGATCTCCTTTACAATCTAAGATTTATTATGACAGAACTGAAAAGACGAATTTCCTTTTCTCGTCACCTTACGATGTCTATTTCTTAGCACCAACAGACATTACTTTTTATAACACAAAAACACCTTTCTCTAACTTGACTTATTATAGTAGCGGACAAGCCATTTCAAGAGAAGATGATTTGAATGCTTTATTTACAATCAATGCAAATAAAAGGCTGAATTTTAGTGGGTTATTTAATTATGTAGAAGCCCAGGGAGTATACAGTCAGCAAGCTACCAAAATGAACAAAGGGGGTTTGTGGGGAAGTTACTTAGGTAAGTGGTATAATGCCACGGGTATTTTTATGTATCAGTCATTTAATAATAAAGAAAATGGTGGAATTCTTAACAAGGCATATATTACTCGTCCAGATTCATTAACCGGATATGAACCTTCTTTTATTCCTGTTAAATTGAGTGATGCGACTTCCAGATACACCAACAGTTATTTTTATTTTAATCAAAAAATAAATATTGGAAGAGGAAAACATGCTACTGACTCTATTACTAAGGATTCTGTACATGTTGCTACTATTTCGCACACTATTAAATATGAGCAAGCGCAAAAAAGGTATAGATCAACAAATGATTCCGCTTTCTATGCACATAACTATTTTGATACTAAAGCTACAAAAGATTCTGCCCGCTACAAATCAGTGCGCAATGACATAGCTATATCGGTAAACGAAGGTTTTAGCAAGTGGTTTCCGTTGGGTATTACGGCCTATGTGGAAGATGATTACTTTGAGTATTATAATCTAAACAACACGACGCCTGTAAACGCTTATGAAAATGATGTGTTGTTAGGCGCAGAGATGGCTAAGCGAAAGGGTCAAGCCTTTTTATTTAATGCGAATGGTGAAATTTATACAATAGGTCGCAAAGCTGGCGATTTTAATTTAAATGGAGGTGTCAGCAGTTCATTCCGTTTGTTTAAGGATACAGTTTCGTTTAAAGCAAATGGATTTTTGAAAAACACCTCGCCGTCCTATTTTGAGAATAACTATATTTCCAATCATTTTATTTGGGTAAATAACTTTAATAAAACGCTTAAAACCAATATCGATGCAGCTTTGGGTTTGCATAATAAATGGTTGGATTTATCATTAGGAGCAGCTGTACAGAATATAACAAACCTAGTTTATTTTGATGAAAATGCTTTGCCGGCACAGTTCAATGGGAATGTTCAACTCTTGGTAGGTAATGTTGATTTAAATTTGAAATTCGGTCCTTTATACTTGCAAAACAAAGTAATATATCAAAAATCCAGTAATGCAAACGTCTTAACATTGCCTGAAATAGCTTCATACAACAACTTGTTTTTTGGATTCAAAATGTTTAAGAAAGTACTGATAACACAATTAGGTGCCGATGTATATTACCATACCGCCTATTATGCACCAAATTATATGCCGGCTATAGGTGTGTTTTATCAACAAAAAAGTCAGCTAATAGGAAATTATCCCGTGGCAAGTATTTACGCTAATTTTCACTTAAAAACGGCTAGTTTCTTTTTTAAATATTCGCATATAAATAAGTTGTTTTCACCACCAAACTATTTCTCCATGCCAAATTATCCACTCGATCCTGATATGTTTAGGATGGGGATAACATGGAATTTCTTTGATTGACAGTACTCATCATTATGATGTATGAAAAAAAAACATATCTCTTTCGCAATCTTTCTTATTATTGTTTCTACTACAATCTTTTTTGTATTTAGAAGCAACCATATACGCGATTACTATGAGATACAGAGAAAAGGAGTATTGTGTGTGAGTACGGATTATAGTTCTGTGGATTATTTTATTGAAGGCGATACTGCAAAAGGTTTTCAATATGAATTGGTGAATGTATTGTGCGATAGTTTGCATGTAAAACCGGAATGGAAGGTTGAAAATAGTTTAGATAAAAGCATGAGTGATTTGAAAGATGGCGATATTGATTTAATCGCTCGAAATATTCCGGTTACTACTACTTTGCGTGATCAAGTATTATTTTCAACTCCAATTCTTTGTATCAAACAAGTTTTGGTTCAACGAAAAGCTGAATACAATAAAGGTATTCCACCACTTCGAAATCAATTAAACTTGGCGAAGAAAACTGTTTATGTGCCTTCAAAATCGCCTACTATCTTACGTATGAAGAACTTGGAAAGCGAAATAGCAGATACCATTTTTGTAAAAGAAATGCCAAATTATGAGACTGAGCAGCTTATGATGATGGTTGCCAAAGGCGATATCGATTATGCAGTATGTGATGCTCAAACGGCTAAGATTAATGCCCAATTAATGCCTGAAATTGATATTCAAACAGCCATTAGCTTTACCCAAATGCAGTCGTGGGCAATTCGTCCGTCATCAACAGAATTACATGCTAAGGTGGATAGCTTTTTGGTTCATTTTCTTAAAACGAAAGCGTATCGTGATATTTATCGGAAATATTACAAATAATAGTAAACTTGAAATAAAATACAGTTAGTTATGAGTAAAAAAGAATTACGATTTGAAACCCTGCAAGTGCAAGCAGGTTATTCTCCCGACCACACAAACTCTCGTGCGGTGCCTATTTATCCAACAACAGCTTTCACTTTTGATACGGCAGAACATGGCGCAGACTTATTTAACTTGGATTTTAAGTCCGGCAAATCGCCTTTTATTTATACACGCTTAAATAACCCAACCACTTCGGTTTTTGAGCAACGCATGGCTGCTCTTGAAGGTGGTGTGGCTGCTGTTGCAGTAGCTTCAGGTCAATCTGCTCAGATGATTACCATCATGAATTTGATGCGTGTGGGTGATAATTTTGTGACATCTCCCTATTTATACGGTGGAACTTATAATCAATTCTTCGTTTCCTTCAAAGACCTTGGTATAGAAGCTCGTAAAGCTGCAAGCGATAAGGCTGAGGATATGGAAAAGCTAATTGATGAAAATACAAAAGCACTTTATACAGAAAATATTGGTAATCCATATTTTAATGTACCTGATTTAGATAAATTGGTGGCTTTAGCTAAAAAGCATGATATTCCGTTGATAGTAGATAATACTTTTGGTTGTGGTGGATACCTTTGTCAACCGATAAAATTCGGTGCAAATATCGTGGTGGAGTCAGCTACCAAATGGATTGGCGGACATGGAAATGCAATGGGTGGAGTTATCGTGGATGGAGGAAACTTCAACTGGGGTAATGGAAAATTCCCAAAATTGTCTCAACCTTCGGCTGGATATCATGGTCTGGTATTTTGGGAGAAGTTTGGAGCAGTAGCTTTCACTATGCGTTGTGTGGCCGAAAACTTGCGCGATATGGGACCCGCTATTAGTCCGTTTAACTCATGGCAACTGATTCAAGGAGTGGAAACACTTTCGGTTCGAGTTCAACGCGAATGCGAAACAACGATGGAGCTTTCCAAATGGTTACAAAATCATCCAAGCGTATATGATGTAAATTATTTAGGGTTAGAGTCATGTACCTATCATGAATTAGCTAAAAAGTATATGCAAAATGGTTTTGGTGCGGTAATGACTTTCCGAGTAAAAGGCGGTTTGGAAAAAACAATCCAGTTTGTGGAAGGTTTGAAATTGGTGACTCACTTAACCAATATTGGTGATGTGCGCACCCTTATTACACATCCAGCATCTACAACGCATCGTCAATTAGGTGTTGAGGCTCAAGAAGCAGCCGGAGTTTATCCTGATTTAGTACGCTTCTCAGTCGGATTAGAACATATTGAAGATATTAAAGATGATTTGGAACAAGCTTTTGCTAAGATAAAATAAACACAAGCTTTTAAGCCGAAAGCGAACCTCATTTTAAATGAGCGTTCGCTTTTTTCTTTGTATTCATTTTGTTTTTAAAATCATTATCTTTGTAATTCGTAAAAATAAGAAAACCATGCCTTTAAATATTCCGGATAAACTACCTGCTATTGATTTATTAAAGGAAGAAAATATCTTTGTGATAGATACTTCGCGTGCTTCTACGCAAGATATTCGTCCTCTTAAAATTGCGTTCCTCAACTTAATGCCTATAAAGATTACTACAGAAACAGATTTGATTCGTGTGCTTTCCAATACCCCTTTGCAAGTGGAATTAGAGTTTATCAAGCTGAAAAGTCACACTTCAAAGAATACGCCAATTGAGCATATGAAAGCTTTTTATGTAGCTTTTGATGACATAAAAAAACATAAGTATGATGGTTTGATAGTAACCGGTGCGCCTATTGAACATTTGGATTTTGAACAAGTTACTTATTGGGATGAAATAACTGAGATTTTCGATTGGGCAAAAACAAATGTTACTTCTTCGTTTTTTATATGCTGGTCGGCTCAGGCTGCCTTATATCATTATTATGGTATTCCAAAATATCCTCTTGAAAAAAAGATGTTTGGTGTATTTGAACATACCAAAATAGATCCGTTGAACCCAATTTTTAGAGGCTTTGATGATGTGTTTTATGCACCACATAGTAGACATACGGAAATAAGAAGATTCGATATTGAAAAAGTACCTGCATTAACCATACTTTCGGAGTCTGAAGATTCCGGTGTCTATATGGCAATGGCACGAAATGGCCGTGAATTCTTTATTACCGGGCATTCTGAATATGCTCCAGAAACCCTTGATATGGAATACAAACGCGATGTGAATAAGGGATTGCCCATCGAGATTCCACGTAATTACTATAAAGATAACGATCCATCCAAACAACCTGTGGTGCGCTGGCGTTCTCATGCCAATTTACTATTTACCAACTGGTTGAACTACTTCGTTTATCAAGAAACTCCTTACAACATTGAGGATATACATTAAAAACTATTCCAAAAATCTCCAAATTATTGGTTTTTAGCCTACCAGAAATAATTGTATTAAAAATATTCGCATGAAAAGACTAAAACCCATACTCTTTGTAGGTACCGGTTCTGATGTTGGGAAGTCCGTAATAAATGCTGCCTTTTGTAGAATATTCAAGCAAGATGGATATACTCCGGCACCCTTTAAAGCACAGAACATGTCACTGAATTCATATGTCAGCGGGGAGGGTCTTGAACTTGGACGAGCACAAGTAGTGCAGGCGGAAGCTTGCGGTATTCCATGTTTGAGTGCCATGAATCCTATTCTGTTGAAACCAACCAGTGAACAAAAATCACAAGTGGTTCTCAATGGTAAGCCTATCGGAGATCAAACTGCCCGCGAGTATTTTATGAATACTGACCGTACTTTCTTGTTTTTTGAAGTGATGAAAGCTTGGCATAGCTTAGACGAAAAATATAACCCCATCGTGATGGAAGGTGCAGGTAGTATTTCCGAAATAAACCTATGGGACAAAGATATTGTGAACATGCGTATGGCAGTGGAAACCCAAGCGCCAACAGTTCTTATTGCCGATATTGACCGTGGAGGTGTGTTCGGTTCGTTGTATGGAAGTATTTTATTATTGCCTGAAAATGAGCGTAAACTTATCAAAGGTATTTTGATAAATAAATTTAGGGGCGACATGAGTCTGTTTGAGGATGGTCGTAAGATGTTGGAAGAACTTACAGGTGTGCGTGTAATAGGTGTCATTCCTTACTTTCATGATATTCACATTGAACAAGAAGATAGTGTGGTGCTTGATTATAAGCGAGGAAATAGCAATCAACACAAAATTAATGTAGCAGTGGTATTGCTTAAACATATGTCTAATTTCACAGATTTCAATGTGTTGGAGCGCATGCCGGAAGTGAATCTTTATTATTCTGCTAATGGGGAGGAAATGGCCAAAGCAGATATTATTTTGTTGCCCGGTTCAAAAAATACCATGTATGACTTACAACACCTACGCAAACTAGGTTTGGCTCAAGCGATTCTGCAAGCGTATAACCAAGGAAAAGCTGTATATGGTATCTGCGGTGGTTATCAAATGATGGGCAAAGAAATTCGCGATCCACATCATGTGGAAGGAGATATTGAAAGCTTACCCGGTTTAGGGCTTTTGCCCATGATAACAACGCTCACGCAAGAAAAACGAACCTTGCAAACTCAATTTAAATTTAAGGATAAACCTGAAATATGCTCCGGCTACGAGATTCACATGGGTGTGACAGAACTATTATCGGGTGGAGAAACACTTTGTGAGTTGGAAGATGGAACTGTTGACGGTTGCCAAGTTTCTCCTAAATTATGGGGTACATACCTACATGGTATTCTGGATAATAAATCCGTAATGGATGCCATTTTGCAAGCCAATCACTTGCAAGCCGATGTGCAGGAATTTGATTTTCAGGCTTTCAAAGAAGAACAATACGACAAACTTGCAGCTCATGTGCGTGCTCATGTAGATATGGAGTATGTGTATTCGTTTTTACAGGAATAAATTTCACTTTAGAATTATATATCAACATTATGCGTCAAATAGAATTACTTTCTCCTGCTAAAAATATTGAATGCGGATTGGCTGCCATTAATCACGGTGCAGATGCGGTCTATATCGGTGCGTCCAAGTTTGGAGCGCGATTGGCGGCAGGTAATTCTGTTCAAGATATTGCTGAATTGGCTATTTATGCGCATAAGTTTAATGCCCGTGTATATGCTGCCGTAAATACAATATTGAGTGATGAAGAGTTGGAAGAGGCTCAAAAGTTGATTTGGCAATTATATGAGGCCGGTACGGATGCCTTGATCATACAAGATATGGGTATTTTGCAACTAGATTTGCCACCGATATCCTTACACGCCAGTACGCAATCGGATAACCGAACCGTAGAGAAAGTCCAGTTTTTAGAAAAAGCCGGATTCAGTCAGGTAGTCTTGGCTCGTGAACTGAATTTGGAACAAATAAAGAATATTTCAACACAAACTTCGGTTCCTTTGGAGTTCTTTGTACATGGGGCTTTGTGTGTTAGTTATAGCGGACAATGTTATATCAGTGAAGCACTTGCAGGGCGTTCGGCAAACAAAGGTGAATGTGCGCAGTATTGCCGTCTGCCATATGATTTGCTGGATGCTAATAATGAAGTGGTGATAAAGAACAAACATTTACTTTCGCTCAAGGACTTAAATCTGTCAGAGCATCTTTCTGAATTGCTGGAAGCTGGCGTTTCTTCATTTAAAATTGAAGGTAGACTAAAAGAGGCAGATTACGTAAAAAATATCACCGCATTTTATCGTCAGAAACTAGATGCAGCTTTGGAAGGCTCTACACAATACCAAAAATCATCCTCGGGGAAAACCACCATTTTCTTTACACCTAATCCTGAAAAAAGCTTTCACAGAGGTTCAACTTCTTATTTCTTGAAAGGAAGAAATGAAGGAATCACTTCTTTTGACACACCTAAATCTACTGGCGAATACATTGGTAAGGTAAAAGAAGTAGGTCGAAACTTTCTGCGTTTGGATACTTCCGAAACCTTGAACAATGGCGATGGGTTGTGCTTTGTAAATAATCATCGTGACTTTTCAGGCTTCCGTTTGAATAGGGCAGAAGGTGCTACTATATATCCTGCTGAAATGCCTCATGTAAAGCAAGGAACAGATATTTATCGCAATTATGATATTGATTTTGATAAGCAATTAAATAAGAAATCCGCTGAACGCAAGATTGAAATAGAAGTTCACTTTAGTGAAACGGAAAAAGGTTTTTTATTGGAACTAACCGATGAAGATAATAATAGAGTTTCCTTCCCTTGCGAATCAAAAAAAGAAGCTGCTCAGCAAGAACAAAAAGCTTTGGATACAATACGTACACAATTATCCAAATTAGGTAATACTGACTTTGTGGCAACCAAAATTGAATTGGATTTAAAGTTCGCGTATTTTATTCCAAGTTCTAGTTTGGCCGACTGGCGAAGATTAGCTGTTGAGCAACTGGAACAAATGCGTAGCAGCTTATACAAGCCAGATACAAAGAAAATAGAACCGACCATTCATCCTTATCCGGAGACTGAACTTACATACCTGGGTAATGTCCACAATAAACATGCTGAAGCATTTTACAAACAACATGGAGTAACTGAAATTCAGCCTTCATTTGAAACACAAGCGGTGGAAAATGTACCTTTGATGTTTACAAGGCATTGCTTGAAATATAGTTTGGGTGGGTGTGCGAAATACAAAACAGATGCAGAATCTTTCATCTTTTCAACTGAACCGTACTATTTACAATATAAGGACACAAAACTCGAATTAAAATTTGACTGTGCAAACTGTCAGATGTTAGTGGCTAAATCGCATGTTGGTAAGATCTTAGAATAAATGCTCTATTCTGCTAACTTCAAATCTTCAATCTAAAACTCCCTGAATCAGGATTAATTTCTACCGCATCATTAGCAAATGTGGATTGGATATGCCTTTTCAATTCTATATTTCCGGGTACACCTGTTTCAACTCCATTTTCATTCATTAGCCATATTTGATCTGCTGCTTGTAGAGCAAGGTTGAGTTCGTGGGTGGAGAGAACAAAGGCCTTGTTTGTTTCTTTTGCTAAGCGGCGAAGGAGTAGTGTTATTTCTACTCGATTCGGTAGGTCGAGATGTGCCGTAGGTTCATCGAGGAATATAAGCTGCGTGTCTTGTGCCAATGCTTTGGCAATCATAGCGCGTTGCTTTTCACCATCGGATAATTCGTTGATAAAACTATCTTTTTTGTGTGAAAGATGCACCATATCGATGGCTTCATTTGTTTTTTCTAAGTCTTTTCTTGTTCTATTTCCGAACCACGAGGTGTGTGGATAACGTCCGGTAAAAACCAAATCGAAAACAGAAAGATTATCTACTTCTACTTTTTCAGTAAGAACAAAGGCTAGGAGTAAAGCCTTTTCGTTAGTTGTTAAGTGATTGAATTCTTTATCCCCTAACTTAAAACTTCCACTAATTGGTTTCTGTAAACCCGCTAATGTGCGTAACAATGTTGACTTTCCACAGCCGTTTGGCCCGATAAGACATATCATTTCCCCTTCTCGAATTATTAAATTCAAGTTTTCTTGTATGGTCGTTTTTTTATAACCAATCGAAAGTGATGTCGTTTTAAGAATTGTCATATTTGTTTATCGCTTATCGTTTATCGCTCATCGTTTTTTTAGAATTATCCAAATAATAAGAGGCGCCCCAAACAAAGCACTGATGGCATTAATCGGAACGGTATAAACGCTTAGTTGAGTAACGATGTCGCAAACCAATAGGAGTGTGGCACCGCACAGAATAGAGGCGGGGATTATTACTCGATGATCGGAGGAACGAAAAAGTCCGCGTGCAATGTGCGGAACGGCAACTCCAATAAAAGCAATTGGCCCTGTGAAGGCAGTAATTGAACCGGCAAGTAAACCTGTAGCAACGATAATAACCAAACGAGTGCGGAATATAGAAACGCCTAATCCTTTAGCGTAGTTTTCACCTAACAATAAAGCATTTAATTGTTTTTGAACGAAAAAGGTTAGTCCTAAACCAAATAGAACCAAAGGAGCCATTACTTGCATATAAGTCCAACTTACGGCAGAAAGGCTTCCCATTGTCCACACAACGAAAAGCTTCAACGCATCAGGGTTGCTATGGTTTTGAAGTATACTTACCACAGCACCGGTCATACTGCCGAACATGATACCGATAATCAACAATGAAATGGAATTGCGTATTTTAAGTGAAGCACTAAGCATAATCAATAGAATACCCATACCACCAATGATAGCGGCTATTACTAAGCCCCAACCCGAAGAAACAAATGCCAAAGGAAGTAAGCTTCCTGCCATAACAAACAAGGCTACTCCCAAGCTTGCTCCTGAACTTACTCCTAATACATCAGGGCCGGCTAAGGGATTTTGAAAGAGTGTTTGCATCAATAATCCGGCAACGGAAAGTGAGGCTCCTGCTAAGAAAGCAGTGATAGCTTTAGGCAGACGAAAGTTGATAATTATTTCGTAGAATGAGCTATCTTGACCTTTACCCGTGAAGGACTTGAGTACATCCTCTAAAGGAATATGAATGCTGCCAAATACCAAATCAGCTACGAAAAACAAAGCGCACAAAAACAACAAACCTACAAAGAGTAGAGTCGTGCGAATGTTTTTAGTTTGTTTAGTTAGCATGAGAAGAAGAATTTTTGAACACAAATTACACAAATTACGCGAAGTTTACACAGAAGAAAATTTTAAGACTCTTGTGATAATTTGTGTAATTTGTGTAATTCCTGTTCTTCTTATGGTTTATGTTACAAAGATGCAAAGAAAATAAAAATACTTTGTGTCTCCGCGTCTTTGCGTATAATTCTTCCCTTATCTTTGTCAAGTATTAGTTAAACAAAAAGTAACTTGTCAATTAGTAAATGACTTATGACTGAACCCAAACGCATTAATAAATATATCTCAGAAACAGGCTTTTGTTCACGTCGTGAAGCTGATAAGCTGGTGGAAAAAGGTCAAGTGTTTATCGATGGGAAAAGAGCCGAAATGGGTAGCAAAGTTTCTCCCGGTCAGCAAGTAAAAGTGAATGGAAGAATCATTCAAGTTGATGTTGAGAGAGTATATATTGTTTTCAATAAGCCTGTGGGAGTTGTGAGTACTACTGACCCTAAAGAGAAACACAATATTGTAAAGTACATCAATCATCCGCAACGCATTTTTCATATCGGGCGTTTGGATAAGGATTCCCAAGGGCTTATACTTCTTACCAATGACGGCGATATTGTGAATAAAATTCTACGTGCCGGCAACAACCACGAAAAAGAATATATTGTAACGGTAAATAAACCTATTACAGACGAATTTATACATAAAATGAAATCGGGCATTCCAATGCTTGGTACGGTGACTAAACCGTGTAAGATAGAGAAAATAAGTCCAACCATTTTCCGCATCATCCTAATTGAAGGGCTTAATCGTCAGATTCGCCGTATGTGTGAATATTTGGATTATGATGTACGTAAATTAGAACGAATCCGCATAATGAACATTACGCTTGGCAAACTTGGCATAGGCGAGTGGCGCGAACTTACTAAGGAGGAAATGGCTGCTATGGAAAAACTTATCGAAGGCTCCGTGAAAACGGAAGAAGCTTCTTATTAGTTAAAAGTGTAAAATGGAATTTAATATCATTTATGTTTGAGTTAATTTTTCACTTTTAACTTTTCATTTCTCATTTCTCTCTTTTCATTTAAGTTTCTCCACGTACACAAATTGATGCTGCAACATCAACTCTGGATGAAATATCTTAATCATATCTTCAAGAATCACATCTGGATGTGCGGTGCCACTTTCCCAAAAATCATTGCCACCTGAAGGTGTAGTGCGTTTGTTGAAGTTATATACTTGTTTGTTTTTCACTGCATTAAATAGGTTGTTTCGTTCGTCAGTGCTTAATAGTTCATTCATACTGTTGGCAGAACTTCCAATCCAAATTTCTGTCTGACGGAAATTCTTTAGAACAACTTCGAAATTTAATGGTAAACTACCTTCAGTGGTGTCAAAGGAGTAGTAATAATTTGCTCCGGCATCAATTAAAAGATTTGCCATATAACTCTTTCCACCAGGCATATACCAAGTGCCTTTGAAATTTCCTCCACTCATTACGGTTGGCCTATATGTTATAACATTCAATGTATCTTTGATTCTATTATAGTTTGTTACTGTTACTGCGTAAAGACTATCTGCCAAATGTTCCTTATTATAAAATGCTGCTATAAACTTAATCCATTCTGCACGAGCAAGTATGGATTTTTCTGTCCATTCATTATCAAAAATAACAGGTGTTCCGTTTTCTATGAGGCGTTTGCTTATTGGGTCTTCTTGATTAAATCCACTTATAATTACCGCATCAGGGTGAAGTAGTTCTACGCGTTCGATGTTGAGACTGAATGGATCGCCAAGGTCGGTGAGTTTACCTTGACTAAATTTATCTAAGAGTTCTTTGTTGTAAATTAGCTTGGGGCTGCATACTCCGGTAATACTGTTGAGTTCGCCTATAAGATGCAGGAACTCGAATTGAGTGCCGCTGGTGGAACCAATTGCGTGCAAGGGAACTTGAATTTTTTGTCCGTCTTTGGGAGTGTCAATTTTTTTATTTGCCACTAGGTAATAACGAGCGTAAATGGTATTTTTCACCCACGGGTTAATAACGGTTACACGTTTGTAATGTGGAAAATAATCAATATAGAAGCCATTGGCATAAAGCGGCATAGCTGTGGAATCAGGCTTGGCATTGTCGGCTTGTTGTCGTTTGTGATGTTTGCAAGATGCAAACAAAAAGCCAAGCAAGAGAAGGTATAGAAATTTCTTTTGGTACATTGGAATATTTAGATGCAAGTGAAAAGTAAGATACATTGGCAAAAGTAAGGAAAAAGTATCTTTAACTATTAATTAATAATTATTAATTAATAGTTAAAAATTGAAATCAAGAGTAAGAATCCCACCAAGATAGAAAAGGTACATGCTTGAAATCAATTCACCCCCTATTGAAATCGACGCTCCTACAATTGAAATCAATATTCCCTTTCTTGAAATCAACATTCCCCCACTTGGAATCGAGAATGTTCAGGTTGAAATCGAGAATGTTTAGGTTGGAATCAAAGAAACTTCGGAAGAAATCAATAAAATCACGCTTGATATCAAAGAAAACTCGGACGATATCAAAGAAATCACGGATGATATCAAAGAAACTTCGGAAGATATCAAAGAAAACACAGAAGATATCAAAGAAACTTCGGAAGATATCAAAGAAAACTCGGTTGGAATCGAGATGAATCTAAAAGATATCACAGAAATCACAAAAGAAATCCAAGAAATCTTGCAGGATATCAAAGAAACTTCAGAAGATATCAATAAAATCACGCTTGATATCCAAGAAACATCGGAAGATATACAGAAAATCAAGGAAGATATCAAAGAAACTTCGGAGGATATCAAAGAAAACGCACTTGATATCAAAGAAAATTCACTTGAAATCAATCAGATTTTCACCTCGATGTCCATTTTTCACCCCAATTCGCCATGTTCTATTAAACCTATCGTACTGATTGTCAAGTTGATTACATCAACCTAAAATCAGTCTAGATATAATATCAAAAGCATATTCGCGATCAGAGGGCAATTAGCAATACAAGTATTTCAAGTTAAAAAAGATTGTTGAAAGGTTGAAAAAATATAGTTTTTTTCATCACGTTATCATCGCTGCTATTATATTATTTCTGCAAAATCCCCAATATGCTCATCCACATAGTGAGCAATAAACTTGGTTTCATTGTCTTCAATGCGGAAAAATTCTTCGTCCAGTTCGTCAAACTCTTCAAATTCTACATAAATATCGGTTAGTTCTTCTTCTTCGCGTTCTTTTTCCAATTCTTCACGGCGGCGACTGTAAATTTCGTGAGCATTGTAGATAAGTTTGCTTAATTTGTGTGCGCCATACAGTTTCATGGTTTTAGCAAGTGGATTTTGGAAAATATAACCTCCATATCCATTTTGTATGAGTTGTACAAAGCCTCCGACGTTTACTTCTTCACGCAAATAATGAAATGCTAAAAGCGTGTTTTGGTGACCATTAAGTAAAGTTAATGTTTCAGCGTTTAAATTACCATCTATAGCTTGTAGATATTTGTCAATAAATACTTGTAAAAACGCTTTTGAACCTCTTTTTGCAGCGGTTTCTAATTCATTATGAGTTATAGTTATTGTTTTCATTCTGATTCTTTTTTATTAAGCAAAGGTAGGAAAAAAATGAATTATGAATTTAAGATTTCTTTCCATTGAATATCCGAAATATGTTAAGAAATATAACTTAAAATAGTTAATTTTAATTCACAATTCTTAAATTTGTAACTTACACATTTTAAGGTATTTTGATGAAAACATTTTTACTTCAACTACTTCTGTGTTTATCTCTACAAGGTTTGTATGTTACTGCTTCGGCACAAGTAACATTCAACTATGATAGTATTACTATTTGCCAAGGCGATAGTTATGATTTGATGAAATATCAAACCAATGAAGTTTCGCTTCCTGTTGGATGGGAAATAGTGGGTTGGAAAGACAGTCCTGTTTCCCCCGTTATACCTGCCACTTCGCCTACCACCTATACCTTACAATATCGAGAATTAGCAAATCCATCAGTTATACTTACCCATGATTTAGTTATTACATTGCGTCCTAAACCTAGTGTATCGATTTCTCCATCAGGCAAACAGACAGCTTGTCTTGGAAGTCCTATTAACATTACAAAGGTAAGTGCCTCAAATTATGATAACCTCTATTGGCTCAATGTACAAACAGGGGATAAGATTTATACCCAAGATCTTTCGGCAATTGCCAACTTAGATAATGGTAATAAAATGACTTTTAAGTTATTGGCTACCAATGAAGATTGCGCATCTCTTGCACAAGCACAAGCTGAATATGATATTGTTGATGTGAATAGTTTTCCGATAATAGATTATTTTCTTACATATCCTGTAAATGTATATACAACACCAAAAGGTTATATTTATGATTATTGTGGTAATGTTTATTTAAATGATTATGTGAGGCCAAGTTATCTTACTATATATAAAGACTTAGCTTTTTCAGACTGGGGATATATGCATTTAAATGAAGAAAATAATTATTACAAACTTACCCGATATGATATTAAATGGGATAACCCAGATATGTATACATTAGGTGCTCCTTTAAATGGCATTAACTATAATGCAACTTTTACAATTGAAGCAGACCTATACTTTAAAGCTTGTGGAATTACAAAAACTTATACCGAGAAACGATTTGTTAATTTGAATTATACTTGTGCATCAACTTTCAACTTCTATTATTTTTGTAATAGTGATGAACAAAAAATGTATATAACTGTAAATCATGTTAATGTTGATACAATATTGAATTTTCAATTTATAAATAAAACATTACCAGGGCAATATATTCCTAATTTAGATTATAAAGGTAAAACTTCTTCAAGCTTTAGTTTTGATTTTGATGATACGGCTCCATCAAGCGTAGATTATGATTTAAACATTACATATGTTTATTTAAATGGTGATACGCTAACTTATAATTATACGAATTTAACGGTGATGTTTTGTAAAAAGGAGGAGATGATATCCTATATGGCTAGCTATAAAAGGATTGATAATTACCCTCAAAAAACATGTTATTCTTTAGCGGATCAGTTTGATAGATGTTATAATGTTGGTAAAGGAACACCCGTTATAAAAAAAGTGCAATTAGATATATGTAAGGGTGATACTGCCTATTTAAGCCTTGCAACACGAATAGGTAATGATTATGAAATTGTTTGGGATAATGAAACTAAACCAATGTTTATTGATCATAATTACCCAACCCAATTTGTACCTGATACAAACTATACATATTCTTTAGTTAACGGCAAGCATAATTATAAGTTTCAACCTCATAATGAGGTCGAAATAGCCGTTCATCCTTCAAAAACAACTACATATACGGGAACCTTGTATGGGGTGCCATTTGCATTCAACATAAATGTGAATGACTTGCATATTGCTGCTACCGATACCGCTATTTGTAATGGAGCAAGCATTGACTTGAAAACTTTGGAAGATACCGCAACAATTTTAGGAAGTGCAACTTGGTCGGTAGGTAATAATACGGTAGTTTCTCCTGTAGTGGATACTAAATATTTAGTGTATGGAGTAAGTAAAGCGAAATGCCCCGGCCATTTAGATTATACAGTTACAGATACTGTTTTGGTTAAGGTTGAAGCTCCAATTTGGGCTAATACAGTTAATTTTACAGTTTGTAAAAATGACTCTGTTGATTTAAACGGAGGAATAACTTCTAATGCTAGAAACATTCAATGGTTCGATCCTGCCGATGTATTCATTCCTAGAGGTATAGCAAAAGTGCCAACAACAACAACTTATAAAGCGCATTTAACAAATACCTGTAATTTTAAAGATGTGACTATCCAAATATCAACAAAAGATTGTCCTGTTGTACCGCAAGCAAATAATGATACAGTTTATGCTGGTTCTTGCGATAGTATTTACTCATTTAAGGTAGCATTATTTAAAAATGATTCAATATCTTCCTATAACCCCAGTTCCAAATTGATTAATGGATCCAAAATCCCTCATTCCACTTATTCTCTTTTAAATGATACATTGTCTTATAATTCTGGAATTATACATGTTCCAACTATAGATTCTATTCAATATGAATTGACTTGTAATGGGTTAAAAGATACTGCCATGGTGTATTTTGTAATAAATAAATTTCCTAATCCCAAAATCAATAATCTAAGAATGCAAAATGGAAATGTTTATTTCAACATTGTTGGAGGAACACCAAACTTTACCTATTTACTTGATTATACCTCTACCTCAACTGATTCTGTCTTCTATAGCCTTAAAAAAGGAAATCATATTTTAACGGTAATTGATGCAAACCTATGTAATAAATCTATTGTTTTTTATTCTTATGGAAATAAAATGGAAGTAAACCCAGATTCATTGAATTATAGATATTGTACCAACGAACTTAACAAATCCATTTATGTATTAGATAACGATACATTATTAAGTAAACCCATTATAACGATTATAACACCTCCAACATTAGAAGGAAGTGATGCCCAAACATATTCGGATCATATTGATTACTATTTTGATCCTCCCAATTTGAAAGTTGCATTTCTAGGTCATAATGTTTTATATGACTCTATACAATATGAAATTTCATGTGATGGTAAAAAAGACTCTGCATGGGTTTATATTTCGATAAAAAACAACGAATTACATATTGAAAACTTCCATTTGGATAGTAATAATGTATCATTTAATATTGTAGGTGGAGATTCTCCATATGACTATAAGTTAATAAAAGAAAATCCGACTGTTATTATA
>Ga0265338_10005131_pt1 | contig 17248 bp, 24 predicted proteins | sample 42126metaG_FD_193579 | JGI IMG/M metagenome (GOLD analysis project Ga0265338, IMG submission 193579) | Rhizosphere microbial communities from Carex aquatilis grown in University of Washington, Seatle, WA, United States - 4-21-26 metaG | ecosystem: Host-associated > Plants > Roots > Rhizosphere... | reverse complement strand
TGTGTCAAAAAATATACAAGTTTTGCACAAGTACGATTAGGTGTGTCAAAAAATATACAAGTTTTGTACAAGTCCGATTCATGGATCCGAAAAATATTCAAGAGTTTGTCGCGCGCCAAGTGATTGCACACCTAGCATACCGAGATACTGAGCTAAGCGAGAAAAGCGAGCAACTACGACAATGTGAGGCAATCCTCCGCATCCATGGTGTTTTTCAGTGTGCCAAATGCAAGATATACTCGGATGAATGCCAATTATGTGATTCGTGTGAAAAAAACTATTGTCCACTGCATAGCCAACGTACTTGGGACGGAGTATATGAAGACACTCGATTATGTAAAGAATGTGTATCGAATGCATGTCACGTGTGTGGTGCAAAAGGATACAAAAGTTGTCGCTTTTGCAAAACCGTACGTTGTTCTGGAAGATGTGCGAATTGCAGGTGTAATCGGCAGTAAAAATATATTTAAATGAACGCGTATTTCCACAAGAAAAATGCTGCTGCTTATCCTACTTTGTGCGTTGGGGGCGGTTGCAGAAATTTACACTATTCGCGCTCAGGATAATGCTACCAATTTTGCTTTGCGTCATGGTTTACAATATTTGAAAACAGTGGCAGGCTACAATGTCTACCGTGGATCGCTGAATAAGCGAAATCCACCACCTGTAGGGTTGACCCTCGATAGGAAGCGTCGCCATTTTAAACGATACTATCGCAGCGGTGTCACGGATCCACTCTATCCATCACAGTGGCATTTGCATGGTAGTTCCAAAGCATCTATTGATGCATTGGAAGAAGGTGGACCCACTGGAAAGGGTATTACTGTTGCCATTGTGGATGACGGCATTCAGTTTAGGCATCCAGACCTGGCTGGGAATTACAAGAGCGAACTATCGCACAATTTTAACAGTGGGCCCGCAAGTGATCCTACCCCCTCGCGAGACGATGGACACGGCACATCTGCTGCGGGGACATGTTGCGCTGCGCGCAATACAGTCTGTGGTCGCGGTATTGCCTATCAGGCATCATTGGCGGGGATTCGGTTGATTGCGGAAGGAACCTATGACTATGAGGAGGCACAAGGATTATCGTACATGTGGGATAAGATACGCATTTACTCAAATAGTTGGGGCCCCGAGGATTCTGGTCGTGACATGGTAGCACCTGGTCAAGTGACCAAGGAAGCGCTTAGGAGAGGATTTGAGGAACGGGGCACCATTTACATTTGGGCCGGTGGAAACGGTAGAACCAATGGAGACTCTTCCAACTATGACGCTTATGCCAATTCTGCCTACACTCTTGCCATTGGTGCTCTAGATTACAATGGTAACGTAGCCTACTACTCTGAAGGTGGTGCCAATCTATTAGCTGTAGCTCCTTCTAGTGGTGTTAGCGGTCGTGGCATTGTTACCACTGATCTCATGGGTAGCTATGGATACTCTGCTGGCGAATGCACATTTTCCTTTGGTGGAACGAGTGCAGCAGCTCCACTAGCAGCAGGTATTGCAGCAATTCTATTGGAAGTGAATCCATCATTCAAGGCGCGCGATATTATGCACATTATTGCAAAGGGAGCTACCAAAATTGGCCGCTCCTACGAATATAGTACTGTCAATGGAAGAGGATACTCGCATTCCAATGATTATGGATTTGGATTGCTCAAAGTGCCTGCATTGCTAGCAATTGCTCGCAATTTTACCAGTGTTCCCACTATGAAGAGAATAGTGGTTGGAAATGGTGGTGATTCTCTCTCCTTTGTTGAGCGAGCATTGGTCACGGTGACCATTTTGGGGCTACGAGGAAGTACGACAATCAAGCTAATTAGTCCACAGACAGTGTCAGTGCTTGCAGTGCCGCACAATGATGTACATAGTGGTCCATTTACTTGGACATTTTCGTCACTTCGTCATTTTGGGGAAGAGTTTCGAAAAGGAGACGTCTGGACAGTTTCTGAAGACCCGAGAGGGTCGGTAAGAGACGTTAAAATTGAATTGTTGGGATATTAATGGATTCTGGCGAATTTACCCGTATTCTGACGCGATTCAACGAGTTAAAGACAGAAGCAGATACTAGAAGAAAAGAACCCAATCATGTTGTTACTGTTACTACTACTATTGAGCATGTCGTTGGCACAGCCGGCGTGTCAATGGATGTGCGATAGCCCCGTGTGCACAGCAGTCTGCAGACCCATTTGTTTACCGCCAGTGTGTGACTTTTTTAATTGTTCGAGTGGTTCGGCAATGCCAACATGTTGGATCACGTGTGACCCCGTCATAAATACGACAATGTGCCCCATGTGCACTACGCATTGTGATCCTCCACCGCCTACATGCGCTATTGACTGTCAGCAGCCAGAGTGTAATTGGGAATGCGATAAGCCAGTGTGGAATTGTCCAAAGCCTAGATGTGAACTACAATGTGAAATGCCAGCGTGCGGGGCTAGTTCGAGTGGATCGACATTGGCGGTTGCGTGGGGAACATTGCTCTTAGTGGTCGGATTGGTGTTTATTTTGCAGGATTAGTGCTTCGCTCTGTCGACTTGCACGATTTGCAAAAATTCATAAATGCAGATTCACAAAACCGACAACAGTAGCATTCGCATTCCAAACACTGAAACCCAGCCCGCGAGTGCGTCTTGCACAAGTGTTTCCCACATTGATCGCATCGCTTGCTAATTGGATCTATGCAATATTGCTCTGCGCACTTGTCCATCGTAGCAATCGATAGATTTTCTCGAGACACTCTGCCGTAGCTTCAAAATCAAGCGTAACAGAGCATACGCGACGGTTTCTCGGATATTGAAAAGTGGGAGAAGCGGGAGATCTGTTCCAAATGACTGCAAAGGGAACATTGGTAGGAAAGAAAGTAGAGAGCATTAAGAGAGCATTGTTGGCGGGGGAAAAATCCCTCGACGTGTCGAGGGATTTTTCCCCCATTACCATGTACACACATCCAAACGGTGGTCCAGTATCCAACTTGATCAATTTCTCCCAATCAACCGCTCCGCCGTATTCTGTAAAGATAAACCGATAGCCCTCATAGTCATATGTGACTTCATGGTACCCATTGGTAGGTCTGCCAGCGGCGCATTCTCCGCTAAGTAGGTCAAGTAGGTGCGTTTTGCCAGATCCAGTGAGACCTACGACTAGAATGCGAATCGATGAGTGGGAAGCACCCATCTTTTAATATACTTTTTTTTTACATGGAGGGTATTAGAGCGTTACACCGATCATATATCGAGAATATGCTCGTTGAGTGTAAAGTGGAGCTTGCACTTGCAAAACGTGCAGCTGTATATCTCGATACTGTTGCGATATATAAAACACGACATGCTCCAACTATTTATCCCGCATACGTGAAAGCTCTTGCTGACAAGGTATGTTTATGGATAAAAACAAAAGGGATATTATCGTTTGAAGCGGCAAAAGATTTATGGGAAAAAATGTGGAGTGATGAGATATGGAAATATGATTTGAGATCTGTAAAAGTTGTTCAGTCCATACATGAACAAGTTTCAAGCTTTGTTTGGTATACTCACGCTTTAAAACTAGAACGAGAACAAGACATGTGTAGATCACATACTGGATTCGAAATTTTTAACTGTGGAACCAACCACCACATGTCTCTAGTAGAACGCGGCGATCCATTTGCGTTGCGTTTTTTTTCCATTTACCCGCAGGATTATGTACGTCGCATTACCTGGGACCTATATGCCAAAAGCGTAATGCGTCTTTTTCAAAATTGTACAAATCATAATGTTGCGCTCTATGAAAAGTTGGGCATGTGTTTCTTCTTTGGCATTGGATGTAAGCAGTCATATAATCAAGCAGCAACCTATTTTGTACATGCAGGAGCATCAACAATGGTTGGTAATTGTGCACCAAGAGGTGATCCCACTGGCAAACAGATGAGCGACGTAGTTTTACGGATAATGATTGATTATGCGACGCGTCCCATGTTGAATTCACGTAATTTTGTTCTTTCCTTAAGACTTGTATGTTGTAAATGGAATTACGCAATTCTAAAGTGTGGAAATTTCTGGACGCGGCATGCTGGATCCGTTAATGTATCATTGGTATCTTACGACGAAAGGAGCAAAGCAATATTTCGTTTTCACGCACAAAAGGTATGTAAAGAGATGAATACTGAAATTGAAGCCCGTGAAAAGTTACTAGTAGGTGCAAAGCGTGAGCTAGAAAAGGCACACAAGAAAAGTACGCAAGTTTAAATCACGCGATTGATACTGTTAGAAAGAGAGCAAAACATGCTAAAGAAATTGAAAAAAGGTATCATTTATTGCCCCTAAAAGACACCAGGCACATTCTTTGGAAATACGCCATACACCTCGCTGTTCTTGTCATTGATGGCACTGTGCAAGTGTTGCGAGTCAATGTGTGCTCCCTTGGTGACCTTTGCCGCAGCGTCCAACAGCAGACGCTCCACCGAGTGCTCCACCAGCGCAGTCACCAGAACTTCAACCTCCTTTTGGAAGCGACGATTGGGCATCTTTGCCTTGAGCTGTCTACGCACAATGTGTGTAGGGAAAACCAGCTGCGCGCGCTTGTAGCGACGAATGGGGTTCTTTCGCGTCTTTCCTGATTCCGACTTGCCCATGATTGCAAAAAATTGTCTCTGATGGAAAAGGTGTTTGAAAATTGCAATCCGTACCGTCGTCGCAGCGATGCAGCGCGCAAATTTGTCAAAAATCTTTGAAGAGATGAGTAAAAAATCGTATCCCAAGCTGCTTACAACGGAAAACTTTCACGCGCTGCATGGAAGACATGGCTTTACACAAGCAGAAGCGGGCGCTGCGGAGCTGTTCAATGAAGCGCTGGTTGCAGCGCTCACAAAGGTCACAAAGCAAGCAATGCTGCAGGCAGAACACTCGGGGCGCACCGGACTCAACGGAGAAATGGCCAAGAAGGGAATTGAGATGACTCGGGAGATTCCCGCCGGGTTGTATGGGCAGTAATTTTCGGAACGAAAATTACCACTCAAACCACTGTAAAGGCCCATAAAACGATTTTGATGGTGGAACATTCTTTTCCAAGTGCGTCCTTACGTACAATAGATAGCATTCGCTCTTTTTGTCAGCAACTGATTTTCCTGGAGCCAATGGACAGCAAGATATCACATCACAATTAGGTGCACTATATCCAGCCTTATAATGGCTTTTATGATCCCAACGCGCACGTAGCTCCAATTTCCCACTATGATGAGGATCCTTATCATTGAGAGCAGTCAATTTTCTTGTCACATAGTCTAATGGAACCTCTGCTCTTGCCAATACACGCACAGCCTGCTGTCGCTCCCTATCCTTTGGAAATTTTCCAGAGCCTTCTAGAATCCATTTCATACATGGCGCCAACCGATTACTAATATCAGCCTCGTCCGTCAGAGAAATGTGCTTTCGCCGCTTTTTACCCGCGCGAAACTCCTTCATATAACCAATAATATGCATAGCTTGCTCTGGATGCTCTATTCCCGGTCGTTTCACCGCACAATTGATTGTCAATTTACGCCAAATCCATACATTCATCTGTGTTGCATTGATATGACACATTCCACCTGGATAGAGCAGTGGATGATATCCATATTCATGCATGGGAACCTCAAACCACACTGGGCACGGATTTAGCCTACGTTGCGAAGTTTGCCATAGGAGCTGATAGTCTTGAACGGTAACATCTTCATCCTGCATACGTTCCAAGCCAAAGCGAGCAAGTAGGTGCAGTAAATCCCGCTGCATTTCGCGCTTTAGAAACATTCCGATAAATCCGTGCACATAGGGACCAATTGTGAGGATTATTTTCAACGTTTCCAATGAAAAGTAGGACCCATCAATGTGAGCCTTGATGGTATCCATACTTACGGCGTCGACAGACTCTGTCGGCGGTGCATCAATCAATAGAGGTACATCAATAGGTGGTACAAACTGTGACAATGCAACCAATGGGTATATATCTTCGCTACCGTAAAATATGCACCCTCTCAGATGGATGCGAGCATACTCTACTTTGAAAAGTATGATTACTCTGCTAGTGTAGGGATTCAAGCGCGTTTGGTCAATTGTGCCGCTGCTAGAAAAGTAGACGCAGGTGGGAGGAATGTGTGGGTATTCTGATGCCAACCAATCATTAAGTGCAGTAGGTGACTCTCGAAGAATCATATTAGACACCTTTTCTCAAGAAATATTTTAAAATGTCAACTGAAGAAGAGGGGTCAATTTATTCATCAAGAGAAGCTTATATTGAAGCATTCTCGCGTGTGGCACGGTCAGGAGAGGCTAAATGTTGCAAATGCGACCGTTTAGCCTTTGTTTATCCTGGGGAAACATCACACATGGGTATTTGTATTGTCTGTATGCGCAACGACATTGAGGAACGCGTACAAAAGATGAATGTGGATAAATTCAAGGGAGTCATTGGGCCAGTTTGGAAATATTAAACGAATTTTCTTGGACTCATTAATATATTACGCCCATGGTGAACTCCCATTGCAAAGGCGATAACAAGATCGTCATTCTCTCCGTTTGATCCTTTACCAGTAATCTTCATCTTTTCCTTGCCATTCTTGTCTTCTTCATATTCATAGTGATATCGTTGTAGTTCTTCCTTTAGCAAACCCTTCATACTTTGTGCAGTATGCCCCTTGCTGGTCGTATAGAATTCATTGTCAAATCTGATTGCATCATTTCGCATTTTTACATTGAGAATATACTGAAACTCGTCAGCAGTATCCTTATCTTTTTGTACACCAGTCTTGTCATTCTTTTCAGAGTAGCAGCGTAAATCTTTGCGCTTCTTAATCATGTGCCACATTGTAGATGCCTCATTGCCTAAATTGTTTTCTGGAATAAAGATTTTCATGCACGATTTAAACATTGGTATCGTATTTAACCGATCCAATGTGGTCTCTAATACATTCTTAATCTGTACAAAGGAAGATTTGACCACTTCAGCCTCAAGTGCAATAATCTATTAGGAGTGTTAGAAAAAAAATAATGTTTTCAAACAAATTCTATGTAAAAAACAGAGCAATTGTTCCACCCGATAGTACGCGAGATGTACATCAAGAACGATGTGACCATGATCCACTCTATTGCATCATCTTTTTCCCAGAGCGTCGACAAAATCTATTGCTAGAATTTGTCAAGTTGGGAATTGCAATTATCCACAAGAGATACTCAATCAAGGAGGAGCATCGAGTATTTGGTCTCTTAAAGACAATCAATGATCCAGATATTCGCCTTTTTGCAGTTCTCTTTTGGATTTACAAGGAACGCTCATTCATGAGAGCAATCGAAGCTGAATATGATCAAAAGGGAATGTTTGGAACGGATGATATCAACCATTTCCATAGCTTTGTTGGTCTTGTAGGTCGGTTTGTCGACCAAACCATGCAATTCCCATATGATGCAAATAATATTATGGAGATGCTCGATAAGTTTGTTGCGGCGGTGAGGTTGGAATATGTCACGGGACCAAGGTGAGATAAATGTGGGCGCGTAGCGCCACACGTTTATCTCACACACGGGTAAAAAAAGAGGAAAAAAGAAAAAAAAATCACATCTCGCTACGCTCATTTTTTTTCTTACCACAAATGTCGTCTCGTCATAGTACCCCACGCATACTGCCAATTGACTGCGTCCAGCCGATGGGTCGCAGCTTACAAATACATATTGCGGTGTAGACCGCGTAATTATCGGCGGCAATGCAAACATTCGCTCAATTTGTTCCTTTGGAAAACAAGGAATAAAGTCATCAGCGATAATACCCATGAGCTCCTTGAGCGCTCGAGCTGGATTCAACATGTATACTTGTTTAAATCGGTCAGCTTTGGGAGCACTCAACCAATGGGCCGTCTGCTTGACGTGATTGCACATCATTTGCTCTTCGGGTCGCTCCAACTTGCGACATTCCGAGCAAATCAATTGGCAATCAATATTTTTGAAAAAGGGTTGTCCATCCACCTTGAGATTGATTAGCTTTGAAAAGAAATTTTGCGAACCTTCGGGTGAACTAAGCCCAAAGAATGCTGTCAGCTTCACTTGCAACATGGGTAGAAGCACATCGTAAAAGAGATCGGGATTGATATGTGCCATTTCATCTACAATGATGATATCTGCTCCAAGACCGCGGTTTGTCTGTAAAAGAAAAAATTTTTAGCTATCATTTAAAAAAATCCCCACAAATGAGGGTGCAGTACATTAGGTCATTCAAAATATCTGTAGATTGTATCCAACCGATACCTACTTTACCTATTGTTCTTTTGCCATATGAATCAGTCATTGGGTTAATATACTGTCTTTTAATAACGTTTCTATTATTAATTGGGTGTGTAATGACCATCAGCCACAATATTGCTACATGTATTGGTAGATATATTTACTTTACCAATGGATTTACTAGGCTAAGTATTTTTGGAACTCTATGAAGGTGCACTATATTATGTTATTCAAAATATCTGTCGATTGTATCCAACCGGTACCTACTTTACCTATTGCACCACATCGACCATGGGTATTTTGTTAGTTCTTTGGGAGTGCCTGTATTGTATAACAATGAGAGACTCCTAGATGTATATATGATATAAACACTTCAATGATTGCACCACTAGTACCAATGCCAGATCCATGTGTATTGCTACATTTATTGGAAGATATATATATATATATATGATACCAATGTATCAAGTGTTTACTTTGCTTCGCATGGTTCAGCAGTTGTCGGCGGAGGCGCTGCGGTGGCTACCACGGCAGCAGGCTTCTTTGCCGCAGCAGCAGCAGCTGGCTTCTTCTTCTTTTGAGGCGGCGGAACAGCAGTAGCTACGGGCTCCGCCCGCTTTTCGCCAACTTCCGGCGCTGCCGCCTGGGGTGCCGCCGCAGTCGAATAATAGTGTGCAGTAAATTCAGATTCACCAAATTCGCCCTCATATGCCATGATATCATACTCGGGAGACTTGGTCACATAGCAAATATCGTGAAATAGGTCGATAAAGTAGTATTGGTCCTTTGAACCGACAATAGCAATCGTATTACCCATGGCGTAATTAATGATTAAACCTACAGCCTCATCGGCAATCAATGTCAATGTGGCAACTGCAAGCATTGCATCATCTCCTGCAGCCGCATCAATGTCTGTGCGCAAAACAATGTCATCATTGGAAAAGGTGCCGGCCAAGACAACTTTTGCAAATTCTTCCGTAGAGAGAAACAGTGGCTCCATCAGGCATCTGTCTTCAGTGAGAAAATACTTGACAATGCTAATAGTTTGCGCCATACGCTCCTCTTCCGACGGAAAAGAGGGTGCGCGCGGCGGAAACTTTAAACTTTGTCTTTGATTCATTCGGGAATTTGCGGGTTTCATTTGAGTACAAATTCAATATTGTCGACATTTGGTGCAAATAATGGATCCTGAATCTCTCCGTGCTTTGCAAAAAAATAGACACTCAAAAAATCAATTAAGAGCGTCGTATCGGCCAATCCTTGCTTGAGTTGATATTCGTCTGTATCTTCGTGCTTGGCAATTTGTTGTTCTTCTTTTTCGTCTTGGACTTGGTCCCACATTTGATTGAATTCATTCATTGGGGCCCACCCCCTCTGATGGGTTTATTTTTTCCGTCGTAACCATGTGCTTGTTGCGTTCGTAAAAACCCTTTACAAACTCTACAGCATCATTGCCTGCTGACTTTTCTAAATCTTGCCAATATGCATCGCCGTGTGGAATGTGAAAAAAGGGTGCTTCATTTTCCATTACTACACCTATATCGTTCCAAAAAATTTCCCTCCAAATGAAGGGTTGCTGTCAATTGTGTAGCGATGCAATGCGTGAACGCGCATCCATCCAGTTTCCTTTTGGATCTCCTTCTCAAGTGTATCGTCCAGACACGTATGAAATTTGTCTTCCATGTGCCAAAGAGTCATTCTTGTTTGATGCGCTTCCTCGTCCGTGCATTCCAGACTATGCCGAGTATAGCTACTTTGTTCACCACAATTGCCCTCCATCGTGTGGAAAATGTGGTCCCGAACACGCACTGTCGATTGACGAAGTAGAGCAATTTTTGGAAGCGGGCAAATGCCCTGTAAGGGAGATTTCCATTGACAATGGTCAAGTGGAACACTTTTACCCATCTTTTGAAGAGTTACTCGCTCATTTACCCAGAAAATATGCTCCCAATAAGGCGTGGAAGGCGAGAGAGCTTGAAAAGATTGAGCGCGAAGAAGTGCGCCTCAAGAAACGGCGTAAAGAAGTGGAATCGCTCAAATAATTTGTGCTATTAATGGGAATGGGAAGAAACACGGAAGAAAAAAATGAATATTCTTGATTTGGACGATTATTCGCGAGAGAAATTTATTCTTAATTTACCAGATGTAGCAGACATTATAGTACTCGAACACACAAATAGAGAATTAAGAGATTGGATCAATGAAAACGATATTTATCGTCGTTGGGAACGTAAACATTTGGGAAAAACGGATAAATGGCGCATTCTGCTTCTTCAGGAATTGGGTGTAAAGGGAAGACAGTCTTTATTTTTTGAACATAAAGCCGACAATATGTCTGTCACGGTGCAAATCAATGTTCGTGATCAATACTTGTCGTACTATACTGTTATTTTAAATAGATTTGATTTATCGAGGAGTGCTGATACTGTAGCTTTAAAATATAGACATTACTTGCACGATGACTTGGCCTTTTTTACACGACAAGAAGATTCAGAACAGAGAAGAAGTCGTATAACAGTTTCGCATACCACACGAATTGGCATGTATTATTTCATGTACGATATATTGCGTCTTGGTTTTGAATATGGTCAAAACTTAGATATGGGAGGCGATTATGTAGATAATCGATTTATTAGATTTCGATGCACTGATGGACTACCCACCCACAAGTGCTCACATTGCCAACAAGAATTTTGCGGTAAAACAGATTGTCCCGAATGGCTAAATCACACTTGTGAGAATTTTCGTTCCGAAAATTCTCAAGAGGGTCTGCATGACCAAGTCCAATAGTATCGGAACGTGTTTCGGATTATTGGTCGTATTTATCCTTTTATTTGCCTTTGCAATATTGCTCGATTATGTTTTTCTCAGTTGTAAAGTTATTACAAATTACCGCTTTTATAATTGCAACCGTAGCTCTGTTTCTTAACATTAATGCCGGTGTAGGACTATCAAAGGATCAGCATATTCAACTCTCGATTGATGTGAACATTTTGAATGGAGTGCCGAGTACATACCCCATTTACCCAGACAATGTAACGGTAGATACCAGTGGTCTTCGCTTCTTGACCCAATGTACAGAATATATTGAAGCAAATATTCCAGTCCTAGAATACTTTAATACGACCATCATTATCAATACGACCGTTGCAGAGGCGCAATTGGCCAATTTGACCGCCTTTATGGAAGGTCGCGGACTTGTTAGTGTAGAGCAAGTGGGTACCGTACAAATTGTAGAGACAAATGCTACACTGCCATATTTCAAAGAGTACATTACATTTGGAAATTCGGCATTACACTATATTGGCATTGATCCATCATTGACATACATGACTGTGCAACAGAATGGTACAATGACCATTACGTTTATCGGTTGGTCGCCTTCCATTGGTCTCGCCGGTTCCACTGGGTACAATGCAATCTATGATACCAATCAATTGGATATTCAAAGCGCCCTGCCCGTACTACGTGTAGAAAAGAAGCAATATTTGGATAATGGGGCGATTCTATTGAGTGAATCTCCAGTCGCGTTGAACGAGGGAGACGTTGTTTCTTTTGTGAGGCGACTGCAACTTTGAAAAAAGTGAACAAAAAAATAATGAATCAAGGGTCTTGGTATGAGGTGCGCAATCTCTTTTTAGGATTAAACCATAAACCACGTAATTTTCGTCTTGCAATCAAATTGGCGCGTGAATGCCCACATTCTAGAGCACAATGGCTATGCAGTCTTTTTCCTGGGAAAGTACCAAAAACAGTGTGGGAAATCATTGCAATTTTGCAGAGAAGCAATGATCCTGATGCCCATACGTTTACAGGAATACTATATGATAACTATGAATCTCTTCTACATGGTGCAAACAATGGATCTGTTTTGGCACAGTCACTATTGTTGCCATTTCATCACGAATGGCATGATAATGTATCTGTAAATCACAAGGACGACCCCATGGTTCTTTACAATTTGGCAAAATGCTATCGTGATCAAATAGCAGCATTACCATTTGTGCAAAGAGCTGCAGAATTGGGACATGTGGATGCAATGATTGACTATTCAGAGCTTGGATATACAAAATTTGATTGTCAGCGTCTTTTATGGTATACCAACGAAGTGCTACATACACAGCGCGGAAAAAGATCACTTAATGCACTATTGGTCAATTATCCAAATTTGCCCAATCAGTTCTTGTATCATATTGGTGCGCTTTTGTCAAAGCGGGTGAGTGGCCCTACCAAATTTGTCACTCTGTATGAAGATTCGCGAAAATTGTGTAAACGCGCAGTGACCGCGTGGTTGATTGTTGCATATCGATTGCGCGTCATCAAGGATATTCGCACACTGATTGGTGCGCAATTGTGGAAATGTGCGTGGAAATGGATGGAAAAGGAAGATTACATGGAACAGCGTAAAATCCATGACTTTTTTAAAAGATTAAAAAATGCTTAGGGGTCTCATTCTTTTTCTCGTTACTTGCAATGCGCAGGTTGCAATCAACTACTATTTTGCGTCTTCCAGTTGCACTGGATCACCAATTGGTTTGGACACAACAAGCAACGGGTGCATTGGTTCTTCACTTGGACCATGCACAGTGGTGGCTGGAACACATGGAAAACAATCTGCATGCGTCTCATCCATGCCAGCTACACCAGCGGGGATGATTCGGTTGAGTACATTTATCGGAAGTTGTACTGGAACACCGTTTGTCGCACTTTTTGGCATTCCCAATACATGCATTGCCACTGGATCATCTGCAAGCTATAATTTAGCTTGCAGCGGTGGCACTATTACCGCTTCTAGCTATGCTAGTAGTTCTAGCTGTAGTGGATCGCAGTCTACTGGGTTTCCAATTACCAATGGAGGTACATGCGCGGTATGTGCTTCACTCATGTGTCAATCATCATGTACACCCGGAGCCACGGCTGCAGCGGGAGCATTGCTACCAGTGTTTGGACTGCTATTAATGATTCTTTTCATTTAGGGTTGCAAAACAATAAAAGTGTTCCCAATTCTTTCGAATTATCCACTCATATCCTTGTTTCCACAGCCGTTTTGCAATCATTATTCGAATATCCTTTACAACCCCAAGTCTGCGGGCAATGATACTCCAAGTATCAACAGCTTTCTTAATTACGGGTAACCAAATCAAACGAAGCGTTTCCGCCCATTTACATACTTTCCCCAATACAAACTTACAGTAGAGTAATTTAACTGGATCTTGACACCACTCGCGTTTTATAAATGCATCTTCACTAGGAAACTTTACTGCATGATACATTTCACTTTTTCATATTTTACCATGCGATACTTGTATATTCCTGGAATATATCCCAATTTTGCAGCCCTGTATCCCGTACACAAGTTTTCTTCATATTGCAGCACATCACCCAACACAACATTCCTAATGGTTCTCCAGCATCAGCGGCTTCTTGTGCAAGTTGTTTAGTAACTGCAAGCTTTTTTCCAACCAATACATGAGCTTTTTAAAACGGATTTGTGCATCTTGTATATTGAGATGTTTGTTTAGCAAGTATCAATCCGTAGCATTGTGCTCTCTGATCATCTTTCATTGATAATAGCAATCCTGCCGTAGGTTGACCTAATGCATCTTCATGATCACACTTGGTCAGTATAGTCACGTCGCCATCTCGCAAAGGTTGAACCAGTTGCTCATTTTAGAACACCTCAGAGATAAAAAAAAAAATAATGGAGCTTTTCTTGACGCCGAACCCTCAGCGCTTTGTCTTGTTCCCCATTGTCTATCATGACATTTGGGAAAAGTACAAGCAGCAGGTGGCTTGCTTTTGGACAGTCGATGAAGTCGATCTAGGTGAAGATTGCAAGCATTGGCTCCGACTGACAGATGACGAACGTCACTTTATATCCCATGTATTGGCATTCTTTGCTGCTTCAGACGGTATTGTGAATGAAAATCTGGTCGTCAATCTCATGACCAAGGTTCAAATCCCCGAAGCGCGTTGCTTTTACGGTTTCCAAATTGCAATGGAGAATATCCATTCGGAAATGTATTCCCTCTTAATTGATACATATATCAAGGATGATCAGCAAAAGCACCATTTATTGAATTCCATTTCTACCATTCCTTGCATTGGAAACAAGGCAAACTGGGCTCTCAAATGGATCAATGATCCCAATGCTAGCTTTGCTCAACAATTGGTAGCATTTTCAGCCGTGGAAGGAATCTTTTTCAGTGGATCCTTTTGTGCAATTTTTTGGCTCAAGAAACGTAATCTCATGCCTGGGCTCACCTTTTCAAATGAGCTCATTTCACGAGATGAGGGATTGCATTGTGATTTTGCATGTCTATTATTCAAGATGCTTATCGATAAGCCATCAATGACTGTGGTCGGTCAAATTATCATGGATGCTGTAGCCATTGAAAAGGAATTTATTACAGTGGCATTATCGGTTGCATTGATTGGTATGAATGCACTGCTCATGTCGCAATATATTGAGCATTGCGCAAACCGCCTGTTTCGTGAGCTAGGTGGACAGAGCCTGCTATATCCCGAAGCTGCCAATCCATTTACTTGGATGGAATTAATCAGTTTGACTGGGAAAACCAACTTTTTTGAACGGCGCGTCTCTGAATACAGTAGAGCGGGAACATCGATCCGGGGGTCTCGCGACGGTATTCACATTGGGGGAGAACGCATCTTTAGTACCACTGAAGACTGTTAAAGATTTCTGCTTTGAGCCAGCGTTTCTCTCTGTTCAGCGCGCGCCGTTCGCTTTTGCGTCACTCCCAAACTATACTTTTCCCGCCCAAGCGCCTTTGCCTGTCGTGTGCCTTGTCTAGCCTTGCGGCCGCGGCGCCTAGAGGATCGCTTCTCGCGACGTACCGCGCGTCGCTGATGCTGCACGCGCGTTCGATTGAAATGCCGCTTGGCCGGATCAAAGATTGCGCCAATCAGCCAATTGCGCAATTGTTCCGTCGTTTGCTCAGTGGCTGCTTGTCCAATCAATTGTGCGCCAATGTGACGATCCTCTCCAGCATTATCTTCCAAATGCATACGCACCTCCTCCACCAGGTCCTCATGGCTCATTTGGGAGGGATGCATGCAATCCTTACAATGCTCAGGATGATCCTGCAGTTGGCATTGCTCACTACAATAGACAGCATCCATGCAGTTTCCGCACATTAAGTTGGCGGGACCATTGCAAACGTCGCAGAAATCCATCTCGGTTTTAAGGAGGAAAAAGAACCGCAGATTACAAATATATTAATTTTCTTGAATCTTTTTTCTGCATCTAGACGAACAAAAGGCGACATCCGTCGAATGAGTCAATTTGGAGGATTCTCCCAACGGTATCATGATACAACAAATTGTAAGGGTAGTATCATAGTTGCTATACGCACCTCGACCACATACGTAACATGTATCCAATGGGTGCTTGTACAGGATTTTAAATTCCTTGGTATAGCAAGGACAATGGGTACAGTTGGATCCCAATTAATAGGTTTACAGGATTCCTTGTGAATTGGCCAATCTGCCGCTTGACAGTCGTAACCACAATACATTGTCCGTTGACATGCTCCACATCGACTATTCCATGGACACTCTTCTTGACAAACGGCACAATGATACATTGGTACCCGCAGTAGCTTTCGACAATACTTTTGAACGGAAACGAGAATATTATCGGCCACTGAAATGTCTTCAGTCTTAAATTCAATAAAAGACCCGTTGGGATCCTTTTTTCGTTTGAGTACACACGCTGTATGTATTGGGCGTGTATACATGTGAAGTTCATACTTTGTGTTGCGGCATAATATAAAGAAAGTGACGCGTGTAGAGATGCTGCTGTCAAGTGGTAACTTGCACTCACCGCACATGCCATGTTCAGCATTTTTCTTTTCTTCTCTGATCCAAATTGGTATACATGGACAAATAGACTGGCCCTCGTTCATAGTGAATTTTTGGAACGAAAATTCAATTTATTGCTTGCTTACTTATTGATCCATTTTTCGTTTAGCAAAATCACTCGCTTCAAGTGATCGTATGTAGGTTGCTTCAATCCCTCGCTAGTGGCCAAGCTAATTGCAATGCGGATACATGTACCAATTTGTCGACCATTCAGATTGAATGAGCCCAAAAGGTCGCAGTCTACGAGCAAATGGTCCAATTTGGCATAGTGGAGATGCTTTTTCCACACTTGGCTACGCCGCTCCTTGTCAAATTCTTCATAGTGAAGAGCAATGCTGATTCTGCTCTGAAATGCCTCATCAAAGCACTTGACTCGATTAGTGGTCAGAAAGAGTGTTCCCTGATAGTATTCGAGCAGATTGAGAAAGATTCCAACCATGGCGTTACGAACAATGTCATTATCGGATCTACGCTCCAAGTAAATATCAACTTCGTCAATGAGAACAACTGCGTGCCATCGTTGCGCTAGCTTCAAGTTGGTATTTAGATTGTTGTGCAATTCGGTAGGGGTAACACCCAATTGACCGCTTGTAAATTTGTATAATGGTCGCTTGAGTACTTCAGCCACTGCTTCTGCCGATGATGTCTTTCCAACACCGGGTGGGCCGTGCAATAGGAAGATGGATCCCATGCTTTTGCCTTCCACCAAATCTTGATATTGAAAAGGATTTTCAACAATGGCACGAATGAGCTGCTTTTGATCCTCTTCAATGACCAAACGATCAAACGCCTGCTCGTTAAATGCAATATCTTTCAGAAGATCAACATGTACTTCTCCCCACGTCATGGAAGTCAAACAAAAGGCTGGAAGCGTTGGCCAACATGTCCAAAGCGCAACGCTTTTCGAATCTGTTTCGTGACTACGATAAACTGTATAATTTGCATTATTCTCATTAAAACCAATGGGATCAATCATTACTCTTCCCTTTACATGTGTCTTATCCAATGAACAATAGCCATACTTGTAGAATGACGTACCATCATAGTACCGGTGTTGTGGATCCTTTTGAGTATACTGTAAAAACTGTTCACCGCGAAGTTTCAGCTTTTCCTCGTACTCCTTGCTTAATACTTCA
>Ga0265338_10005130_pt1 | contig 17252 bp, 18 predicted proteins | sample 42126metaG_FD_193579 | JGI IMG/M metagenome (GOLD analysis project Ga0265338, IMG submission 193579) | Rhizosphere microbial communities from Carex aquatilis grown in University of Washington, Seatle, WA, United States - 4-21-26 metaG | ecosystem: Host-associated > Plants > Roots > Rhizosphere... | reverse complement strand
CTGCCCTTACCTGCCGGATTGGAACTACGCTTGAACAACATGCCCAAAGTGATTAATCTGTAATTTCATGATGCTTTCGCTTACATTATCTGTTGGCTTGGAAGTTTATGCAAACTAAAAACCGCCCCAGCTCTACCCCTGTTGTCCAGATACGAAATGTGCTATGCTAATGGCGAATTAAAGCCAAGTGCTGGCCCCTTCGTCTAGCGGTTAGGATATCTGGTTCTCATCCAGAAGATCGCGGGTTCGAATCCCGCAGGGGTCACCAATTATAAGCATCCTAGACTCTATCAATTGACGTTAAGCTTTTCTCTCAAAAACCATGCGTTGGTGGGAGAGGATATTGCGCTCAAAGGCTAACCTGTTACAGCCGTATCTATTAGACGCTAATTGATAGCGGAAATCTTGGTTTGTTATGTACTTGGGTACTAATGTCAGCAGGAAGAGCAATTTTTTAAAGCTAGGTTTTTTAACGGCTTTGGTCCACTCTTTCATTGTTTGGATATAGTCGAGCCGTCCATCATTTTCGGAAATCAAATTAAAATAAGGGCTTGCGCACCTAACTATCTGCTCTAGGCCTGTCGGCGCCCAACTGCCAGGATAATATTTTGCCAGGTGCCCCCAGACCCAGTCGTCGGAATATTTGGCTGCGCGAACACTGATCTTGTCGGGGTCTGGTGTTTTGACGAACATCATAGTCTGCAAGAAAAGTCGCCCGTCCGGCTCAAGGGCGTCGTGGCATAATTTGAAAAACTGGCCGTAAATCTCTTCTTGTTTGCCAGCTTTGTATTCATCAATACTACAAAAATGTTCAAATGCGCCAATGCTTACCACGCCGTCCATTTTTCCGAACTTTTTGGCATCTAGTTTTTTCCAATCTTGTATTTGAGCATCCAAGCCATCTGCTCTACAGGCTTTAGCTTGTGCCGGCGATAAGGTTAAGCCTATGCCTTTGCCACCACGCTCTTTAATAGCTGCAAGCATGGGGCCCCAACCACAACCTATGTCAAGAATCTTATCTCCAGGCTTGAACTTTATCCCATCGAACACATATTTATGTTTTGCATTCTGTGCCTGCTCAAGCGTTAGACTAAAATCGCCGTCGTAGAAAGCATTTGTAATATCCGCATGATTGCCAAGGCTTAACCTAAAAACCCTATCCATGTAGTCGTATGTCGCTTCAATATCTCTTTGAGTAGCCATATTCTGCAAATTCTATCATAGTTGGCTCCGTATATTCGAAAATGACACCCAAGACCCTAAATATACCCAGATTTAGGCAGCTTCCCGGACTGCGCTAAGGGGCGTAGGTGACCATATTGTCGCCGCTGATCAGTGTTATCCAAGTTTGGCCGGCATCAAGCTTGAGCGGTGCGCCGCTGGCGTCGCTGAAGCTAATCTGGTCATTGGTGCCGCCTTTGGTCCAGCTACCCTGAGTAACACCGCCATCCTGAAAGACGTATGCCGTGCCGGTGCCGCTGGTTTGATAATTTGAATAGTAGGCTCCGGAAGCGTCTAAAGCGCCGCTGCTTAGGGGCACGACTATGGCAATCACTACCTTTGGACTCAGTTGGACGCCAGTGGTGTCGCTGGCGTTGACCAGATCCAGGTGGGGCGCCCCGCCCTCGCTGCGCAAGTAAGTGTTTGTCTTGGCATCGTAAGTGTAATTGGCATAGAAATCGGGGCCGGCAATGGCCAACTGAATGGTTTTGGCGGTTGGTGTGGCTAGCTTTTTATCGGCTTTGCGTGGCCAGCTGGTATAAGAGCTGCTGGTGTAGCCCTTGCTCTGGTTGAGCTGGTCGATCTCGGAAAAGCTGGTGTAGACATTGTGCGGCGCGTCACGGCTGTTAACGCGCGTAAAGTAGTCGCCGTTGGCGAACTGGTCCAAATTGCGGAAACTGCCGTCTGTGACCTCCGCCAGCGCATCCGGGCTACCGCCCACGTGCACGATGCTGGCTTGAAACGGCGCGGCATAATCAATATAGTACGGCCGCAGTGAACGCACTGGTCCGATGTATTGCGGAGAAGCGTCCTGGAACAGCGTCAAAAAACGGGTTACCCCGCCTTCGGCAATAGCTTCGTAAACCACTCCGGCATCCTGCAGGCCGGACTGTGGCCGAGCGGCGTCGCTATTTTCTATCATTATGCCGGTGACTGGCCGGGCGGCTAGCGCCGGGTCTACCTGGAGGCCGGTGAGCGGCGAAGCGACGGTTTTAGCGGCCGCCTTTTTATGTCTGGTGATTGATATAAAAGAACTGCCGGCTGGCCGATTGTGGTTATAAAAAAGGATGGCGCCGGTGGCGAAAAGTAGCAGTAGCAACGCGATAATGCCAAAACGCAGGTTACGATTCAGATCGCGCCACCAGGCAAAGCGCTGCTTTTTAATTGGCGTTTGCTTGGCCGGGGGTTCGGCGGCCGCTAAAACTATCGGTGCTTCTTCGGCAGCAGCCGGCCTGGCCACTGGCTTGGGATTCAAGCGGTCTTTGGCAGTTTCCAGGTTATGGCCGCGCAACCGCTGGCTGCGCATCGGCTGATGAGCGGGGTTGGGCGGAGTTTTTTTGCTTTTCGATGGACGAATGTCATCTTGCATATTTCCCGCCCATTGTAACAGAGCTTATGCTTAGTTTCCTAGGGCAGCCACAGCTCCGTCTATGCGCTCTAGAGATTTGTCTTTGCCCAATAACTTTAGGCTTTCGGCCAGGCCTGGGCTGGCTGGCGCCCAGGTAGTGGCCACGCGGATAAGGCTGAAAAGGACAGCCGGTTTTTGGCCGGTTTCTTCCAGCAGCTTGTTCAAGCTTTCGGCCAGGCCCTCAACAGATGAGAAATCATTGCCTTGCAACTGCTGCTGAGATCTTTCCAATAAGTCTTTCAACTGGCCGTGGTCTAGGCCCTTGAGCTGCTTATTGTTGTCGATAAGCTGTAAATTAACCGGCAAATCTTCAAAGAAGAAATTGCTCAGGTCTGGCAGTTCGGCCAGGAACTTTAGCCTTTCCTGCACCAGTCCGAGTACCTGCTTTCTATAATCATCGTCGTGGTTGGCGGCGCTGGGCGGCCAAAAGTCCTTCGCCAGTTCATATAATTCATCCGGTGGTGTGTGGCGGATATAATGCCCGTCCAACCATAACAGTCGCTGCTCGTCGAAGGCCGCGCCGCTGTGGTGTACTCGCTCTAGGCTGAACTTGGCTACCAGCTCGTCGATTGAGAAAATTTCTTGCTCAGTGCCGTCATTCCACCCCAGTGTGGCTAGAAAATTGACCAGAGCCGCCGGCAGGTAGCCCTCCTTTTTATAGTCCAGCACATCTTTAGCACCGTCGCGTTTGGACAGCTTTTTTTTGCCGTCCGGGCCCATGACATAAGGCAGCGTGGCAAGTTTAGGCCGTTCAATTTCCAGCGCTTCATACAAATTGAGAAATTTCGGCACACTAGGAGTAAATTCCTGCGAGCGAATAACGTGGGTAATCTCCATCAAGTGGTCATCAATGATGTGGGCAAAATTGTAGGTCGGGTAGCCGTCGGATTTAATAATAATAAAATCGTCGATGGCCTCCGGCCCGCTGGACAAATCGCCCAAGACCTCATCGTGCCATTTATAGTCTTTGGGGTCGGATTTGAAGCGTAGCGGTTGGCTGCCGTCCCACGCCGGCGGTTTTTCCGGCCGATGCTCACGGAATAAAAAGGGCTTCTTTTGGTCCTTGGCCTGCTGGCGAAATTGCTCCAGCTGCTCCGGCGTAGTCGGGTCGGCGTAAGCCAGGCCCTTTGCTACCAGCTTTTGGGCCCATTCTTTATAGATATCCAGCCGCTCACTCTGGCGATAAGGCCCATGCGCCCCGCCCTTATCCGGGCCTTCTTGCCAATCCAGCCCCAGCCAGTGTAGCGAATCGATAATATGCTGTTCGGAGCCGGCCACTTCACGGACTTTATCGGTATCTTCAATCCTTAATATAAATTGTCCGTCCGCTTGGCGGGCAACCAGCCAGGCGAATAGGGCCGTACGTACACCACCGACATGCAAAAATCCTGTGGGGCTGGGCGCGAATCGAGTTCTAACGGGCTCAGACATTACTAACAGTATATATTTCTAAGCTTGTATCGGGAAGCAGGCTATTGCCTAGAGGCTATTGGCTAGAGGCTATTGGCTATTTGCAGAATCTGGTCGGAGCTGAGGTTGGCCTTGTCCTGGATAGTAAACAGTACGCCGTGGTTGACCCATTTAGCATTATCCTGGCTGCCATAAGTATAGATTGTAGTGCCATTAATCTGTGAAGCCTGAGAATCTTTAGGCACGCCATTAGCAGCTAGAGAGCTGCTGTCCCAATTGGAAGCCTGCTGAGTAATGGTGTAGCTCTTATCGCTGTTACCCGGAGTCTTATAACTGATACTAACCTTGCCGTTATTAGCGCTCACGGGCGCCGCGTAGCTGTAGCCTAGGGGCGTATAAGCTGGTACCGAGGCGCTGACATGCGCGCGGGTAGCGGCGACGCGCATAGACACCTGTGGAATATTCTGCCACGCAAAAAAACCGCCTAACAGTAGTACGGCCAGCGAACTGGCGCACAGCGTCAGCCACTTAGAAGCAAACATAAAGCGCCGCCAGCCCTTAGTGCGCGATCGCAGAGCCTGCTTATGCGCGTCAGCCTGGATCAATGCCTGGTCCAATAGTCGTTCAAGTTGTTGGTGCGAGGCGCTGGTGACCATGCTTGGCAGCGGTTTACTTAGGCTAGTGCTGGCGGCCGCGCTCGAAGAGGCGGCAAGACTTGGGCGGGTTGCCGGTGATATGGCCTGGGGGCGGCGGGTGACGATTGATGAACTCTTGGCACGCAGCTTGCCAAAATGCTCTATCCGGCTATTTTTGATAATGGTTTTAGCCCGTAAAACCCGGTCCGGGCTGGCAGCCGCGACGTGCGGCTTGTGCAGTTTAGACTCTTGGTCTTGGCTTTTTGATAAGGTTGGACGCTTTACGGCGGCACGCATCAAAGTCTGTGAGTGCTGCAGTGGGCGGCGGGTGCCGTGTGCTTTATAATTGGCGCTGCGGGTCTTGTTGATAACAGATGATGGGCGACGTACCAGCCCGTCTATCGCGCCGCCGGCCGGCATCTTCATCTGGGCGGCAACTTTTTTGACGGCGCCAAGTAACTGACCGTTTACGGCATTATAGCGGTTACCATTGATTTCGATAACGCTTGCGCTTTTGGCCACTTTAGAAGCTTACCCCTATTTGCACAATGACCATATTACACCCATCAGCCGTTGGCTGGCAAGTTCTTGAGAAAACTATCCACTTCTGCCACACTCTAAGAGTAAATTAAGTATTCAATGGTTAAAATTAACAGATTATGGATTTTCTAGACCCACGTAAAAAGCGTGCTTATAAAGCGCGTTTAATAACCGGCTATATATTGATGGCGCTGGTTATTGCTATGGCGGCTTACCTTTTGGCGAATATTTCGTATGGCTACAATTTCAGCACCAAAACCCACACTATTATCCAAAACGGTTTGCTGTTTGTAGACTCCAAGCCCGGCGGCGCGGCTATCGATCTCAGCGGCACCCAGCGTGGCAGTACTTCGGCCAGGTTAAATTTGCCGGCAGCTACCTATAGCCTGAAGCTAACCAAAGGCGGCTACCGCACCTGGCAGCGTTCGGTAGAGGTCGACGCCGGTGCGGTAGCCTATTATGTCTATCCCTTCCTTTTTCCCAAGGCCCCGGTATCAGTTAGTATGCAGAGCTATGCTACGGCTCCGCCTCTGTTTACGCAGACACCGGATCAGCACTGGCTGCTAGTACAGACCGCCGTTAGCAGTAGCGCGAGCGTAAACTTTGACGAGTACGATGCCTCAAAACCGACTCAAGCCGCTCAGGTTCTTAGTTTGCCGGATAGTGTGCTCACCAACCCTGGGCTGCCCGGCAGCAGCCTCAGCCTGGTGGAATGGTCAACCGATAATAATCATGTGCTGCTTCAACATGGCTACCAAGGCGGCTCGGAGTTTATCGTTTTTGACCGTTCTGACCCCTCGCAGTCTTTTAACGTCAACCGGCTTTTCGGCGTCAATCCCAGCCAAGTGGCGCTGCGCAATAAGTCAATCAATCAGCTTTATATTTATGACCAGTCTGCTCAAACCCTGCGCGTTGGCGATACTACCAAGGGCGTTTTAGACCCGGTATTTCTAAAGAACGTGCTGGCCTTCAAGGCTTACGGCAGCAGTTTGCTAACCTATGTTACGGATAACAACATGCCCAGTGGCCAGGCTCAGGCCCGAATTTGGAGCAATGGCCCCACCTATGCGCTGTATAATTTCAGCGCCGGCAGCCATTATCTAATCGACGCCGCCCAGTACCAAGGTCATTGGTACTACATAGCCGGCAGTGATACTGATGACCGGGTCGATATTTTTGAAGACCCGCTAAGCGATATCCAAAACTCATCCATCGGCAAAGCCCTGCCCACCATCGCCCTAAGGGTTATGGGTGCCGATAAGGTTTCGTTCTCTAACAACGCCCGTTTTGTGGAGGTTGAGAGCGGCCAGAGCTTTGGCGTTTACGATTTCGAAAACAAGGCCCGGTTTCAATACATTATCAAAGCGCCGCTGGCGGGCGACCTGCAGTGGATGGACGGCAGCCGGCTGATTGGCGATAGCAACAACACTGTCTTTGTAACGGACTATGACGGCACCAACCAGCAGTTGTTGGTACCAACAATGGAAGCCGCAGGCGGCTACTTCAGCTCTGATTTTAATCACTTATTCACCGTGGCTCCCAGCGCTAACGGCGGCAATTATGACCTCAACAATGTTGACATGCGGGCCGGCAGTGACCTGCCTAAAACCTAGCTCTCAAACCACTTAACTATCCGCGACCACAGCGTCGGCGAGTTCCCGGGGATAATGGCTGACTTGGTCGCCAGGCTATTGTCGCCGCTGGCAGCGGCAATATTCGCGCTGGGATCGGGGCTGATTTGCTGGCCGACAACCACCAGGCGGTTATTGCTAGTGCCCGGCGGGTCGCAGGTAATCAAAGTGGCTGTCGCCGGTTTAGCTTGTGCTCCTAGTACCGAAACGTCGTTTGGGTCAACGATTTCTTTTTGGTAAACCTGATAGGTGTAACGCACGCCGTCCTTATCTAAATAGAAGGTATCGCCGCTCTGCAATCGCGAAAGCAGCACGAAGGCGAATTTATACTTGCCCTGGTTAAAGATATTATTGCTGGAGTGGCCGACAATCACCAGGTTGCCGTCCTGGCCGGGCAGCGCGGTATCGGCATAGTGCACCACACCGCCTTCCAGGGCATTTTCCACGGCGTCCGGGTCAATCGTTGGTACGGTGTATATAACCGGGATTTCAACGTTGATTTTGGGGATGATAATTTCCGGGTTGGGGCTGATGACCGTGCTCTCGTCGATGATGGGCGTATTGGTCACGGTGCGGCTGGGCTGGATAAATGGCGCGATGAAGCGTTCATTAAAGAAACTGAACAAGAAGATTACTATTACCAGCATGCCAATACCCAGCCCAAAAGCTAATGAGTGCAGCGGTGAGGCCGCAGGTCTATGGGTGGGTCGGCTGGTAGGTGGGCTGTCGGCTGGAGCTTTGAGCTGCGGGAGTTTTTTAACGTGTTCTCTGACCCGCTTAATATGTTTGCGGTAGTCCACCTGAGCAGCTAGCCTCTTTGGCTCCGGGCTTTTGGTCGCTTGCCCGTAGCGCGAGTTTTTTTCGTGTTCGGCATAAAATTCGTGCCAGACCTGATACTTATCGTGGTCTGTTAGCCCGGCATAATATTCGTGCCAGGCGGCCTGAATCTCCGGCAACGATTTACCGGAGTTTATTAGATTGTCAATAAACTTCTGGTGTTTTGACTGTTTGGCGGCCGCAATTTGGTTGACTTCGTCGACTTCGGCGGCCGCCGCCGGCGCTTTAGCGTAGGCGGCCTCTACTCGCTGGCGAATCAAATCAGCCGCGGCGTCTTGGCTGCCGTGGCTCTTGCTGGACTCATTGGCAGCTGTTAAACGCTTAATCTTCACCTCATCAGGCAAAGGCATAGCGGCATCAAAGTGCCCAGAGTGTTTATGGTCGTCGTCAGGCATAGTTATAAAATGCTCAACTTTATTGTACAATACATCTGTTATTCCAGCTTGTTTCAGTCAAGCGCAATCCGGGCGAGTGGCGGAATTGGTATACGCGCACGACTCAAAATCGTGTTCCTTACGGATTGAGGGTTCGATTCCCTCCTCGCCCACCATTTTTTTGGCAAAGGTATTTTTGCTCGCGCTGAAGCTATATAATCCAATCATGACTAAAAAAGTAGACATGCGGGACGCTGACTTTGTTAAGTGTGCCGAGGTTGAGACCAAAATGTGGCGAGATTATTACAACCATCATTTTGTAAGGTTGACTTTCTACTTATTGCTTTCCGTTAAACTCGCCTTCAAAGCCAGTTGGATCGTGTCAATACGGCTTGCTTGGTATAGCGGCACAGCGGCGGCGATTTATCGTCTCAAAAAAGGCCACGAGAATTATCCTAAAGTCCTAAAACGCCTGGAAAAGTTTTATAAAATAGCCTCCGACCATGTGGTCGCGCCATTCGACTATCACCGAGCAGCCCAATTGGAGTTGGAGTGGTGGGACATTCACCGCTACCCGGAAAAATATCATAAGACTTTAGAACAGAGTATCGCCGAAGCCGCTGCGGTGGTATATCACTGCCCGCCAGAGGCTTTAAGGGAATACGGGCGTTACCGCGCCGAAGCCGCCAAGATGCTAACTCACGAGAACGATAAACACCCTGAGAAAAACGATTGGGTTAAAATCGATAATCTGCTTTATAAGACTTGGGCAAGCTTTGGGGTGGCAGTCCGCCCGCAACAATAAAGTCTGATTCGTCGGCGGAAGTGGCTACCTGAGTGCGACAGTCACGTAAGTGACCCAGGCACTTATAACGGTAAAAAAGTGCGGCGATGCTTTAAACCAGTGGATAGTTTCTATAATTGCAAATCCGCAAAGAAAGTAAAAAGGCAGGTTCTGGAAGGCAGTTATATGCCAGAGGGTAGATGGATAATAGTAATAAATGTATTTGCCCAAGATTACTTTAGTAATTAGATCTGCGATAGCTTCTATAGCGATTGCCTCCAGCGAAAAGATGAGCGCAAGTCTGAAAAGCTGTTTGCGGGACCAGCGTTCATACTGGTGGTGCATCAAATATAGGTAAAACCCAAAGGATCCCCAAAGAATCGGTGAAAAAGCAGAGGTGTAAGCATGGTGGACCGGCAAGAAGTTGTAGCGCCAAAGTGGTGTTCCAAAAAAGTGAGCGTAGGCGCTGTCAACGGATATCTCCCCTAGCACGCCAATCATCGCCACAGATGAAATGTAAAGCAGAGCTCTACTTAAATGTATTGGCTTGAATTTACGAAAGACCAACGCACTGAATAAATATACCGTTGGAAGACAGATAATTCCGAGGATCAGTAGCCTAATGTTTGTTTGCGACATTTTATTAAGCTTATGCTAACTCAAAACAGCGCCTTGCACCAGCAGATTTAAGATGATAACTTATGCTTGGTTCCAAAAAAAACAAAAATGCTAGTTTCGCACGCTTATTTACTTGGCACTATTGGCCTGGCAATAGTTTTTACTCTTCTGTGTATGGTGCGTAAAGATTTACGGCGAGTGATGCTTTACGCGGGATTCGTGTATTTGTTTTATATGACCGCGGTGTTTTTGCTATCACGAATTTTATCCTCTGACCCTGCAAAGTCGATCACACCAGGGTATTGGGGGCCGCCTAGCCTCTGGGATCTTAACAAAAAAACTGGAGGGCTCGGCATTGAGGATACGCTTTATATGTTTTTCGTGGGAGCGATTGCTGCGGGCCTTTACGACACTGTGTTTAAAATTAAACTATCAAAAAAGCCCAACAAAAAACTTAAAAAAGGACACGCTCTCTTATTTGCTCTTGTTACCGGGTCTTTAGTATTTGTCTTTACACCGGTTAATGCTGTCTATCTTTTCATTTTTATCCAACTCTTTGGGGCCGCGGCAATTGTATGGCAGCGAAGGGATTTACTTACTCATGTCCTGCTCGGAGGGCTATTCTTTATGGTGTTGTACGCGGTGCTTTTCCTCATTTTTAAATTACTTTTCCCTCATTTCTTGAGCAACTACTATCATTTGGATAGAACAAGCCATTTATGGCTTTTGGGCATACCGCTTGAGGAGTATCTGTACTCGTTCACTCTAGGGATGATGTGGGCGCCACTGTATGAATATGAATATCGGGTTAAAGACCGTAAGAATAAAGGGCGGAACTTAGCGCCTCGAAGGCTTTCCCCGGCTGCTGCAAACTCCAGACGCTAGCGTAGGCGGCCAGGTCGGTTTGCCAGTTGGATTCGGTTTTTTCTGGCGTTGTACTGACTTTTCCGCCGGCCGCGGTGATAAGACTATCGGCATGTTTAGTGATGAAGGTCGGCGGGCCGTTGGTCCAGTCAGCCAAGACGGTTACCAGTTCGTGCAGGTTCATATTGTGTAAAACCGCGGTTCCCGGACGGTTGGCTTTAGCCAGCTTCTGTAGCTTACCTAGATTTATAACCGATAAAGTATCCGGCCGATTCAAAAGGCGGCTCTTGGGAGCTAATAAATAGTCCAGGGCGTCGCCGGCCACGGTGACATGGCCGGCGTACTTGTCCATAAATGATTCGAGCAAAATAGCTGTTTCGGAATTGCGGCCAAAATCACCGGCCAGCAGTACAGCGTCAGCCCAGGCGGCGTTGTCCAGCAGTTCGTCCAGTGCCTGACGGCTAAAGCTTCCGTTGGGCGTACTTGGCGCGAACACAGCTTCAGCAAAGCTAGTACCAATAATTTTTTGAGTGACGTCCGGCAGTAACACCCGGGCGCTGCCAATGCCAGCTTTGCCAGCGGCGGTAAAAACCGCCGCTGGCGCCGCAAAACCATGACTGCTGCCGCCAACAATCAACAATTTGCCGGCCTGGCGTTTATTTTCCGGCCGGCTCCAAAGCAGGTCCGGAAATAGCGGCTTATCCGACGGTTGTCTTAACCAGCTGGTATTTTCCACTGCTCTTCTCCAGTTCGTAAACCATATTTTTGCGCTCTATAATAATCTTCCAGGACTTCTCATCCGCATACTTAAAAAGTTCGTCATCGGGGTTGAAAACAAGCGGCTCCTCGACGTCCTCCAGCATCGGAATGTCGCCGGCGCTGTCGCCTACGGCCACACTTTCCGCAAAACCAACCTGGTGCTTTTTGACTAAGTCCATAAGTGCTTTTTTCTTGTCGGCCGCTGGAAAGATTTTTTGTAATTTGCCGGACTTTACAGTGTACTCGGTGGCTACATAGTCGTCGAAGCCATAATAATCGGCGATCTTAGCGATAATTTCAGTTTGCGAACCGGAAATGGCGAATAGTGTGTAGCCATCATCTTTAAGCTGCTTTATTAGTCCGCGGGTAAAGATGTAGACCTGATCTTTATATTCGTTAAAAACGTCGTCAACTGCCTGCTCTAACTCCCGGGGAGTAAGCTTCAGTAAGGTCTCTTCGTAGGCCTTTATTACGTAAACTTGATATTCGCTAAAAGATTGCAGCCCGCTGCGCTGCTTCCATTGCATGCGGGCGTCACGGATCGCCGCATAGGTCTTAGCATCAATATGACTGTTTTTAGCCAGGGCGTCAGCCAGTGCATGGTAAAGCTGCCACCGAATCAACGTCCCGTCAATGTCAAAGACGGCAAATTTTCTCCCGCTTGCCATACCTTAATTATATAGCTTCGCGCCAAGAAAGGCTCTGTACTCTACAGGATGGTCTTTCTTGGGCTCATCATATAATTTTCGCTGAACGCTCAAATTAGAGTTCTTTGAGAAGTAAATCAATATAGGGTTTGGGGTTAGTGTAGTAATTGCTATGGTATCCAGGAATTTCGACGTACTTGACGTTTTTGTAGGCGCTAACGGCCTGTTTGATCTGAGGAGAGCAAAATTCGTCGTCGAGGTTACGTACCACGATTATCTGCTTGTCAGCCTGTTGCTCAAGGAAGTCCAAGTGGCTCTGATTTCTTAAAACCGACCAGGTGTAACTTGGTTTAGCGAAAATATAAAAGACCTCCCAGAGTTTGTTCCTGAAAAAACGCCCAAACCGAAGCTGTTTTATTAAAAACTTGGTCTCGTTCTTGTTCATGTGCATCCATCTTTCCACAATTGGCTCACCCGGCCAATAAGGTGGGTCCAAACAGACAATTAATTGTGCTTTTGATGTATTAGGTAAAAAATAACACCCGGTAGAGTGAGCGAAAATAAAATCGGCTTTATCTACTTCTTTGATCACCTTGAGCCCTGATGACTCCAACTCCCGGGAAAATGCCTTTCCTAGCATTGGACCGCCAGCCCAGCCGTGCAAGACAGCTACTGTTTTCATATATCTAAAGTGAGGCTGACTGGGCAGTGGTCGCTGCCCATAGCGTCGGCGTGAATTTGCGCGGCTTTAATCTTTGGCTTGAGGCTGGCGGATACCAAAAAATAATCAATCCGCCAGCCAACGTTGCGGGCGCGTGCGTTGGCCCAATGGGTCCACCAGCTATAATGGCCATTCCCCTGCGTAAACAGCCGGAAACTATCTAAAAAGCCGTGTCCGACCAGGTTTTCGAAGCCTGCCCGTTCTTCGTTGGTAAAACCGCGTTTGCCAACATTTTCTTTGGGTCGGGCTAAATCATTCTCCGTATGCGCCACATTCAAATCACCACAGAAAATAACTGGCTTTTTATGTTCTAGCGCTTGGCAGTAGGCTAAAAAGGCCTGATCCCAAGACTGGCGCACCGGCAGACGAGACAAGTCGTCCTTAACATTGATGGTGTAAACGCCGACCACAAAAAACTTCTCATATTCAGCGGTAATCACCCGCCCTTCTTTGTTGGGGTCGCCGTAAACATCGCCTTCAACCTTGTATTTTTTGACAATATCGGCCGGCAGGCCATTTTCTACCTTAATTGGCTTAATTTTAGTAAAAATGGCTGTCCCGGAATAACCCTTTTTCTCGGCCGAGTTCCAAAATTCCTGATACTGCGGTAAATTGATTTCCGCCTGTCCCTGCTGGGCCTTAGTCTCTTGCAAACACAAAATATCGGGATTATGTTTTTTGATAAATTTCTGGAACTCGCCCTTGTTTATAACCGCCCTGATGCCATTAACATTCCACGAGTAAATCTTCATTAAATCCATTGTATCAATTTATAAGCGAGCTAAAGCCTCTGAACAAACTCAACCTTACCCAAGCGGAGCCGGTGAGGCCTGTTGAGGAGACGCTATAATTATTTGAAAGCGGCTCAGACAACAGGCCTTCCGCGCGTGAGCGGTTTGTTCAGGGGTTTTGGCGAGCGATGTCGCGTTCCTGCTGGCGGCGCTTGAGAGTCTCGCGCTTGTCGTAGCGCTTTTTGCCGCGGCCAACAGATATGCGCAGCTTGATGTACCGACCTTTGGTAATAATCTCTGTTGGCACGATGGTCTTACCATTTTGCTTCTCGGCTATTAGGTGGTCAATTTCTCGGCGCTTGGCCAGCAGCTTACGGCTGCGGATCTGGCCGTCTTCACTGATTGGAATGCCGCTGCTGGGCATTATCTGGGCGTTAATTAACCACAGCTCGTTATCTTTAACCGTTACATAGGCTCCTTGCAGCTGACCGTGGTGCATGCGCAGGGCTTTGGTCTCGGCACCGGTCAGCTCCATGCCCACCACTAAAGAATCACCGAGCTCGTAATCATAACTGGCGCGGCGGTTTCTAATGTTACCGGGTTGGGGCTTGCGTTTGGCCATAAGCCTTATTTTAACTCTTTAGACTAGGATTTTATATCTAATGTCAGTTGGGGCGACTTTAAGGCCGTGGGCTCCAGGCGTTGGTTTTGGGCAGCAGCCTGGGCCACAGCCTGTTTAACCACGTTCCAGTCGCTGGAGTCATGTTTGTCCACTTTCATCCAATACCACCACTCAGCGCCCCACAAATCAATCGTGCGCATACCGGTATCCTCGCCGTATTTTATGCGTTTTTGCAGGATGTTGGCATTCATCGATTTAGCCATTTCAGCCGTTGATATCTGGGTAATTGCCAGGCCATTGGGCGTCCAGGGTTCGGCCTGGAGTTCGTGGATAATCATATCCTTGCCCGATAACAGTTCCTCGTAGCCGGCCAGCGAGGCGTAAAACCACGGCGGCAGCGGGTATTCAAAATAACGATGAGTGATAGTGGCGTCCCAAACCCGTTTGTAAACCGATATGGCGAATTCATCCGGTGTGGGCTTGCCCACTGGAATGCCCACCCAGTTATCGCTGCGGCTGACAATTACTTTGTGGTTGGGGTCCAAGTTCTTGACCATATTAAATTCGCTGACCAGCCGGCTGCGGTCGAAATTAGTGCACTGGCCGAACACTTTTAGGAAGTACTCGTTCTCTAGCTCGTAGCCGCCTAGCGCCGGATTGGTTTTATATCTGTTAACTACGGCCGTCATAAAACTGTAGAGCTGGGGTTCCCACTGGGCCTTGTCATTCATATTCACCCAAGTCGGTACGTGGCACTCCGGCCAGCGCGGTTGGCGCAAGCCAACCGATAGGTCTACCTTGGCGCCGTACCTATTGGCTAAAGCGAATTCCCAGTCTAGCTGGCTAAAGTCATAAACGCCGGATTGTGGTTCCACCTCATTCCAGTAGCTGACCAGGCGCAGTTGTTTCATGCCCAAACCGCCCTGGCTGGCAGGTTCTAAAATGGCTTGCAGGGTCTGCTGGGGATCAAGGCCAAAGCTCTGGGCGTAATCGGGGATGAAAGTCGTGCCCAGCACCAGCGGCTCGCCGTCGTGCTTGTGGATGTACCATTCGGCAACGCCATAAGATGTCGCGGTGAATAACAGCACGGCAGCGGCCAGAACTAAGACGATACGCCGCCAAATAGACCGAGGCCAAAGCCAAGCCCACGCGCGGCTCAAATATTTCTTAACGGATAAGGATTTCGATTTTTTAGCCATCAACTGCTATTCTAATGAATGCCCACATTGCTTATGTCTAATAAAAAGCTAACGCTTAGTATAGTTATACCAGCCTACAATGAACAGCGCTACCTCAAAGCCTGTCTGGACTCTATTGCCCGGCAGGTCGAGATGCCGGACGAAGTTTTTGTGGTCGATAATAACTCGACCGATAACACCGGCAAAATCGCCAAAGCTTATAGCTTCGTAACTTTGCTGCACGAACCCAACCAACACCAATCGTTCGCCCAGGCCGCCGGCTTTAACGCCGCTACCTCAGATATTCTGGGCCGGATTGACGCCGATTGTATATTACCCGTCGACTGGACACGCCGGGTCAAAAAACATTTTGCCAAGCAACCCGGGCTGAGCGCTATTACCGGCAGCACAACTCCTTATGACATATCGATCGGCAGCGCCGGCACCAAAGTCTTTCGCTTCTATATTGATTTTGCCAGTTGGCTGGCCGGTTGCCGGATGCTTTGGGGCGCTGACTGCGCCCTGCGCCGCCGCGATTGGCTAAAAGTTAAAAACCAGGTAATGTGCCGTGGCGACATCTGGGAAGATTACGACCTGGCTTTCTGCCTGGCGCCTCACGGCCAGCTCAAAATTGTTGATGACATAGACGTCGCCAGCTCGTTTAGGGCGGTACATAAATCCCTGTTTACTCAAACCCGGTACCAATTCCGCGCTGTGCGGACTTTTTATCATCATAACAGTCTGCTCAAGACGGCAGTTTTTATGGTTGTTTGGTGCAGCATGTTCTTTATCTACTCCTTAACCCTGCTGGATAAATACGTTCTGAAGCCAATCTGGAGTCTTTTTGGCGACCTTCAGAACCAGCCAAAAAAAGCCGGCGAGGTTGTACCGCTCAAAGCCGAATAGTACTCTTAATCTATGGCTAAAAAATCCCCTGCCGTGTCGGTGGTAATACCAGCTTATAACGAAGCTACCTATATAGACCGGCTGCTGGAGGCGCTGGCTCGGCAGAATTTCAAAGATTTTGAAGTGATTGTGTCTGATGCCCAGTCTAAGGATGGCACTAAAGAAGTTGTTGACTCATTCAAGGAACAATTAGATATCAAGTTCGTCGAGGCCCCGCCCAAAGGCCCCGCCTTTGGGCGTAATCAGGGCGCTAAACACGCTCGCGGCGACTGGCTGCTGTTCTTGGACGCCGACGATGACGTCGACGACCCGGACTTTATAAAAAGCCTCCTACAAAGGACTGTGGAGCGTGGCTGGAACACTTCGTCAGCCAAAATGGCCGTCAGGGGGAAGCTAATGGTTCGTTCTGGAACCGCTATCCTTTACAGATATCAAAAAATATTGGCGCATACCAAGCATCCAATAGCGCAAGGCTACTGCATTTTTACTCGCCGCAGCCTGTTCGAAGACAATGGTGGCTTCAACGAAAAAATTCATTATGGCGAGGATAATGATTATGTTACCCGCACCTCAGGGCATGGGTTTGGCTTTGTGGACGAAACGGCCTACTTCGTGGATTTACGCCGCAATCAGCAGGAGGGCGTAGTCAAGTTTGCGCTTAAAAACATCGGTCACGAAATTTACCGTGTGACTCACCTAAATAATCTGGAAAAACAACACTTTAAATACGAATTCGGAAAGCACAAAAAACGTGGGGATTAAGCAGACAGAATCCGGTTGGCGCAGCAACAAGCTGATGATTCAGTTTGCCGAATATATGGTCGGCGGCGGCGTCTGGTTTTGGGGCGGTTTGATGGTCTTTGCTCTGTGCTTTGACGTTTTTCACTGGCCGTGGTGGGTTTCTAAGGTACTGGCTGACATCTTTGGCTGGTCTGCCAATTACGGCATTCAGCGCTACTGGGCGTTTTACAGCTCCAAGCTCAAAGGTCAGGATCGCCGAGTCCTCTTCCGCTATGTACTCATCAACAGCATTGATTTTGTCTTTGATTACGCCATTGTCTGGGCGTTTGTGCATAACGGCATCACGCCGTACGCTGGCTTCGCCGTTTCGGCCGCCTTCACTACTGTTTGGGACTACCTATGGTACAGATTCTGGGTTTTCAAACCAACCGCTAACTAGCCGGGTTGGAGGTGTAGCCGCCGTATTTGTTGATGGTGGGATGACAGACACCCCACAGGCCGACTTTTTGGTCCTGAGCTTTCTGGCCGTCAATGGCGAACTGAGCTTTCTTGGTGAACGGAAAATCCAGATAAGCAAAGCCATAGCCCTGCTGGATAATCTGTTCGTCGAGTAGCGTACCGTCGG